>Ga0075431_100001709_pt1 | contig 20627 bp, 14 predicted proteins | sample RhiMetdeltSRZDD5_FD_75297 | JGI IMG/M metagenome (GOLD analysis project Ga0075431, IMG submission 75297) | Populus rhizosphere microbial communities from Tennessee, USA - Rhizosphere MetaG P. deltoides SRZDD5 | ecosystem: Host-associated > Plants > Roots > Rhizosphere > Soil | place: USA... | reverse complement strand
TGGTTCGCGCGTCAACCTTCGCGGCTTCGAGTGCCGAGACAATCAGATCGGTCTGCAGCCTCGGGTTCGGCACCGTGTAACCGCTGCTCCGGCCACCGTGGTTGACCACGGCGGCTTTGATCACGCCGTAGATCCGGTCCCCGTCCAGCTCGGCGCGCTCCAGCGGCTTGAGCAGGAGGGCGCCGACGCCCTCGCCAGCCACGTAGCCGTTGGCGCCTTTGCCGAACGCCCGGCACACCCCGTCCGGCGACAGCGCGCCACCCATGCTGTTGATGTCCAGCTTGGCCTGATGGAGGTCGAGGTTCGCGCCGCCGACGATCGCCGCCGAGCACTTCCCGGCGCGGATGGCTTCGCACGCCAGATAGATCGCAGTCAGGCTCGAGGAACAGGCAGTGTCGATCGTCAGACTCGGTCCCGACAGATTGAAACAGTACGAGACGCGGTTGGCGATGCTCCAGAGGAACGAGTTGGGAACGACGCTGTTCCCCGCATGCTTCTCCTCGACGCCGAGCAACTGATACATCGTCCAGACGGCGCCGACGAACACGCCCACGTTCCGCGAGCCATCTGCCCGGACCAGGGTTTCCGGGTCGTAGCCGGCGTCCTCGAGCGCTTCCCACGCCACCTCGAGAAACAGCCGCTCCTGAGGGTCCAGCATCTCCGCTTCGCGGGGAGAGATATTGAAGAAGAGCGAATCGAACCGGTCTACGTCATCGATGAAGCCGCCACGATATCGTGCGGCGCTTCCGTGATGCAGGCGCCAGGCGTGGCGTTGAGCAGGAATTTCCTCGATGCAATCTCGACCGGCGGCGAGGTTCTGCCAGAGTTCAGCGACGTTGCTCGCCTTCGGATAGCGCCCGGCCATGCCGACCACGGCAACGTCGCTCCATTCGTGCGACGGCACCGGACAGCGGTCGCGCTCCGAAACGGTTGGCGCGGCGGCGTTCGGGCGAGATGGAGGACTCGAGGTCGCAGGAACGCGATCGTGCCTGACCAGCGCATAGTTCGCGTGCACGTTGCCGGGCGATGGCGGCGCGCTGCCGTCGAGGGTGACTTCGGGAATGTTGATGCGTTCAGCGAACGCACGAACGAGTCGCTCGATGATGCTGGCGGCGGCGCGCTCGTCGAGTCCGATGGGCAGCGCCAGACGGACCAGGTCGTTGAGCGACGTGCCTCGCTGCATTCCCACACTGTGTGCCGCGGCGCGAATGCCCGTGGTCGCGTACAGCCACGCCAGAAACGATGCGACCGGGTATTTGAAGTCCGTGAATTCCGGGATTCGTTTGACGTCGATGAGGACACAGTGGCCACCCGCCGGCCGCACGACTGGAACGTCGTTTTCCACCAGCGCTGTCCACAGGCGGCGCACGACATCAATCCGCCGCCGTACCTTGACCTCGATCGGTGCGCGGTTGGCCAGCGCACGCGCGACCAACTGCCGCTCGATTGCGTCGATGCCTCCGCCGTCTTCGTCGAGCAGCCGGTGGAGCCTCTCCGCGAGTTTCACGTCGTTCGTCGCGACGATGCCGCCCGTCGTGACGCAGAAGTCTTTCGTCAGGCTGCCGATCACGACGTCGGCGCAGGCGAGCAACTCGCGCGCGACGGTCCGGATGTCCTGACCCGCCGCCTCCCCGTGCTCGATCAGCAATTGGGCGTTCTCGAGTACGCGTGTGGCATCGATCACCAGAGGGATGGCATGTGCCGACAGCAGCTCCCGCACCTTGCGCAGGTGTCCCAGCGAGACGGGCTGCCCTCCGACGGCGTTGTCAGCCAGCTCGATGCAGGCCAAAGCAACTGCCGACGGATCCCGCGTCAACTCGGCCTGGAAGCGTTCCCAATGCACGTGCGCCTTCCACGGTTCATTCGCGTCGAGCTGAAAGGCCGTCGGATGGGGCGCTTCTCCTGGAGAGAACCCGTTGTCAATCTGATGGAAGAGCGTGCTGGGAAACAGGAGGTTCTGCAGCACGGTTCCCTTCTGCGGCCAGGCCTTGAAGAAGAGCCTCTCGGCCGCTGAACCGGATCCAGTCAGCACGCAATGTGCGAAGGGAAACACCTCTTTGAGACTGGCCTCGATGCTCGCCGGCTCGTGGAGCTGCGCGCGCAGATGCCTCATGTGCGCCTGGATCGCCGGGGTCTCCAGTTGCGCCCACGAATCGGTTTTCAGATCGAAGTCGACGTGCTCGCTCGGGATGTTCAGCGGATTGAAACCGAACTGAGACAGGACATGCTCTCGATGGCGGTCGTGGTCCGCCGTCCGCGCGGCTGCTGATCTGATTTCCGGCGACGCCGTTCGGGCCGGACGCGGATCGTCTTCGCATGCCGCAGCCTCGTGACGCGGCAGTTCAACGTGATGATGCTCCGCATCGCTCGTCTGTGTCGCCGCGGGATCGGCGATCATCATGATGATGTCGGTCACGTTCTCAGGGTTGCCGCTCCCGACAGGACGACACAGGAAAATCGTTTTGTTCTCAGGGCGGAACTTGTTTTTGAATTGCAGATTGCCGGTATCGTTGAAGATGTCGTGCGCCCGCAGATCGTCGAGGATCTTGTCGATCTCGGCGTCCGCGCTGTCCGACGGCGCGAGTTTGCATCCGAAGGTGCCTCCCAGGCTCAGCACGTCGCATCCTTCGCCGATCAGGACCTTGATGATCTCGACGATCGCGAACTCGAGCCCGCCGGCCGGCATGTCCGGCGGGTAGAATTCCAGGTCCATCAGGTAGCCGTGTTCCTGGTCGGCCAGTGCGGTGATCAGGATGACGTTCTGGAGGACGTCGTCCAGATGCGTGAGGAACAGGCGATGCTCCCGGGCGAGCGTGCCGGCGAGGATGTCGCGTTTGACGTCGTGCACCAGCGGGTTGACCATCGTCCTCGCAGCGCACCACTGGTCGATGATCGTGGCGATGCCGGCATCCGTCTCCGGGCTCGAGCCACAGCGATATTCGGTGGTGCCACAACGGCCGGACTTCGCGAATCTGGCGACCTGGTAACGCAAGCGGCGCATCCCGCGGCCTTCGAGACCGAATTCCTGCAGGTCGACGATGCGCTGGAACGCGCCGAAGGGCGTCGCTGAAAAGGCTCTCCCGGCTACGTCGGCAAGCGGCTCGGCCGCCAGGACGTTGAGCTGAAAGTCATTGGCCTCGCAGTATCGATACACCTCTTCGATGAGCGCGGGAGCGTAGTCTTGTGGTCCGGTGTAGCCGTAGACCAGGATGATGTTCCCGCTTCGACCGTAGTGAACGTAACCGCGTCTCGCGCTGCCGATGAACAGGTTGGGTGCAATCCTCCGCGTTCCAAGCGAGACGCTCCCCTCGTTCTTGTAACGGTCGAACAGCGTGCGGACCACCCTCTGCAGCGTCGGGTGCGCGAGGGCGTCCTTCTCCAGCATGCGAATCGGCCCCGATTCGCCGGCGTCGATTGCGACGCGGGGCGCACCGGCAGTCGCGTGATGCGGCTGCGACCGCGACCGCTGCATCGTCGCGAGCGTCTCCGTATGCTTGTCGACGAAATAGGTCGCCAGATCGCCGAGCGTGAAGTTCTCGAACAGCAGACTCTTCGGCAGCGTGCCGAAATCGGCCTCGAGCGCTCGAAGAATCTTGAGAACGCGGAACGAGTCGATCCCCATCTCGCGGAACGGCGCGCGCGAGTCGAAGTTCGACGGCAGCGAGTCCGTCACCGAAGAGATGAGCGACTTCAGATAGTCCTCGGCGAAATCTCGCAGCGTGTCCCGATCGATCGTCGCCTTCACATCGATTCCCACGGAAAGACGCCGTGCTCGACATATCGCCTGATCGAGTGCAGGTTCCGGGCATCGGAGAAGAGATCGCGATTGGCGGCGACGGCCGGCGACTTCAGATCACGCAGCGGCACCGTGATGCGGTTCACGTAGGCCTTGTAGGATCGAATCGCGTTCTTCGAGAGCAGGCGCAACCGCTGCAGGTGACGCTGCAACAGCCTGTCGACGCTCGACTCACAGCCGTCCAGCAGTCCCATCTCGCAGGCACGCGTCCCCGAAATCGGCTGGGTCGTCAGCGTGAGGTAGTGGGCCTTCTGGAACCCGATGCGATGTATCAGGAACGGGAGGACGCAGGCGGGATAGAGGCCAAAGAGCAATTCGGACAGACTGAGCTGCGCCGTCACGTCACCGAGCGCGATGTCGCAGGCGGCGACGAATCCGATCCCCCCGGCGTTCACCCTGCCTCGTACCTGCGCGATCGTCACGTACGGGCCGGTGGCCAGGCGCAGCCACAGATCGTACAAAAGGCTTGGCACGTCGTCCTGTGTGCGGTCGCCGTTCGGGCTGGTGACGTCGGCGAAGTCGGCGCCCAGACAGAAGATCTCGGGCGATCCGCTCACCACGACGACTGTCGCCGAATCCTCGTAGGCGGACAACGCGTCGTGGCACTCTTCGACGAGCCGGCCGCAGATCGTGTTGTTGGCCTCCGGCCGGTCGAACTGCACGAAGCAGACGGAATCCTGAAGCCGGACCTTGATCGTCTCGTAGATCATTGCCACTCGTACTCGCGGTGATAGCGGCGCACGCCGGCGAGCGTCAGCAGCGGACGCCCGTTCGGCCGGGCATCGAGCAAGTGTCCCCATCGCCCAAGGCCCGCCTCGCGATCCTCTTGTGGCAGCAGGGTGCCGCGGTTGTCTGCCAGCAGCGCCTCGTACTCCTCGAACGTCAGCTCGCGCCGCCGGTTCAGGTGCTGGCAGACCTGCATCTCGGCCATCGCCGCGGTCGACTGCTGGTCGACGATCCCGCTGAAGAACTCCGAACAACATCCCGATCCGTACGAGAAGAGGCCCACCCGGTGGCCGGTGTCCGGCCGGATCGTGTCGATCAGGCTGGCCAGCGCGAGATAGATCGCGCCCGAACACAGGTTGCCGACGCGCTGCGGATATTCGAGCGAGGGGAGCACCCGTCGCGCGAAGTCGTCTTCGACCTCGGCCGGGCTCGCCTGGCCGAATTCGCGCATCATCTTGCGATGCCCGGCCTTCACCAGCCCGGCGAACGGCGTGTGCATCGCCAGGAAGTCGAACGTATTGGTGAAGTCGGCGTCAGCGACGCGATCGCGATAGGCAAGGAAGGCCTGTTTCAGGCAGTCGAGATACGCGAACAGGGACCCGTCGACGTCGGCGATGTCGAAGGTTGCAGTCGGCCGCGCCGAGTCGAGCACTTCGAAGCCGCAGTTGCCGAACGCGCCCAGGTCGATCGTCATGACCCGAGGCCAGTCGCTGATCAACATCGCGGCGGCGCCGGCGCCCATGACCGGCTCGGTGTACTCGGCGCGTGCGTCCACGAGCGAGACGTCGGTGGCGATCACCAGCACCTTGGCGCCGGGCGAGAGCCCGGATGCGACGTAGGCCGCGCCCATCTGGACTGACGCCGTGGCCGCATAGCAGGCCTGTTTCGCTTCGATGAAACGGCAGCGGCGGCTCAACCCCAGGTGCTCGTGCACGTACGAGGCGACCGACTTGCTGTAGTCGATGCCCGACTCCGTCGAGGTGATCAAAATCTCGATGCGGTTCCGTTCGTCGGGGTCCAGCGCATCGACGATCGGTTTCGCCGCATTGACCGCGTTGGTGATGGGATCCTCGAACGGCAGTCCAAGCGAGCGCTCCTGCATCATGAGGTTGGACAGCCGCTCCTCGTTCAGACCCCGGCCACGGAAGATGGTTTCCACGGCAATCCGCGCCAACCCGCAGTAGACGTTGAGCGCTTCGATACCGACGAGAGGTCGAGAGTCGCCGGTCATCATCGGCACCGCTCGCACAGGAAGGTCACGAGCGCATCGACGTCGGGGAGACGGCTGAAGCTCGACATCGGCTCGTTGATCTGCAGGCGATCGAGCAGCGTCAGGATGATCTCCACGCGATCCACCGAATCAGCGCCGAGATCCCGCAGGTGACGGTCGCCGCGAATGGCGGATTCCGGAATCGACGGGAGCACTCGCGTGATCGTGTCCCTCACGAGTGCGGCAATATGGGAACGGTCGACGTCAGCTCGCACGATGGCTCTCTTCCGGCGACTGCATCCACAACGTCGTGACGAGGACCCGGCAGTCTCGATCGATGTCGTGCACGAGCACGTTGAACACTTCGTCGCGCGGCTCGTTGCGGCGGCGCCAGAGGCAGAGCGTGAGGCGAAGCCGCGAATCGTTCTCGGCGTTGGCCGTGTAACAGATGCGCTGGTCGCGAACGATGCGCGTCATGAACGACGTGACATCGCGTCCCAACCGGGTCCAGAGCTTGAGCAGCGCGCTGTCCACGATGACGGCGAATGCGGCGAAGAACACCAGCCCCACGCCGTTGAGGTCGCGCGCCGCGTCAATCGTGTAGTCGACGGTGAAGTCGTCGACGATGGTCTCGTAGGCTTCTTCCGGGTTGTGAAAGGTGCCAAGGCGGCGGGCACGGTCATACGTGCCGCGCGGCGAGTAGCGGTCGGGTACGGCGGGCAGGTGCGCCGTCACGATCCCACTGGGAGAGGAGCGAACCAGCGCGTCGTTGCTGGTCGGGCGACTACGCGTCACCCACCGGTTCAGTGCCTCGACGTACAGGCAGTTCGGCCGGCGGTGCTCGTGGAATTCATCGAGCGTGACCGGCTCGACTGACGGCCCCGCGTCACCAAGACGGGTGATTCGGTGCAAGGTCAGCATCGACTCGGTGCCGAAGTTGAAGGCGGTCGTGACCACGTCGAGCTCGTCGCCAAAGGTCAACTGACGGGACTGAATCGACGCACTGCCGCAGGTCCGCAAGTAGTAGAACGAGAGATAGGCCGGCAGACCCTGGTCGTTCGTCTCCCGATAGATCGCGGTGCCACAGGTCGTGCTGACCGTCTGCCACGTCCAATCGGCGATCTGCGCCAGGAACAGGCAGTTGTGTCCGCACATCGACGGGGTGAGCATCACGCGGCGGTGAAGCGAATCACCTCCGATCAGCAGCGGCGCCGGTCGAACGTCAGGGAGGGCGGTCAGCGACACAGCAGACACTGCCTATCTCGCAACCGCGGGCCGAAGCTCGCGTTCGGCGGCGCGGGCGGCATTGAAGGCCTCGGTGGCCTTGTCCGGCTGTCCCGTCAAGTCGTAGGCCTTGCCGACTGCCAGGTGGAATTGCGCGCTCCGCTTATGTCTTCGCATGGCCCGCTCATCGCAGTAAGGCGCGAAGCGCCGGAGGATGCGAAGCGGTTCCGGCTCCCGCGGCGCGTACATGCGTGCGATGCGAGCGACGGCCGCAACGGCGTCGTAACGGCCGGCACGAAATTCGGCGTGCATCAGCTCGACCAGCGTCGCGATCGTGCGATCGGCCGAAGGGGGCACCGCGTCCGGCCACGTCCACAGGTCGAAAGAAGGTCCCACCGGCGTCATCGGCGCCACGCGTACGGGATCGATCGATTGCAGGACGAACGGAATCAAAGCCGACCGCGTCCAGGTGCCGATATACGTCGGCGGATGCTGCAGGACCGGAGCATCAATCCGCCCGCGCAGCGACAGGTACTGCGTGAGCCACTTGATCTTGTCGTTGAACGTATCGGGCGCGGTATTGGTGGAGACGCCGCCGTGAAGCTGGTGAAACGTGCCTTCGCCGGTCAGCACGACGAGGTGCATATCGGGAATTGCCAGGGCGCGATAATAGATGTCGAAGTCGCACATGCCGCCACCGGGGAAATCGAATCGTTCGTCATACCCGCCAAGCTCCTGCCAGACCTCGCGACGAAGAAACAGGCCGGTGCTCTCTGCGGTGACCGCCGACGATGAATGAACCCCGGCAAACCAACCGTTGACTGAAGCCTCGTCCGGCGTCGAGACCTCGAACAACCGGTAGCCATCGGTCGGCCACGCGATCGATTCGAGCAGCGCGTCCTCTTCGGTGGCGTTGTACCCGGCGAGGATCGAGTAGGACTGAAAGTCGGAACCGAGATACCAGCCCATCGTGGCAACGAACGCGTGCCGATAGAGGCGCACGCCGGAGCGTGCGAAATGCAGCAGTCCCGGGGTTGCCAGGCGCGCTCCATCTTCGAGCACGCCGACGATCTCGCCACGCGCGATCTCGAGTCCCCGGTTGACCGCGTGGCACGGTGACGGCGGCGCTGGATCGATCCGAAGCAGCCGGAAGTTCCCAGGCAGCCGGTTCAGAATCGCCGGATCGAGCGGCGGGTTGGAGCCGTTGTCGACGACGATCACCTCGTATTCGTGCTGCTCGATGTGCTGTTGGTAGCCGACGGCGAGCGACTGCAGGGTGCGCGGTGCCTCACGCGCCATGTTGTACACAATCACAATCACCGAAAGCTCTGGCTCGGTCATCGATCGCGGCTCCCACGAGTGTCCGTCCGGGGATCGACCCGGCGGATCCTCACGTCTTGATGCATCTCGGAGCTGTTTAGCTGCAGGAGTTCTTTGCGTTCGGTCAGGCTGGCTGCTGGCCGGCCAGCGCGGTCAAGGCGGTGCGCACGCCGTCGCAAATCCGAGACACCTCGCTGCTGGACAATCCGGGGAACAGCGGCAAGGTCAGAATGCGTTCCCACTCGCGCTCGGCCACCGGCAACGAGACCTGCCCGAACATCGGCAGAAGATGAAGCGGCTTGTAGTGAACGCTGGTTTGAATGCCCTGTGCATCGAGCGACCGCCACAACTCGTTTCGGTGGCACGTGCGCACACACAGCAAGTGCCAGCTGCTGTTCTCGTCGTACTGGGGCACTTCCAGGTCGGGCACGTCACGCAGCTCGGCGATGTACTGGCGCACCAGACGATGGCGGATCTCCTGCATCTCGTCGAGTTTCTCGAGCTGCACGAGCCCGATGGCGGCGGTCAGATCATTCATGTGGTACTTGTAGCCAACCTCGTCGATGCGATATTCCCAGTAATAGCGAACAGCATCGCGAGCGCGGTCCCACGTGGTCTTGTCGATGCCGAGCCAGCGCAGCCGCAAGGCACGCCGGTACAACGACTCGTCGTCCAGCGTAATCATCCCGCCGTCGCCGGTGGCCAGGTTCTTCACCGCATGGAACGACCAGCAGCAGATCTTGCCGCCCGCGTTCCAGCGGGCGCCGGCCGCATGCGCGCAGTCGTAGATGACGGGCATGCCGCCGGGAGGTGCTGGCAACGGCCGACCGCCATACAGGACCGGGATCATCAAGCGCGTTCGTGACGTCCATCGCGCCGCCGCGTCGTCGTAGTCGATCAGCAGGTGATCGGGCTGGACATCACAGAACCTAGCGACGGCGCTCTGATACTGAACCGCGACGGCCGTCGATACGAACGTGATCGTGGGGACCAGCACTTCGTCACCGGGGCCAATGTCGAGCAGCTTGAGCGCGAGATGCAGTGCGGCCGTGCACGAGTTCACGGCGACGGCGTACTTGGCGCCGACGCGGGCCGCGAACTTGACCTCGAATTCCTCGGTCCGCGGGCCCAGCCCGACCCAACCCGAGCGGAGAACCTGGGCCACCGCCTGTTCCTCGCGCTCGTCGTAGTACGGTCGAAAAACAGGAATCACGCGTTCACGCGTGTGAGGCACATGGCGAGCATCGAATCGCTCGCGCCGTTGCATTTCAGGACTCATCGCTGGCCTGCTAGGCCGCGGTCAGCAGCCGTGAAAGGGCGCTCAGCCGGCATGCCGGATCGGACAGCATTCTGTCGAGCACCGTAATGAACCCGGACGTGACGTGCTGGATCCGATCGCCTTCGAAAAGATCCGTGCGGTACAGGACCCTGCTCACGACCTTCTTGCCGTCGAGGTACAGGTAGATGTAGAGGTCGGTCCATGCGCGTGGGCGCGCAACTCGATTGTCGAGAGACTTGAAGGGCTCGAGGCTGATCTCCAACTGGTCTTTCAGCAGGTGCTGATACCGTCGCGGCAGCACCGACTTCCGTATGGGCACGGAGTTCATCGTCGCGCTGAAGGGCGACAGCTTTCCGCCCTCGGACTCGGCTACTTCGGCGAATGCGAGGGGCGGGACCCACTCGTACTGCCAGGCCTCGAAGATGGTGTCGCGCACCCGCGCGATCGCTTCGGCGAGCGTCGGATCTCCGGCCAGGCTGGTGCGGAGATGACAGAGCTGTGCGAACAGCCCCACCACGCGCGCGTACGGTTCGGGACGCCCCGGGAACTGCGACATCACGAGTACGTCTTCTTCGCCCGACAACGCCGACAGCAGAAGTTTGAACGCACTGAGGAACAGGACGAACGGCGTGACCCGATACACTTTCGTGTGTGTGGCCAACCGCTCGGCGAGCGGCGCCGGGATCTCGAACTCGATCTCTCCCGCATCCCCGCCGAAGCCGCTCCTCGCCCGACCGGGCGGCGGCGGCACGCGCAGCGGGCGCGAGCCCGCCAGCTTCCGCAGGTAGTAGTCGCGAATCGAGCCAGCCCGTTCGCGCTCGACCCGTTCGCGCTGCATCTCCACGAAGCTGCGGTACTGGACCGCAAGCTCGGGCAAGGGGGACGCGAGGCGGTTGATGAAATGCGCGTACAACACCATGGTCTCTTCCGCCAGAATCCCCAACGAGGCGGCGTCGGACACCAGGTGCGGCACGACGAGCACGAGAACGTGCTCGGTCACGCCAAGCCTGAACGCCCATGCGCGGAGCAGCAGTCCGCTCATCAAGTCGAAGCCTTCGACAACCGCCTCAGTCGTGAACCGGCTGACCTCATCCTCACGGCTTCGATCGGAGAAGGCACTGAGATCGACCAGGCGGACTGCCACACGAGCGCCGGTCCCGACGTAGCGGAGTGGCTGGCTCTCGGCCACCGTAATGCGAGTGCGAAGGTTCTCGTGACGACGCACAACCTCGGTGAGCGCCGCGTCCAGTGCGTCGACGTTCAGTACACCGCTGAGGCGCAGCGGGATGAAGATGTTGTACGTGCCGCTCTTGCCGCTAGCCGGCCGAAACCCGAGTCGCTGTTCTCCACCCAACCAGGAACGCTCCTGATAGGACAGCGGCGATCCTGACTGGGTCGGCGTGTCCGCGACCTGAACAATGGAATCAGTCGAGCTCACAATGTTTGAACAGAGCTTCGCTCCGTCACCTACATGCGCGGGATTTGCCGTGTCGAACGCAGCGGGCAATACAACGCGAGTTGGGGAGGAGAAAATACAGGCAGTCTCCGAGTGACGCCAGCACGTTCCGATGAAACAACGGACGTAAAATTCGAACCAGGAAAAGCGACCAACGAAGAGAAATAGCGACCAAGAAGTACTCAGCCACTCTCGCACATCGCGTCTTATAGTTTGAATTTTCAGTAGCAGCAGGAATTGATCACTGTCATATCCATGTCACGGACTCATGGCGACCAGGAACCGTTCTTCAGGACGCTATAACTCTGCGCGAGGAGGAGTTCATGAATCTGCGAAGGTGCGCGGTAGCAGTCGCGATGACCGTGTCGTTCGGAGTACCGTCGCTCGCCGCCGACGTCGACGGTAAATGGATCGCGCAGGTGGCGCTGCGTGGCGGGGCAAGCGCGACGCAGACTCTGACGCTCAAAGCTGCAGGTGACACGCTCACCGGCAACATGCAAGGCACCGTTGGCCCACCGGCCGAGATCTCGAACGGCACGATCATGGGCAACGAGGTGGCCTTCAAGATCGTTCGTCAGGTGAACGGCGAGAGAATCGAGCAGTCCTACAAAGGGACCCTCGCCGGAGACGAATTGAAGCTATCGGCGGACAACGGCCGCGGCGGCGGACGGGATCTGATTTTCAAACGGGACAAGTAACACAGGCGACGGTCACACGACGCACCTCGTAACTCACGTGCGCCGTGTCTTCTTGTGGGAGTGATGCCGCTTCGTCGTAAGGCGGCCTATCGAGATCCGTACACGATCGTTGTCAGCGTGCCCTCTTCCGGTACCAGTCGCAGGCGATAACCTCGTTCCGCGAGAAGGCAGACAATCTGGTATGACGAATCGACGCCGGTGTGGGCCTTGTGTACTTCGAGCACCACCTGGCGGATGCGCGGCCAGTGCTCCTCACGAATTCCATCCAAGACAGCTCTTTCATCCCCTTCGACATCGATCTTCAGCAAATCAACGGCGCCGATATCGTTGTCATCGAAGTAGCTGCTGAGTGTGCAGACTGGCGTTGGAACGATGACTCGCTGTTCGAACGTCTTGTCCAGATACTGCAGCAGTTCTTTGCCTGGGCGTTTGTCGTCGGAAAGGAAGGCGGCTTTCAGACGCTCTTTCATTCCCGATATGACACTTTCATCGTAATAGCCGGAACCGGCGGTCGCCATCGGCAGATAGACAAATGCCGCCTGCTTGCACTCTGCCCCCAATCCGCAGCTATTGATTCTTACCCGGCTGTGTGTCTCGGTGTTTGCTTTCAGGAGTTCGAATGTGGCCGGCGCAGGCTCGAACGCGTGAATCCAGGCGCTGGGGCAGTGTTGCAAGACGAACAGACTGAACATTCCAATGTTGGCGCCACAATCAAATACGACGGCATCCGGCGGTAAATACTCGGATATCGGCGTGCCTGGATTCACGTACGCACACTTGCCAAACACATCTTCGTACAGGTGGAGCGTTTCATATGTGTTCGCATGCTTGATGGTCAGTCCGTTTGGCAGGGTGTAGTTTTTCATCGTCCTGCTCGGCTGGAGCACGTCCCGTGCCCCTCAGGGTCAATGCCGTCCTGACAAGGCCCGCTGCAGCTCGGTCTTGAGCGAGGGCGTGGTGACGATTTGCTGAAGGGCCACGAACGCGCCGACGTCGCCGGCGAGCACCGGGATGCCCGCCAACGAGAGCCATGACGCGAGCGTCCGCCGGTCGTGAATGTCGAGCAGGTCCTCGGCGCGGATGCAGAACCGCCTGCCTCCGTGCAGCGCGCGCAACAGTCGACCCAAGATCAGCGAGCGCCGCGGCGATACACGCACCGCCTGGCACGTCGCCTTCAGGCTTCCGACCGACACACCGGCGTGGTGCGCCCACTCGCTGAGAGTACGGACATCCGATTGCGACTCGAGAATCTTGTGAACCCGCGCAGCCCAGCGTTTGGCGGCGTGCAGCGTCACATCGGGGTCGCCGTAGGCATAGCCGGCGGAAGACGAGGGAAGCAGTCCGCGGCGCACGACTTCGACGAGCTCGTCGCCGATGAGGGGCTTCTCGACGAAATCGACGGCGCCTGCGCGCATCGCCTCGACGGCCGAACGGCAGGAGCCGAAGCCCGTGACGATGATCACGGGCGTGCGAACGTTCTGCTGGCGAAGCGTGTCGAGGAGTTGCAAGCCCGACATGTCGGGCAGATTGAGGTCGACCAGCGCCACATCGGGAAGTGATCGCTGACACAGTGACAGTGCGTCACTGGCTGAACACGCGGCGTCGACGAGAAACCCTCCGTCACGCAGGATGCCGCCGTACAACTGCAGCGTCCTCTGATCGTCATCGACAAGAAGCACTCGAGCCATATGGACCCTTCATACCACCACTGTAACTGGGGGCCCGTGAATGTGTCGGTGAGTATGCGGCAAAATCGATGTCCTTTATACCACCCGACCAGAGTCAGCGATGCGACGCTGGGGACACATCCGCAGCAGAGTTATCGAATTCAATTCTCCGTTGGACGCTCGAGATGAGTGACGACCAGGACGTCGACCATTTCGGTTGACGGATCGAGCTTGAGACCCGCCTGCTCCTGCAGCGCGGTGAAGACCGACGGGCCGTTGTCGGTTGCCGTGGGCGCGAGCGTTGGACTGACACCCGGCGGAGGCGTTGGAGGCGAGAACATCAGCTCGATGTCATATCGCTCGGTCAGACCTGTCTTGTCCACAATCGTGCGGCCGAGCATGACCGACAGCGTGTTGGCAAACTGCGCCATCGGCGTGGCCACGAAGATCAGATGGCCCGGAGTACGAGGACGTGGTCCACACGGCACGGCGGATCCGTCTGCCGGCGGCGGCGCACCGGGAGCGGTGCAGGTGACCGTCGAGACTTTCATCGCTGGACCGAAGGTGCCGTCGCGGCGCGTCTGCACCAGCGTATAACTCGGCAGTTGCCGTTTTTCCATGTGCGCGTCGAGCTTGAAGCGCTCGGCCAGCAACGCCTGGAGCATCGTCCGCGCCACATCCCGTGTCGCGATCGATGCGGCCGTGCCCTCGATGTCAAAACGTTCGGTGTTCGCCCAGTCCGGAATTCCCGCGAGCCGAGCGACCGCGTTGATGCCGTACGCGAGTTGGATGATCGGGCGCAGCTGCATGTTGAGCAACCTGACCCTCGTGGCCTGGAACTCGACCGTCACCGCGGCCTGGCCAGATTTGTTTGGCTTGACCGACGCGACCTCGAACGTCGCTGCAGGGGCCTGAGCACCGGTCAGCGCTCGGCAGCACAAGAAAAGCGCACACAGCAATCCAACCACTCGTGACGGGCGTTTCATGATTGGCCCCCTCATTGTTGAGCACACGTCCAAGGCTATTGACAGTCTATACACCGTTTGGATATAGACTGTCTATAGCCATGACTCTTCACTCTCCAAGGCCCGACGCGCGCACTGATCTGCTGCACGGCACGCTCGACATGTTGATCCTGAGGACGCTTCAGTGGGGACCGCAGCATGGCTATGCGATCGCGCAGACAATCCGTGCGCAGTCCTCGGAGGTGCTGCAGGTTGAAGCCGGTTCTCTGTATCCGGCCCTGCAGCGGATTGCGAAGAAAGGCTGGGTCACGGCGAAGTGGGGTCAGACCGACGCCAACCAGCGCGCCAAGTTCTATCGGCTCACGCCCGAGGGCAAGAAGCAGCTCCTGCGCGAGCAATCGCGCTGGACCGAGCTGGTAGACGCGATCAGCCGCGTGATGAATTCCGCAGTTGTTCCGGGAGGATCCAAGGAGTAGCTCGTACGCTCCAACCGGATGAGCTCGGGTACGCGCTGTCGATTTCTCCTCCAAGAACAGCGGGCCGCGAGCTCACGAAACCCTGACGCCAGCGCTCTGGCGCCCACCACGTTCGAGATCGGCCCAGGCTCGACCGGACCCGACGGATGGAACGATCGATGTGCTGGCCGTTGGCGACATGGACAGACTCGAAGACAATGACTCGCGAGCGGAACGGCGTATGTTGCTCGTGACTTGGCTCAAAGGCCTCAAGTGGCGGCGTCTCGATGAAGCAGACTTCGAGGACGAGATCCGCGCGCACCTGGCGATGGCCGAAGACGAGCGAGTCGCCGGCGGCGCCGATCGACAGGCCGCGCGCTATGCTGCGCTCAAGGAATTCGGCAATCTCACGTTGACCACCGAGGGTGCGCGGCGAGTCTGGACGCCGATGTGGTTCGAGGCCGTGAGCGAGTTCGCGAGCGATGTGCGCTACGCGATCCGTACGCTGGCGAAGAACCGCGGCTTCCTGCTGACCGTCGTCGGCGTACTCACGCTCGGTATCGGGCTGAACCTCGCAGTCTTCACGCTGCTCAAGAGCCTGGCGCTGTCTCCAGTCGCAGGGATCAACGGGTCGGCCCGGCTCGGTGTCATTTACGGCTACACGAGCACGGGACGCACCGTCCGCGTCTCGTACCCCGACTACCAGTACCTCCGTGATCACACTCGCGCGTTCTCGGAACTGTTCGGCACCCGTGTGCTGACCGTCAACCTGGGCAAGGGGCAGCGCGCTCGTCTGGTGTGGGGCGAGCTCGTCACCGGAGAGTACTTTCGGGTGCTGGGCGTGCGTCCCCAGCTCGGACGGACGCTTCAGCCATCGGACGAAGTCACCCCCGGAAACCATCCTGTCGTCGTGATCAGCGATGGGCTGTGGCGCCGCGACTTCGGCGCCGATCCCGATATCGTCGGCAAGACGATCGTCGTCAACAACCGATCGCTCACGGTCGTGGGAGTCACCGATCCCGCGTTCCATGGAATGGCCGTCAGCCTGGACGTCGAACTGTTCATCCCCGTCATGATGGCGGGCGAGATCGGGGTCGGCGGCGGTGACGGGATGCCCTCGTCGAATGTCCTCTCCGATCGACTGGCTCCACTCCTCTTCCTGCACGGGTACACACGACAGGGCACGACGGTGGCAAACGCGGCTGCGGAGATCGACGTCGCCTGGGCGACGCTCTCGCGCGATCGCCCGCTCGACGACACGCCGCGGCTGCGAGTGGTGCCGTTATGGCAGTCACCGATGAGTGCTCTCGCGTACCTCTTCCCCGTGCTGGTCATCCTCAGCGCGACCGGCCTGCTGGTGCTGATGATCGTGTGTGCGAACCTCGCCGGGCTCGTCCTGGCGCGAGGGGTGTCGCGACGCGGCGAGATCGCGGTGCGTCTGGCGCTCGGCGCGCCGCGTCGCCGGATTGTTCGTCTTCTGTTGATCGAAAGCTTTGTCCTCGCCGGGGCTGGCGCCGCCTTGGGACTGCTGTTCGCGTGGCGCGCGGTCCCGATGTTGTTCGGTTATCTCGAGCAGCTCGCCGCGCCGCAGCGGCTCTTCCTCAATCTCGACGTCGACGGCGTTATCGTCGGTTTCGCGGTCGCCGTGGCGTGTGGAAGCGCGCTCATCTTCGGCTTCGTGCCCGCGCTTCGGAGCTCGCGCGTCGATCTCGCGTCGGTCATGAACGAAGATCTCTCGTCCCGGGGCACGGCGCGAGGACGGCTGCGAACGGGCCTGGTCGTTGCGCAGATCGCCGTTTCGCTCCTGCTCCTCGTCGGTTCCGGTCTGGTCAGCCGGAGTCTCGAAGCCGCGCGGCAGGCGGATCGGGGTTTCGATGAGAATCATGTGACCGCGGTCATGGTCGACCTCACACGCGCCGGATACCCGGAGCAGCGCGGCCGCGTGTTCTATCGCAATCTCCTGGCGACGGCGCGAGCCGAACCAGGGATCGAGTCGGTCACGCTCGCCGAGTTTACTCCGATGGCGTTCCTCGAAGCGGGAGCCCAACGCGTGGCGATCGACGGGTACGAGGAGCGTCGAGACGACGATCGCTTCTTCCTGACCAACGCCGTCGGTCCCGATTACTTTCGCACGCTGCGGATTCACCTGACGGACGGGCGAGCGTTCGAGGATCGCGACGACGAGACGGCTGCACCGGTGGCGGTCGTCAACACGACGCTCGCCCAACGATTCTGGGGCGGCGCCTCGAATGCGATTGGGAAGCGAATCCAGGTCGGCAATGGCGACTGGCGCACGGTCATCGGCGTGGCCGCGGACGTGAAGTACGTCCGGATCAACGAGGCGCCGCGCCCGTACGTCTATCTGCCAGTCCTGCAGTCGTACCGGCCGGGCATGGTCCTGCACACGCGCGGCTCGGCTTCCGGTCCGGCGCTTGTGGACCAGGCACGAGCGCTCGTCGCGGCGGTCGATGCCGATCTGCCGATTGTGTCTGCCTCTTCACTGGCCGACCTGACGGACACGCTGTACATCTATAAATTCCTGGCGGCCGGCCTGCTGATCTTCGGCATCGTCGGCATGGCGCTGGCGGCGATGGGCATATACGGGCTCGTCTCGTACACCGTCAAGCAGTGCACCCGTGAAATTGGCATCCGTATGGCGCTCGGCGCGACCAGACTCTCGGTCGTCCGTGAGTTTGCCGGACGAGGTGTGCGGCTCGGCGCGATCGCCGCCGCTTTCGGTACTCTCGCCGCCCTCGCTCTCAGCCAGCTGCTGCGTGGCGTGCTGTTCGGCGTCAGCGCGACCGACCCCGCCTCGTTTGCGCGTTCGCTGGCAATCGTCGTGGGCACAGCGCTCGTCGCGAGCATCATTCCTGCCTGGCGCGCGGCACGCCGCAACTCGCTCAGCACGTTGCGGCATCAATAGGGTCCACTGCCCGGATTCCAACATGGCGCGGGGGACGAGCTGGGGCTGAGGGAAGAAGGGACGAATCATGCGCGCGTTTTTCACTGCCGCAGTTGCGACCCTGCTGGTCATATCGAGCCTCGCTCAGGTGCAGCGCAGCGCCGGCGACTTTTCCGCCTCGACGCTCACCGCGCCCCCGTCCACCGGCTGGCCCACGAGCGGCGGCAACCTCTATAACCAGCGCTATTCACCACTCACCGAGATCGATCGCACCAACGTCGCACGGCTGAAGGGTGTCTGGCGCACGCGTCTGCGTGGCTCGGGCACTCAGCCGCGGTACTCGGGCTTCGCGCAGCCGCTCGTCCACGACGGCGTCGCATACGTGAGCACGGGCGCCAACGACGTCTTCGCGCTGTCGATTGATACCGGTGCGATTCTCTGGGAGTACTCCGCGAAGCTCGATCAAAACATCACCTCCATCTGCTGCGGCTGGAACAACAAAGGCGTCGCGATCAGCGAAGACAAGGTCTTCATCGGGCAGCTCGACGGCCGGCTGGTGGCGCTCGATCGCGCGACGGGGAAAGTCGCGTGGTCGATCCAGGCCGAGCGATGGCAGGAGAGCTTCTCGATCACCGCCGCGCCGCTGTACGTCAACGGCGTGCCCCGCCGCCCCGGCGACCGTGGGGGCATCGTCATCATCGGCTTTGCGGGCGGCGACCGCGGCACACGCGGCCGCATCAAGGCGTACGACGCCAAGGACGGCCGGCTGATCTGGACCTTCTACACGATTCCGGGTCCCGGCGAGCCCGGCCATGCGACCTGGCCGAAGGACAACGACGCGTGGAAGTATGGCGGTGCCGCGATCTGGCAGACGCCCGCGATCGACATCGGTCTCGGTCTCCTCTACTTTTCGACGGGTAATGCCGGTCCGAACTACACCGGCGCCTTCCGCGCCGGCGACAACCTGTATACGGCATCCATGGTGGCGATCGAACTCGCCACCGGAAAGTATCGGTGGCACTTTCAGCAGGTGCACCACGACATCTGGGATTACGACGCGGCCAATCCCGTCGTCCTCATGGATATCAACGTCGGCGGCCGCACGCGTAAAGCAATCGCCGAAGTCGGAAAGACGGGATGGACCTACATCCTCGATCGCGAGACCGGCAAGCCGCTTCTCGGCATCGTCGAGAGACCGGTGCCCCAGGAGCCGCGCCAGGCGACGGCCAAGACGCAGCCGTTCCCGCGCGGTGATTCGGTGGTGCCGCAGCTGGTCGAGACTGCACCGGATGGGAAGGCGGTGGCCAACGAGGGGCGCATCTTCACGCCATTCGCCGGCGACGACGCGACGATCCTGGCTCCCGGAATCTGGGGCGGCGCGAGCTGGCCGCCAAGTGCCTACGATCCCACGCGGCAGCGGTTGTTCGTCTGTGCCTCCTCGGTCGTGATTGGATACACCGGCGGTCGTGAAAGAAAGTTCATCCCTCCCGTGAGCGGTGACGCCTTTCTCGCTAGCGCAACAACGTCGACTCACATCCCGCGTACGGGGATTATTGCGGCGCTCGACGTGACCACGAACAAGCTCGCGTGGCGACAGCAGTGGCCCGACCAGTGCTACAGCGGGATACTCGCGACCGGCAGCGGGTTGTTGTTCGTTGGTCGCAACGACGGCCGTCTCATGGCACTCGACTCGGCCACCGGGAAGCCGCTCTGGGAGTTTCAAACAGGCGCAGGCATGCACGCGCCGGCGAGCACGTTCAGGCACAAGGGCAAGCAGTACGTGCTGGCGTTCTCGGCAGGCAGCGCCCTGATCGGCTCGGCGCGCGGCGACAGCGTCTGGTTGTTCGGTCTGAACGGCACGCTACCACCGGTGCAACCGGCCAAGACCGTGTCGCGTGGCGCCGCCGCGGCGCCACCCTTCGCGGCAGCGCCGCCACCCGCCGCCCCTCCGACCGCACCGCCGCGCGCGTCGGCGGTAAATATCGCCGCCGGCCAGAGGCTCTACCAGCGGACGTGCGTGTTCTGTCACGGCACCGACGGCAAAGGCGATCACGGTGGCGGGTCTCTCGTCGGCGTCAAGGACCTCGCGTCGGCCATGCAAACTGTAACCGCAGGACGCGGCGACATGCCGCCATTCCGAGCCGTACTGACGCCTGAACAGATCCGCGACGTGAGCGGCTACATCGTGGAGTCCTTTGCAGGTGCAAAGGCCAAGACCAGAAACGTCAAGTAATCGTCGCGTCATGATCTACGGCTCGCGCGAGACGGTAATCACGACCTTGCCCTGGTGATTCGCTGCGCCGTAATACCGGAAGGCCTCTCGCGCGGTGTCGAGTTGGTACGAGCCGTCGATCACCGGCACGAGTTTGCCGGCCTCGAACTGCTCGTTCATGTACGGCAGATCTCTATTGGCCTTCAGACCGACGAGCAGGATCCTCTTGCCCGTGGTCAGCCGAAACCACCAGCCGACGAGCGGGATTCGGAGCAGCTGCGCGATCGAGGGACCGCCGACTGTCGCGTAGGTTCCGCCAGTCTCGAGCGCGCGCAGGTGATCGGAAGGCCGACGCGTGGTTTTGGTGTCGACGATCAGATCGTACTGGCGGCCGTTCTTCGTGAAGTCTTCCTTCGTGTAGTCGATGACGTGGTCGAAGCCGATGCGTCGCATCATCTCGAGCTTCATCCCACTGTCGACGCCGGTGACTTCGACGTCCTGTGCTTGCGACTTCGCGAGCTGGACGCCGAGTGTTCCCACGCCGCCGCCCGCGCCGTTGATCAGGATCTTGTGGCCTGACTTGAGCGGTCCTGCCGCAGCGAGCGCCTGCACTGCAAGCTGTCCGGCCTGCGGCAGTGCGGCCGCCTGCTCAAATGTCATGCGCGGGGGCTTCAACGTCAGCCGGCGTTCGGACACACAGACGTACTCCGCGAGTCC
>Ga0075431_100001708_pt1 | contig 20632 bp, 17 predicted proteins | sample RhiMetdeltSRZDD5_FD_75297 | JGI IMG/M metagenome (GOLD analysis project Ga0075431, IMG submission 75297) | Populus rhizosphere microbial communities from Tennessee, USA - Rhizosphere MetaG P. deltoides SRZDD5 | ecosystem: Host-associated > Plants > Roots > Rhizosphere > Soil | place: USA... | reverse complement strand
CACTCGCTCAGTGTACGGGTCGGCGCAGGCAATCCGGCGCCGCACCGTCGCGCCACGCCAATCGAGCTTCGACGCAGGTCAGAGCGCCCCGAGCCGCTCCAGGAGCAGTGCCTCGGCGACGCATACCCGCTCGAACTCCGCCAAGTGCAGCCCCTCGTTGGGCCCGTGCGCCCGGGTGTCGGGATCCTCGACACCGGTGACCAGGATCGCCGCGTCCGGATAGGTCTCGGCGAACTCCGCGATGAACGGGATCGAGCCTCCGACGCCGACGTCGACCGGCTCGACGCCGTCCCAGGCGTCCTTGAAGGCCGACCGGGCGGCGTCGTAGGCGGGTCCGTTGGCGTCGATGGCGAACGGCTGACCGAGCTTGTCCGGCTTCACCGTCACCTGGGCACCCCACGGGACGTGCTCCTCCAGGTGCCGGCACAGCTTCTGCTGCGCCTCGACGGCGTCCTCGCCGGGCGCGACGCGGAGGCTGACCTTGGCCCGCGCCACCGGCACCAGCGTGTTCGACGACCGGTCGACGGCCGGCGCGTCGATCGCGAGCACGGTGACCGACGGCCGGGTCCACATCCGTTCGACGAGGGAGCCGCGACCAACGAACTCCACACCGTCGACCGTGCTCGCCTCGGCCCGCAGCCGGTCCTCCGGGTAGTGGAGGTCGGCGGCCGGACCGCGACGCAGTCCCTCGATGGCCGCTTCACCCTGGTCGTCGTGCAGGCTCGCGAGAGTACGGATCAGCACCATCAGTGCGTCGGGAATCGCGCCGCCGAACATGCCCTGGTGCACGGCGTGCTCGAGAGTACGGACCTCGACGATCACCTCGGCGATGCCGCGCAACGACGTGGTCAGCGCCGGGGCGCCGATGTCCCAGTTGCCGGAGTCGGCGATCACGATCACGTCGGACGCCAGCAGGTCGCGATGCTCACGCAGGATCGCGGACAGCGAGTCGGATCCGACCTCCTCCTCACCCTCGGCGAACACCGTCACACCCACGGGCGGCGCACCGCCGTGTGCCAGGAATGCCGCGAGATGAGCCGCGATCCCGGCCTTGTCGTCGGCGGCGCCCCGGCCGTACAACCGATCGCCCCGTTCGGTGGGCTCGAAGGGGTCGGTGTCCCACTCGGCGACGTCGCCCGACGGCTGGACGTCGTGATGGGCGTAGAGCAGCACCGTTGGGGCACCCTCCGGTGCCGGGTAGCGGGCGATCACGGCCGGCGCTCCGCCCTCGGACACGATCCGCACGTCGGGGAAGCCGGCATCGGTCAGCAGTCCGGCCACCGCCTCGGCACTGCGCTGGACGTCGCCGGCACGCTCCGGGTCGGCCGAGACAGACGGGATGCGGACGAGGTCTTCGAGATCGCCGCGGACGCGCGGCATGACCGCACGGACGGCGGCGGTGAGATCAGGGCTCATGGGCGGAAGGCTAATCGCTCGTGACGGGCAGCCACGACGACAGGTCGGACCGCTCGCCGGAGGCCCGGACGCGACCGGAGTCCACCGCGGCGATCCAGGCGAGGTCGCCGGTGGCCAGCGCGATCCACGTCTCGGGGTCGGTCTCGACGACGGCCGGCGGCGTGCCGCGGGTGTGGCGTACGCCGGGGATGCACTGCACGGCGGCATACGGTGGCACGCGGACCTCGACGCTGTTGCCCGGGGCCTGTTCGGCGAGGACGGCCAGCAGGTGTTTGGTCATCGCCTTCCGATCGGCCGGCGTCGGCGCCGCACTGAGTCGGCGTCGCACGGCGGCGTACTCGTCCGGAGCGAGACGACGAAGGCTGGCAGGCACGACGAGAATCTAGCCAGAAAACTCGTCCGGGGCACCCAACCATCGCCCGACGGCACCGTCTTCCGGCAAGGACCGGATCGTGGCGGGCAACGACTTCCTCACGACGTCACGCGGGACAGCGTCCGCGACCGGATCAAGTGCGGACCCGGCCACGACCGGATCACCTACATCGACCACCGCGACCGCCGTGACGACCTGACGGGCTGCGAGGAGATCTCGGTCGTCACCATCAAGGGCTGAGCGGCTACTAGAGATCCGGATGTGGTCGTCCTGGCGACCACAACTCCAAGTCTCAGGTCGACGCACCGAGCCAACCGAACGGACCGCCTGAGGCGTTCCCTTTCAGTGAACGGCCATGCTCGCCGAGGAAGGGAACTCCATGCGCTCGACCGCCATCGCCCTGTCCATGCTGACCAGCCTTGTCGTCGCCGCGCCGATGACGGCAGCCGTCGGAGCCCCGGCGCGCGACATCGTCGGAACCGACGGCGACGACTCGCTCGTCGGGACTCTGGGCGCCGATACGATCCGCGGCCTGGCCGGCGACGACGAGATCCTCGGCCGCGCGGGCGCGGACGAGATCTGGTCCGGAGTCGGCGACGACCGCGCCGCCGGCGGGCCTGGCGAAGACCGATTCGAGGCCCAGGCCGGTGACGATGTCATGGCCGGCGGCCGCGGCTTCGACATTCTGGTCGGGAGCTACGGGAACGACGTCCTCCGTGGCGGCCCCGGGCCGGACTTCCTCGGCAGCTTCGACCTCGGACGCGACTTCTACAACGCCGGACCCGGCGCGGACGCGGTCCTCGTGAACTCGGATGCACGTGTCGACACCATTCGATGTGGGCCAGGACGCGACGACCTCATCTTCGAGTTCGATCGGTCGACCCTGGATCGATACAGCGGCTGTGAGCGGGTATCGATCATCGGCACGTTGCACGACGACCGGTTGGTCGGCACCCGCGACGTGAACACGATCCGCGGCCTGGCCGGCGACGACGAGCTGCTCGGCCGCGCCGGCGGCGACACGGTAGACGACGGCGACGGTCGAGACCAGGTCGCCGGCGGACGGGGATCCGACCGGCTGAAGGGCGGATCCGGCAGAGACGTGCTCGACGCCGGTCGCGGTGACGACCAGGTCGTCGTCCACGACGACGATCGCGTGGACACCATCATGTGTGGACGCGGTGAGGACCGGCTCGTCTACGTCTTCACCCAGGACCGCGAGGACGTCGCCACCGGTTGCGAACGCGTCGTGCTCAGAGGCGAGCACTGAGCCGCCACGAGAGATTTGGAGTTGTGGTCGTCCTGGCGACCACAACACCAAGTCTCAGGTCGGAGCTAGCTGTCCATCGCGGCCGGGATGGTCGCCGTCCAGGCCGACCGCAGCTCGGCGAGCGGGACGGTGAACTGACCCGATACTTCGAGCACCGCGTCCGGGCCTGCCTCGCGGACGACACCGATCCGGGTGCGCGGCAGAGCCTGCGCGTCGCACCGGGCCTCGAGCTCGGGCCGCCTGTCCACCGGCACCGAGACGATCGCCCGCGCCGTCGACTCGCTGAAGAGCTCGATGAAGGCATCCCCGGCCAGGTCGACGCGAGCGCCGTAGCCGTGCCGGAGGCAGGACTCGACGAGTGCCTGGCCGAGACCACCGCCGGACAGGTCGTGCGCCGACGCCACGAGACCCGATCGAGCCGCGTCGACCATCACCTCGGCCAGTCGCTGCTCGGCGGCCAGTTCGACCACGGGAGGTACGCCGCCGAGATGGTGATGCCGGACGTACGCCCACTCCGAGCCGGACAGCTCCGGCCGGGTCGTACCCAACAGGTAGATGGCGTCGCCGGACGACCGGAAGCCGATCGGAGCCCGCGCCGCCACATCGTCGAGCACACCGAGCACACCGACGATCGGCGTGGGCAGGATCGCCGCCTCGCCGGTCTGGTTGTAGAAGGATACGTTGCCGCCGGTGACGGGGATGCCGAGCGACCGGCAGGCGTCGGCGAGACCCTCGGTGGCCTGGGCGAACTGCCACATCACGGCCGGGTCCTCTGGCGAGCCGAAGTTGAGGCAGTCGGTGACGGCGACCGGACGGGCGCCCGCGACCGCGACGTTGCGGTAGGCCTCCGCGAGGGCGAGCTGCGCGCCGGCGTACGGGTCGAGCGCGACGAACCGGGCGTTGCCGTCGGTCGCGACCGCGACGCCCAGCCCCGTCCGTTCGTCGACCCGGATGAGGCCGGCGTCGTCAGGCTGGGCGAGCACGGTGTTGCCGCGCACGTAGTGGTCGTACTGGCCGGTGACCCAGGACTTGTCGGCGAGGTTCGGCGAGGCCGCCAGCAGCAACAAGGTCTCGCGAAGCTCGTCGCCGGTCGCCGGTCGCGGCAGGTCCTCGGCCCGGTTGGACCGGATCAGGTCCAGGCCGACCGGACGTGAGTACGGCCGCTCGTAGACCGGCCCCTCGTGCGCGACCGTACGCGGCGGCACGTCGACGATGGTCTCGCCGTGCCAGTCGACCACCAGCCGCTGCGTGTCGGTGACCTCGCCGACGACATGCGCCTCGACGTCCCACCTGGCGCAGATCTCGAGGAACCGCTCGACATCGTCCGGTCGGGCCACGGCCATCATGCGCTCCTGCGACTCGCTCATCAGGATCTCCTCCGGAGTGAGCGTGGAGTCGCGTAGCGGCACCCGGTCGAGCTCGACGTGCATGCCACCGTCACCGGCGCTGGACAGCTCCGACGTCGCACAGGACAGTCCGGCGCCGCCGAGGTCCTGGATACCGGTGACCAGGCCCTCGGCGAACAGTTCGAGGGTGCACTCGATGAGCAGCTTCTCCATGAACGGGTCGCCGACCTGGACGCTCGGCCGCTTGGCCGGACCGTCCGCGTCGAACGTCTCGCTGGCGAGTACGGATACGCCGCCGATGCCGTCCCCGCCGGTGCGGGCGCCGTACAGGATCACCCGGTTGCCTTCGCCGGACGCCTTGGCCAGATGCAGTTGCTCGTGCCGCAGGGTCCCGACGCACAGCGCGTTGACGAGCGGGTTGCCGGCGTACGACTCGTCGAACACGACCTCACCGCCGATGGTCGGCAGCCCCAGGCAGTTGCCATAGCCGCCGATCCCGGCGACCACACCGGGCAGCACCCGCCTGGTGTCGGTGGCCTCGAGCGGGCCGAACCGCAGCGGATCCATGACCGCGACCGGGCGGGCGCCCATCGCGAGGATGTCGCGGACGATCCCACCGACGCCGGTGGCCGCGCCCTGGTAGGGCTCGACGTAGCTCGGGTGGTTGTGCGACTCGATCTTGAACGTGACGGCGTACCCCTGCCCGATGTCGACGACGCCGGCGTTCTCACCGATGCCGGCGAGGAGCTTGCCGACCGGGGTCTCGTCGGGCAGCTCGCCGAAGCGACGCAGGTGGACCTTGCTGGACTTGTACGAGCAGTGCTCGCTCCACATCACGGAGTACATCGCGAGCTCGCTGCTGGTCGGCCGGCGGCCGAGGATGTCGCGGATTCGTTCGTACTCGTCGGCCTTCAACCCGAGCTCGGCCCACGGCTGCGGCTTGTCGGGCGTGGCGGCCGCCTGCTGGACGGTGTCGACGGGCGGATCGCCGTCGGCGGTCGCATCGGTCACGTCCAAAGGCTACCGACGGGCGTCGGACCGGCGCGGTTGTGGCTCGCCTGAGCCTCCTACGAGATCTGACTCCCGATCCCAGAGCGGCTGAGTCACCGCCTTGGCCTAGGGTCCGGTGGGTGACCGTCATCTTCGCCCTCACCGCGTCGCTGGCCTATGGCCTGTCCGACTTCGTCGGTGGCCTGGCCTCGCGACGCGCCAGCGCCTGGTCGATCGCGGCAATCTCGCAGCTCGTCGCCGCCGTCGGCATCGGCGCGGCTGCCGTCGTCGTCGGCGGGTCACCGTCTCTCGGCGACCTGGCATGGGGCGTGCTCGCGGGCATCGGCGCCGGGGCGGGCACCGGCATGCTCTATCGCGGTCTCGGCGGCGGCCGGATGAGCGTCGTGGCGCCACTGTCCGCCGTCGGTGCCGCGTTGCTCCCGGTCGCGGTCGGCATCGCGACCGGCGAGCGCCCGTCCACGGCGACCTGGGTCGGGGTGATCATCGCGTTTCCGGCGATCTGGCTGGTCGCTCGCGGCAGCGAGCACGACGAGGTGCTGGGGGAGGCGAGGCAGGACTGTCGTCCGCAGTCGCAGGACGTCATCGACGGACTCTCCGCCGGTGCCGGCTTCGGGCTGCTGTTCGTGGCCCTCGGTCAGGTGCCGGACGACGCCGGCCTCGCGCCGTTGGCGGTCATGGACGTGGCGGCGGTCATCATCCTCGCCGCCGCCGCCCTGGCGCTTCATCAGCCGCTTCGGCTGCCCGCTCCGATCACGGGGTACGCCGCGCTCGCTGGCGGTCTCGGCGCGTCCGCGACCGTTCTCTTCCTGCTCGCGACCCAGTCCGGCCTGTTGACCGTCGCCAGCGTGCTCACGTCGCTCTATCCCGCCACCACGGTGCTGCTTGCGGCACTCGTCCTGCACGAGCACATCACGCGCTGGCAGGGCGTCGGACTGGGCTTCGCCGGCATCGCGGTGGGACTCGTCGCGTCCGGCTGACGTCTTCAGGACTCGGCCCGGCGGCGGACGTCGCGAAGGATCCGGCCGACCATGACGCGATGCGCCCCGGAGCCGATGACCAGCACGCGGTAGGCCCGGCCGTGGAGACCGGGGAACTCCGCGTACGTCCGGGCGCTGAGCAGCGTTCCGTCCGGCTGCGCCTCCAGGGTCAGGACGAGCGCGTATCGCGAGAACAGATGCCGCCCGGCAAGCCGTACCGACTGCTCCGGCACGACGTCGGCCACCGCGAAGCCAGGAACGGTCGCACCCTCGTCGAGGAGCTGTCCCGACGTTCGGCGCGGGTCGGCGGCCACCAGGTGCGCATAGGCTCCGGCCGGGCGGCGAGGATGAGCGAGATGATCGGCGAGCGCTCGCCAGACCGCCGGGGCCGGAGCCGATACGAGCACGCGGTGCTCGTCGACGTAGGGCAGATCGCCTTCCACAGGCGACGGCTCCGACGCGCGCATCGGCGGATCAGCCGACGGCGCCGGACAGCACCGACCGGAAGAAGCCGAGCCCGTCGACGCCCGAGCCGCAGAGCTCGTCGATGGCGTGCTCAGGGTGCGGCATCAGGCCGACGACGTTGCCGCGCTCGTTGGTGATGCCGGCGATGTCGCGCATCGAGCCGTTCGGGTTGTCGTCGAGGTAGCGGGCGACGACGCGGTCCTCGGCTTCGAGTCGGTCGAGGGTCGCCGGGTCTGCGACGTAGCCGCCCTCGCCGCTCTTCAGCGGGATGACCAACTCCCGGCCGGGCTCGTACGACGACGTCCACACGGTCGTCGCGTTGGCGATGCGCAGCCGCTGGTCACGGCACACGAAGCGGCGAACATCGTTGCGGATCAGGGCCCCCGGCAGCAGGTGCGACTCGCAGAGGATCTGGAAGCCGTTGCAGATGCCGAGGACCGGCAGGCCGCCGTGGGCGGCGGTGACCACCTCGGTCATCACCGGGGCGAACCGGGCGATCGCGCCGCAGCGCAGGTAGTCGCCGTAGGAGAAGCCACCCGGCAACACCACGGCATCGACGCCACGCAGGTCGTGGTCGCCATGCCACAGCGTGACGGCCTCACCGCCGACGGCCGTGACAGCCCGGGCCGCGTCGACGTCGTCGAGCGAGCCGGGGAACGTGACGACCCCGATCCTCATCGCGCGGCGTCCTCGTCGACGCGTACGTCGAAGTCCTCGATGACGGGGTTGGAGAGCAGGGTCGACGCGATCTCGCGTACTTGCGCCAGTCGGTCGTCGGTCAGCTCGCCCTCGATCTCGAGCTCGAACCGCTTGCCCTGGCGCACGTCGGTGACGCCCTCGAAGCCGAGCCTCGGTAGCGCTCCGTGTACGGCCTTGCCCTGCGGGTCGAGGATCTCGGGCTTCGGCATGACATCGACCACGACACGGGCCACGGTGCGGCTCCAGGAGTACGGCGATTCCGACGCCGCCAGTCTAGAGCCGCACCAGTCACCCTCTTGCGCCGAGATTGCGCGACTGCCTCACTTCTTCCCGCCGATCTTGCGCGTCTTACCTCACAGGTGGAGAAGACGCGCAATCTCGGCGCGACAGGGGGTCAGCGAAGCTCGCGCTTGAGAATCTTGCCGGTGGCGGTCATGGGCAGGCTGTCACGGAACTCGAGGACGCGAGGATACTTGAATGCCGCCATCTGCTCCTTGGCCCAGTCGACCAGCTCGTCCTCGGTCGTGGCGTCGCCCTCGTTCTTGATGACGAGCGCCTTGATCTCCTCGCCGAGCGACTCGTGCGCCACGCCGATGACCGCGACGAGCGAGACCGCCGGATGGGTCATCAAGACCTCTTCGACCTCGCGGGGATAGACGTTGAAGCCGCCCCGGATGATCAGGTCCTTGGCCCGGTCGACGATGTAGTAATAGCCGTCGGCGTCCTTGCGGGCCAGGTCGCCACTGCGGAACCAGCCGTCCCGCATCACCGCCGCGGTCTCCTCCGGCCGGTTGTAGTAGCCCTTCATGATGTTGTGACCCTTGATGGCGATCTCGCCGACCTCGTCGGTCTCGGTGATCTCCTTCCACTCCGGGTCGATCAGCTTGCACTGGACACCCCAGATCGGCGTACCGATCGAGCCCGGTCGCGGCTCGGATCCGGGCGGGCTGAACGTCGCGACCGGAGACGTCTCGGACAGGCCGTACCCCTCCTTGATCTGGACGTGGAAGCGCTCCTTGAAGTCCTTGATGATCTCGACCGGGAGCGAGGAGCCGCCCGCCACCGCCATCCGGAGGTTCTTCGCGAGCAGATCGACGTCGACCGATTCGTCGAGCGCGCTCAGCAGTCCCCAGTACATCGTCGGGACGCCGGCGAAGAACGTGACGCCCTCGCGCTGCATGAGGGCCAGCGCCTGCTGCGCGTCGAACCGGGGCAGCATGACGAGCGTGCCGCCGAGACCGAAGCCAGTGTTCATGATGACCGTCTGACCGAACGAGTGGAACAGCGGCAGCACGAGCAGATAGACGTCATAGCCGTCCGGATGCCGCCCGAAGAGCCGCTCGTTGCAGAAGCACTGCAGCGCCATGTTGGAGTGGGTGAGCTCGGCTCCCTTCGACCGGCCGGTCGTGCCCGACGTATAGAGGATGACCGCCGTGTCCGACTCGCTGGTCACGATGGAGTCGAACGTCGGCGGCTGGCTCGCGACCGTGGCGCCGAACGTCTCGGCGCCCTCGATCGGCGATACCGCCGCCGGATCCGCCGTGATCAGGAAGAAGTGCTCACAGCCGTCGGTGTCGCCGTAGGCCTGCCAGCCCTCGGTCCCCATCGGGAGCTCGGCGGTGCCTTCGAAGCAGAAGTACGCCTTCGCGTCGGAGTCGTCGAGGTGGTACGCGATCTCGCGACCCTTGAGGAGCACGTTGAGCGGCACGACGACGGCACCGGCCTTGAGGATGCCGAAGTAGACGATCGGGAAGTACGGCAGGTTCGGGCAGGTCAGGGCCACCTTGTCGCCCGGCTCGATGCCTCTCCCGACGAGAAGGTTCGCGACCTGGTTGGCGGCGGCGTCGACCTGGGCGTAGGTGAGCCGGGTGTCACCGAGCACCACCGCATCTCGGTCCGGCACCGTACGAGCGCTGTCTTCGAGCATCACGGACAGATTGAGCACGGCGGACCTCCACGAATCGGGGACGGTGCATTCGCCCCTTATCCGAGCACATCTCGCGGCCCGGCGGGAGACCCCGAGGTCGGGCGGTGTTGGCGCAATGTCACGCCAACACTCGGCGAGACCTGCAGTTTCGCGCCAACACTGCCTGCCTGGCGGCGGGCTAGAAGCTCTCGCCGGTGATCCGTTCGTACGCCTCGACGTAACGCGCCCGGGTCTTGTCGACGATCGCGTCGGGCAGGTCGGGCGGCGGCTCGCCGGAGCTCTTGGACCAACCGCTCTCGGCCGAGGTCAGCCAGTCGCGGACGAACTGCTTGTCGAACGACGGCTGGGCGCGCCCCGGCGTCCACTGGTCGGCGGGCCAGAACCGTGACGAGTCCGGCGTCAGCACCTCGTCGGCGAGGACGACCGTGCCGTCGGTACGCGCGCCGAACTCGAACTTCGTGTCGGCCAGGATGATGCCGCGTTCGCGGGCGATCGACTCGCCCCGGCCGTACACCTGAAGGGTCAGGGCGCGAAGTTGCGCCGCGAGCTCCTCGCCGACCGACTCCACGACCTCGTCGTACGTCATCGCCTCGTCGTGCTCGCCGACTGGGGCCTTCGTCGTCGGGGTGAAGATCGGCTCGGAGAGCCGGTCGCCGTCGCGAAGTCCGGGCGGCAGCGGGATGCCGCACACGGTGCCGGAGCGGTTGTACTCCAAAAGACCTGAGCCGGTCAGGTAACCGCGGGCCACGCACTCGACGGGATACATGTCGAGCGGCTCGACGAGGATCGCGCGGCCGCGCACCTCGTCGGGAACCTCGGCCGAGACCAGGTGGTTCGGCACGAGGTCGGTCAGCTGGTCGAACCACCACAGGGACAGCCGGGTCAGGACCTCCCCCTTGTCGGGGATGCCCGGTTCGAGGACGTAGTCGTAGGCCGAGATCCGGTCGGAGGCGACCATGAGCAGGTTGCCGTCGGACAGCTCGTAGAGGTCGCGGACCTTGCCGGAGTGCAGATGCGTCGCGTTGTCGATCGTCAGTGCCACGAACGACATGCTGCCAGATCGACTCGGACCCGCCGGGAGGTGTCGTTAGCAGCCGCCGCAGTTGTAGTACGTGATGTCCCCGTGGTTGGCCTCGTCGTAGTAGATGTTGCCGGCGCCGGACTGCCACCGTCCCGCACACCTCCGGCGGTGCGTACGGGCGCAAACCGTCCGCGGCTAGAGGATGTCGTCGGGGCGATAGGCCGCCGCCGCCGGATGGCGCGCGACGACCGACTCGACCCGGCCTACGACGGCGTCGACCTGATCCCTCGCGGCGCCGGTGAACGCCATCGGATCGTCGACCACCGACGCCAACTGCGCTCGGTCCAACCCGAGGCGTGGATCACCGGCGAGACGGTCGAGCAGGTCGGCATCGGCGGCGTCGGCCTCCCGAGTCGCCAGCGCCACCGCGACCGCGTGGTCCTTGATCGCCTCGTGCGCCTGCTCCCGGCCGACGCCGCCCCGGACCGCGGCCATCAAGATCTTGGTCGTCGCCAGATATGGCAGGTATCGGCGCAGCTCTCGATCGACGACGGCCGGGAAGACACCGAACTCAGCCAGCACCGTCAGCAGCGTCTCGAAGACTCCGTCGGCGGCGAAGAACGCGTCGGGCAGGGCGACCCGGCGTACCACCGAGTCGGAGACATCGCCCTCATTCCACTGGTCGCCCGCCAACTCGCCGAGCATCGTGAGATTGCCACGCACGACGACGGCCAGGCCGTTGATCCGCTCGCAGGACCGGGTGTTCATCTTGTGCGGCATCGCCGACGAACCGACCTGGCCAGGCTGGAAGCCCTCGGTGACGAGTTCGGCACCGGCCATGAGCCGGATGCTGGTCGCCAGGTTCGACGGCGCCGCGACGAGCTGGGCGAGCGCGCTGGCGACATCGATGTCCAGCGAGCGCGGATAGATCTGACCGACGCTGTCGAGCACCCGAGCGAAGCCGAGATGCTCCGCGATCCGGCGCTCGAGATCGGCGAACCGGTCTGAGTCGCCGAGCAGGTCGAGCTGGTCTTGACCCGTCCCCATCGGTCCTTTGATCCCGCGCAACGGATACCGCTCGATCAGTTCCTCGAGCCGCTCGAACGCCACCAACAGCTCGTCGGCCGCCGTCGCGAACCGCTTGCCGAGCGTCGTCACCTGCCCCGGAACGTTGTGACTACGACCCGAGATCGGGAGCTCGCGATGCTCCGCCGCCAGCGCGGCGAGCCGGGCGAGGGCCGCGACGGCGTGGTCGCGTACCAGCCGCAGCGAGTCGCGCACCTGCAACTGCTCGACGTTGTCGGTGAGGTCGCGAGACGTCATGCCCTTGTGGACCTGCTCCTGCGCGGCTAGCGCGTTGAACTCCTCGATCCGCGCCTTCACGTCATGCCGGGTTACGCGCTCGCGGGCGGCGATCGAGTCGAGGTCGACCTTGTCGACGACCTGTTCGTACGCCTCGATCGCGCCGGCCGGGACGTCGATCCCGAGCTCGGCCTGGGCCCGAAGGACGGCGATCCACAGTCGGCGCTCCAGGACGACCTTGTGCTCCGGCGTCCACAGCCGGACCAGCTCGGCCGACGGATAGCGCTGCGCGAGGACGTTCGGGATCGTCACGTCCACATTGTCGCCGATCCGGAATCGCGCCGAGATTGCGCGTCTTCACGCCCCGGCGTGGGGAGGACGCGCAATCTCGGCGCGACGGGGGACTTAGGCGTCCGGCGGCAGCCGGTCGTAGGTCCGCAGGATCTCCAGCGCCTCCACCGTGCGCTGACCCCGCCACTCGAGTCCGGCGGCGGCAGTCGGCGGGTCCCAGTCGAGCGGCCAGCCGCCATCGTCGCGCTGGTCCCGCTCCAGCGTGTCGAGGTGCGCGTCGAGGAGGTCGGCCGCGAACAACTCCCGGGCGAGCGAGGACGTCGGGATCATCTGCAAGGGGGTGAGCCCGTAGTCGGTCGACGCGGGATCGGCTCGGAAGTCCTCGGCGCCCGGAATCGCCGCGACCGCCCGATCGCGTAGTGCTGGCTCGTCCACGACGTCGAGGAAGCGAAGGACCTCCCGCAGCAGGTGCGCCTCGGGCTCCGGCCCCCGCTCCAGCTCGTCGAGGCAATAGTCGGTCGCATGGTCCAGCCATCGATGCGTGAACCCGAGTGCATGGAGGGAGGCCGCGATCCCGATCGTCGGCTGCAGGCTGGGCGGCAGCCGGGCGTTGGTCCAATGCTCCGCTCGCGGGTAGTCGGCCGCCGACGGCAGGATTATCGGGACCGCGCCCCGATCGTCGGCCACCGTCTCGAGAAACTCGCAGCAGCTCGTCAGCAGATCGTCGTCGCGGGCACCCACCGAGGCGAGTGGTGTCAGCCCGAAGAGAACGAACAGCGGCTGGCTTTCGGGACACCGAACGTCCGGCTCGAGAGCGTGACCGAGCCCGCCGTCGTCGTTGCGATAGGCCCGAACGGCTCGTGCGACCCCATCCGCCGGCGCCCCCTCGAACATCGTCGCGAAGAGTCGCCTCTCGACGAGCCGCGCGTCGCGGAACACGAACTCGCGAGCCGCTGCCCAGGACGTCATCAACCCACCGTATGAGACGCCGCCGACATCGGGCCCTCGCCAACGGACAGCAGCTCAGAGCACCGCGTCGAGGAACTTCCGGGTCTCCGGCTTCTGCGTCGACTCGAAGACCTGCTCCGGCGGTCCTTCCTCCCAGACGACCCCCTCGTGGAAGAACAGCATCCGGTCGGCAACCTCGCGGGCGAATCCCATCTCGTGGGTCACGACGATCATCGGCATGTGCAGGTCGGTCGCGAGGGACTTCATCACGGCCAGGACCTCGCCGATCAGCTCCGGGTCGAGCGCCGAGGTCGGCTCGTCGAACAGCATCGCGTCGGGCTGCATCGCGAGTGCCCGGGCGATGGCAACCCGCTGCTGCTGACCGCCGGACAGCCGGATCGGGTGCTCGTTCGCCTTGTCGGCGAGCCCGACCTGCTCCAGCAGCTCCGTCGCGCGGATCCGGTTGTCCTTGAGCCCGGCACAGATCGGCGCGACTCGTACGTTCTCCAGTGCCGTCATGTGCGGGAAGAGGTTGAACTGCTGAAAGACCATGCCGACATGCAGGCGAAGCTGCCGGATCTGCTCGCGCTTGCGACGACTGCGGAAGCCGCCGGACAACCGCATCCCCGCGACCTCGATGGTGCCCTGCGTCGGGTCGTCGAGGAAGTTGACGCAGCGGAGGACCGTCGACTTGCCCGATCCGGACCGGCCGAAGACCACCACGACCTCGCCCTTGTGCAGGTCCAGGTCGACGCCCTTCACGACCTCGAGACGGCCGAAACGCTTGTGCAGTCCCTCGACCCGGATGACAACGTCGCGCTCACTCATCCGATGCTGCCCCCTCCGCCGCCGTGCTTCTGCTCCTCGGCAGATGCGGCAGTCAGGTCCTGCGTCCGGATGTACCCGCGCGACATCCGGGCTTCGAGCCGGCGCTGGAAGAAGGTGAACACGATCGTCAGCGCCCAGTACAGAGCGGCAGCGACGAGCAGCGCCTCCAGGTTCTTGAAGTCCGCTCTGCCGACCAACTGGGCCCGGCGGAAGATCTCGGCCTGCGCGACCGACACGCCCAGGAACGACACCAAGGCGGTGTCCTTGAGCATGGCGATGAACTCGTTGCCGGTCGGCGGGATGATGACGCGGAAGGCCTGCGGCAGCACTACCCTGCGCATCTTCTGCCGGTAGGTCATGCCCAGCGCGTCGGCCGCTTCGCCCTGCCCGGCCGCGACCGACTGGATGCCGGCCCGGAAGATCTCGGTCATGTAGGCGCCGTAGTTGAGTCCCAGTGCGAGGGTTCCGGCGACAGCAGCGTCCAGGACCAGCTGGTTCGCGAGCGTCTGCGGGAAAAGGTCGGGAACCTGGTCATGCAGGTTGAGACCCACCTGGGGGAGGGCGAGGTAGATCAGGAACATCTGCACGATCAGCGGCGTGCCGCGGAAGAACGACACATAGAAGCCTGAGATCCCGTACGCGATCGAGTTCGACGAGATCCGGGCGAGGGCACCCAACAGGGCCAGGACGACCGCCAACACGATGCCGCCGACGGCGATGTAGAGCGTGAACTGCAGGCCCTTGGCGATGTAGGTGAAGTTGTCCCGCATCCACTCGGTATCGAACTGCGCGACCCAGAAGAAGAAGACGAGGACCGCGAAGATCACTACCCAGACCGCGGCCACCTTCAGGCGGAACGGCACTCGCGCACCGGCCAGGGCCAGTCGCTCGAGCCGCCCCCCTTCTGAGGTCACTGCTGGACCGTCAGATCAGTTCCGTCGTACCACTTCTCCGAAAGCTCGGTCAGGGTGCCGTCCTCGTGCATGTCGCCAACGATCTGGTCCACAGCCTCGACCAGCGTCGCGTCGTCGAGCTCGGAGCTCCTGTCCATCGCGACCGCCAGCGGCTCGTAGAACACCGGCTCGCCGACGATCTTCACCGGCTGACCGTTGTCGATGAAGCCCTGTGCGGTGGTCAGAGAGGTGATGACCGCGTCCAGCCGGACGCCGTCGCCGAGCGACAGGTCCTGCAGGGCCGTTGTGTCGGTGTCATAGCCGTGTACGTCAGCGTCGTCGATTACGAAGTCGAACTGGAAGCCCTGGATGTTGAGGTCCTTGTTGAGGAACTGCTCGTAGGTACAGGCGGCGCAGACTCCGATCGAGGCGCCGTCGAGATCAGCCGACACGTCGGTCACGGAGGTGTTGTCCTCGTGCACCACGACGACGGCCGGCGTGTAGTAGTAGGGCTGGGTGAAGTCCAGCACCTGCTGCCGGTCGTTGGTCGGGGTCATCGAGCCGACGCTCATGTCCCAGCGACCGTTCCAGCTTCCCGCGGTGATGACCTCCCACGCGGGCTCCTGCCAGGCAACATTCACCCCGAGCCGGTTGGCGATCTCGGTCGCGACGTCGATGTCGAAGCCCTCGAGCTCCCCGGTCTGCTCGTTGAGCACCGACTGCGGCGGATAGGCCGGGTCGGTCGACACCGTGAGGGTGCCGTCCTCACAGATCTGAGCGAGCAGGTCGCCGCTGGCGTCGGTCGAGTCGCAGACCCCACCCTCCGGCGCCGGCTCGTCACTACTGCCGCCGACGTCTCGCTCGTCCGACCCACAGCCGGCGACCAGAAGCGCCAGGGCGGCCATCCCCGCCAGCCCCGCTGAATACCTGCGCATACGACCCTCCTCGTGGAAGGTCCCGAGAGTATCGCCGTGTACGGAGCGTTGTCACGAGGTCCTAGGTCACGATTACTGACCCATTGGTCAGTAGAGGGACGTAGTCCCGCTAGGGGATTTCAGTGCTAATCATCTGTGAGGTTCGTCCACAGCGCCGCCTGGGCAATCAAGGGCCATTCGCGCTCCGCATCGCCCCTGGAGAAGGGGTTCGTCGCCAGTGCGAGGTACCTGCTCCCCAGCGTCGTGGTCCCGTGCACGATCACCGGCGCATCCGCCGCCCGCGGATCCCGATCGCGCCATAGACCGGCGACGAACATGTCGGTCGTCGACGACAGGTAACGGCCGTCTACTGCGACTCCAGTAGGCAGCGTCGAGAACCAGCTGACGTCTGCCGGAAGGAAGAGGTTGTCGCTGACCGGATAGCCTCCCGTGACCGGTCCGTCGGCACCCACATTGGCCCATCTGGCAATGCCGCCGCCGGCGGCGTCGGTCCCCTGAACCAGGCTTCCCTGGAGGAGCGCCGGCTGGGACTTGGTCAAGAAGGCGAAGTTGTTCACCGACTGGCCAGTGCCGATGTAGCCGCCGCCGCGCTCGAAGAACGCCTGCAGCCGGTCCCTTGCCGTGGCGTTGCGACCCGGCGGATAGAGCTGCCCTGTGTTGTATATGACGTCGTACTCCGCTAGCGGGTCGGTCGCCGCATTCTCGAGCGAGTCGGATCCGCTCACCATCGAGACGAAGTCCACATCGTTTCCGAAGATCTGCCGCAGCGACCACGTTTGCTCCGACTCGACCGGGTTGGCCGTGTCGACCAAGACGGCGACGTTCGGTGCCTCGTCCAGCTGAGTCGCGGTTGGTGTCGGGCCCAGGCCGCGTTCGAAGTACATCCCGCCGGCCTGACCCGCGGCCGCCAAGGCGCCCGCCGTCGTGCTATCGGCATCGAAGATCAACGAGCCGGCTGGCATCTGACCGGCGGAGGCGCTCTCGAAGGGCTGCTCCGAGACCTCGCCGTCGATCCCGCTGCGCAGCAGGTCGAGCACGGCTCGGACCTCACCCACGCCCTTGACGGTCACGGCATACCAATCAGCCGGCCCAGTGCGTACGCCACCTTGGAGCGCGTTGACCTGCGTGACCGGCACCGTACTCGGGTTGAAAGTCGGATCGCCGGCGGGAACCTCCGCGACGTCCGCGCCCCAAAGCGATCCGTGGCTCCAGGCGCCCGGCGGCGCGTAGAGCTGGCTGATCCGACTCGAGATGTCCTGACCAGCGGTCAGGGTCGTGTACGCCAGACCGCGCATCGCCTGGTCCATGGGAACGACATAGGTACCTGCGGGGTAGGTCCGGCCGTCCCAGGTGAGGTCCTGGTCGGTCCGCTCGACCTCGATCCCGTTGTCCAACAGCCACTGTGCCATCCGGTTGGCTTCGGCGTCGCTGCGCTGCACGCCGCGGTGGGGCGAGACTTGGTCGGCCGAGCCGCCGACGAACGGGATGAGGAACGCCTCCGGATACTCGACCATCCAGTTGTGCTGGGCCTCCGTGAAGCCACGGCCCGCGATGAGTGGGTCGTCGCAGCAGTTCGGCCGAGCTGCTCCGGTCACGCCCCGGCGGAAGATCTCCAGCTGGTCGTGCAGGATGGCGCCCCGGTTATCGATCCAGAACTCCGCCGAGGAGTAGAACGTGAGGTACTGCTCGCGCTTCGAGCCCAGCCGGCCACCGCACTTCGCGTCGTTGCACATCTCCACGGTGGATCCGTCCACGCCGAAGTACGCGCCATACGTCTGGCTGTAGAACGGACCCCAGTCGTCCCATCCCTCGGCGACGGCCGGGTTGCCGTTCTTTGTGCCACTCACGCCCCGCTTGTCCCATTGGTTGACCGGCCGCTGGATCTGCCGACCGATGGCCTCGAGTGCTGCTTGGTTCGCATCCAGCCGACGCTGGTTCCAGTACAGGAACTTGTCGTACTCCAGGCCCGGATTGTGCGGCTTGGTCAGTCCGTCGATGAGCGTCGGGTTGTAATAGCCGTGCATGTAGAGCGCCGCCGGGGCCAGCCACTCGAGCTGGAAGGCGGTGTTGATCCGGATCTCCGGCTGGGACTGCACGAGGAAGTCCCGGTTCATGTCGAAGCGGTTCTCGTTGGTCCGCCGGCCGTCCACGCGTCCGTCGGGGTTCGTGGTCGGGATAACGACCACGATGGCGTGGTCGAGCAGTTCGTCGACGATGTCGTTGGTTCCGTACGGCAGCGTCACCAGATCGCGGATCACCTGCATCATCGCGTCGGTGCCCTCGCGCTCGCCACCGTGGATGTTCGCCTCGACGAAGATGGGCATCTTGACCTCTTGACCCCACGACTGGCGCAAGGCCTGGGCCTGCGCGGGATCGGTGAACATGAGCTGCCGGAGCTGCTGCCATCGGGCGTAGTCACGCTCCTGGTCCGGAGTGTCGAGCGCATTCACGACTACGCCGTACATGTCGCGGCCGAGCACCGACTGCCCGATGACGTCGTAGTCCAGACGGTCGGGCACTCCGGCGACGGCCGCCTCCTTCTCGAACTTGGCGAGCGTGCACTTGATCGCCGCGTTCGGGATCAGAGCCAGCGGAGCCGACTGCGGGACGTTCTCGTTCCCAACCGGTGCGCACCACTCTTCGCCGTACGTCGGTCCGAGTCCCGGGGAGATCGGCTCCCCGTTCCACGGCGCCTCGGTCGGAGCCGCCGCAGCGACGGTCGCGGCTTCAGACTGAGCGGTGCCCGGGGCGGAGTACACAATCCCGGAGACGATCAATCCGAGAGAAATCGAGGCGGTAAGAGCAGCCGAAGACTTTGACATGTGCGGGCCCTCCTGGATGGACATGTGCGGGCCCTCCGGGATGCGCACTGAGCGTATCGCCGCGCGTTGGTCTTGTCACTAGACGAAACTGATCGAACAGTCAGTCAGGGGTCCCGAACTCGGCTCCGAGAGCTTAGGGTCTTGTCATGGTCAAGACCACGCCCTTCCACGACCGGCTGGAGCCGCTCAACCGTACGGGCCTGTGGGCCCATTGGTCCGGCTATCTGTCGGCCGTCAAGTACGGCATGTCGGCCAAGCACGAATACTTCGCGGTCCGCAACGGCGTCGGGGTGTTCGACACGTCGCCGCTGTTCAAGTACTGGATCCGGGGTCGTGACGCCGAACGTTTCCTCTCCGGCGTACTCACCCGGGACATCCGAAAATGCCGTCCGGGACATGCGCAGTACAGCGTGTGGTGCGACGACCGGGGCTACGTGCTCGAGGACGGCGTGTTCTTCCGGCACTCTGAATCGGAGTACTTCCTGACTTCCGCTCGGCCGAACCTGGGTTACCTGAGTGATCTGGCGGTCGGCTACGAGGTCCAGATCGAGGACGTCTCCGACGACTACGGCGTCCTCGCTGTCCAGGGTCCGAGGTCACGAGCCGTGCTCAGCGCGCTGGCCCCCGAGGTCAGCGACCTGGGGTATTTCGACCACACCGCCGCCAAGATCGGCAAGACGGCGGTCCGGATCTCGCGGACCGGCTACACCGGCGATCTGGGCTTCGAGGTCTTCGTACCGGCCGACGAGGCCGGCGCGGTGTTCGACGCGATCATGGACGTCGGACGCGGCCACAGCATCCGGCCGTTCGGCGAAGAGGCGCTGCTGATGGCCCGGATCGAGGCCGGCCTGATCCTGATCGACGTGGAGTTCGGCTCCAGCCGGCTCGCCTACACCGACCAGGAGCGCTTCACTCCGAAGGAGCTCGGCCTCGGCTGGATGCTGCGGGGCATCGACACCGACGACCGGCCGTTCGTCGGCCGCGACGCGATCCGGCGCGAGTTGGCGACGAAGTCGTCCAGATGGGCGATGACCGGCCTCGTCCTCGACTGGCAGGACTACGACCGACTGCATGCCGAGGCCGGCCTGATCACGCCGAAGGACCCGGTGCCACTGCCGTGGGAGTCGATGCTCTACGACGTCGAGTCCGGTGACCAGATCGGCTACGCCACGACGCTGATGTACTCCCCCGTGTTGCAGCGCCACATCGGCCTGGCCCGACTCCGGCCGTCGTACGCCAAGTCCGGCACCGACGTCCATGTCGAGATCACCATCGACCACGAGTACAAGCGCGCTCACGCCGAGACGGCCCGGGTCCCGCTGTTCAACCCCGAGCGCAAGACGTCCAACCCGGACCGTAAGACCGCCAACTCGGACCGCAAGACCACCTGAGGTGAAGGCCATGTCAGAAAACGAGTACGACGCGATCGTCGTCGGCGGCGGCCACAACGGGCTCGTCAACGGCGCGTACCTCGCGAAGGCAGGACTGCGGACCCTGATCCTGGAGCGGCGGCACCTGGTCGGTGGCGCCGCGATCACCGAGGAGCTCTACCCGGGCTTTCACTTCACCACGTTCTCCTACGCCCTGAGTCTGCTGCGGCCGGACATCGTCCAGGACCTGGATCTGGTCGAGCACGGCTTCCTGCCCATCGAGATGCCGTCGTCGTTCGCCCCGGCGGAGAACGGCGACTACCTCATCCTCGGCGCCGACGAGGACGAGAACATGCAGGAGATCCGGCGCCACTCCAAGCACGACGCGGACGCGTACGAGCGCTATGAGCACGACATGTCGCGGGTCGTTCAGCTGGTCCGGCCGCTGATCGACAAGGCGCCGCCGAACCTGTGGGGCAAGACGCCGGAGGACGCCGCGGCGCTGGCCGACCTGGCGAGCCACCTCAAGAGCGTCGAGCCGAAGGTGCTGCACGATCTGGTCCGGCTGCTGACCGGCAGCGCCGCCGACTTCCTCGACGACTACTTCGAGAGCGACCTTCTCAAGGGCTACATCGCCTCGTCCGGGATCATCGGCACCAAGGTCGGCCCGATGTCACAGGGCTCCGGGCTCGTCCTGCTCTACCACTCGATGGGCGAGCACGACGGCGAGTACGGCGT
>Ga0075431_100001706_pt1 | contig 20646 bp, 15 predicted proteins | sample RhiMetdeltSRZDD5_FD_75297 | JGI IMG/M metagenome (GOLD analysis project Ga0075431, IMG submission 75297) | Populus rhizosphere microbial communities from Tennessee, USA - Rhizosphere MetaG P. deltoides SRZDD5 | ecosystem: Host-associated > Plants > Roots > Rhizosphere > Soil | place: USA... | reverse complement strand
TGGTGGTCCCGGCCGACAAGGTGCCGTGGGACGACAACTGGCTGTACATCCACTCCCACGTCAAGACCATGCGGATCCAGAACTTCGGCTCCTGGTCGCCGTACCTGGTGAAGGAGGGTCGCAACGTCCTCGGCCTCGAGTACACGGTGCTCGAGGGCGACGACTCGTGGAACGCCGGCGACGACGAGCTCATCGAGCGGGGCAAGCAGGAGCTGGAGAAGCTCGGCCTGGTCAACGCCGCTGACGTCGAGACCGGCTACGTGGTCCGCACGCCCAAGGCCTATCCCATCTACAACGAGGGCTACACCGACAACGTCGACGTCCTGCGGGGGTGGCTCGCCGAGCACGCCCGCAACGTCCACCCGGTCGGGCGCTACGGCATGCACCGGTACAACAACCAGGACCACTCGATGTACACGGCCATGCTCACCGTCGAGAACATCCTCGACCCGTCGGTCGACCACGACATCTGGTCGGTCAACGTCGAGGAGGAGTACCACGAGGAGAAGTCGGTCCCCTCGACGTCGTCGGCGTCGGGCGCCACCGGCACCGGGCGCGACGCCCCCATCCTCCCGAAGGGCGCGTGACCAGCACCACCACCGACCTGACGGCCCCCGGCGCGGGGGACGACGGCGACGGTGGCCCGGCCCCAACCAACGGCAGCGACTCGGGCGGACCGGGCGGCCCCGGCAACGGTGAGCCCGCCGCCCCCGGTCCGACCCGCGAGCAGATCGAGGCCTGGCTGCAGCGGCGCCGCTTCCGGCGCTGGCTCACGCTGATCGCCCTCAGCGGCTTCGCGGTCCGGCTGGTGTACCTGCTCGGCTGGAAGAACAACGGCGTCAGCTGGAGCGATGCGCTCTACTACCACGAGGGCGCCAACTACCTCGCCGAGGGCCGGGGCTACATCCACCCGTTCCAGTGGATCTACCACGGCTACACCATCCCGGGCGCCGACCACCCGCCCGGCTACCTCACCCTCCTCGCCGGGGTGTCGGCCCTCGGGTTCCGCAGCTTCCTCGCCCACCAGCTGGCGTCGTGCGTCATGGGGACGCTCGGGGTCGTGGCGTTCGGCTGGGCCGGGCGGCGGATCGGCGGCGAGCGGGTCGGCCTTCTGACGGCCGTCATCGTGGCGTTCAGCCCCAACATCTGGTTCCACGACGCCCTGGTCATGTCCGAGAGCCTCGTGGTGGCCACCACCGCCGCAGTGCTGTGGGCCGCCTACCGGTGGTGGGACCGCGGCACCGTGGTCGAGGCCCTGGTCTTCGGGGCCACGGTCGGGGTCGCGGCCCTGGTCCGGTCCGAAGCACTGCTGCTCGGCCCGGCCATCGCGCTGCCGTTGCTCTGGTGGCGGCGGCCGTCGTGGTCGGCCGCGGGGCGGCAGCTGGCCGCCGCCGGCGGCATCGCCGCGCTGCTGATCGCTCCGTGGGTCGGCTACAACATGGCCCGCTTCGCCCACCCCGTCACCCTGTCGGCGCAGTTCGACGCCACCCTCGTGTCGGCCAACTGCGACGACGTCTACTACGGCCCCAACACCGGCTACTGGTCCCGGCCCTGCGTCGAGGCGGCCGAGCCGCAGACCGACCCGCTCGACGACGCCTCGCAGGAGGGCATCGTCTACCAGCGCCTCGCCCGCGACTACGTCAGCGCTCACAAGGCGCGGGCCGCGGTGGTCGCCGCCGCCCGCGTTGGGCGGACCTTTGGCCTCTACCAGCCCGAAAACCAGGTCGATCTCGACACCGTGTACGACGGCAAGGAGAAGGGGCTCGGCGAGGTCGGGCTGTTCGCCTGGTACACGGTCGCGATCGCCGGCGCCTTCGGGCTGGTCGGGCTGCGCCGGGCCGGGCGGCCGATCTTCCCGATCGTCGCCGTGGTCGCCGCCACCGCCCTGACCGTCATGGTCACCTACGGGGCCACCCGCTTCCGCTTCCCCGCCGAGCTGGCCCTCTGCATCCCCGCCGCGGTCTCCCTCGACGCCGCCGTCTCGGCCTTCGCCGCCAGCCGCCGCCGGCGCAAGGAGAAGGCCGCCGACGGGGCACCGGCCGAGAACGACGCCGGCGGCGCGGCTGGCCTCGGCAGCGGCGGCACCACGCCGGCCGCCGATGCCGCCGACCTGCCGGTGGACCCCGGGAGCCACCCCGGGTCGGGGTCCGGAGCCGCCGGTGCCGATGGCTCGGCCGAGCTGGGCGCGGGCGGCCACCCCGACTCGGGGGCCGAGCTGGTCGGGCAGCTGCCGGGGCGGGCATCGGCGACCGTGCGGTTCGCCGGGCTCGACGGCATGCGGGCCATCGCGGCGCTCGGGGTGCTGGTCTGCCACGTCGGCCTCGCCTCCGGGCAGGTCGCCCGGGGTGGCGGCGACTACCTGGCCCGGGCCGACGTCGGCGTCGCCCTCTTCTTCATCCTCTCCGGCTTCCTGCTGTACCGGCCGTTCGTCAGCGCCCGGCTCGACGAGCGTCCCCGCCCGGGCTTCCGCAAGTACCTCCGCCACCGCTTCCTGCGCATCTTCCCCGCCTACTGGCTGGCGCTGACGGTGCTCACCACCATCCGGGACGTCCGCATGCGCGACGACATCCGGACCCCGTGGGACTTCGGCATGTACTACGGGCTGCTCCAGTCGTACTCCAAGGCCACCGCCGTGGGCGGCCTCCAGCAGGCCTGGACCCTGACCAACGAGGTGGCCTTCTACCTGCTGCTGCCGCTGTGGGCGCTGGCCGTGGCGTGGGTGGTCCGCCGCCTCGGCACCGGCCGCCGGGCGCTGCTGTTCGAGGGGGCCGTCCTCGCCGCGGCGGCCGCCGGGACGCTCGCCTTCCGGGCCTGGCTCGACGAGATCGGCGCCAACTCGCTGGAGGGCCGCACGTTCGCCACGAAGTTCGTCGCCGACCCCCGGGTCCACTGGATTGTGAGCAACTTCCACATGTTCGTGCCCGGCATGGCGCTGGCCCTCGCCTACGAATGGTCCCGCCGCCGGGACCGGCCGCTGGCCGTGCTCGAGCTGCTCCGCAAGCACCCGCTGGTGTGCTGGGCGCTGGCGGCCATGTGCTTCTGGGTGGTGTCGACCCAGGTCGGCCTCGATGTCCTCGGCTCGGAGAGCGCCGCCGAGAGCCTGGCCCACGAGATGCTCTACGCCGCGATCGGCTTCCTCCTGCTGGCGCCGGTGGCCCTCGCAGGCGAGACTCTGCCGCGATCGCTGCGCTGGCTGGGCACCAGGGCGATGGTGACCTTGGGGGTGTTGTCCTACGGCATCTACCTCTGGCACGAGGGAGTTACCGACATCTACCGAGACACCCGGGACATCCAGAGCGGCAACTTCTACCTGCTGCAGGGCTGGTTCCCCGCGATGCTGGCGTGGGTGCTGGTCGGCTCGGTGCTGGCCGCCGCCGTGTCCTACTACCTCGTCGAGCGGCCCGCCCTGCTGCTGAAGGACCGCGACCGCAAGCTCTTCGCGTCGTGGACGCCGGTCCGCCTCCCCGCCGACGCCGACACCGACACCCGCTCCCGCCAACCCGAGGTCGCCCCCGCATGACCGACACCAAGGTCACCGAGGACGTGGCTCCCGACCAGCCCGACGAGCCGACCGCCGAGGGCGAGCCCGGCGACGGCGACAAGGGCGACGGCGACGGCACTGCGCCGGCCCGGCGCCGGCTGCGGCTCCCCGACTGGTGGCTGCCGGCGCTCGGTGTCGCCGTGGTGGTCGCCCTGCCCCTGCGGGGCTTCTTCCGGACCCCCGGCGCCCCCTTCGAAGAGGGCTTCATGCTCCTCTTCCCCGAGCTGGTCCTGAAGGGCAAGGTCCCGAACCGGGACTTCCTCAACCTCTACGGCCCCGGCAGCCTCTGGACGATCGCCGCCTTCTACAAGGTGTTCGGCATCTCGATCTGGACCGAGCGGCTCGTCGGCCTGCTCCAGCTCGTCGGCGTCATCTCCGGCATCACGGTCGTCAACTACCGCTGGGGCCGCTGGCCGGCATTCCTCGGCGGTGCCGTCGCCGCCATCCTGATCATGCCGCCGGTCGGCCTCACCGCCCTGCCGTGGGCCGGGGGCATGGCGTTCGCCGTGTGGGCCGTGATCGTCCTCGCCCGTACGTTCGACGGCCGCGACAGGGACGACCGCCAGCAGCGCCGCGTCCTGCTCCTCGCCGGCCTGCTGGCTGCCGGCTCGCTGCTGTTCCGCCCCGACCAGGTGCTGGCCCTCGGCCTGCCGCTCGGGTTCGTGTTCCTGTGGGGCCTCGACGGCAAGGGCCGCAAAGCGCTGGTCACCGGGCTCGGCATCGGCCTGACCCCGTACCTGGTGCACCTCGCCACCGCCGGTCCCGGCCACGTGATCAACGGCCTGGTCCTCGAGCCGGTGTTCAAGCTGCGGCCCGGGCGCAGCCTCCCGTTCCCGCCCGAGCCCGACCGCCTGACCAGCTTCCTCAACAACGCCCTGCTCTTCCGCAACTGGCCGTGGCCGTTCCCGTCGCTCGACGAGCCGACCCAGGTCTTCATCTGGGTCCCGCTGCTGTTCGCCGTGACCGGCTTCGTGCTCTGGGTCGGCCACCGCTCCCGCCGCTCGGGCGCCGTGCACGGCTGGGTGCTGTTCCTGCTCGGCCTGTTCGCCCTCGGCACCATGCCGCAGGTCGTGCAGCGGGTCGACACCGCCCACCTCTCGTGGGTCAGCGCGGTGCCATTCGGCTTGCTGCCTGCCGCGCTCGTCGAGTGGTACCGGTTGCGTGAGGGCAAGCTCCCCCAGCTGCGATTCGCGCTGCCGCTGGTCCCGCTGGTCGTCCTCGTCACGCTGATCCCGCACTACAGCATCCGCTGGTACTCGGACTTCACCGGTCAGACGTTCAACTACATGACCGACAACCAGCGGTCGATCACCAACCGGGGCCGCACCTTCTACTACGGCCGGCCCGATGCGGCGGAGGCCGCGCAGGCCATGGTCGACGACGTCGACAAGGTCGCCAAGCCGGGCCAGCGGCTGATCGTCGGCACCGGCGACCTGCGCCGGACCCCCTACAGCGAGACCTTCTTCTACTGGTTGCTCCCCCAGCTCGTCCCGGGGACGCATCATCTGGAGATGGAGCCCGGCATCGCCAACACCGAGGACTCGGGGTTGGCCGACGACCTGCGGGAGGCCGACGTCTACATCGCGTCGACGCTCTACGACAACTGGGACGAGCCCAACGCCGCCATGGACGTCGGCTCGGACGAACCCAACCAGGTCCTGGCCGACGAGTTCTGCCTCTACAAGGGCTACGGCACCTACCACCCGGCCGACCCTCGCTACCCCGATCCGATGTACGAGCTGTACCTGCGATGCCACTGACGCCCCTGCCACGGCGGCCGCGAATGGGATCACAGGCACGCGCGTGGATCGCGAGCTACGGTTCTGTCGCTGGGGGAACCGAGCCGGTGGACGGACTTGTTACCGATCGTAGAGCTGGGTAAATGCGCACACTCGTCATCATCCCGACCTACCTAGAGGCCGACAACATCACCGTGGTGCTGGGGAAGGTCCGCGAGGCCGCGCCGCATGCCGACGTCCTCGTGGTCGACGACAGCAGCCCGGACGGGACAGCCGACCTCGCGAAGGCCGCGAACGAGGACCTGGGGCAGATCGACGTCCTCAGCCAACCCGAGAAGGGCGGGCTGGGCGTCGCCTACCGCGCGGGCTTCAACCGGGCGTTCGCCGACGGCTACGAGGTCATCGTCCAGATGGACGCCGACCTGTCGCACCCGCCCGAGAAGCTGCCCGAGCTCCTCGCCCGGATCGACGAGGGTGCCGACGTCGCGGTCGGCTCCCGGTACGTGAAGGGCGGCTCGACGCCGCACTGGCCGCGGCGGCGCCGCGTCCTGTCGCGCATCGGCAACACGTACGCGTCGACGGTCCTGGGGCTCGGCGTCCACGACGCAACCGCCGGCTTCCGGGCCTACCGGACCTCGGTGCTGCAGTCGATCGGCGCCGGCGAGACCAAGGCCACCGGTTACGGCTTCCAGGTGGAGCTGGCCTACCTCGCCCACCGCCAGGGCGCCACCATCGTCGAGGTGCCCATCATGTTCATGGACCGGGTGCGCGGCGAGTCGAAGATGTCGTGGCACATCATCGGCGAGGCCATGTCGCTCGTCACCTGGTGGGCCTTCCGCGACCGGGTCCTCGGCGCCTTCCGCCGCAAGCAGGCCCAGCCCGCCACCACCTCGTAGGCGTCGACGGGCCCTCGCCCGCCGACGCCGAGGATCTCAGTAGGGCCAGTGCTCGCCGTCGTGGCCGAGCAGCTTGGCGACCTTGCCCAGCTTGGCCACCAGCAGGGCCTTGATGGCGACGTTGCGGAGGAACCACGGGACCTCGGCCAGCTGCCGCAACACGTTGGTGACCCGGCCGAACCCGCGGACCGGCTCCAGGCGATACTCGGCCAGCGACCGGCTGCGGCCGACGTAGCGCCACTTCCCCGAGAAGAGCAGCGAGGCGAAGATCGCCCCGGTGACCCCGACCGAGCTGAACGAGTCGTGGATCAGCATCGACCCGCCCGGCGCCACTCGGGCGCCCCAGGCCTGGATGTCCTCGCGGGCCGGCTTGAAGCGGTGGGCGCCGTCGATGTGCAGCACGTCGATCTCGCCGGCCACGTCCTGGTGGGCGTCGTGGGAGAACTTGCGGACGTGGCGCACCCGCTGCGCCACCCCGGCCTTCTCGAGGTTGCGGTTGAAGACGACGTTGTCCTCGGCCGCCTCCTCCTCGAAGCCCTCGATCTCCTGCGGGCCGCGGTCGTTGCCGGCGTGGGGGTCGATCGCCACCAGCTCGACGCCCTCGGGCGCGGACCGGGCGATGGCGATCATCGACCGGCCCCGGAAGCTGCCGATCTCCACGATGCGTCCCCCGGACGGGACCGCGGCGGCCCGCGTGGCCACGCGTTCGACCTGCTCAGGGCTGAACCAGCCCTCCACGCCCTCGAGGGCGTCGGCCAACTCCGGATCTGCGATAGACACTCTGTGCTCCAAGGTCGAGGCTTTGATGGTTGGACCGCTGGGTTGGACCGTTAGGTCGCTGGTATGGGGGAGCGAGGTTCCGTAGCATACGGGCCACCTGGTGCCCGGATCTTTCGGACCGCAAGCGACGCAATGGGCGCCGGTGCTGGGGGAGGAAATTCATCCGTGACGACAGCCGAGCGCGACGACGAACGGGCGACCTACGTAGAAGCCGACAAGATCGGTGACCTCGCGGCGTCCGCGGGCATCCGGCGGGTCCACGCCCTCGCGTGGCGTGACCTCGACGACGTCGAGGCCGGCGGCTCCGAGGTCCACATCGACGAGATCGCCAAGCGCTGGGCCGCGGCCGGCGTCGAGGTCACGCTGCGGACCTCGTGGGCCCAGGGCCAGCCCACCGAGGCCATGCGCGACGGCTACAAGGTCATCCGCCGGGCCGGCCGCTACATGGTGTTCCCCCGAGCCGCGGCGGCCGAGATCATGGGCCGCACCGGCCCCCGTGACGCCCTCATCGAGATCTGGAACGGGATGCCGTTCCTCAGCCCGCTGTGGTGCCGCGGGCCCCGCATCGTGTTCCTGCACCACGTCCACGCCGAGATGTGGGGCATGACCCTCCCGCCCCAGCTGGCGAAGTGGGGCAACCTGCTGGAGGAGCGCATCGCTCCCCCGCTGTACGGCCGCACCCACATCGTCACGCTGTCCGAGTCGTCGAAGCGCGAGATGGTCGAGGACCTCGGCTTCAAGGCCGACAAGGTCACGGTCGTCCACCCGGGCATCGACCCTCGCTTCAGCCCCAACGCCGACGTCGAGCGCTCCCCCGAGCCGCTGATCGTCGCCGTCGGCCGCCTCGCCCCGGTCAAGCGCTACGACAAGCTCGTGCGCGCCGCCGCGCTGGCCCGCAAGCAGGTGCCGCACCTGCGGCTGGAGATCGTGGGCGACGGCTACGAGCGCCCGGTCGTCGAGGCCGCCATCGACGAGGTCGGCGGTCAGGACTGGGTCACGCTGCGGGGCTACCTCACCGACGCCGAGCTGGTCGACCTGTACCGGCGGGCGTGGGTCGTGTCGTCGGCCTCCGCCCGCGAAGGCTGGGGCATGACGCTCACCGAGGCGGCCGCGTGCGGCACCCCCGCGGTGGCCACCAAGATCGCCGGGCACGAGGACGCGGTCGTCGACGGGGTCAGCGGCCTGCTCGCGCCCATCGACGGCGACGTCGTCGCCAACCTGTCCGCGGCGCTGGTCGACGTGCTCGCCGACCCGCACCGCCTCGACCAGCTGCGCCAGGGCGCCCTGGCCCGGGCAGCAGCACTGACCTGGGGGGCCACCGCCACCCAGGTCATGCGCATCCTCGCTGCCGAAGTCTCCAGGCGCCGCGGCCGCACATGAGGAACCCGTTGGCGCGCGCCACCACCGGCACGACGCTCAAGCTCCACGCCGGTCTGGCCGCCGTCGCCTACATCCCCCTGCTGCTCACGCGGCCGGGCTGGGTGAGCGCGGACACCAAGACCTACCTGTACCTCGACCCCGCCAAGCTCATGAGCCGGGCCTGGTCGATGTGGGACCCGTCCATCGGCATGGGCACGGTCACCCACCAGAACATCGGCTACCTGTGGCCGATGGGCCCCTTCTACTGGATCACCGAGGTCCTCGGGCTGCCCGACTGGGCGTCGCAGCGGCTCTGGTGGGGCACGATCATCTTCGCCGCCGGCGCCGGGGTGGCGTACCTGCTGCGGGTGCTCGGCTGGCGGGGCCCGGGCGTCACCGCCGCGGTGTTCGTCTACGCCCTGACGCCGTACCTGCTGACCCTGGTCTCGCGGCTGTCGGCCATCCTGCTGCCGTTCAGCGCCCTACCCTGGCTGGTGGCGTTCACCATCCAGGCGGTCCGCCACCGGGGCTGGCGCTACCCCGCCCTGTTCGCCCTCACGGTGGCCACCTGCGGCAGCGTGAACGCCACCGCGCTGCTGCTGGTCGGCGTCGCCCCCGCGCTGTGGCTGGTCCACGCCGTGTGGGGCTCCCGCGAGGTGTCGGTGCGCACCGCCGTGCGGGCCGGGCTGAAGATTGGCGCGCTGACCGTGCCGACGTCGCTGTGGTGGATCGCCGGGCTCAGCGTCCAGAGCACCAACGGCATCGAGATCCTCCGCTACACGGAGACCGCCAAGGTCGTCTCGGCCTCCTCGGTCAGCCACGAGGTTCTTCGGGGCCTGGGTTACTGGTTCTTCTACGGCACCGACCGCCTCGGCCCCTGGATCCAGCCCAGCGTCGACTACACCCAGTGGCTCCCGCTGCTGCTGGCCACCTACGTGCTGCCGCTGGCGGGCATCTGGGGCGCGGTCGTGGCCCGCTGGCGCCACCGCGCCTACTTCGTCGGTCTGGTGCTGGTCGGCACCGCGCTGGCCGTCGGTGCCTACCCGTGGGACAAGGGCCCGCCGTTCAGCCGCCTGGTCCAGGTCTTCCAGGGCTCCGACGCCGGACTGGCCATGCGCAGCCTGCCCCGGGCGGTGCCGCTGGTCGTCCTCGGCATGGCCGTCCTGCTCGGCTCGGGGGTCGCCAGCGTCAGCCGCCGTTGGCCCCGCCAGGCCCGCTGGTCGGGCTTCGGCGTGGCCGTCCTGGCGACCCTCTGCCTGCCCGCCCTGTGGTTGGGCCAGTTCGTGCCCGACAACCTGCGGCGGCCGTCGGAGATCCCGGAGTACTGGAAGGACGCCGCCGACTACGTCGACAGCCGGGGCAGCGACACCCGGGTCCTGGTGCTGCCGGGCAGCGACTTCGCCAGCTACCGGTGGGGCAACACCGTCGACCCGATCCTGCCCGGGCTCATCGACCGGCCGTCGGTGCAGCGCGAGCTCATCCCCTACGGCTCGCCGGCGTCGGCCAACCTGCTCAACGCCTTCGACCTGAAGCTGCAGGAGCGCACCGCCGACCCCGACTCGATCGCCGCCATCGCCCGGCTCATGCGGGCCGGCGACATCCTCGTCCAGAGCGACCTCCAGTACGAGCGCTACAACACGCCCCGGCCCCGCAACTTCTGGGACTTCATGCAGCGGGCGAAGGGCCTCGGCAAGGCCGTCGCGTTCGGCCGCCACGCCGCCAACACCACCATCGGCAAGGTGCAGCTCGACGACGAGGTGCTCTTCGCCACCGACCCCAAGCTGCAGAACCCCCCGCAGCTGGCGGTCATGTCGGTCGACGACGCCATCGAGCTGGTCAACGCCCAGTCCGCCCAGCACCCGCTGATCGTCGCGGGCGACGGGGCGGGCCTCGTCGAGGCGGCCGGCGCGGGGCTCATCGACGGCAGCGAGCTCATCCGCTACAGCGCCTCGCTCGACGACGCCGACATCACCGCCGCGATGGAGAACGACGCCGCCCTCCTGCTGACCGACTCCAACCGCAAGCGGGGCGAGCGCTGGACGACCGTCCGCCACACCCGGGGCTACACCGAGACCGAGAACGGCGGCGCCCTCGACGACGATCTCGGCGACAACCGTCTGCCGGTCTTCCCCGACGAGGACACCGACAACCAGACGATCGTCGACCGGGGCGGCGACATCAGCGCCGAGGCCACGTCCTACGGCAACCCCATCACGTTCACGCCCGAGGAGCGGCCCATCCTCGCCGTCGACGGCGACCCCCAGACCTCCTGGCGGGCCGCGGCGTTCAGCCCGTCGCCCGGCGAGCGCATCGAGCTGACCCTGCGCCGGCCGGCCACCACCAACAAGGTCCGGCTGCTGCAGCCGGTCAAGGGCCCGGCCACCCGCTTCATCACGAAGGTCCGGCTGCGCTTCGACGACAAGACCAGCTACGACGTCGACCTCACCGAGCAGTCCCGGGCGCGGCCCGGCCAGACGATCACGCTGCCGTCCCGGCTGACGTTCAAGAAGATGTCGGTCGAGATCCTCGAGGACTCCAAGGGCGAGCTGCCCCGCTACGTGGGCCAGAGCAGCGTCGGCTTCGCCGAGATCGAGGTCCTCGCCGACGAGAACGCCCCGGACAACAGCCGCCTCGACGAGACCGTGCGGCTGCCCACCGACCTGCTCGACGCCGCCGGCGCCGCCTCCAAGCAGCACCCGCTCGCCATCCTCCTCACCCGGGTGCGTGAGGACCCGCTCGACCCCACCCGGGCCGACGAGGAGAGCGAGCTGCGCCGCAGCTTCCACCTGCCCACCTCCCGCGACTTCAGCCTCACCGGCGAGGCCCGCCTGTCGGGCCGGGCCGATCCCGAGGTCATCGACGAGCTGCTCGGCCGGCCCCACAACGTGGGCACCAACACCTGGGTGCGGGCGGTCGCCGACCTCACCGGGACCGTCCAGACCGCCTCCGCCGTGTTCGACGGCGACCCCACCACGTCGTGGCAGACCGTGCGCAGCCGGCCGCTCAACCAGTGGGTCGAGGTCGTGCTGCAGAACCCGGTCACCATCGACCACCTGCCGCTCAGCGTCGTCACCGACCAGCTCCACTCGATCCCCAAGGAGGTCGAGCTGTGGGTCGACGGCAAGCCGGCGGCCACGCTGAAGCTGCCGAAGCTCGACCGCAAGGACCCCCAGAACGCCACCACGGACGTCGACCTGAAGCTCCCCAAGGCCCTCACCGGCACGCAGTTCCGGGTGAAGCTCACCGACGTCGACACCAAGCTCACCAACGACTGGGTCAGCGACAAGCCGATCGCCCAGCCGGCCGCCCTCGCCGAGATCGGGCTCCCCGGCCCCAAGGTGCCGGCGCTGCCCGCCACATTCGACAGCGGCTGCCGCGGCGACCTGCTGGCCGTCGACGGCACTTCGGATCCGAGCGGCCGGGTGCCGATCCGGGTCACCGGCCCGATGGCGGACGCGCTGGCCGGACGGCCGCTGCAGATCACGACCTGCGACAACGCCCCCGTGAGGATCGAGGGCGGCGACGTCGAGCTGGTGGGCGACGACGGCTTCGACACCGGCATCGACCTCGACCAGCTGGCGCTGCGCTCCGCCATCGGAGGCGACGCCTCGACTGACGCGTCGACGCTGGTGGGGGAGGCGGCCGCCACCGACGCCGCCGGCGGCCGGTCGTCCGGCACGGCGGCCGCCCAGCCCACGGTGAAGGTCCTGGAGGACGACAACGACCACGTCAAGGTCCAGGTCACCGGGGCCACCGCCGAGGAGCCGTTCTGGCTGGTGCTGGGGCAGAGCTTCAACGAGGGCTGGTCGGCCTCCGCCGACGGCAAGACCCTCGCACCGCCCGAGCTGGTCGACGGCTTCGCCAACGGCTGGTACGTGGTGCCCGACAAGGGCTCGTTCACGGTCGATCTCACGTTCTCGCCCCAGAGGCGGGTGAACCTCGCGCTGTGGCTGTCGGTCCTGACCGGCCTGCTCTGCATCGCCCTCATCCTCAAGCGGCCCCGCCTCGCGGTGGTGGCCCCCTCGGCGATGCCCGAGCCCTACTCCCCCGTCCTGGCGTTCCGCTACCACGGCGCCCTGCCGTCGCGGCGCACCGCCTGGCTGGCGGGCCTCGCCGTCGGGATCCTCTCCTGGGCGCTCGCAGGCGCGGCGGTCGGCCTGTTCGTCGGTGTCGTCGCCGGCATCGGCGCCCGCCACGAGAAGTTCCGGCGCTGGCTGCTGCTCGGCAGCCCGGCCGCCCTGGCCATCGCCGTGCTCTACGTGCTGTACATCCAGGCCCGCTGGGATCCGTTGCCGAGCTTCGACTGGCCCTACGAGATGCGCAAGGTGCACCCGCTCGGCTGGCTGGCTGTGCTGTTGCTCGTCGCCGATGTGATCATCGGTCGCATATGGCAATCCCGGAGCACCGAGATCCAGGACTGAGGCGGACGTTGCCGTGACGGCAGGAGCTGGCTTCATCCTCGGCGTCGACCTCGACGACGTCTGCGCCGACTACACCGCCGCCTTCCGCGAGGTGGTGGCGGCCGAGCGCGGCGTCGACCCCGCGACGCTGCCGTTGGAGCGGTCCTGGGACTTCAGCGAGTGGGACCTACCGGCCCGCGACTTCGAGCGGATCCACCAGGCCGCCGTGCTGCACCACCGGATCTTCCGGTCGATGCCGATGGTGCCGGGCGCCGCCGACGCCCTGTGGCGCCTGTCCGACGCCGGGGTGTGGATCCGGATCATCACCCACCGGCTCTACAACAACTGGAGCCACGCGGTGGCGGTCGGCGACACGGTGACGTGGCTCGACGCCGTCGGCATCCCGTACCGGGACCTCTGCTTCCTCGGGGCGAAGCCCCAGGTCGAGGCCAACTGCTACGTCGACGACGCCCCCCACAACGTCCTGGCGCTACGCGAGATCGGCGCCCAGGTGGTGGTGTTCGACCGGCCCTACAACCGCGACCTCGACGGCCCCCGGGCGGTCGACTGGGCCGAGGTCGAGCAGCTGGTCGGCGCCCAGGTCACCGCCTCGGGCCTCGCCCTCCAGGCACCCTTGCCGGGCTTCGAGGACTCCCCCAACCGCCTCCACCGGCGACTGGGCAGCAGCTAGCGCCGGGTCGTGACGCTCCGGGGCGGAGGGCCGAAGCGCCCCACGGCGAAGTCCCGGAGCGCCAGCAGCCGAGCCGGCGCATCCCAGTACGGGCCGCGATGGGCGGGGCTGAACGTGCCCACCACCAGGTCCACCAGGGCGACCACCGTCCGGACCGTTGCCGCGTAGCGGCCGTAGTGGTCCCGGGCCAGCAGCAGGGTGTTGCGCAACTGCAGGTAGTCGACCACCGCCACGTGCGAGCCGACGGTGACGTTGCGGACCTCGGCGCCCCGCACCACGCCGACCTGCCAGCCCTCGGCCCGGGCCCGCAGCGCCAGGTCGGCCTCCTCGCAGTAGGCGAAGTAGCGCTCGTCGAAGAGCCCGACCTCCTCCAAGCAGCGCCGCCGGGCGACCATCAGGGTGCCGTGGGGGTAGCCGGCCGGCTCCCAACCCTGCTTGACCCGGGCTCGCTCGGAGATCGCGCCGAAGTAGCGGTCGACCACCGGCGTCACCCCGTCGCCCACGTCGGCCGACGCCAGCCCGGCTCGGGGCCGGCGGTCCAGCTCGGCGAGCAGGACCTCGAGGCAGTCGGGCGCGACCCGGGCGTCGTGGGGCGCAACCGCCAGCCAGGGTGCGCCCGGGCGGTCGAGGAACCAGCGGAACCCGGTGTTCGCCGCCGGGCCGAAGCCGGTGTTGGCGCCCTGCTCGAGGATCTCGACCTCGGCCGGCAGCTGGGCTCGCACCGCCTTCAGCTCCTCGGCCGACGACCCGTTGTCGACCACCACGACGCGGACCGGCACCGGCTGGTCGAGGAAGCCGCGCACGGTGGCGACGACATGCTCGGCCTGCGACCGGTGGACGATGACGACGTCGATCTGGGCGGGGGCGGGCACGAGGCGTGATTCTTCCGCCCGCCGGCTCGTGGCCCGAAATCGGCTACCCGACCAGGTGCAAAGGCGTGGTTAGGATCGGGCGACCGTGAGCACCGCCACCGTTGACCTCGACGCCGCCCGTCGTCTCCTGGCGTTCTGCGACGCCTCACCCTCGCCGTTCCACGCCTGCAGCACCGCGGCGGCCATGCTCACCGAGGTCGGCTTCACCCGGCTGGCCGAGGATGCCCCCTGGCCGAACGGCGCCGGCCGCTGGTTCGTGGTGCGGGGCGGCACGCTGGTGGCGTGGGCGGTAGCGGAGGGCCACCGGCCCCACGACGGCTTCCGCATCGTCGGCGCCCACACCGACAGCCCCAACCTGCGGATCAAGCCGCGGCCCGACATCTCCCGCGCCGGGGCCCTGCAGCTGGGCGTCGAGGTGTACGGCGCCCCGCTGCTGTCGAGCTGGCTCGACCGCGACCTCGGCCTGTCCGGCCGGGTCGCCGTCCGCCGCGACGGCAGCGGCGTCTACGTGAAGCTCCTCAAGGTCGAGCGGCCGATCGGCTGCATCCCCCAGCTCGCCATCCACCTCAACCGGGACGTCAACACCAAGGGTCTGCTGCTCGACCCCCAGGAGCACCTGACCCCCATCTGGGGCCTCGGCGCCGCCGACGTCGCCGGGTTCCAGGGCTTCGTCGCTGCCGAGCTGGGCGTCAGCAGCCGTGACGTCCTCGGCTGGGACCTCATGCTCCACGACCTGACCCCGGCCAGCCTCGTCGGCCGGGACCACGAGCTCGTCGGGTCGGCCCGGCTCGACAACCTGGCGTCGTGCTGGGCAGCGGTCGAGGGCCTGGTCGACGTCGCGCCCCGCCTCGACGGCGGGCCGGTGCCGGTCGTGTGCCTCTTCGACCACGAGGAGATCGGTTCGGTGTCCGACCGCGGCGCCGGCTCGTCGATCCTCCCGGTGGTGCTGGAGCGCACGGTGTTGGCGCGCGGCGGCGACCGCGAGACCCTGTTCCGGGCCCTGGCCCGGTCGGCATGCCTCTCGGGCGACATGGGACACGCCACCCACCCCAACCACGCCGAGCGCCACGACCCCCACCACCCCATCGCCCTCAACGGCGGGCCGATCCTCAAGGTCAACAGCAACGTCCGCTACGCCACCGACGCGCCCGGGAGCGCCCTCGTCGAGCTGGCCGCCGAAGAAGCAGGCGTGCCGCTGCAGCGGTTCTCGAACCGCAACGACATCCCCTGCGGGTCCACGATCGGACCGGTCACCGCCGCCTACCTCGGCATCACGACGGTCGACGTCGGCATGGCCACCCTCGCCATGCACGCCGCCCGGGAGCACGCCGGCAGCCACGACGCCGGCTGGTACCGGGGCCTGCTGGCCGCGTTCCTCGCTCCCGCGTAGCGGTCGGCCGCAGCGATCCGACTGCGCGTTTGCCCGCTCAGGGTGAGAGGATCGCGCCCGTGGAGGTGCACGAAGCGCGTGCGGTGCTCGGCGTCCTCGCCACCGACGACTGGTTCGAGATCCGCCGTGCCTACCGGAAGCTGATACGGGAGCTCCATCCCGACCACGCCGGCGAGCGCGCCACCGCGCGGGCCGCCGAGCTCAACGAGGCCTACGCTGTGCTCGCCCGGGCGACCCCTCGCAGCGCCGATCGGCGCCAGCACCGACCACCCGCGTCGCCGCTGCGCCCCACCATCCACGGGGCCCGCATGACGGCCCGGGTCGAAAACGGCCACACGCTGGTCATCGACGCCCCGCCCGACGAGGCGTTCACCCGGCTGCTCGACGCCGGCCACGTCGTCGGCCACGTCAGCTACGTCGACCGCAGCGCGGCGCTGTTCGAGGTCATCGTCCAGCACGACGGCGAGGCCTGCTCGCTGGTGGTGTCGCTTCACGAGCACCCCGACGGCTGCGAGGCGCTGTGCACCATGGAGTCGATCCAGCGGGTGTTCCAGCCGGCCCCCGAGCCGGTGGTACGCCAGCTGGTCGCGGCGCTGCGCACCCCGTGGGTCAGCGGCCCCAACCCGTCGTAGCCTGGCGGGCCTATGAGTGACGAGACCCCCGACCTTCCGACCGATGACGAGGGCTGGCGGGAACGGTTGACCCCCGAGCAGTTCGAGGTCACCCGCCGGGCCGGCACCGAGCGGGCGTTCACCGGCGCGTACTGGGACACCAAGGACCCGGGCACCTACCGTTGCATCTGCTGCGACGCCGTGCTGTTCAGCTCGGACACGAAGTACGACTCGGGCTCCGGCTGGCCGTCGTTCTGGGAGCCCGCGACCAGCGATGCCGTCATCCTCCACGAGGACCGGAGCCACGGCATGGTCCGCACCGAGGTGCGCTGTGCCCGTTGCGACGCCCACCTCGGCCACGTGTTCCCCGACGGCCCCCAGCCCAGCGGCGACCGCTACTGCATGAACTCGGCCGCCCTGCGCCTCGAACCCAAGTGATCACGCTGGTCCTCGGAGGGACGCGGTCCGGCAAGTCGGAGTACGCGGAGGCGCTCGCGGCCCGGCTGTCGCCGTCGGTCACCTACGTCGCCACCGGGGTCGCCACCGACCCCGACATGGAGGCCCGGATCGCGGCCCACCAGGCCCGGCGGCCGGCATCCTGGGCCACGGCCGAGGTGGGCACCGACCTGCCCCGGCGCCTGGCGGCGATCGAGGGGGTGGCACTGGTCGATTCCCTCGGGACCTGGGTGGCGGCCTCCCGCGAGCTGTCGCCCAACATCCGGTCGCTGTGCGAGGTCCTTGCCGCCCGGACCGACCCGACGATCATCGTGTCCGAGGAGGTGGGCCTCGGCGTCCACGCGCCCACCGACGTCGGCCGCCGCTTCACCGACGCCCTCGGCGACCTCAACCGCGCCGTGGCCAGCATGTCGTCGACCGTGCTGCTGGTGGTCGCCGGGCGCGCCCTCCCCCTCGCCACCGCTGCCGACGTCCCCCTCGCCCCGTCGTGAGCGTCGGGGTCGAGGACGTCGGCGACGGGGCCAAGGGGGCGTTGGGGTTCCTGACAGCCTTCGGTGGGGCCGCCGAGCCCGACCGCCGGTCGATCGCCTGGTTCGCGCCCGTCGGGGCACTGGTCGGGTTCGTGGTGGGCGCCGTGTGGTGGGGGGCCGGTGAGGGCTGGTCCTCCTCGCTGATCGCTGCGACCGTCGCCGTCGCCGCCGACGCCGCGGTCACCGGGATGCTCCACCTCGACGGGCTCGCCGACAGCGCCGACGGGCTCCTCCCGCCGCTCGACCGCAGCCGCCGCCTCGAGGTCATGGCCGACCCCCACGGCGGGGTCTTCGCGGTCGTCGTCGTGGTGGTGGTGCTGGGGCTCCGGGTCGCGGCGCTGGCGGCGCTGGCGCCCGATGTCTGGCTGATCGTCGGCCTCTGGGCCGCCAGCCGAGCCGCCATGGCCGTCATCCTCACGACCCAGCCCTACGCCCGCCCGGGCGGCGGCCTGGCGTCGGCCTTCACCGGAGCCTCGCCGGCCCCGGCCGTCATCGGGGGCGCCGCCGGCCTCGTCGTCGTGGTCGTCACCCTGGGGTGGCCGGCCGGACCAGTCGCCGCAGCCGGGCTCGTCGCCGGGGCCGCCGCCGTGGCCGCACTCGCCCACCGGCGCCTCGGCGGCTTCACCGGCGACGTCCTCGGCGCAGCCGGCGTCGTCGCCGAGACCGTCGCCCTGCTCCTGGCGGCCGCCAAGTGGTGAGCCGGCGAGGAGATGGGGTCCGCTCGACCGAAGTCGAGGAAATGAGGACCGGCCCCCGGCACCTATTGCCTCCGGAAACGGCGGCCGGAACCCATTTCCTCGCGAAGGTCGGGGCGCGGGCGGTCGGGGCGGCGCTGGGGATCGTCGCCGATCGGCTGCTCGGCGAGCCGCCGGTGCCCCCGGCCCTGCACCCCGTGGCGCTGTTCGGCAAGGTCGCCTCGGCGACCGAGGAGAAGCTCTACGCCGACGACCAGACCCGCGGCATCACCCACACCGTCCTCAACGCGGCGCTAGCCGCCGGCGTCGGGCGGGTCGTCGGCTCCCCGGCCGCCGCCGGCTACCTGGCCACCTCGGGCAAGGCGCTGCACACCGCGGCCCTCGACATCGGCGCCGCCCTCCACGACGACGACCTCGACCGGGCCCGCGACCTCCTGCCCACCCTCGTCGGCCGGGACCCCGGCGGCCTCGACGCGGCGGAGATCGCCCGGGCCACCGTCGAATCCGTCGCCGAGAACACCACCGACGCCGTCGTCGCCCCGGCCCTCTGGACCGTTGTCGCCGGGGCCCCCGGCGCGTTCCTCCACCGGGCCGGCGACACCCTCGACTCGATGGTCGGCTACCGCAACGACCGCTACGACCAGTTCGGCCGGGCCGCCGCCCGCCTCGACGACGTCCTCGCCTGGCCGGCCGCCCGGGCGACGGCGCTGCTGGTGGCGCTCGTCCGGCCCCGCCAGGCGGCCGCCGTGTGGCACACCGTCCGCTCCGACGCCGCCGCCCACCCGTCGCCCAACTCCGGGGTCGCCGAGGCCGCCTTCGCCGCCGCCCTCGGCGTGCAGCTGGGCGGCACCAACCGCTACGGCGACGTGGTCGAGACCCGGGCGACCCTCGGCACCGGCCGCCCGGTCGAGCCGTCCGACATCGACGCCGCCGTCGCGCTCTCCCGTCACGTCTCGCTCGCCCTGGCCGGGATCCTCGCCGGCGCCGGCCTCCTGGCCACGAAGCCCTGGCGCCGCCGCCGATGACCGCCATCCCTCCGGCGGGTGCCCACGGCGGGGACGGAGCGCGCATCGCTGCGGCCCTGGGGATCGACCCCGACGACGTGCTCGACCTCTCGGCCAGCCTCAACCCCTACGCCCCGGACGTCCCCAAGCTGGTCGAGCGGCGCCTCGGTGCCCTCCGCCGCTACCCCGACGTCGACCAAGCCGAGGCCATCCTCGCCGCCGGCCTCGGCCTCGACCCCACCCGCACGGTCCTGACCGCCGGCGGTGCCCAGGCCATAGCCCTGGTGGCCGAGCACCTCGGCCGGGGCTGGGTCGACGACCCGGAGTTCTCCCTCTACCGCCGCCACCTCCCCGTCCTCGATCCGACGGCGCTCGCCTGGCGCTCGGACCCCCACAACCCGAGCGGCCGGCTGAGCGCCAGCGACCGAAGCGACGTGACCGAGGCCGTCTGGGACGAGGCCTTCCTGCCGCTCAGCGCCGGGGCCTGGACCCGGGGCCGGCCGGGCTGGGCGCTCGGCTCGCTGACGAAGGCCTTCGCCTGCCCCGGCCTCCGCCTCGGCTACGCCGTCGCCCCCACCGACCGTGACGCCGACGCACTGCGCCGCAAGCGCCCGGCCTGGGCGGTCGGCAGCCTGGCCTGCGCCGTCCTCCCGGATCTACTCGAGCGGTCCGACCCGCCCGGCTGGACGAAGCGCATAGCCGCCGCCCGGCAGGACACCCACACGGTGCTCATCCAGCACGGTCTCACACCCGAGCCGTCCGACGCACCGTGGCTCCTCGTGCCCGCCAGCGCCGGTCTCCGCACCCACCTCGCGCGGCAGGCAGTGGTGGTTCGCGATTGCTCGAGCTTCGGTTTGTGCAACTATTCACGCATCGCCATACCAGGCGAGGTGGGTATCGAGAGACTGGATTCAGCGTTGGCCGGGTGGAACGGCCGTGGGGAGCGCGGCCAGTGAGGCTCGTTCCCGCGCACGTCGAGCAGTGGGGCACACACATGGCAGCGGCGATCAGGGAAGGCGAGCGGGCGACATGAACGAGCAACTTCCCTTCGACGCAGTGCTCTTCACCCCCTGGGCACTGATCACCCACGAGCCGATGCCCGACCCTCTCGACCGGGGCATGCTCGGCGCCCGCCGCATCGTCGCCGCCCTCACCCAGTGGGACCTGCCGGTCGCCGTCGTGGTCGATCCCCGGGACCCCGCGGTCGCCACCATCGCCGACGACCTGGCGCTGGCCGGCTTCGACGAGCTCCCGATCGTCACCGACGAGGGCGCCATGGCCCACGTCGAGCGCACCCTGCTGGTCGGCGGCCACCACGGCGAGCCGATCCCCCCGGGCGGCAGCCCCATGCGCATCGTCGGCGCCGTCACCATCGTGCCGTGGCTCGCCGAGCGGATCGGCCCCTTCCGGGCCTGCGCCATGATGGTCGGCCCGCTCGACTCGCTCGCCGCCGACGGCGCCCTGCGCCGCCACCTCAACCTCACCAAGCCGCCCGGCTCACTCGGCCGGCTCGAGGCCCTCGGCGTCCAGCTCAGTGCGATCAGCGGCCTGGTCCCGCCGCCGCTGCCCCACCCCGCGTGCGTCGCCGTCTTCGCCGCCGACCACGGCGTCCACGCCCAGGGCGTCTCCCCATGGCCCCAGGAGGTGACCACCCAGATGGTCGCCAACTTCCTCGCCGGCGG
>Ga0075431_100001696_pt1 | contig 20705 bp, 16 predicted proteins | sample RhiMetdeltSRZDD5_FD_75297 | JGI IMG/M metagenome (GOLD analysis project Ga0075431, IMG submission 75297) | Populus rhizosphere microbial communities from Tennessee, USA - Rhizosphere MetaG P. deltoides SRZDD5 | ecosystem: Host-associated > Plants > Roots > Rhizosphere > Soil | place: USA... | reverse complement strand
CTTGCCGGCATAGTCGGCCGGGGAGTAGCCGAGCTGCTTGGCGCGCGAGCGGTGGCCGAAGGAGCGCACGTCGTCCGGGCCAAACCAACGGTGGCTGCGCAACTGCTCCGGGCTTTTTCTGGGCTGGCTCACACTTTTCTCCTCTCGGGCGTAATCGGGGCGCGGGAACTCTACCCCAGAACTGGCGAACTTGACAACGAATCACTATAATCCGACTCGGCTCCCAGGAAAAAAGGCCTATGAAATTACCCTTCGCCTTCTTGCTCTGCGGCGCGCTGGCGTCGGGCGCGGGCCTGCCGCCCGCCGGGGCGGGGCAAGCCCAGATTCCTCCGAGGCTCAACCCGCAGATCGAGAAGATCGTCGCCGAAATCTCGCCGGCCAACATCGAGGCCGGCGTCCGGAAGCTGGCCGGCTTCGGCACCCGCCACACGCTCTCGGACCAGGAGAGTCCGACGCGCGGGATCGGCGCGGCGCGGCGCTGGATCAAGGCAGAGATGGAGCGCTACAGCCGCGAGTCGGGCGGGAGGCTCGAGGTCGCCGAGGACGAGTTCATCCAGCCGCCGGCCAACCGCGTCCCGCAGGCGACCAAACTCGTCAACGTGGTCGCGACCCTGCCCGGCGCGCGCCCCGAATCGCGCGACCGCATCTACGTCGTCAGCGGCCACTACGACTCGTGCGTCTGCACCCAGAGCATGACCGACGCGACGAGTGAGGCGCCCGGCGCGAGCGACGACGCCTCGGGGACGGCCGCGGTCATGGAGATGGCGCGCGTCATGGCGAAGTACGAGTTCGATGCGACGCTCATCTTTATGGCGGTGGCGGGCGAGGAGCAGGGGCTGCTCGGCGCGACGCACTGGGCCGAGGCGGCGAAGCAGCGGGGGCTGAATATCGCCGCGATGCTGACCAACGACATTATCGGGAACACGCTGGGGGGCAACGGCGTGAGAGATAACCGGAGGGTCCGCCTCTTCTCCGAGGGGGTGCCGTCGACCGAGACCGAGGCCGAGGCGCGCGCCCGCCAATCGACCGGCGGCGAGAACGACAGCCCGTCGCGGCAACTGGCGCGCTACATCAAGGAGGTCGGCGAGCGCTACCTCAATAATTTCGAGGTCACGCTCGTCTTCCGGCGCGACCGCTACGGGCGGGGCGGCGACCACATCCCCTTCCTCCAGCGCGGCTACGCGGCCGTCCGCTTCACCGAGCCGAACGAGGACTTCACGCGCCAGCACCAGAAGGTCAGGGAAGAGAGCGGGGTCAAGTACGGCGACGTGGCCGACATGGTCGACTTCGGCTATGTCGCGCAGGTAGCGCGCGTCAACGCGGCGGCGCTCGCGAGCCTGGCGCTGGCGCCCGCCCCGCCCGCCGGCGTCGGCTTCAAGACGGCGCGGCAGGAGTATGACACGGTGCTCGCCTGGAAGCCGGGTGCGGAGCCCGACCTCGCCGGCTACCGGGTCGTCTGGCGCGAGACCTACGAGCCCTTCTGGGGGCGCGGCGTCGAGGTTGGCAACATCAGCGAGTACGTCATGAAGGGGCTCTCGAAGGACGACTACTTCTTCGCCGTCCAGGCCGTCGACCGCGACGGCAACGCGAGCGTGCCCGCCTTCCCGCGCCCGACGCCGCGCCCGGCCGGGCGGTAAGGAGGATCACGCGGAAGACGCGGAATCAACGGAACAAGCGGAACCCCATGAAAGTATTTCCGCGTCTTCCGCGTGATCTCCGGATTGACTTGGCTCGAGGATTGTAGGGTTATGGAGTACCTTAGAAAGAGTCTCATTGCCGGCGCGCTCGCCGCCGTCATGGCAGCGACCGCCGCGGCCCAGCAAAAGCCGCCGCGTCAGCAGCGGCCGACCAGGTACCCGCCGCAGTACCCGCAGATCATTGAGACCGACAAGCCGGCCGCGCCGGCCGAGCAGCCGCAGGAGCCGGCTCCGGCCGCGGTCGAGATGACTTCGCGGCAGATGGACCTCCTCGTGGGCGCCGTCCAGTCGCTCGCCGGCGAAGTGCGGCAGATGACGCGCGAGATGCGGGCGCTCAACGTCCGGCAGCAGGCGCAGATCGATCTGCTGCGACTGACGCGCTACGACATGCGCATCGGAACATACGCACAGCTCCACGACTCGGTCGCCGAGAAACTCACTCAGCTCGACGCCCAGGTGGAAGATCTGCAGCGGATGATGACGCCGGAGAGCCTGGCGCTGCAGGCCCAGCAGGTCGGCACGCTCAATCGCGAAGCGACCATGCAGCAGATGAAGCTGGATCATGAGGCGCGGCTGCGCACGACCCAGGCCGAGCGGGAGCGGGTCCGGCAGCGCGAGGCGGAGCTCAAGACCCAGCTCGACACCGCCCGCGCCGCCTACAGCGACGCCGAGCAGCGCATCCAGCAGGCCGAGGAGACGCTGCGGCAGATGGACGCGCCCGTCCCGGCCGCGCCCGAGCGCAAGCCCTGAAGGTTGACGCCGCCGCCCGCCAAGCCTGACAATGCACGCTCACCCCGGCACTCAGACACCGATTCTTCAGGAGGCACCATGAGCAGAGAGGGCATGAGGCGGCGGGACTTTATCAGGGGGACGGCACTGGCCAGCCTGAGTGCGCCGCTGCTGACACGCGAAGGCGCCGGCGAGTCCGCCCAGGCGGCGACGCGGCCCATCGTCATCTCGAGCGCCAACGTCGCGCGCCAGCCGAACGGCGAGACGGTCCAGGGCGGGATCAACTGCGTGACGCGCGCCATGGAAATGCTCAAAGCGGGGCGCGACACGCTCGACGCCGTGATCGCCGGCGTCAACCTCGTCGAGGACGACCCGCGAGACAACTCGGTGGGCTACGGCGGGCTGCCGAATGAGGAGGGCGACGTCGAGCTCGACGCGAGCGTCATGCACGGGCCGACGCGGCGGGCCGGGGCCGTCGCCAGCCTGCGCCACATCAAGAACCCGTCGAAAGTCGCGCGCCTGGTCCTCGAGCGCACCGACCACATTCTGCTGGTCGGGGAGGGCGCCCTGCGCTTCGCCCTCAAGCACGGCTTCAAGAAAGAGGATTTGCTGACCGAGGAGTCGCGCCAGGCGTGGCTGAGGTGGCGCGAGGGGCTGAGCCCGGACGACGCCTGGGGGCCGAGCCCGCACCGGACGACGCGGCCGGCCAACGGGCAGGTTTCGCGGGCCGCGCCGACGCCGCAGGAGGCGGCCTTCAACGAGTGGGTCGAGGACATCCTGCGCCGCCGCCCGACGGGGACGATCAACTGCCTGGCCGTCGACGCCAAGGGCGACATCTCAGGCGTGACGACGACCTCGGGGTTGGCCTGGAAGATCCCGGGGCGGGTCGGCGACTCGCCGCTCATCGGCTGCGGCCTCTACGTCGACAACGAGGTCGGCGCAGCCGGCTCGACGGGCCGGGGTGAGGAGTGCATCTTCATCAACGGCAGCCACACGGTGGTCGAAAACATGCGGCGCGGGATGTCGCCGACCGACGCGGCCATGGACGCCGTCAAGCGCGTCGCCGCGCGCTACGGCAACAACCAGGAGGAGCTGCGCACCATCGGGATTAACTTCTACGCCGTCAACAAGCGCGGCGAGTACGGCGGGGCCACGCTCTGGAAGGGGTCGAAGTTCGCCGTCCATGACGGGCGCGAGTCCAAATTAGTTGACTGCGCTCACCTCTACGAGCGGAGGCCGGGCGGATAGCGGTTCGCGGTCAGCTTGGTTCGGGTGGCCGGCGATCCGGGAGGTACTTCTCAAAGACTCGCTGAGAGCTGACCGCTGTTACCGCCGTGACAGCCGGCGGCCGTTCTGTTATATTGGCCGGCTTAACGCGCTCCATGGGCGCGTTCTTTAGTTTTCGGGCCGCAAGGAGGGAAGAGCGTGGAAGTATGTGTCGTCGGCACCGGGTACGTCGGGCTGGTCACCGGGACCTGCCTCGCTTACCTGGGCCGTTCGGTAGTTTGTGTCGACATCGACGAGCGGAAGATTCAGGCGCTGCGCGAGGGGCAGTCGCCGATCTACGAGCCGGGGCTCCAGCCCCTGATCGCCTCAGGGCAACAGCGCGGGATGCTCCGCTTCTCGACCGAGCTCGAGGCTTCGGTCAGGGAGTCCGAGATCATCTTCATCGCCGTCGGGACGCCGCCGCTCCCCTCGGGGCGGGCGAACCTGGCGGCGGTTGAGGCGGTCGCGCGCTCGATCGGGCGGGCACTCGACTGGGAGCGCCGCCGCGTCATCGTCAACAAGTCGACGGTCCCGATCGGGTCGGGCAACTGGGTGGAGATGCTGGTCAAGGAAGGCCTCAGCGAGAACCCGGCCTACCAGGAGCGGCTCGCGCTCGCCGCCCGGGCCGAGAGCCCGGCACCGCCCGCCAGCCGCCGCCTCCCGGCCTTCAGGCCCGAGGACCTCTTCCTGGTGGCCTCCAACCCGGAGTTCCTGCGCGAGGGGTCGGCGATCGCCGACACCTTCTACCCCGACCGGATCGTCATCGGCGCGAGTGAGGCGCACGCCACCGAGCGGCTGCGCGCCCTCTACGAGCCGATCATCGAGCAGACTTTCAGCCCGCCGCCATCGGCCCCGCGCCCGGCCGAGTGCGCGGCCGTCCCGGTGGTCACGACAGACCTCGCCTCGGCCGAGATGATCAAGTACGCGGCGAACGCGTTCCTCGCGACCAAGATCAGCTTCGCCAACGAGATCGCCAACATCTGCGAGCGCGTCGGGGCGGACATCAAGGAGGTCGTCCGTGGCTTCGGCCTCGACGGCCGGATCGGCCCGCAGTTCCTCAACGCCGGGGTCGGCTGGGGCGGTTCCTGCTTCGGCAAGGACGTCTCGGCATTGATCGACATCGCGCAGGAGTACCACTACGAGCCGGCGCTGCTGCGCTCGACGGTCGAGGTCAACCGGCGCCAGCGGCAGGTCGCGGTGCAGAAGCTGCAGGAGACGCTGAAGATCATCAAGGGGAAGACGATTGGCCTGCTCGGCCTGGCCTTTAAGCCGGAGACCGACGATCTGCGCGACGCGCCCGCGCTGGAGATCGCGCGCCAGCTCAGCGACATGGGCGCGCGCGTCAAAGCCTACGACCCGATCGCCGTCGAGGCCTGCCGCGCCAACTACCCGGAGCTCAAGCTCGAGTACGCCGCGAGCGCCGCCGCGCTCGCCGAGGACTGCGACGCGGTGGTCGTCGTCACCGAGTGGGACGAGTTCCGCCACCTCGATCTCTGCCAGCTGGCCGAGGTCATGCGCGCCAAGGTGATCATCGACGGCCGCAACGTCCTCGACCGCGAGGCCGTCGAGCAGGCCGGCTTCGTCTACCGCGGCATCGGCCGCTAATCGTCTCACATCAGCCATTGAAATTGTCGGGGAGAGTATGCGTATCTTGATCACCGGCGGAGCCGGTTTCATCGGCAGCCATCTGGCGGACCGACTGCTGGGCGAGGGGCACCAGGTCGTCGCCATGGACAATCTGGTCACAGGCGATCTGGCGAACGTGGCCGCGCACCGGTCGGACCCGCGCTTCGAGTTCATCCATCACGACGTCAGCAACCACATCCACGTCACCGGCCCGCTCGACTGGGTCCTTCACTTCGCCAGCCCGGCCAGCCCGATCGATTACCTGCAGCTGCCGATCCAGACGCTCAAGGTGGGGGCGCTCGGGACGCACAACGCCCTTGGCGTCGCCAAGGCCAAGGGGGCGAAATTCCTCCTCGCCTCGACCTCCGAGGTTTACGGCGACCCGCTCGTCCACCCGCAACCCGAGGAGTACTGGGGCAACGTCAACCCGATCGGCCCGCGCGGCGTCTACGACGAGGCCAAGCGCTACGCCGAGGCGATCGCTATGGCGTACCACCGCGGGCACGGGCTCGACGTGCGGATCGTCCGCATTTTCAATACTTACGGGCCGCGCAACCGGATCAACGACGGGCGCGTGGTACCGACCTTTATCAACCAGGCGCTGCGTGGCGAGCCGCTCACGGTCTTTGGCGAGGGGCAGCAGACGCGGAGCTTCCAGTATGTCGAGGACCTCGTCGCCGGGGTGCGGCGGCTGATGGAGGTCGAGTTCAACCGCCCGGTCAACATCGGCAATCCGACGGAGATGACGATCCTGGAGTTCGCCCGGCTGATCCTGCGGCTGACCGGGAGCGAGAGCCGGATCGAGTACCAGCCGCTGCCCGAGGACGACCCGAAGACCCGCCGGCCCGACATCACCCGCGCCCGCGAGGTCCTCGGGTGGGAGCCCGGCGTCGCGGTTGAAGACGGGCTGCGGCGGACGATCGAGTGGTACCGGAAGGCAGGGGCGGCCTGAGGGGGGGATGAGACGGCGCCAAGCTTTTTGGTTGACACCCATCTCCATTTGAGGTAAAACTTTAGGCGCTTTTGTTCCCCTGAATAAAAATGTAGGGCAGAAACGGCCGGTGCAAGTCAGCTCCGAGACCCGTTGAGCAGTTCTCAAGCTCTTTCAAGAGGCTAACGATTAACCAAGATAAACAAGCCTGAGCGCCCGGCGATTCAGGCGACGCTAAACCCTTTTTGGCTAACGGGAGGAACCATAATGAGTCGTAAACCAACCATCCTACAGAAGACGCTCTCGGTCGGGCTCATGGTGACCGTCGGCGGCTTCTCGACGTTGGTCCCCACCTCGGTGCTGGCGCAGACGGCCCCCAAGGCGTCGGGCGAGTTGTCGGTGAACGGATCGGCGACGATCAATGGGACGGCGGCTATCTCCGGGGCGACGGTCTTCAGCGAGAGCGTCCTCAAGACGACGGGCAAGAGCGGCGTGACAGTCAACCTGGGCAAACTGGGCCGGGTCGAGCTCGGGCCAGACAGCGAGATGACGGTGCGCTTCGCCGACGGCACGGTTGGTGGCAACCTGGCCTTGGGCCGCGCGGTCGTCTCGACCCCCGCGGGCGTCGGGGTGTCGGTCGCTACCAAGAACGGCGTGGCCGCGGCCGACGGCCGGCTGGCCTCGTCAATGATCGTGGATGTGACTTGCCCGGGCGCGACGCGCGTGGCCGCGAGCAAGGGCGAAGCCAAAGTGACCACGGGCAGCAAGGTCGAGTCGGTGGCCGCGGGCTCGGAAGTCACCGTCAGCCAGGCCGCCCAGGCCCCGCGCTGCGCGCGGCTGCAGATGGCCACCTTCTACGATAAGCTCAGCTCCGGCGCGATCGCCGCGCTGATCATCGCCGGCGTCGGCGGCGCGGTCGCGGGCATCGTCGCCGCATCGCAGTCCGATGACGTCGAGCCGACCGCGATCGTCGTCTCCGGCTTCCGGCCGTAGTCGTCGCCGGTGACACCCGTCCGGGATCATTAATCCTTGAGGCGCGCCGGTCATTGCCCGGGCAATGACCGGCGCGCCTCTGCGTTCACGGCCCACCCTGCGCCCCGCCCCCGGTAAAAAATGTGATACAGTAGCGCCCGTGTCCCGAGGAGGTGAGTTCTCGATCATGGAAGTCCCCCTGCTCGACCTGCGAGCTCAGCACCAGGCGATCCGCGGCGAAGTCATGGCGGCGGTCGAGCGCGTCTTCGAGAGCCAGCAGTTCGTCCTCGGCGCCGAAGTCGAGGAGTTCGAGCGCGCCGCCGCCGCCTACTGCGGGTCGCGGCACGCGATCGGGTGCGCCTCCGGCTCCGACGCCCTGCTGCTCGCCCTCATGGCCCTCGGCATCGGCGCCGGCGACGAAGTGATCACCGCCGCTTTCACCTTCTTCGCGACCGGCAGCAGCATCACGCGGCTCGGCGCGCGTCCCGTCTTCGTCGACATCTCGCCCGCAGATTTCAACCTCGACCCGGGACGGCTCGAGCGCGCGATCACGCCGCGGACGAGGGCGATCATCCCCGTCCACCTCTTCGGCCAGTGCGCGGAAATGGACGCCATCCTGGAGGTCGCGCGCCGCCACCGGCTGCCCGTCGTCGAGGACGCGGCGCAGGCAATCGGGGCCGAGTACCATGGGCGGCGCGCCGGGACTATGGGCGAGGTCGGCTGCTTCAGCTTCTTCCCCTCGAAAAATCTCGGCGGGGCGGGGGACGGGGGCCTGCTGACGACCGAGGACGACGGGCTGGCCGGGCGGCTGCGCGTGCTGCGCGTCCACGGGGGCCAGCCGAAGTATCACCACCGCGTCGTCGGGATCAACAGCCGCCTCGACGCCCTCCAGGCCGCCGTGCTTGGCGTCAAGCTCCGGCACCTGGACGCCTGGACCGAGGGGAGGCGCCGGAACGCGGCCCGCTACGACGCGCTCTTCGCCGCGGCCGCGATCGACGGGGTTGTGACGCCCGTCGCCCGTCCCGGCCTCCGCCACATCTACAACCAGTACACCATCCGCTGCGCGCGCCGCGACGAGCTCCTCGGGCGGCTCACGCAGGCGGGCGTCGGGGCCGAAATATACTACCCCGTGCCCCTCCACCTGCAGGAGTGTTTCGCTGACCTCGGCTACCGCCCCGGTGAGCTGCCCGCCTCCGAGCGCGCGGCTGGCGAGAGCCTCTCGCTCCCGATCTACCCCGAGCTGACCGCCGAGATGCAAGCGTACGTGGTCGGACAAGTCAAAGAATTTTACGCGCCGTCGGAGGGATGTCGATGACCCAACTGATTCACCGCCCGCGGAGGCTGCGCCGGACGGCCGCCCTGCGCGCCATGGTGCGCGAAACGCGGCTCGACGCCGCCGACCTGATCTACCCGCTCTTCGTCTGCCCGGGCGAGGGCGTGCGCCGCGAGGTGCGTTCAATGCCCGGCGTCTTCAACCTCTCGGTGGACGAGCTGGTCAAGGAGGCCGAGGAGGCGCGCCGGCTGGGCGTCCCGGGGGTGATCGTCTTCGGGCTGCCCGAGGGCAAGGACGAGGTCGGCTCCGCGGCCTTCGCCGAGGACGGCATCACCCAGCGCGCCGTCCGTGCGCTCAAGCGTGAGGTCAAGGACTTGCTCGTCGTCGCCGACACCTGCCTCTGCGAGTACACCTCGCACGGCCACTGCGGCGTCATCCGGGACGGCGACGTAGCCAACGACCCGACGCTCGAAATCCTCGCGCGGACGGCGGTGAGTCAGGCCGAGGCCGGGGCCGACGTCGTCGCCCCGTCCGGGATGATGGATGGGATGGTCGGCGCCATCCGCGCCGGGCTCGACGCGGCGGGTTACGCCGAGACCCCGATCATCTCCTACGCCGTTAAGTACGCGTCGGCCTTCTACGGCCCGTTCCGCGAGGCGGCCGACAGCGCGCCGCAGTTCGGCGACCGGCGCGGCTACCAGATGGACCCGGGCAACGCGCGCGAGGCGCTGCGCGAGGCGGCGCTCGACGTCGAGGAGGGGGCCGACATGCTCATGGTCAAGCCCGCCCTGCCGTTCCTCGACATCATCCGCGCGGCGCGGGAGCGCTTCGACCTGCCGCTCGCGGCCTACCAGGTCTCGGGCGAGTACGCGCAGATCAAGGCCGCGGCGCAGCTCGGCTGGATCGACGAAGAGCGGATCGTGCTCGAGTCGCTCGTCGCGATCAAGCGGGCCGGGGCCGACGTCATCCTGACGTACTTCGCCAAGGACGTCATCAGGAAACTTTGAGGCCCGCGGGAGGGATCAGAAAGCGTCCGCCCGGCGACAGCCCGCCGCCCTGGCGCGAGCGGGTCGCGGCGTTGCGCTACGTGCCGCCGCTCCTCAAGCTGGTGTGGCAGACCCACCGGGGTTACACCGTGACGATGATCGCGCTGCGGCTGCTGCGCGCCTGCACCCCGGTCGCCACGTTGTGGGTCGGCAAATTGATCATCGACGCCGTCGTCGCCGCGGCCCGAACGCCCGCGTCCGACCCCGGCCAGCTGTGGCGGCTGGTGGCGCTCGAGGCCGCCATCGTCCTGGCAGGCGAGGCTCTCTCCCGAGCTTCGACGCTTGTCGAGAGCCTGCTCGGCGACCTCTTCTCGAACCATACCAGCGTCCGCCTCATGGAGCACGCCGCGAGGCTCGACCTTTATCAGTTCGAAGACCCGACCTTCTACGACCGGCTTGAGCGCGCGCGGCGGCAGACGGTGGGGCGCATCGGGCTGCTGACGCAGCTGCTCGGGATGGGCCAGGACGCGCTGACGCTCCTCTCGCTCGGGGCCGCGCTCTTCGCCTTCAGCCCGTGGCTGCTCGTGCTCCTCTCCGTGGCTGTCGTGCCGAGCTTCCTCGGCGAGACCCACTTCGCCGCGCTCGAGTACTCGCTCCTCTACCGCTGGACGCCGGAGCGCCGCCAGCTCGACTACCTCCGCTACCTGGGCGCGAGCGACCGCCCGGCGAAAGAGGTGCAGATGTTCGGCCTCGCGCCGTGGCTCGTCGAGCAGTATCGGTCTCTCGCCACCAAATTTTATGAGGAGAACAAGCGGCTCTCGGTCCGCAAGGGGTTGACCTCGACGGCGCTCTCGGTCGTCGGCACCCTCGGCTACTACGGCGCCTACGGCTACATCCTCCGGCGCGCGGTGCTCGGGTCGATCACGCTCGGCACGCTGACGTTCCTCGCCGCTTCGTTCGCGCGCAGCCGCGACCTGATTCAGCGGCTCCTCTCGGGGGCGAGCGGCATTTACGAGCAGGCGCTATACCTCAAAGACATGTTCGATTTCTTCGAGATGCGGCCGATGATCACCTCCCCGGCGGGTGCCCCCGAGGTGCCGCGGCCGATCCGCGAAGGCTTCACCTTCGAAGACGTCGGCTTCAAATACCCAGGCAGCGACCGCTGGGCGGTGCGCCACGTCAATTTTCGCCTGCTGCCGGGCGAGCGGCTGGCGCTGGTCGGCGAGAACGGGGCCGGCAAAACGACGCTCACCAAGCTGCTCGCACGGCTCTACGACCCGACCGAAGGCCGCATCCTGCTCGACGGCCGCGACCTGCGGGAGTATGACCTGGTCTCGGTGCGACGCGCCATCGGCGTCATCTTCCAGGACTTCGTCCGCTACGACCTGCGCTTTGACGAGAACGTCGGCGTCGGCGAGATCACCGAGGTGCAGCAGTACCTGAGGGCGGCGCCGAACGGCGGAGGGGCGGCGGCCGGCGCGACACCCGTGCCCGAGACGATCGTCGAGGCGGCTGAGAAGTCTCTCGCCTCGACGCTGCTGCCGCGCTTCGCGGAAGGGTACCGGCAGATGCTCGGGCGCCGCTTTGAGGGCGGCGTGGATCTCTCGGGCGGCGAGTGGCAGAAGATCGCGCTGGCGCGCGCTTACATGCGCGACGCCCAGGCGCTGATCCTCGACGAGCCGACGGCGGCGCTTGACGCGCGGGCGGAATACGAGGTCTTTAAGCGCTTCTCGGAGCTGGCGCGGGGGAGGATGGCGGTGATCATCTCACACCGCTTCTCGACGGTCCGGATCGCCGACCGCATCATCGTGCTCGCCGACGGCCGGGTGGCAGAAGACGGGACGCACGACGAATTGCTGGCCGGCGGCGGCCTCTATGCCGAACTCTTCGCGCTCCAGGCGGAGGGCTACCGGTAGTACCAAGAAGAATGGCCCACGGATGACACGGCTTTAACGGATGTTTACGGATTTCTGAACCGTGGCAATCCGTCGCATCCGTGTCATCCGTGGGCCATTCCTTGCCGCGAGCTGACGTCCTGCCCGCCGAGAATCTCCGAGCAAGACCTCTCGATGCTGGAGCAAATCGCCTCGAGGTCGAGGTGGTCTTCCGTGTCCCCGAACGGCTCCTCGACGTAGTGAGCGATCGCCTCGACGCCGATCACCAGGTAGGCGATGAGGACCATGAGGGGGACGTTCCAGAAGCCGAACGCGTCGGGGAGCCCCCAGGGGAGGATGAACAGGTAGATCGCCGTCACCTGGCGGACGAACCTCCGCCAGGAGATGGCCGTCGGCGTATTCTTGATTCGTTCGCACCCGCCGCAGACCTCGAGAAACTCCCGCAGCTCGCGGTCCAGAATCAATAACTCCGCGTCCGACACCAGGCCCCACTGCTTCCAGCGGTTGAGAACCGCGTATAGCTGGGTGACGATCGAACTCGGGATGTGCCCCTGGCCAGCGGCGTCGCCCGCCGCCCCGCCGCTGAGGTGATCGCGCAGCCGCCGGCCGTAGTCCACAGTCAGCCTTAAGACCTCGGCCTTCTCTTCGGCGCTCGGTTGGATCAGCCCGCGGACTTTGACCGCCAGGTTACGGCTGACGCTGATCAACCTCCCCCAAAGCGTCCGCGCCTCCCACCAGCGCTCGTAAGCCCGGTTGGTGCGGAACCCGAGCAGCAGGCTGGCCACAAAGATCAAGGCGGCCACAAGCGGGCCCGGGAGGTCGGGGACGTCGGCCTCCGTGCGGCGCTCGATGAGGATCACGGCGCAGGTGTAGACCCCGGCGAGAAGCGAGAGCAGCGCCGCGCGGAACAAGACCCTGGTTAGCTGAAACGCGTCGATCATCACATATCCCCGAATAAATGCTGGGCGAGGGCGGCGGCGGCGATGGCCGCGGTCTCAGTCCTCAAGACTCGGGCGCCGAGCTGAATGAACGTCAGCCCGTGCCGCTCGGCGAGCGCGATCTCGGCCTCGCTCCAGCCGCCTTCGGGGGCGACCGCGAGGCTCACCGCGCCCGCCGGCGCGCGCTCAGCCGCGACCTCGCGCAATCTTCGGCCGCCCCTCTCGGAGCAGAACAATCTCACCTCGCTGCTGTCACCGGCGCAGAACTCGGCCAGGTCGGCCGGCTCGCCGACCTCCACTAGCCGCCGCCGCCCGCACTGCTTGACGGCCTCGAGCGCGATCCGGTTCCAGCGCGCGCGCCGCTGCTCGGCCCGCCCCGTTCCCCGCCGCACGTCGCCGTGGTCAGCCGCCAGCGGCACGATCCGCGTCACGCCCAGCTCGGTCGCCTTCTGCACTACCCAGTCGAACTTGTCTCCCTTGACGAGCGCCTGCCCGAGCGTCAGCCGCAGCGGCGATTCGACCTCGTCGGCGAGCCGCCCGAGGACCTCCAGCCCGACCGCCTGTTTGCCCACCCGCGCCACCCGGCATTCGTATTCCGCGCCTGCACCGTCGAAAGCGAAGACACGAGCCCCGGCGCCCAGCCGCAGGACGCGGGCCAGGTGGTGCGACTCGTCCGGGTCGAGGGTGATCTCCCCCGCCGAGAGGTGCGAGGGCGGGGCGTAGAAGCGGTGGCGTTGCATCTTGGGGGAAGCGACGACGGATCGCCGCGCTCCGGACTAAACTGCCCGCAGAGCGAGTGAGACCCACTCGCCGTCGGGCCTGGTTTCGATGACGGAGAAGCCCGGCGCGAAGAGCGCCTCGCGCACCTCCCCCTCCTGCTCGCGGAGGATGCCGGAGGCGACGAGCAGGCCCGCCGGTGCGAGCGCGCGTCTGAAATCGGCGCTCATCGGGATGATCACGTCGGCCGTGAGGTTGGCGACGATCAGGTCGAATCCCGCGCCGTCGAAAGAGGCAAGCTTGTTGACTTCGAGCTCGACCTCGTCGGCGACGCCATTAATCTCGGCGTTCTCGACGGCCACGGCGACCGCCTCCGGGTCGATGTCGATGCCGACGACGCGCGCGCCGGGGGCGAGCTTGGCCGCCGCGATGGCGAGGATGCCGGTGCCGGTCCCGACGTCGAGTAGCGCCCCCCCGCGCCAGTATTTCTCGAGCAGCTCGAGGCAGCCGCGAGTCGTCTCGTGCGTGCCGGTGCCGAAGGCCATGCCGGGGTCGATCTGGACGACGAGGCGCCCGGCCGGTTGCGCCCGGTCGCGCTTCCACGAGGGGGTGACCAGCAGCCGCTCGCCGACGGCGACCGGCTCGTAACCTTTCTTCCATTCGGCGAGCCAGTCCTGGTCGGCGACCGTCAGGGCCTCGAGCCGGCGCACCGCCGCCTCGGGCAAATCTACGAGCCGCAGCGCGCGCCCGATCTGCGCCCGCACCCACTCGACCTCCGGGGCGCGGTCAAAGTAGGCGCGCAGCGTGATCCGCTCGGGCGCATCCTCCGAGACCTCGATCCCGGTCGTCCCTGCCGCCCACAGCTGCCCGGCGACGGCCGTCTCGGCCACCCGCGCCATCTCGACCTCAATCGCATGCCAGACCTTCATCAATCGATCTCAAGTCGCGATAAATTATCTTTCCTCGATGCCCAGTTCGTTGAGCGTCCGCGGGTCGTTGCGCCAGTGCTCCTGGACGCGGACGAAGAGGTGAAGGCGGACGTGGCGGTCGAGCAGTTTCTCGATATCGCGCCGCGCGCGCGTGCCGATCTGCTTGAGCATCTGGCCGCCGCGCCCGATGACGATCGGCTTCTGCGACTCGCGCTCGACGTAGATGACGCAATGAATCTCGGTCGCTTCCGGCCCCTCGAGCCAGCTCTCGGTGCGGACGGCGGTGGCGAACGGCAGCTCCGCGCCGGTCAGCTCGAGCAGCTTCTCGCGCACCAGTTCGGCGGCCAGCGTGCGCTCGATCTGGTCCGTGAAGGTCTCCGGGTCAAAGAGCGCTTGCCCCTCCGGCAGGTACTCGATGAGCCGCTTGAGGAGCAGCTCCCGCCCGTCGCCGGTGCGCGCCGAGAGCGGGATCACCTCGGCGAACTCGTGCTCGCGGCGGTACTGGTCGATGAGCGGCAGGAGCGCGGCCTTCCCCTTGAGCAAGTCGACCTTGTTGAGCAGCAGGAAAGTGGGTTTCTGAGCCCGCTTGACCAGGTCGAGCGCGAAGCGGTCGCCGGCGCCGAGGCGGCTCGTCGCGTCGCGCATGAGCAGCACCACGTCGACCTGCGAGAGTGCTTCAGCGACGATCCCCATCATGCGGCGGTTGAGCGCGTAGCCCGGCCGGTGAATCCCCGGCGTGTCGACGAAGATAATCTGGCCTGCGGGCTGCGTGACGATGCCCTGGATGCGCGTCCGCGTCGTCTGCGGCTTGGCCGAGACCGCCGCGATATGTTCGCCGACGAGCGCGTTGAGGAGCGTCGACTTGCCCGCGTTCGGCCGCCCGACGAGCGCGGCGAAGCCCGAACGGTAAGCGGGTGCCGGCTCCTGAGGGTGAGGTGCTGGGGGATTGAGTTCACGGTTCGATTCATCCGCCACGCTCCACCTCCTCTCAGCCTGCACCCAACCCCCAACACCCTCTCACTGCCCATGCTCTGCGTTCTGCACTCTCGGCGGCTCGATCCCGGCCTCAGCGGGGGCCGCGGCCAGGCGCCGGACGCGGACGCGCGAGACCCGCCGCTCGTCGGCCTCGACGACCTCGAAGCGGAGGCCACGGAAATCGACGCCCTCGCCCGCCGCGGGCAGGTGGCCGATCTGGTTAATGACTAACCCAGCGACCGTGGTGAAGTCGTCGGCCGCGAGTTCGGTCTCGAGGAGGCGCTCGATCTTGCCGACCTCGACGTTGCCGCGCACGGTGTAGCTGCCCTCGCCGTCGTCGACGATCTCGGCGTCGGTCGCGTGCGGCTCCGGCTCGTCCTCGTCCTCAATCTCGCCGACGATCTCCTCGATCAGGTCCTCGACCGTGACCAGGCCCGCGAGGCCGCCGTACTCGTCGATGACGATCGCCAGCTGCACCTTGGCCTTCTGCATCTCCCCGAGCAACTCGTCGGTCGGCTTGGTCTCGGGGACGAAGTAGGTCGGGCGAGCGAGCTCGATCGCCGTCTTCGGCGCCGCCCCTTCAGACCAGTAGGTGAGCAGGTCGCGGACGTAAATGATCCCCTCGATGTTGTCGGTCTGGCCGCCGTAGACCGGCAGGCGCGAGTACTTCGATTCGATCATGAGGTCGCGCACCGCCTCGAGCGGCATCTCGGCGGCGACCGAGACGATGTTGGTACGCGGCGTCATGACCTCGCCGACCGTGCGCTCGCCGAAGCGGATGATCGACTGGATCATCTCGCCCTCGCTCTCCTCGATGATGCCCTCCTCCTCGCCGACGTCGATCAGGGCCTGCAGCTCGCTCTCGTCGCTCTCGACCACGCTCTCATCGACCGAGACCGGCGCCTCGCCCCGCTGCAGGCCGCGCAGCAGGCGGTAGATCGGGTGGGCGACCACCCCGAGCGCGCCGCCGAGCAGGCGCAGCGGCAGCCGCAGGAGGACGAGCGTCCGCGCCGGGTCGTTCTGCGTCAGCAGGAGCGGGACGATCTGGCGGAAGACGATGACCGTCGCGAACATGCCGCCGAAGGCGAGCGCGAGGAAGCGCTGCGCGTCGACCCTGAAGGCGAGCGAGGTGATCAGGATCGCGATCGAGGAGATCGCGAGGTGGATGCCGAAGGTCAGCGTGAAGCTGAAGAGGTGGTGGTGCGTGATGATCGAGCGGATGAAGGCCCCGTGCGGCGAGCCATTCTTCTCGCTCGCCAACCGGCGCAGCGCAACGTCGCTCAGCTCGTCGAGCGCGCTCTTGGCGGTGGCAAAGATGACCAGCATCAGGACGGAGATGCTGGTCAAGATTATTTCGTATTCCATACTGAGCATTCAGCGGTCAGCGGTCAGCTTTCAGCTTGCAGCCTTTTTCTGGCTGAATGCTGACCGCTGACCGCTACCCCAACAACTCCCGCCGCAGCCGGCGCTCGAGCCGCTCCATCTGCCCCTCGTCGGTCTCGTGGTCGTAGCCGGCGAGGTGGAGCGCTCCATGAATGACCAGGTGGTCGATCTCGCGCTCGAAGGTGTGACCGAGGCGGCCGGCGTAGCGTTCGGCCGTCTCGACCGAGATGACCATGTCACCGAGATGGCCGGGCTCCGCCCCGCCATCCTCCGCCTCGCCGTAGGCGAACGAGAGCACGTCGGTCGGCGCGTCGATCCCCCGGTAGTCCCGGTTGAGCTGCCGCATGCGCGGGTCGCCCACGAGGGTCACGGTGACCGTCGCCTCCGGCCGCCCCGCCCGGTCGAGCGCCGCGCGCGCCACCCGCGCCACCCGCCCGCCGTCAACCGACCGCCGCCGCTGCCGGTTGAGCACCTCGACCACCCGCTCAGATGCTGATCTTCTTGCTGTGCTCATCGTAGGCCCGGATGATCATCTGGACGAGCTGGTGGCGGACGACGTCCTGGTCGGTGAACTCGACGAACTCGATCCCCTCGATCCTGCTCACCACGCGCTGGGCCTCGACCAGCCCCGACTTGCGCCCCGACGGCAGGTCGATCTGGGTCACGTCCCCGGTGATCACTGCCTTCGAGCCGAAGCCAATGCGCGTCAAAAACATCTTCATCTGCTCCGAGGTCGTGTTCTGCGCCTCGTCCAGAATGATGAACGCATCCGCGAGAGTGTTATGCGTCAGAATGAAATCATCGGTCACATATAAAGAGTCAGGCGCGGCGACGCTGATGCAGACCGTCTCTTCAACGCCGGCCGGTTCGATGCTCTTGAGGAAACGCATCGGGCGCCCGGCGCCATGCTCTCGGTACACTTTGGCTTTGCGCCCGAGCCGGAAGGGCTCGAGTTCTTCTGGCAGGCGGATGTCCATGACGTAGGCATCACTGCGGTACGGAACTTCTCGCCCGCGGGCGAAGCCGGGCCGGCGCCCCTCCGCCCCGCGCTTGCGCCAATAGGCGACGCCGCCGAGCGAGCGCACCAGGAATAAGACATCGTCTTTGAGGCGCGCCGAAGTCGTCACAAACTGGATTCGGCAGGTGCGCCCTTCCTGCGTCACCGGGCCGCCGTCGGTGTCGAGCAACCCCTGCAGGACGGCGAGGCGGACCGACGAATCATTGTAAAGATAGACCTCGGGAACAAATTTGGTCGCCGAGCGCGTGCCGGCCAGACCGAGACCGCGCAAGGCTTGGGTGAGGGGGTTGCGAATGATCACCCCGCCCCTGCCGCCGCCTGGGTAGGTTAACGTGTAATCCACGTCGGATTTTTGCCTGGCGCTCACGCCCAGAGGGGCCAAGGCGCCCCCGAGCGCCACCACCATCTCAGGCTCGGCGGTGGCGAAAGCGGGGGAGGTTTTGTCGGTAATGCAGCCGTCGCCGAGCAGCAGCCCAAGCGCGTATGGGTCGACCGGCACTTCGCGGCGCGGCCATTGAACCGGCGAGGCAAGCACGGGCAACTCGTAGCGGTGCTGGTGGAAGCACCGCAGATTGCCGATCATCTCCCGGGTCTCCAGCACCCGCGGAGGCTTGCCGTCGCGTTTGTCTTCGGGCGTGCGCACCGCCCAGAGGTGCTCGGCGCACGCCAGGGTCGCTGAGCCGTCGGTCATCGTCACCCGGTAGACCGGTTTCTTCCCCTGCGGGTAAACTCCCAGCACCCGGGTCGGGCGCCCATCTGAGCCGATGACGTGGTCACGGGGCTCGAGGCTCCCGATCTCGCGCCAACCCGTCGGCGTCAGGACGCGGCTGTGACGCGGCTGGGCGCGCCCGCGCATAAATGCGAGCGGCGCGATCTCAATGACGCGCTTCTCCAAAAAGCGCGTCACCCGCTCGAAGTCCATGACGTCGAAGAGAGCGTCGTAGAGCGGCCGCAAGTAGGGGTCGACTTTGTCCTGCAAGTCACCCGGCAGGAAGCCGAGCTTCTCGCCCGCCTCGACCGCCGGCCGCGCCAGGATGATCCGGTTGACGCGCTTGGCCATGAGGTACTGGACCGCCATGGCAACCGCGAGGTAAGTGTTGTGATTGACGAAGCCGTTGGCCACGAACGAATGGGTCCCCGGCACAGTCAAATCATAAACCTGCGTCCGCGAGGGCTCGATCGAAACAATTTTTGCGAAAAGGAGGCGGCGGTTCAGAAGGCCACGCATCTGCTCGAGCGGCTCGTCGGAGGCCCCGCGGGCCTCAAGGAGACCGACGATGGCGCCCAGCTTGGCGTAGCTCGGCCGCCGCCGCTCGCGTCGGTAATCATCAAAGGAATGGCGCTCGGCGTGGGTCAAGGTTGTGCCGCGGGCCGCCTCGCCGATGAGCGCCCCCAGGTGCGGCACAACGTCGACGTTAGGGTTCGCCGTCCGAACCTGCCGCCGGGCGCGCTTGCGCTCCAGGCCGAAGCCGATGACCTCGTGAAACCTCTCTGCCTCAGCCCCGGCCAGGGTGAGAAGATGCGAGACGTGCGGTTCCCCGCGGTAGCGGCCGCGCTTGATCGCTTTCGACGCGACGATGCCGAAGTTCAAAAGGACGACTTGGACTTCGCGGATCAGGGCCTCGGAGACGGAACTCAGCGAGACCACGCCGTCGCGCTTCTCGACCGTGCCGTCGGTGTCGAATAAGCCCCGCAAGAATGCCGCGACGATCTCCTCCGGCGCGGCCATGATCGCATGCGGGAGACGCTTGGCGCGTGCCCCGCTGAGCGACATGCCGAGGTGCTCGAAGAGTTGATAGAGCTGGGTGCTCGCGATAATCCGGTCGGAGGGCCGCCCCTGGCCGTTCGGGAAGACCTTGAGGCTGAACCGGGCGGCGAGCGCGGAAAAGGCTTCCAAGATCTCATCGTCGGCCGAGGCCAGGACAATCCTCCCGCGCTGCGCGAAGCAGCCGTCCCCAGTGAGGGCGCCCATGACGTACGCGAAATCTTCGTCGAGGAAGTCCAAGCGCACGGGCTTGGACGAGCGGTCGTGCGGGCCGCGCGGGCGGTAAACGAAATCGACGGCGGTGCGCGTGCCGAACTGACGCTGCCCGCGCTGGAGAGCGACCGCGTCGCCCCGCCCGAGCTCATCCGCGCGCCGCCAGACCAACTGTGCGCCCTCGCCGAGCACGAGCAGCGGGTGCTCCGGCGTGACCTCGATCGAATAGCCGAAACAGGTGGTGATCCGCAGCGTCTCCGACTCCCCGCCGTTGTAGACGTGAGAAGTCTCCTCCGGCCCGCCGAGGCCATGGACGGTAACTCCGAGCGGCGTATAATCGCGCGGCCGGGTCCCGGCGCCGAGCGCCCCGATCTCGAGCATCCCGCGGTCGGTCAGCACGAGTGAGTCACGAGCGACACACTTGCCCGTGCCGGCCGGGCCGATACCGAAGACGATGTCGTGCTTCTCGATGGCTTCGAGGTAGCGACTCTGGTTGGGGGAGCGAGCAGTCACCTGCTTGCGGCCGGCGGGGTTGATCCGTTTCTGCGCGGCGAAGAGCTCGCGGAGCGAGGCGGTGCGGTCTTCGGCGATCTGCTTGAAGGCGGCGCGCAGCTCGGCGTCGGACGGGCGCCGGCCTTCGTCGAAGAGCTGCCCGTAGTCTTTGAGGATCTTCTCGACCACGGCCACGTCGGCCTCATCGCCCTCGATCGTCAGTTCGCCGCCCCGACCCCCGACCCGCACGCTGAGCACTGACTCCAGGTATTTGATGTTCTGGTCGTAGGGTCCGAACAGGGCCTCGAGCCCCCGCTCCGGCAGTGTGATCTTCATGCTCCGCAGTTGGCTTCTCTCTCCCGGCTTTGTGAATCCCTCGCAGGTCTGCGCCCTCGCGCGGATAACTCAAGACAGGCGATTGGCAAAGGCGGCTGCTGATTGATTCACTGTTGATCCGTAATCGCAAAACTACTACACGCCCTGGGGGGTGTCAATAGAACCACCAATCTCAAATTTGAGTCCTCAAATTTGAGATTCCGGCGGGGTTGTTCTATCGTGTCGGCATGCTTAGGGCCGCGAAGCTCACGGCGATCGTCGCGCTGCTCGCGGGCGGCGGCGCCCGCCCCCAGGCCCCGCCGACTTTCAACCGCGACGTCGCCCCGATCATCTTCTCCAACTGCGCGGCCTGCCACCACCCGGGCGGGTCGGGCCCGTTCAGCCTGCTCGGCTATCAGGACGTCCGCAAGCGCGCCGCGCAGATCGTCGAGGTCACCCGGAGCCGCTACATGCCCCCATGGCTGCCCGAGCCCGGCCACGGCGACTTCGCCGGCGCGCGGCGGCTGAGCGACGCCGAGCTCCAGGTCATCGAGCGGTGGGCCGCGCAGGGGGCCGCCGAAGGGG
>Ga0075431_100001692_pt1 | contig 20709 bp, 16 predicted proteins | sample RhiMetdeltSRZDD5_FD_75297 | JGI IMG/M metagenome (GOLD analysis project Ga0075431, IMG submission 75297) | Populus rhizosphere microbial communities from Tennessee, USA - Rhizosphere MetaG P. deltoides SRZDD5 | ecosystem: Host-associated > Plants > Roots > Rhizosphere > Soil | place: USA... | reverse complement strand
CAGCTTCTTGTGCAGGGCCTCGTGGTAGAGAGACTCCGCCAAGAGGGGGAGCGAGGCAAGGACGTAGCCGGAGAAGAAGGTCGAGCTCGGGACTTCGTGGCTCGAGACGCTCTGGCCGACCTCCCGGTACTCGCCATCGTCCATCGTCGGCCAGCGAGCGTAGTCGATCCAACACGCGTGCCGCACGTGGATGGCGATCTCGTGAGGCAGGAGCGGATCGACGGCCTCCAGCAGCAGCAGAGCCTCCTCGATGCGGTGGGCCTCGAGCTCTCCGAGCGGGCGCAGGGCGCAGGGCTCGGCGCCCACCGAGGTCGCCATGATCTCCTGGAACCGGGACTCGACCTGTCGCGACTCGTCCCACGGCGAGTCGATCGAGGAGCCCGACCAGGCCGCGGTCACGAACGGATACGGAGCGGTAAGCGGCGTGCGCCGATCGAAGCCGCTGGCCGCCCCATCGAGGGTGCCCTTCGCATCCTTCGCATCCTGGAGCTCGTCGAGTACCGCTTCCAGAGCGGCGTGCTCCGCGGCCGACTCGGCGGAGGGTTCCACGCGGTCGCCAGACGCCTCCTCGCACAAGCGGTCGATGAGCGAGCGCACGCCGCCGCTGCGGAGGACGAAGCAGGCATCCGCGCTGGGGAGCGAGCGCAGGCGCGCCCATAGGGCCTCGCCGAGCCCCAGGCTGTCCTCGGCCCATCCCAGCGCCCCAAGATAGCGGGCGTTTGCCCGATGGAGGATCCGCTGCGAGCCCAGCAGAGGATCGCCCGCGGTGAGATAGCGAAGGGCTCGAGCCGGCGACTCCACGGAACCGCCAGGAGAAGGTTCTAGGCCTTGCCCGTCCGGCTGAGATCCACCATGTGCTCGCGTCCGCCCTCCTCTCCTTCTTCGTGGGAGAGCGTGGCGCTCAGCGGCGGCGGAGCGGTGTGATGGTAGATCGTGAGCTTGAGCGGCCGATACTTCTTGGCCAGCTCGTCGGCGCTCAGTGCGCTGTCCTGGCCATCGTCCTCATAGCGGATCACCAGCTCTTTGACCCGTACGGCCATGGCGGTCACCTCGCGGTCGGTTGCACGTTCGAGAACCGTCCCCTTGAGATTCGAGACGAAGCACGCCGCATTGTCAAGACCGCGGCGAGCAGCGCGGTCGCGTCCTGCCTCCGCAACAACCGACTCAGGCGGAGATCGCCACCGGCGCCGCGCGCACACGGTTGCGCCCGGCGTGCTTGGCCTCGTAGAGCGCTGCATCGGCGCGGGCGATCAGCGCATCCAGGGTGTCCCCGGCGCGCAGCTCGGCGACGCCGACGCTGATGGTGAGGCGTGCACGGTGCCCGTCGCGCTCGACCGGCCGTCCCTCCACCTCGTCGCGCAGCCGCTCCGCAGTCCGCAGCGCCTCCTCCAGGCACGCACCGGGCAGCAACACCGCGAACTCCTCGCCGCCCAGGCGGCCGGCGACGTCGCTGGCGCGCACGCCCTGCGCGATGCGCGCCGCCACCTCCTGGATCACGGCGTCGCCGGTCGCGTGACCGTGGGCGTCGTTGATCGCCTTGAAGTGATCGATGTCGAGCATGAGCAGGCACGCCGGCTGCGGGTGGTGCGCGAAGCGCAGCAGGGAGTCGGCCGACAGCTCGTAGAAGTAGCGACGGTTGTGCAGCGCCGTCAGCACGTCGGTGCGGGCCAGCCTCTCCGCACGCTCCTTCTCCTGCTGCAGCTCGAAGGCGAGCCGGTGCGTGCGACCAAAGAAGTAGCCGAGGGTCTTGATCGACCGCAGCGTCGCCAGCACGAACATCACGGCGCCGAAGGCAAGGGCGCGGTGAAGGCCGTCGGGCACCAGCAGGAAGCGCACGGTGATCGGCAGCGCCAGGGTCAGAACGCCCACCAGCACCGTGAGCGGATGCGCCGAGTAGCTGGCGGCGTGCCCTCCCGCCATCAGCATGACGAAGCAGAAGACCAGCGCCTGTTGCGCCGGCGAGGCGTGCGGCAGGAGAACGAGCGCGCCGATGCCCCACCAGAGGTCGACGGTGAGGATCGAGCCGACGAAGACGCGCTCCCAGCGCTGAACCTGCGCCGCGCTGGGCGCGTGCGGAAAGGAGCGGATGAGAGCCACGCGGATCACGGCGATGACGAGCAGCCCGATCGGCCAGACGAGCAGCGGGCGGTGCGGCACGGCTTCCCAGAGCACCGCCGCCAGGATGCTGGCCGCCAGCGGGCTGAAGAAGATCGGGATCGGGGACTGGATGAGCGCGAACTGGACCCGCTCGGCGCGGATGAGCTCGGTCAGGGCGCGCTCGGACGCCGCGTCCGGGAAGCTGTCGGCCGGAGGCACGAAATGAGTTTACCTGCCGTCAGCGCCGACTGCAGCGAGTCGACGGCGATGAGCTCGGCCGGCGCCCCCCGGGGGATCGGCGGACCCTTCGTGGCGCGGTGCGGGAGGCCCTCCGACCGGTACCGCGACGCTACGACAGCCGCTCGGACCGCGCCTTCACGTCGCCGCTCAGCTGTCGCACGATCTCCGTGGTCCTGCGGATGTCTCCTTCGGTGAGATCGCCGCCCATGGTCGACGCGATCGCCAGGAACCGGACCTCGAGCTCGCGGTAGCGCAATTCGCCCTTGCGCGAAAGGCGCACGAGCTTCGAGCGCCGGTGCTTCGGGTTGTCGATGAGCTCCACGAGCCCCTCGGCGACGAGCTCATTCGCCAGCCGCTGCATCCGCTGGCGGCTGGTGGGTCGCATCTGGGCGATCTGCGGCACGGTCAGGGGACCGAGCAGCGCGAGGCTTCGCATGAACCCGAACGCACCGCCACCCCAGCTGGTGATCAACCCTGTCTTCTGACCGACCGCCCGAATCCTGAAGAAGCACTGGGCCACTTCGAGCATCAGCTCGGCGATCGCCCCGGCCTTGCCGTCGATGATTGGTGCCGCCGCGCTCCGGTGTCGTGCCATCGACATCGCCTCCGTTTCCCTGGTCGGATCAGTTTCCCCAGTTGACACCCATGTTGTCAACCATCAGAATGACACCCAGGTTGTCGTTCTTGATGGACGGAACGCCATCCGCGGGAGCCGCCATGGAGATGGACTCGGCCGGGAAACAAGGGGACGACGGGCGAACGGCGCGCGTCATCGCACTGGTCGGCGTTGTGGCTCTCGCGCTCGTCTCTTGCGCGAGGATCCCGACACCCCAGGAGGCCAACGACACCCTTCTGGCGCTTCGAGGCTACGGACGCTGGGCGTGGGCCCTGGGCATTGCCCTCATCTGGGTCGATCTGCTGTTGCCAATCCCGCAGGCTGCCGTCATCGCCGCACTCGGTGTCGTCTACGGCGCCCTGCTCGGCGGATTGCTGGGCAGCGTCGGCCTGATCACGGGCGGCCTTCTCGGCTACGGGCTGATGTTCACCTCCGCACGGCGCCTGCTGCAGCGCTTCACCCGGCCTCAGTCACTGCACAGGATGGAGAGCTTGTTCGACCGGAGCGGTGCATGGGCGATCGTCTTGACGCGCAGCCTTCCCTACAGCGTTCCCGAGGCCGTGGTCTTCCTCGCCGGACTTGCGGGCATGCCGATCGCGAGATTTGCGGGGGCACTGACCGTCGGCAGCGTGCCGACGGCGTTCGCGTTTGCTGCCATCGGTGCCGGCTGGGCCGACCAGCCGCTGATGGTCCTCGTGGTGAGCTACGTGCTCCCCATCCTCTTGCTACCTCTCGTGCTCTATCTCATGCGGCCACGAGCACACTGAAACGATGTCGGCACTGGTCATCGTTCTTCGCACGGTCGCTGTGCTCGCGGTCGCGGGAGTGCTCCTGGGCGTCGGCGGGCGTCGCGGAGGGCCCGAGACACGAGCACGCCACCGTGGCGGCAGCCGCGGGCCAGTGGTGGCTAATCTCGCCTCGTTCGGCTTGTTCCTCGTCTCGCTCATCATCTTCTCCGGCAGCGCCGACGGTGTCACGGCGCTGCTGGTGGCCTCGTTGGGATCCTCTCTTGCGATCGCGGGCGCGGCGCTCGTCCTCAGATCCCGGGCGGAGCTTGGTCCCGCATGGAGCCTCGTGCCCAAGGCAGGCCAGGAGACAGGCCTCGTGACGACCGGTCCGTATCGCCTGATCCGCCACCCCATCTATCTCGGCTTCGCACTGCTCGCTCTGGGCGAAGCACTCGCCTTCCGCAACTGGTTTGCCTGTTCGATCGCGCTGTGCGGAATCGTCCCGACCTTCGCGTGGCGCGCCCGGGCGGAGGAGAAACTGCTCAGCCGCACATTTGGCGAGGGCTACGCCCTCTACCAGGAACGAACCAAGATGATCTTGCCGTACCTTCTCTAGACGGCGCCCGGCGCCGCGGAAGAGCGCCGTCGACCTGTTTCAGCTCGAAGCAGGCGCCGCGGCGTAGCTCGCTAGAACCTCGAACGCGAGCGGCCGCGGCGGCCCGTCGTTGCACGTCCCGGTCGGGCACGCGCTCAGTGCGATCGCGAGGTCCATTTCGGCGCGCAACACCATCGAGTCACCTTTGCGGCACGTCGGCGGCTGGATCTTCAGCCGGCCGTCGGCGAGCACGTCGACGTTCATGAAGAAGTTGAAGGCGGTCGGCAGGCTGTCCGGCTCTACCCCGAGCTCGTGCAACGCCGCCAGCAGGTTGTCGTGACAGTTCGCGTGATATTCGGTCGCGCCATACTGGATGCGATACATCTCGAGGCTGCACGACGCGTACAGGAAGTCGTGCCGGCCGACGTCGTCGGCGACGATCGTCAGCATCGCGTTGCTGCGGTCCGACCACAGGACGTCGCCGGTCGTCAGCTTGATCTTGCCGTTGTAGTCGAACGAGCGGCCGTTCGACAGGCGCTCGCGCCCGTCCGGCGAGAACGCCATCAGGTCGCCGGTCTGCCCGCCCTCGATGTCGATGATGCGCAGGTGCTGGCCGCGCGCGAGGGGCAGCGCGGCGCCGCTGCCCGGGCCGATGATTCGAGGTGCGCTCTGTTGCTCGGCCATCGCATGGATGTTACGTCGCGACCTTGCGGAACGCACGCGGCGGGGCGGTCGCCCTCCCTTCTTCTCGCAAGACGAGGCCGGCGGGCGTCGTTCGAAGACGCCCGCCGACGCCCGACAGCGGCAATCAGGGGGCGTAGCGACAGTCGGGGTCGCCAGGGTGGGGAGGGAAGGTGACGAAACCCAGGTAGTCGTGGTTCGAGCACGAGCAGTAGCGACGCTGCAGGGCCAGCCTCCGGTCACTTGCCGCGGCCAGGTCGCACTGCTTCTTCGCATCCTTGAGGTCCGCCTTGAAGGCCTTCACCCGGTTCTCCAGGTGAGAGACCAGGAAGACGTTGTCCTCGGGCCGGGCCTCGACGTCGTCGAAGGTGACCACGCACTCCGAGTGCATCACCCCGCGGATCAGGTGGGTCACGAAGTTGGCGTACCGGACGTAGATGGCGACAAAGTTGCACGAATCGTCCGGCAGCGCCAAGCTGGTGAAGCCGAAGTAGTCGGCGTCGCTCGTCAGGGTGTTGCCCGCCTCGCAGTACTCCTGGCCGGCGAAGTGGGCCACGGTGCCGTTGTCGAGCGGGACGTTGCCCGAGCCGGTGAAGAACAGGTCCCACATGGCGACAGCGTCCGCTGCCGTGGCGTAGTGGTCACAAACCGAGACGGTGCGGATCTGGCCGAGGTCGAGGGCGTTGTTGGCGAAGGTGGGCTCGTCGAAGGCGGGAGTGGGATTGGCGATCAGGCCGAGGTGCCACGTTCCCGGCGTCAGCTCCGTGGGCGGCGGCCAGAGCAGGCCGATGGAGATCTTTCGCTCGGCGCCGGCGGCGAGGGCCGGGACCGCGGAGACGGCGTTGAGGTGGTCGTCGAAGACGACCTCGAGGAGGTGGTCGGCGGTGGTGATGTTGGCGTCCGCCGAGGCGTAGACCTTGACGTCGAAGGTCGACCCGGGAGTGACGACCGAGCCCAGGTTCTGCACGGCGGCCTTGAGGAGCACGGAGTCGCCGACGTGAAGCGGGTTCCGCTCGAGCTTGAATCTGCCGTCGGAGACCGCGAGGTCGGGACGGCCGGCGGGCGAGGCGGTGCGGACCTGGAGCGGACCCACGAAGCCTGAGTTGTTGGTCTCGTCCCGCTCGGCTACGGAGCTCTCGAAGTCCACGTCGGTGGCGATCTGGTAGCTGCCGGGAAGGAGCGAGGCGGGCACCGAGAGGGTGGGCACCACGATCGACTCGTCGCCGATCGACTGCCCGGCTCCGAGGTTGACGTGCTGGGTGCCGAGAGTCTGGCCGAGCTCGTCACCCTCGTCCGGGACGGCGCGATAGCGCACCGCGATCGACACCGGGCCGTCGATCCGTGCCTTCCCGACGTTCCTCAGCTTCGAGCGCAGGTTGAGGGTCGCCCCCTGGTCGACGGTGCCGAGCGGGTCGAGGCTGCCGGGGACGGGCTGGAGATCGGGATCGCCGCCGACCGCGATCACCTCGCCGCCGGTGACCTTGTTGTTGAGCTCGTCGAGCTCGTCCATGGCTTCGCCGGGATCGATGTCGACCGCCAGCCGGTACTGGCCGGGAGCGACCGACGCCGGGAGCACGCCCTCGATCGGGATCACCACGTAGGTCGGATGGGGAAACTGTGAGGAGACGTGCGGAAAGCTGACGTCGAGCAGCGCCAGCTGGTTGGTCGGCAGCAGCGCATCCTCGCCCAGCGGCGAGAGGTAGAGGCCGACCTCGATGAAGGTGGTGTTGAAGCCCAGGCCACCCAGGTTGTAGAGGACGACCTGCGCCGAATACGAGTCGCCGGCCTCGAGCGACAGCGGCTGGAAGAAGAAGCCGCCGAGCGAGGTCAGGTCGGGGAGCTGGGTCTGGATCCCGCCTCCGCCGGGCCCGTTGTCCGGAAAGAACAACCCGGAGTCGGAGCAGGTGTCGAAGAGCACGCCGTCGACGATGCAAGCCGCGTCGTTGATTGCAGCGGACGGCCGCGGTCCGAGCGCGAGGCAGAGCAGGCCGAGGGCAAAGGCGAAGACGATTGTCTGGCGGGGGCGTGCGGTGCGATACATGGGGTACCTCCTCACACCACCTATCGCGAACACGGGGAGAACTCCGTCATCCCCGAGAAGAGGTGTGAGGAGGATGCAAGAGGCGAGGTGCCGATGAGGCGAGGCGAGGTGCCAACCACCTCGGAGCGAGGGCAACGTCGCCTGGAGCCCCTACGACGTCACGCTCCCGGCCGAGAGATCGATCGCTCTCGCGGGGGAGCGGAGCGTGGCACCGTCCGCGGCGCACCGTTCTCGGAGGCGGCGCGGACGGCCGGAAGCACGTGGTCTTTGACGATCCAGAACGAGCCTCCCACCGATCCGTCGGTGGTGCTGGCCACCACCACCACGAGGTCCAGGGCCGGCAGCACGCAGATGAGCTGGCCGCCGTAGCCCTGGGCCCCGAGGACGGGGAGCCCGCCGTATTCGCTCACCCACCACAGGTACCCGTATTCACGTCCCGCGGGACCAGGAGCTTGGGAGCGCGCGGACTCACGGATCCACTCCGACGGCACGATCTGTTTGCCATCCCAGCGGCCACCGTTGAGGTAGAGGAAGCCGAAGCGCGCCATGTCGCGGACGGTCATGTGCATCTCGGAGCCCCCGAGGCGATGGCCTCGAGGGTCCCGCATCCAGTCCTGAAGCTTCAACCCGATCGGCGCAAACAGCCGCTTGTCGGCGTAGTCCCGCAGATCGGCCTTGACCACTCTCTCCAGGAGCACCGCCAGCACGTGGGAGAGCGCGGTGCTGTAGTGAAACGCGGTCCCGGGCTCCGACACGAGCTTGGCATCCAGCGTGGCCTTCACCAGGTCCTTGCTGTGGAACCAGCGCTCGACGCCGGGCCCCAGCTCGTCCCACTCCAACCCCGCCGCCATCGTGAGGAGATGCCGGACGGTGATCTTCTTCTTTCGCGGATCCGTTCCCTGTCCGAAATGCTCGGGGAAGTAGTCCGCCAGCGGGAGGTCGAGATCCTGCAGCATGCCCCCGCTCCGGGCGATGCCGACCAGCGCCGACAGAATGCTCTTGGAGACGGACTTCACGTTGTACACCGTGGTGGGTGTGTCGCCGCCGTAGTGTCTTTCGAAGACGATCCGGCCACGGCGAACGATCACCAGGCCCCGGACCTCAGGGTGTTTTCCGGCGATGAGGTCGTCCAGCCGAGCCAGGCGGCCGGCGTCCATTCCCTCGGCCTCGGGCGCGGAGACCCTCCACTCCCGGGTCGGCCAATAGTCCCGCTCTGGAACCTCCCATGCGAGGACGGGTGGGCGGAGCAGAGCCGGGATCAGCAGGGCGGCGGCGAGTCCTCTCGTGCTCATGTCTGGCGGTACCGTGCAATAGAGACGGCCCAGGCCGGCGAGACGTTAACCGGGAGACCCTGATAGGTTCGTGGCGCTCTCATGGCGCCGACCCGCCAATCGCTCCGCCGGCATGTGACCTTGCGGCGCACGGCGCTACTGGCTGCGCTCGCCCTGCCCCTCCTCCACGCGGATGCTGGCGGCGCGCCGGCGGCGGCCGGACCGTTGCCGGATCCTCCGGCAGACGCCCTGGCCGGCGTGACGCCCCTGATCGCCAACGTGGCAGGCCGGCACCACGTCTCCCTCGACGGCGACTGGCGCGCGATCGTCGACCCCTACGAAAACGGCTACTACAACTACCGCTACGAGCCCAGCGCGGACGGCTACTTCCGGAACGCCAAGCCGCAGCACCCCAGCGACCGCATCGAATACGACTTCGACACGTCCGAGCCGCTGGCGGTCCCCGGCGACTGGAACTCCCAGCGCGAGAGCCTCCTCTTCTACGAAGGCACGGTCTGGTACAAGAAGTCCTTCCGCCACTCCCTTCGCCCTGGCCATCGCCTCTTCCTCCACTTCGGGGCCGCCAACTACTTCACCCGTGTCTGGGTGAACGGCGAGTTCGTCGGCGACCACGAGGGCGGCTTCACCCCCTTCGATTTCGAGATCACCGCCCTGGTTCGCGTCGACAACGGAAGGCGCGACGACAACTTCGTGGTCGTGCAGGTGGACAACAAGCGGCGCCGCGAGGGAGTGCCCACCCTCAACACCGACTGGTGGAACTATGGCGGGCTCACGCGCTCGGTGCGCCTCGTCGAGGTCCCCGAGGTCTTCATCCAGGACTACGTCGTCCAGCTCGCGCGCGGCTCGCAGGGGGAGATCGCCGGCTGGGTGCGGTTGCAGGGTGCGCGCGGCCCGCAGCCGGTGCTCCTGCGCATCCCCGAGGCGGGAATCGAGCGCCAGCTGAGGACCGACGAGACCGGCCTCGCCACCTTCCGCTTCCCGGCGCGCCTCACCCTCTGGTCTCCCGAGAACCCGAAGCTCTACGAGGTGACCCTCGCCGCCGGCGCCGACTCGGTGCGCGACGACATCGGCTTCCGTAGCATCGAGACGCGCGGCACCGACATCCTGCTCAACGGTCGTTCGATCTTCCTGCGCGGCATCTGCCTCCACGAGGAGGCGCCCTATCGCGGTGGCCGCGCGCTCACCCGCCAGGAGGCCGAGACCCTGCTCGGTTGGGCCAAGGAGCTGGGAAGCAACTTCGTCCGCCTCGCCCACTACCCGCACGGCGAGGAGATGACGCGGGCGGCCGACCGCATGGGGCTGCTGGTGTGGTCCGAGGTGCCGGTCTACTGGACGATCGCCTGGGAGAACCCGGCGACGCTCGCCAACGCCCGCCGGCAGCTCGCCGAGAGCATCGTCCGCGACCGCAACCGGGCTTCGGTGATTCTCTGGTCGCTCGCCAACGAGACGCCGGTCAGCGAACCGCGCAACACATTCCTCGCCGAGCTGGCGCGCACGGCGCGCGACCTCGATCCGACCCGCCTGCTCACCGCCGCGCTCGAGCACCACTACGTGGACGACGACACCGTCGTGATCGACGACCCGCTGGGTCGCCACCTCGACGTCATCGGCTGCAACGAATACGTGGGCTGGTACGACGGCCTACCGGCGAAGGCCGACGGTCTCGAGTGGAAGACCGCCTACGACAAGCCGCTGGTGATGAGCGAGTTCGGCGCCTGCGCGCGCCAGGGCCTCCACGGCGACGCCGGGGCGCGTTGGACGGAGGAGTTCCAGGAGAGTTTCTTCGAGCATCAGGTCCGCATGCTCGCCCGCATCCCCTTCCTGCGCGGCACCGCCCCGTGGATCCTGATGGACTTCCGCTCGCCGCGACGTCACCTCCCGGGAGTCCAGGATTTCTGGAACCGCAAGGGCCTCGTATCCGACCAGGGAGTGAAGAAGAAGGCGTTCCACGTCATGCGCCGCTGGTACGACGAGCTGGCGCGGCGGTATGCGGGGGCGGAGCCGGCGGCAGCTACGGCGCCGGCGAGCTCTCCTCGCTAGGGCATATGAGACAGACGTGGCGCTGGTTCGGGCCCGGCGACATCGCGAGCATCGACGATGTCGTCCAGGCGGGCGCTCGAGGCGTGGTCACGGCGTTGCATCACGTGGCCACCGGAGCCGTCTGGGCGCCTGAGGAGATCGCCGGGCGGCAGGCGGCGGTTCGCCGGCGTACGGACGGCTCGCCGTCGGGTATCGAATGGGACGTGATCGAGAGCCTGCCGGTCTCGGAAGACATCAAGAAGCAGAAGGGGCCCTGGCGCGAGCACATCGCCAACTACAAGGAGAGCCTCCGCAATGTCGCGGCGGCCGGCCTCGAGATCGTCTGCTACAACTTCATGCCGGTGCTCGACTGGACGCGCACCGATCTGCGCTGGACTTTGCCCAATGGCGGCTCGTGCATGCGCTTCGACATCGACGACTTTGCCGCCTTCGACATCCACATCCTGAAGCGACCGGGTGCCGCCGGCGACTACTCCGAGATCGTCGTCGACGAAGCGGCGCGCCGCTTCGCCGCCATGAGTGAGGACGCGCGGACCACGCTGGCGCGCAACGTCATCACGGCGCTCCCTGGCGCCACCGAGACGATGACGATGGACCGGGTGCGCGAGCATCTGGCCGAATACGGAGGTATCTCGCCCGACCAGCTGCGCCGGCATCTCATCGATTTCCTCGGCGAAGTCGTGCCGGCGGCCGAAGAGCTCGGCGTGAGGCTCTGCTGCCACCCGGACGATCCGCCGTTCTCACTGCTCGGGCTGCCGCGCGTCATGTCCACCGAGGCCGACTACAAGGCCATCCTCGATGCCGTCGATAGCCCGGCCAACGGCATGACGCTCTGTTCCGGCTCCTTGGGCGCGCGGCCGGACAACGATCTGCCCGGGATCATGGAGCGCTTCGGGCCGAAGGTGCATTTCATCCATCTGCGCAACGTCAAGCGCGAGGGCGATGCGATCGCCGGATCGTTCTTCGAAGCCGAACATCTGGGCGGGGACACCGACATGGTGGCGCTGATCGCCGCCATCGTGAAGGAAGAGGCGCGGCGTCAGGGTGTTGGACGTGCCGACGCGCAGATCCCGATGCGGCCCGACCATGGGCAGGACATCCTCGACGATCTCCACCGCCGCTCGCAGCCTGGCTATCCGACCATCGGACGGCTCAAGGGGCTCGCCGAGCTGCGCGGGGTGATGACCGCGCTGCAGCACCGGGAGCTCGGCGTGATCCGATCATGAGCGCGGGCTAGCCGATCCGCTTCGCCCTCGGCGGGGGCGGCGGGCGCGCGGAGCTGAGCGATGGATCAGGCCGGTTGGTTCACGGAAACGGGCGAATCGCGGACGGCGGGTCGGGCGGTAGGCGCGGATGGACCTCGTGACCGGCGGCGTCGACAATCCTGAGCCAACTGCGCTCGTGTAAGTCGATCCTGCCTACGAGAACCCCGACGCCAGACAAGTCGGCTGGAAGGCCCTCACGCAAGAGGACGGCGATCTTGCCAGCGCCCGTTCGCTGGAGGGAAAGCTCCGCGAAGGCCCAACCCTCCGATTCCTGTTGCTCGAGCTTGCCATCCACGATTCTGAGCCGGCCGACGTGTGAGCGGAGGATTCCCGAGCCCCACGAATGCGAGTAATAGAGCGCGTCATCGAGCACCACGGCGGAATGGAGGCGAGTGGTCGAGGTCCTGGCCAACGGCTGAATCCCGCCTTCCCACGATAGAAACGGGTCGCGCGGTATTGCCTGGCCGCGGACGATCGTGTCGACGGTGAACAACTGGACGCGTAGCGCGTCCCACAATCCGGGAACCGAGACCTCCTCGAACCGGAAGCTGCTTTCCGGATTGAGCGACGGGTGCAAGCTGACTACGTGGGCGCGATACAGAGGTTCGATTGAGGCCAGCGTCTGCCGCTCAGCAGCAATCGAGGGGGAGGCGAGGAGCAGAGCCGCAAACGCGGCGGCAGCTTTCATGGCGTCATCTTAGCCCCCCAGGGAGGCCGTCCACCTACAGTGCCTGCCCTCGCCCCGAGGTGGTTGGCACCTCGTTAGCGCACCTCGTTAGCGGTCACCCCGTTCGCGGGTCCGGGGTGTCGCCGCAGTGAGCTAGCTACCCGGCGGCGCGAGCCGGCAGCCGGGCCGGCGCCCGGAGCCACGCCAGCACGCCGAGCGCTGCGCCGACGATGAGCGGCCGTAGCACCTGCAGTCCCTCGCCGTTGCTGACATGCGTGTACATCGCGCCGACCATCACCACACCCAGCAGGAGCACGCCGTACCGTGTCCACCTGGGGATCAGCAGCAGGATGGCCCCGCCCACCTCGAGCGCCCCGATCAGCAGGAGAAACCAGACCGGGTACCCCCACTGCGCGAACTTGCGGGCCCAGACCTCGATCATCAGGAGCTTCGGAACCCCTGAAGCGAGGAAGGCCAGGGCGAGAAGGCCGCTGAGGACCCAAGCCACCGCGATTCCAACGCGCGACGTCGACATGTCACCCTCCGCTGCGGCGCTGCCGCGGCCACCCGGGTTGGCGAAAGACTCCCGGCAGATGTACGCCGAGGACGCCCGGCCATTTCGCTGCGGAACAGCTCCGCCCTCGCGCTCGACGGCGATCGAGTCATAGAGTCGACGCCATGAGCCTCCATCAACTCCCGATCGCTCGACAGTTCACGGTGGCCCGTCCTCGTCTCGCGCTGGCGCTCCTGGTGGCCGCGCTCAGCTCGGTGGGGGCCGCCACCGCGGCGCCGCCTGTGCGCTCGTCCGGGTACGACCTGCCCCCACAACCCGTGCTCGATGTGCTGCACGCACCGGCACCTCCCCGGCCGTACCTCAGCCCGACCGGGGAGAGCGTGCTGCTCGTGTCGTGGGTGCAATATGCGCCGTTGGCGCAGGTGGCGGAGCCGTTCCTCAAGCTCGCCGGAGTGCGGCTCGAGCCGCGGACCCGACGCAAGCACGACACCCAGGGAGGGTACGGCGTGGCGCCATGCGTCCAGACGCTGGCGATCGTCGACCTCGCGACGAGCCGGGAGACCGCGGTCTCGCTGCCGGCCGCTGGCTGCGTGGACGGCTTCGCCTGGGCCGCCGACGGCAAGCGGTTCGCCTTTCGCAACACCTCGCACGACGCCGTCGAGCTCTGGATCGGCGGGGTCGACGGCGCCGTCCGGCGCCTCGGCGACGTCGCCCTGAATCCGATGCTCGGCAGCTCGCTGCAGTGGATGCCCGATCAGAAGGCGCTGCTCGTCAAGGCCATCCCCGTCGACGCAGGGGCGCCGCCCGCGGCGGCCGCTGACTCGGAGGGGCCGAGCATTCAGGAGAGCGACGGCAAGTCAGGCGAGTTCAGCACCTACGAGGCGCGCGACACGCTCCGCAACCAGGCCGACGAGGCGCGCTTCGAATACTACGGAACCACCCAGCTGGCGGTCGTCGACGCCGCCACGGGCGCCGTCCAGCCCCTCGGCAAGCCAGCCGTCATCAGCGCAGTCGCCGTCGCGCCTGACGGTGAGCACATCCTGGTCAATTCGATCCGCAAGCCATACTCCCACGCCGTCACCTACGGGCGATTCGCCCACGACGTCGAGATATGGGACCGGGCCGGAAACGTCACGACGCTCGCGAAGCTGCCGGTCGCCGACCGCGTGCCCGTCCACGGCGTGCCGAGCGGCCCTCGTGACTTCGCGTGGCGACCCACGGAGCCGGCCACCCTGGTGTGGGCGGAGGCCCTGGACGGCGGCGACTGGAACGTGAAGGTGCCGGCGCGCGACAAGGTCATGACGCAGAGCGCGCCCTTTTCACGCCCAGCCGTCGAGCTCGCGCGCATCGAGCAGCGCTTCGACGGTCTCGACTGGAGCGAACGGCGGGGGATCGGCCTGCTCCACGAATACGACGACAACCGCCACTGGCGCCGTACCTACCTGATCGACGCCGCCGACCCGAACGCGAAGCCCAGCGTCGTGTGGGACATGTCGAGCGACGAGCTCTACGAAGACCCGGGACAGCCGGTCTATCGCGTGTTGCCGAACGGCGAGCAGGTGGTACGCCAGGTGGCCGACGCGATCTTCCTCAACGGCGACGGCTACTCGCCCGAGGGCGATCGCCCGTTCCTCGATCGCTTCGATCTCCGGACGCGCCAGTCGCAGCGCCTGTTTCGCAGCGCCAAGGACGCCTACGAGTATTTCGTCGACTTCGGCAGCGACGGCGAGGGCGTGTTGCTGACATGGCATCAGTCGCCGGTGGATCCTCCCAATCTCATGCAGCGGACCCTTGGCAACGTGGTGACGGGCGCCGCGCTGGACGAGGCAACGCTCGAGTCGACCTCGCGCGCGATCACGCACATCCCCGACCCGACGCCCGCGGTGCGCGCGATCAAGAAGCGCCTGGTGAAATACCAGCGCGCGGACGGTACGGAGCTCTCCTTCACTCTCTACACGCCACCGGGCTATCAGGAAGGTACGCCCGTGCCGGCAATCCTCGCCGCCTATCCGCTCGACTACGCTAGCGCTGCGACGGCCGGGCAGATCAGCGGCACCGAGCAGCTCTTCACCCGCCTCACCAACTATCGCCTGCTCCTCCTCTCCGGCTACGCCATCATCGACAACGCCGCCTTCCCGATCGTCGGCGATCCCGCCAAGGCTTACGACACCTACATCGAGCAGCTCGTCGACGACGCGCGGGCGGCGGTCGACAAGGCGGTCGCGCTCGGCGTCGTCGATCGCGACCGCATCGGCGTCACCGGACACAGCCACGGCGCGATGATGACGGCGAACCTGGTCGCCCATACCGATCTCTTCCGCGCCGGTGTAGCGACCAGCGGTGCCTACAACAAGACGCTGACGCCCTTCGGCTTCCAGAGCGAGCGGCGCTCGGTGTGGAAGGCGCGCGACGTGTACCTCCGGGTCTCGCCGTACTTCTTCGTCGACAAGCTCGCAGCGCCGCTTCTCATCATCCACGGCTCCGAGGATGCCAACCCGGGCACCATACCGATGCAGTCGGAGATGCTCTACGAGGCAATTCGTGGCAATGGCGGCACTACGCGGCTGGTCATGCTTCCCCACGAGCCGCACTGGTACTCCGCCATGGAGTCGAACGAGCAGCTCGCCTACGAGGAGCTGCGCTGGTTCGACAAATACGTGAAGAACGCCGCGCCGCGCCAACGCCCGTGAGACGCACACCCCGCGCGAGCCCGACGCGAGTCTGAGCGGGCTTACCGGACGGCGCTCGTGAATCGGTGCGGCAGCGTCTGTCCGCGCAGGTCATAGACGGCATCGGACACCGTGACGCAATAGGTCGCGTTCCCGTCGAGAGGGACGGCGGGCACGAACGTCCACAGGTCGCCGGCGGAGTTGGGCCGCACGCGACCGGGGACGGCGGGACTGATGCGGCTGCAGTCGCCGGAGCCGCGCGACCGCCACACGGACAGCGTGGTGGGGGTCACGTTCATGACCGGTTTCGAGAAGGCCACGAACACCTCCTTCGCTCTCGTGCCCACTGAAGCCACGGCCGGCGGAGCCTCCGGCGCGGCCGGCTCTTGGGCGGGAAATCCGAGAGCCACCCGGGTGTCGCCGCTGCCCTCGCCGCGCTTGCCCGCGGTGCGGAAGCTCCACGCCACCTCCTGGCGCGTGCAGTTGTTCCGCGGCCGCCCCTCGGGCGACCGCTCCACGACGTCTTCGCTCGTCGATGACTCGCGAAGGAGGTTGCTGCCGTCGACCCCGCAGATGCCGGGGGCAAGACGGGCGGTGTAAACCTGTTCGCCCTCGAGGAAGACAACGGAGGGGAAGAGGGCCCAGGTCCCGTCGCCGATCTGGTCCACCGCCGCCGCCACGCGGTTGCCTCGACCGTCCGTCAGGGTGAAGGTCTCGGCGTCGACGCCCCGCACCGGCATCGAGAACGTGGCCTTGACCACCACGTCGTGCACCACCCGGAGGGCGCCGGAAGCCGGATAGGTCGAGACGCGGGGCGCGGCTCGTTCTGGAGGCGAACCGGTACCCGAGCCAGCCACGCGGATCACCCAGGTCCGCACTTCCATGGGTACGGGCGGTGCCCCTTCGACCACCGCCGGCTCCGTGGAGGGCACGCGGCCGTCGCACGCGCCGTGCAGCACGCACGTCTCGAGCTGGAAGTCGGTGTCGGTGTCGGCCAGGTTGCCCAGGAACTTCTTCGCCACCATGCTCTCGACGGACTGGTAGTAGACGCTGGCCGTCACCGCTACCGGTCCCACAGTTCGTGCGGGCACCACCACCGAATAGCGGTCGAGGACGAGGGTGGCTCCCGCCACCGGCAACGGCGGCAGCCGGGTGTCGCGCAGGTACGAGTCATCGTAGAAGTCCCCGTCCCCATCGACGTCGCGGAACTGGGGGAGGCTCGTGGGCGACTCCCGATCGATGACCACGCCGCGCTCGTCGACGGGCTGGCCCTTGGCGTTGGTGACGAGGTTCAGGGCGTGGGCGTAGACCAGATCGAGCGTAGGACATCCGTCGCCCAGCGAGGCCACCGCCTTGAGCTGGTATGCGTAGGGATCCACCGAGCCAGCGGGGAGCCGCCACCGGCAGCCGGGGAAGTTGGGATCGACCATGTCCTTGGCGGTCAGGTTTCCGATTCCCACCGACGTCCGATGCCAGGCCGTGTCCTGGAGAGCCAGCTCCTTGCCGGTGGCGAGGTCGAAAGCGTGCACGGCCAGCCAGGCGATGCGACCTTCCGGAAAGCCGGTGGGGAACTTGTGCCCGCTGCCACTGTTGGTGACACGTATATATAGGGGCGCGGGTGCCCCCGCGGGCGCGGTCTCCGGCCCCGAGACCTCGAGGTCGAGCACGTTGCGCAGGCGGTCCCAGGCCAGCCGGGCCTGTTGCGCCAGGGGCCCGCGCTGGTTCACCCCCCTCCAGAACGCGTTCGAGTAGAGGCTGTGCTTGTCGGCGGAAGAGAAGCTGAAGATCGACAGCTCGGGATAGGGCTGGACGTTGCCCATCTCGTCGACGTCGGCGCCGATCATGCGGGTGATGTAGCTGTTGCCGCCCACGAAGTGGTGGGTGAAATACGGCCGGGCGGGGGCGTCGATGGCCACCTGGTGGCGCAGCGGCGGCAGCGGTGCACCGTGATCGTAGAGCGTCTGCGCCGTGCCCGGCTGGTCGTAGTCCTGCTGCATGTGGCAGGTCTGGCAATCCCGCTTGAACGCCGGGTCGAAGTTGCGGTTGCCCGGCCGGTCGGCGTAGCGGCTGGACCCCCACTCCGCGTATGTCCTCTCGATGGGAAAGCCGCCCACCCACTTGCCGAGCCGGTTCTTGATGGTCAGGGGGTTGGTCACGTCGTGGCATGCGCTGCACATCTCGGCGCGGGTGGTGAGGGCGTGGTAGAAGCCGTGGTGCTTGGAGCTGTCGGCGCGCAGGTACGAGAGGTCGGCCTTGAACACGCCGCTCAAGTAGCGGTCGGGCGAACCCTCGTGGTCGGCGGAGGTCAGGGGGCCCGTCCGTTCGGGCAGCCCGATGGCGTGCGGAGAGAGACGGAAGCTACCCGCCCCGATGGCGTAGCCGAGGTTGGCGCGCCGCTGGTCCGGAGGCTCCAGCATGTCCTGCGCCGTCTCCGGCAGCAGGCTCGTCCGCGGCTGCATCCCCAGTGCGGGAACGTATTCGGGGTGAGCGGCCAAGGCAGAGCGTCGATAGTTGTGGTACGGCGTGTCACGCGTCTCGGCGATGCTGTGGCAGATGGCGCAGAACACGCCTCTCTTGCCCGTCTCCGTGTTGCGGTGCTGCTCGTCGAGAGTGGCAAAGGCGATGCCGGTGCCGTTGTCGGATACGGGGTTGAAGTTGGGATCGAGGGCGGCGTGCTCCCGGCCGGACGGGGAGTCGGTGGAGACCGCGTGCAGCGGTACGTTGTCCACGTAGTTGCTCGGCATGTGGCAGCGCGAGCAGAAGCCGTCCATGAGCGAGCCCGGCCGGGCCAACACGTGGTGCCCATCCCCGATGTCGAAGGAGGTCGAGCAGTCGCCCTCGCGCGCGAAGGGATTGTGCCGGGCCTTCGGGGTGCCGTCGGGCGGAGTCGGCACCGAGCAGTCGCCATCGGTCGAGGTCTGGCGTGCGGAGAGCAGGAAGGCGCCGCGCCAGGCCGGATCCCGCCAGGCGTTCGACATCATGGAGCCGTTCCACTCGTCGAAGATGCGCTGGTGGCAGGACTGGCACTGCCCGGGATGGCCCACCTTCTGCCAGTACTCCTCGAAGGGCGGCGGGAAGAACTGGGCCTCCGACGTGACGTACGGAGCGGCTTCGGGGATGCGGTTGGGTAGCTCCACTCGGTTGGTTGCCGGCCGGTAGAGCAGGCCGCAGACTCCGAGGCCAACTCCGGCGAAGACCAACCACTTCAAGGCGCGCTCGTTCGACATGGATCGGGCTCCAGCAACTCACGCGTGGGGATGCAGGCTCTCCTCCAGGAAGGGGTCGCCGAGGGGCAGGATGGGCGCGGCGGCGAGCGCGCGGGCGATGAGGAACAAGAACAGGCCGAGATAGCCGAGGGGGATCACGGCTTCCCAGATTCCGAAGGTCGGTGTGCTCACCGTCTCCGGCATGATGGCGAGATAGAGGTCCAGCCAATGTCCGAGGAGCAGCACCAGACAGACGCCTCCCAGCACGCGCGGGTTGCGCTTGGATGCGCGTGACAAGAGAGCCACGAAGGGCACTCCCCAGTTGACCACCAGGTTGAGCAGGAAGAGGAAGACCCACTGCGGGCCGGTACGGCGCGCGTAATACGTGATCTCTTCGGGCAGGTTGCCGTACCAGATGAGCAGGTACTGCGAGAGCCAGATGTAGGCCCAGAACGTGCTGAAGGCGAAGAGGAGCGTTCCCAGGTCGCGCAGGTGACTCTCCGTCACGATCCCCCGCAGCGGCCCACGGTCGCGGAGCAGGAGCACGATCAGCGTCGTCACGGCCAGGCCGATCTCGACAACGCCCGCGAAGGTGTACACGGCAAAGATGGTGCTGAACCAATGCGGGTCGAGGGACATGAGCCAGTCCACGCTGGCGAGAGAGAAGGACAGGGCAAAGACCACGGCGAAGGCGGCCGCGTGGCGGACCAGGCTCCGGTGGCGGTCCAGCGATGCGTCGTCGTCCTGGGCCAGCGAGGTGCGGCGGATACGCGAGGCCAGCCACACCCAGAGCCCCAGCACGACCAGCATGCGCACGAGCACGAACGGGGTGCTCAGGTAGAAGGCCTTGTCCGGGGGCAGCGGCGGGCTCACCGCCTCGGGCCGGCTCCACGCGTAGAGACTGTGCCGGCCGAAGAAGAGCGTGATCACCAGCGCCGCCATCACCGGCAGCCCCGCCATCATGGCCTCGGGCACGCGCCGGAGGGAGGCCGACCAGCCCGCGCCGGAGAGGAAATGAAAGCACAGCAGCACCCCTCCGGCCAGGCCGATGGACAGGAGGTAGAAGTTGTTGAGCAGCAGGTTGGACCAGGTGCGCTGCGGGGCCAGCCAAAGCCCGGCGGCGACGCCGAGCCCGCCCACCGTCATCATGACGAAGGCGGCTCGCCGATAGCCGGACGACACCGTGAGCGGTGCGGTCATCGCCGTGGCTGTAGCGGTGTTCCCGGAGCGGGCGTTCATGGCGGCCCCTCCGCGGCCTGCAGCGTCTGCACGTAACGGACGATCAGCCAGCGCTCCTGCGGCGAGACCTGCGAGGCGTAGCTGGGCATGTTGCCCGTGCCCAGCGAGATGACGTGGTAGATCCGGCCAGGCGGGAAGGCGCGCACCCGCTCCGAGGAGTAGGACGGGGGATTCGGGATCCTGGGCACGAGAGGACCGTCCCCCCTCCCTCTCTGGCCGTGGCACACCAGACAGAACGTCTGGTAGAGAACCTTGCCGCGGACCACGTTCTCCGGTGTGGCCGGCAGCGGGTCCAGGAGCTCGCGGCCGGCGCGCTCCGCCTCTTCGGTTCCCGCCGCGTAGCGGAAGGGGGTGAACCCCCGCGGAATCGTGCCCGACACCGGCGCCTGGAGCGTCTTGCCGTCCCGCATGACCGGGTTCTCGGCGAAGGCATCGTAGGGAATCGAGTGCGCCATGTCCGGCATGTACTCCCGGCCGCGCTGGTGGACGTGGTCGCTGGCGAGAAGGCCAAGGCCCAGCACCCCGGCGGAGCCGCCGGCGAGCAGCATGGCCATCCGGGCGAAGCGGCCGCTCACCAGTCCACCACCTTGACCGTGACCTCGCGCGCTCCGCTCTCGAGCAGGAGCCGACGCGCCTCGCCGGCGTCGAAGGTGGCGTCGCGACGGCGCAGCACCACCGCGAACGTGTCTTCGTTCGTGCCCTCCTCCAGCATGCGTGGCAACGCCCCCGGGTAGAGGCCGCAGCGGAACAGGAGGGCGACCGCGGTGGCCAGCCCGGCGAACAGCACGGTCAGCTCGAAGCTGACGGGCACGAAGGCCA
>Ga0075431_100001688_pt1 | contig 20721 bp, 22 predicted proteins | sample RhiMetdeltSRZDD5_FD_75297 | JGI IMG/M metagenome (GOLD analysis project Ga0075431, IMG submission 75297) | Populus rhizosphere microbial communities from Tennessee, USA - Rhizosphere MetaG P. deltoides SRZDD5 | ecosystem: Host-associated > Plants > Roots > Rhizosphere > Soil | place: USA... | reverse complement strand
TCGAAAGCGACGATCCGCGCGCAATCGCGGAGTTCGCGCTCATGTGGAGCGATCTGATGAAGCTCTCCGTCGCGCCGGTACTGGAAGACGAGGCGCTGACCGACGTATTGAACCGCGCCGAGAAGTAGCCGATTACGCCCGCGTCGGTGAGGTCGCAGATCCCCGGCGCGCGACGAGCATCACGACGGCACCCACCGCGAGCACGCCCAGGCCCACGAGCGCGTGCGCGCGGTGATACGCGAGGCTCGAGTACAGCAGGTAGCCGCACATCAGCACGAAAATCGCAGGCACCACCGGATAGCCCGGGACGCGAAAAGGCCTCGGCGCATTCGGCTCCCTGGCGCGCAGAATGAAAAGCGCGATGCCGATCAGCAGGAAGAATCCCCAGAACACCGGCAGCGAATATTCCACCAGCCCTTTGAACCCCGCGTTCTGAATCGCACCGAATGCCACAAGTCCAAGCGCAATTACGCCCTGAACGACCATAGCCGTGCGCGGCGATCCGCTTGCTTCGTGCCAGCGGCCGAGAAAGCCGAGCACCGGCCAGTCGCGCCCGAGCGCGTAATTGGAACGCGCTCCGACAATCATCGACCCATTCACGGAAGTGAGCGCCGCGATCGCGATCAACACCGAAATGATCCTTTCTCCGGCGGGACCCCACACCGCCTTGAAGAGGTCGGCAGCGACTGCATCCGAGCGCGCCAGGCCGTCATATCCCAACCCTTTCAGGTAAGCGATGTTCACGAGGACGTAGAGCAGCGTCACGAGCCCGATGGCGTACAACAGCGCGCGCACCATGTTGCGCTCACGGTCGCGTACTTCCGCGGAAATGTACGCTGCATCGTTCCAGCCGCCGTACGTGAAGAGCACGAAGAGCATCGCGGTGCCGAGCCCTGCGCCCATATACCAGGGACCGGAACCGGCGGCAGGCGCCTGGGCCGGCGCCGGCGCCGGCGCGAGGAACAGTCCCGCGACCACGATCAGCACGAGCCCCCCGACCTCGAGCACCGTGAACACGTTCTGAGTGGCTTTGCCTTCGCGTATACCCGCGTAATTGATCACCGTGAGGGTTACGACGACGACCGCGGCCCAGGTCGCCGACGAGTACGTCCCGAGATTCACCACGCGCGACATGTAGTCGCCGAAGAGATAGGCGAATACCGCGATCGAGCCCGCGACGATCACCGTCATCCGTGCCCACCCGTACAAAAATGCGATCGAGCGTCCGTAAGCCCGCTGCAGGAAGTGATATTCGCCGCCCGCCGACGGAAACGCGGTCGCGAGCTCGGCATAACAGAGCGCACCGATGATCGAAAAAACGCCGCCGGCGATCCAGATGGGAATGAGCAGCGACTCGCTGCCCACCGCGCCGGCAACGATCGCCGGCGTGCCGAACACGCCAGCGCCTACGATGAGGCCGACGATCATCGCGATCGCGTCGAAAAGCTTCAGCGTCGGGCGCGGTGCTGCGGATTGCGGCGCGGCACTCATCGTCAGTTCGCCCGCTCGTCGGCGGCGCGCCGCAGCTCACCGCGCGCGGCGAGCTTCGCACTCCAGTTCGCCTGGCGCACCGCCGACCCTTCACCGATCCGCACCGTGCCCTGCATCGTGTCGCCGCTGACGCGTCCCGTGAACTCGTGGCGCTGACCGCCGGGGCTGCCTTTCGGCTGCGTGGTAAACGTCACCTGTTCGCCATTCACACGCCCGCGTAGCTGCGTGCTGGCCGCGCCGAACCGCACGCTGCCTTCCAGGATCTGAAAGAGCTGATCGAACGTGATCTCCTGCGCGGCCTCCTTGCCGCCGCCATCGATCTGGCCCTGCCATTTGCCTGCGACTTTAGCCGGCACGATCCACAGATAAATGTAACTCACGCCCGGTGTGCCGACTTTTTTCTCCGGGACGACGATGTCTTTCTGCTGGTCCGGGTACCAGTCTCCCATGTGATAGTCGTGCGCGACGACACGAGTGCCGGGTTTCAGCTCCAGGATCTTCGGCCGAAGACGCAAATTCATGTCGGGCAGCAAATAGCTCGAAATCACGGTGGCCTTGCCGAGATCGGTCTCGAAAAGGTTCTGCTCGACGAACGAGGCGCGCTCTGTCACGCCCTCTTTCTTTGCGCCTTCCCGCGCGAGACCCAGAAGGTAGCGATCGAGGTCGACGCCGAAACCTTGCGCGCCGTACTTCTTCGCTGCGGTGATGACGATACGCCCATCGCCGGACCCGAGGTCGATCAGAAAGTCTTTCGGGCCGATCTTCGCCATGGTCAGCATTTCATCGACGACGATCTGCGGCGTCGGCACGTAAACGACATCGCCGCGTCCTTCCTGGCTCAGAGCCGATGCCGAAAGCATTGCGAACGGCAACGCAGCCGCCATGGCCCATGTTTTCACGAAATTCATATGTGTCCTTTCTTCAATGGCTCGTGCGCGACAGCGGAAGCGCCCGATGCCGCATCGATGTCGATCTCTGCGCGTGCAATGCGTTTTGCCTGCCAGGCCGCGCCCGATTCCGCATGCGGCGTCCGCGCCTTGCCGCTCATGCTGTCGCCCGCGATGCGGCCGGTGAATTCGTGGCGCACAGCACGCCCGTTCATCTCTGCGACGAGCGTGAAGCGAATCTCGTCTCCACGCAGGCGCGGGTCCTCGACCCGTACCGGTGCACCGTCCACGCTGCCGGTCCCCCGCAACTCCTGAAACTTCTGCTGCAAGGTTACCTCGCATTCGCGCGCGGCGCCGTCGATCGCCGTGCGCCACTGCCAGCGTCCTGCGGCGTTCGCCGGAACGATCCACAGGAGCACGTCGCTCGTCGGCGGTCCGTACGGTTTGTTCGGCACCGGCACCGTAACGCGCGCGTCCGGTTTCCAGGTTCCGAAATCGAATTCGTGCGACACGATACGCGTGCCGGGCCTCAACTCGGCGAATATACGCGGCCGAAGCGCGATATTGACGCGCGGATAGAGATAGGCGGTGAGCACGGTCGCACGATCGATGTCCGTCACGAACAGGTTCTCCGCCCGGAAATCCACCTTGTTCCGTACGCCCTGCCGCTCGGCTTCACGCCGCGCCTGGCTCACGAGCGCGCCGTCGAGCTCCACGCCGAGACCGCGCGCGCCGTATTTCTTCGCCGCGGCGATTACGATGCGGCCATCGCCCGAGCCGAGGTCGATCACGAAATCGTCCGCTCGAACTTTCGCGAGATCGAGCATCGCCTCGACGACGTTCATCGGCGTCGCGACGAAAGGCACGTCGGCGGTCTGGGCAGACGTCGGCTGCAGCCATGCCGCGGAAACACAGCCGAAAGCGAAGAGCAATAACTGCGCGCGAAAAGCGCTCATTTTTTTACCGGCGGGCCGTCGCCGGTCCTAACCGCACGCCACTTGAACCGCGCCTGCTGGTTGCCCACGCCTCGCACGAGATCGCCTTCCATCGTGGAGCCGCTCACCCTTCCTTCGAGATACAGCGTCGCCTCGTTGTCGCGATCCCGGCCGTCGACGACGACGAAACGTATCCGATCGCCTTCGAGCTTCGCTTCCCACAAGCCGCCGGGCTGGCCGTCGAAGCGCGTGAAACCGTCGAGCTCCTGATACTTCTGACGCAGCTCCATGTCGAAGACGAGCTCACCCCCGGGCAATCCTGCGCGCACCTGCCAGCGTCCACCGGCGTGCGCCGGGACGATCCACAGAAAAACATTCTTCCGGATCGTCGTCTTCACGTCGGGCCGCCAGTCGTCGAAATCGAAATCGTGGGCGACAAGGCGGGTGCCGGGTTTCAGCTGCAGCATGCGCTCGCGGAGCCGCTTCATCACTGCCGGCAGCAGATACAGCGTCACCACCGTCGCGTCCGAGAAGTCGGTTTTGAAGAAGTCCTGCTGCAGGAATTTGACGCGATCGAGCACGTTCGCCTGCCGCGCGCTCTCCTCGCTCTGGTAAATGAGGTGATTGTCGAGCTCGACGCCGGTCGCGCGCGCGCCGAACTTGCGTGCAGCGGTGATGACGATGCGTCCGTCCCCCGAGCCGAGATCGTAAACGAGGTCCTTCGAAGTCACGTTGGCAAGGCGGAGCATCTCGTCGACCACCACCTGCGGCGTGGGCACGAACGGAACATCGAAGAACTGCGACTGAGCGATGACCGGGACGATGGCAGCGCCGGCGAGCACGGCGCTCCCAGCGATGAACTGGCGTCTCGTCAAGCCCACGTTCAACCTTCACCCACTCCGACGATGCGCGTCGCGCGCCACGTGCTTTGCTGCTGCCGCGGACCTGCGCCCCAGCGCACTTCACCTTCCATCGCGTGACCGGAGACCCGGCCTTCGAACCGGTAGCTCGTGTTGTCGTCGACCAGAACGAACGCGATGCGCTCACCGGCAAGCCGCGCTTCGAAAGCAGGAAGATAGCCGCCGGCGACACGCGCCCCGCCGCTCACCTCCTGGAAGCGCTGCGAGAGCTCGAGCTCGTACTCGCGCACGGCACCGCCGACGGGCACGGCAAGCTGCCACTTGCCGGTGATCTTCGCGGGCACGACGTACAGATAGAAATTCTTGGAGACGCGAACATGACGGTCCGGCTTCCAGTCCGCGAACGGATAGTCGTGCGCGACGATGCGGGCGCCGGGCTTCAGTTCCGCGAGAAGCTTCGGCTGCAGCCGGGCCACAAGCGGTGTCAGCAGATACATCGTGACGACGGTCGCCTCGCTTACGGCGGCCTTCAGCACGTCGCCTTCACGAAAGGAGACGCGGTTCGCCACACCCGCGCGTTGCGCACGCTCACGGCTCTCCGCCACGAGCTTTGGATCGATTTCGATGCCGACCCCCCGCGCACCCCAGTCGCGCGCGGCCGCGATCACGATGCGGCCGTCTCCCGAGCCGAGGTCGTAGACCACGTCGCTCGCCTTCACGTCCGCGAGCCGCAGCATCTCATCGACGTTGAGCTCGGTCGAAGGTACGTAAGGCGTCGGGATGTCCAGCGTCGCCGCACGGGCGGACGTGGGGAATCCAGCCGCCGCGCCCGCGAGAAAGAGCACGCCGCAGAGGGCAGAGCGCAGGACGATGGATGCGGAACTCACTGCGGCGGGATCAGAGTCGGCGGCGGAAGCGTGAAATGCCGCGGTTCCCACACTTCCGTGCGAGCGGCGCTCCATGATTGCTCCCGCGTCGGTCCACCGCTCAGCTGCAAGCGGACCGTGCCGTCGATCCCGTTGTTCACCACGCGACCCGTGAACTCGTAGCGCGCGGCGCCATTGTCGCCGAGCTTCGCAATGAAGCGCAGCTGATCGCCCACGAGCTTCGCTTCCTCGATCGGCACGGTCTTGCGGTCGACGGTAAGCGTCCCGTCGACCATCTGAAAGTTCTGGTTCAGCGCAAGCTCGTAGATGCGCGGCGCGCCGCCATCCGGGCTCGACTGCCACAGCCATTTGCCGCTCGCCCTCGCGGGAACCACCCAGTAGAACACCTGGCTCTTCTGGTCGCGGCCCACCGGTTTTCCGGGCGCGTCCATGGTAAAGCTCACGTCGGGCGTCCATTCGCCCATGCCGTAGTCGTGCGAGACGACGCGCGTGCCCGGCTTCAGGTTCGAGAGAAGGATCGGGCGCATCATGAGATTCACTTCGGGCAGCAGATAGATCGTCACCACGCTCGCGGGGCTGACATCGGTCTGGTAGATGTCACGTTCGTAAAACACGGCACGGTCCGACACACCCGCCTTCGCGGCGAGACGGTTGCTCAAAGTGACGAGCCGCCGGTCCAGATCGACGCCGAAACCGCGCGCCCCATGTTTCTTCGCGGCGGTGATGATCATGCGGCCATCACCGGAGCCGAGGTCGATCACGAAATCTTTCGGCCCGACTTTCGCCACCTCGAGCATTTTGTCGACGACGTTCTGCGGCGTCTGCACGTACGGGGTGTCCCCGTAGTCCTGTGCGACAGCGGGTGCAGCCATGAGGCATACGGCGCCAAGTGCCGCGATGATGCGGCGTCGGTTCTGGTCGGGTGTCATTGCTGTGCCGCGGTCCATTCGAGCTTCGCCTGCAATTTCGCTCCCGACAGGTCGGCGGTCCCGTTGACGTTTCGACCCTGCACGGTGCCGTTGAACAGATGCTTCACCGGCGCGCCGCCGACATCTGCCGTGAACTCGAGCGAAAGCTGATCGCCCTGAAGCTTCGCGTTCTCGAGCTTCACGCGCTGTTCGCCGACGCGCGCGGTGCCCGTGACCATCTGGTACTGCTGCTCGAGCGCGACTTCGTAGCTCAGCGGCTTGCCGCGCAGCGTAAGCTGCGACTGCCAGGTTCCCGCCACTTTCGCCGGAACAATCCACAGGTAGATATCGCTGCGTCCGCCAGACCCGCCGTACTTGCCACGCGCCTCGAGCTCTTCGTGGTGCTCGGGCTTCCAGTCGCCCATCGAGAAGTCGTGAGATACGACGCGCGTGCCCGGCTTCAGATCGAGCAGCTTCGGACGAAGCTCCAGGTTCACGCGAGGCAGCAAGTACATCGTGATCACCGTCGCCGACGTGAGGTCCGTTTCGAAAAGATCGCGTTGGTAGAACTGCACCTTGTCGGTCACCCGCGCAGCGCGCGCGTTGTCGTTGGCTTCCGAGATCCGCTTGGGATTCAGATCGACGCCGAAGCCCCGCGCGCCATACTTCTGCGCCGCGGTCACGACGATGCGCCCGTCCCCCGAACCGAGGTCGATGACGTAATCCTGCGGACCCACGTGGGCGATTTCGAGCATCCGGTCGACCACGTTCTGAGGCGTAGGGACGTAGGGGACGCTCGCGTCCGCGGCGCGCGCCGCGTGTACCGACGCGGCCAGGAGCGCGCAGGAAACGAGGATTCGACGAAGCGCTCGCGTGAGTCGAAGCGGGCGGGGATGCGGCAACCGGTTCTCCAATGATGGTACATTTGCAGCCGCCGATTATAGCGTCTCCATGCTGCATGCTGCTTTACACGATCATCTTCATTTCGGGCGGCGCGATCCTCGCGCTCGAGCTGCTCGCCTCGCGCATCATGACGCCTTATTTCGGCGTGAGCCTCTATATATGGACGGGCATTCTGTCCATCACGCTGGTCGCTCTCGCACTGGGTTACTGGCTGGGCGGAAGGCTCGCGAAGCGCGCGTCCCGTGCGCAGGACAACGCATGGCTGCTCAGGCTTTTCGGGCTGATGCCCGCGATTGCGGCCATTGCGATCTGCATCGCGTGCCTCGTCTACCCTCGCGCGTTCCCGCAGCTTGCGAACTTCGATCTCGTCGCAGGCTCCTTCGTCGCGTGCGTCGTGCTGCTTTTCGTGCCGCTCGTCGCCGCCTCCGCCATGAACCCGCTGCTCGTCGCGATCCTGCTGAATCGCGGGAACACCGACCGGGTGGCGGATGCAGGCGCCGGCAAGGTTTTTTTCGTGAGCACGATCGGCTCCGTCGCCGGTGTCGTCGTGACGGCGTTCGGGCTCATCCCGTACGTCACCAACTTCGCGGCGGTGCTCGTGATCTCGCTCGTTCTCGCGCTTCTTGCCCTCGCGCTCGTCGTGCTGGGCCGCGAGCCGCTTGGCGGCAGGACGCTCGTCGGGGCCGCAGCCGTCGCAGGATGCGTCTTTGCCGTGGCCCTGTTGTGGAACGCCGATGCGTACACCGGCCGGCAGGGGCCGTTCGCCTACGGCAGTTCCCAGTGGCGCGTCGAAGCGAGCTACCAGTCGCTTTTCGGTACGGTGAAAGTGCTACGCACCACGCCGACGGAGGACGGCCGCTTCCAGCGCATGTATTTCCAGGACGGGCTCACACAGAACACGGCCGATTCGACCGGACGCTCGACGTCGTTCTACACGTACGGCCTCGAGGCCCTCGCCCGCGCCTATCGTCCCGACATGCGCGGAGCGCTCGTGCTCGGACTGGGAGCCGGCATGGTGCCGATGGCGCTCGCGAAAGCCGGCATCCAGGTCGAGGTCGTGGACATCGATCCCGTCGCGCCTCGCGTTGCACAGACCTATTTCGGTTTCGATCCGGCGATCGCGCGCGCTCACGAAGCCGATGCCCGAACGTTTCTGCGCGCGTGCGACAAACAGTATGACGTGATCGTCACCGACCTTTTTCATGGCGACGGCACGCCCGATTACCTCGTCACGCGCGAGTTCTTTCGGGATCTCCGCACGTGCCTGGCGCCTCGAGGGGTCGTCGTGTTCAACACCTTTGCAGACTTGACGCGTCCTTCCGCGTACGCGCATTTTCTCGTGACGCTGAAAGCAGAGCTTCCGCACCTCGCCTTGCACCGGCCGCGCGGCCACGGTGCCCTGCTCAACAGCTTTGTCGTCGCCGCAGCCCAACCGCTACCCGCACCCGCGAGAGTCACGCTCGCGCACTTGCCGGCGCTTTACGCCGACACATTGTGGGACATGCTGTCTGCACCGGTGCCGCTCCAGCCGCACCTCTTCGAAGGCGGGCGGATCATAACGGATGCCGTGAACCCCGCAGCGCACGATTTCGCGCAGATGCAGATGGCCTATCGCAGAACCGTCGTCGAGACCGCGCCGACGGGCTTGCTCGTGAATTGACGCGAAGGACACGCGGCGCTCACACGCGCCGGGCGCTCCATCGTGCAGTTCGTCCGGCGCCCAGGTCCACGGTGCCCTGCAGCCCGTCCGGCGCGACAGTGCCCCTGAACTGCCGGCGTGCGGAGCCGTCGCTGAGCGTGAAAACGACTTCCTCCCCGCGCACGCGCCCCCACGTCATCCTGAGCGCTTTGCCCTGTGCGCTCGCGCTGCCGTCGAGCACCTGATAGGCCTGTCGCACCGTGAGGTCGTACGCGTCGCCTCCTTCGAGCTGCAGCTGCCAGCGGCCGCCGATCTTGGCAGGAACGATCCACAGGCTGATCGTGGCCTTGGGCACGCCGTTCACTTTCTCTTTTTCCGGAACGTCGAGCACGATCTGCTCGTCGGGCTGCCATTCGTCGAAGTTGTAGTCGTGCGAAACGATGCGCGTGCCGGGCCTGGGTTCGAGATAGATCTTGGAGCGCAGGTTCATCATCATCGAAGGCAGCAGGTACAGCGTCACTACGCTCGCTTTAGAGAGATCAGTCTTGAAGACGTCCTGAACCTGAAACGAAGCGCGATCGGAAATTGCGAGCCGCTTTGCCTCGGCATTACTCTGTTTGACGAGCTCCGGATCGATATCGACACCCATCCCGCGCGCCTTGTGCTCGCGTGCGGCCGTGAGCACGATGATGCCGTCGCCCGATCCGAGATCGACCACGTAGTCCTTCGCACCGACTTTCGCCATTCGCAGCATTTCGTCGACGACGACCTTGGGCGTCGGCACGTAAGGGCCGCCGCTGCGCTCGGGTTCCTTTTCGGCAGCGGTGGCAGCGCAGGCAACGCTCAGTGCGACAGTTGCCGAAACGAGCCGGAATAGACGCGCGCAGGTCACGGTTTGACAAACCTCAGAAGGAACTCGTCATTGCGAACGGGATTCTTGAACACCACGACATCGCGCGGATCCGCCGGGTTGCGCAGAAAATCTCCCGATCCCGCAAGCCGGAAACCCGCTGCCTGCACCTCTTCGCGCACCACGCTTTCCTCGATGCGATGCAGACTCTTGGAGACGCTCACGCCGGCGCCCTGCTTTGCGGAGTGATCCGCGACGATATAGACGCCTCCCGGCTTCAGGGCCTGAAAGACGGCGCGATTCATACGCGCGCGATCGGTGCCGAGCCAGGCGGTGTCGTGATAGTTGAAGTTGAACGTGACGAGATCGAGGTTGCGCGCTTCGGGCGGAGCCGGGTCTTCGAACTCGCGAACGACGTACACGACATTGCCCAGGACAGGCGATTTCAGCCTTTCTTCGATCGCCGCTTTGGCCGCAGGGAACAGAAGTGTCGGGCTGTTCTGCGCATACACTCGCCCGGTCGGACCGACGGCGCGCGCGAGAAGCTCCGCGTTGTACCCGCGCCCGGCGCTCATGTCGAGCACGCGCATGCCCGGCCTCACGCCATAGAACTCAAGCAGTCGTTCAGGATCGCGCCGCTGATCCAGCACGCGGTCCGCATCGCTGCGATCGGGTGCGGCGACGATACTGCGATAGTCGGGCAGCGGCCCCGCGCAGCCATACACGATTGAGAGTGCCATCGCGACGACAAGAAAACGGCGCGACATGGAGAGACAGCGAAGGAGGCTCACCGTGACCTCTTTGTGGAATGGATGGACGCCGCGTATGTTACATAAAAAAGGCCGCCTCAAAGAGGCGGCCCGGTTCTTAGGCAGCCGACCGCGTCAGCGGGTGGAGCCCACTGGTGGTCGTGTAATCCCAGGCTGATTGGTCGGGTCGTATACGGTGGTACGCGGCTGCGGTGCACTCTCGTTCGCGCCGGACGGTGTCACCGGGTTCGGCAGGTTCGGATTGTCACCGCGCGCAATCGGATCCTGACGCTCGCGCAGGAGTGTCGGATTCGATTCATTGGGGCTCGTCGGCGTCGTGTCCCGCACCACCGATCCTTCCGGTGCACGCGCCGGAGCCGGCGAGCCGGGGCTAATGACCGCCCGATCGCCCGGCCCCGTCATCGGGCCGCGGTTGTCGTTCGCACCTGCAGATGCAGCCAGCATGGCCCCCGCGAGCGCGGCGCCCAACAACGTCAAGTTACGCTTGGTCATCATGGACTCCTTGAATGTGGCGAGCCTTTGGCAGCTCATGCCGGTCTCCGCTGCAATGGTTGTGCCGGGTTCGCGGCAAGGAACTTCATTCCGGCGAACGCCGGAACCTTCGGGCGCCTCTTACCGGCTGGCCGCCGAAACCTCCGGCCGGGGGACGAGCTTCTCGAACTCGTACAGCGTGAGCTTGCCGTCACGGTCGGTATCAGCCTCCTTGAAGCGCCTCGCAAGCCCGATGTCGTAATGCGCAAGCTCTTCCGGGCTGAGCGTGCCGTCCTTATCGGTGTCCGCACGCAGCATCGCGTTCATCGCTTCTGTGTCGAGCGGGACGGGCGGCCGAAGCGACGTGGAGCCGACGGCTTTGTCGGTCGACCGCTCAGCTGCGCTCGCAGGCGGCACGCCGAGGAGGCTTGCCACTGCGATGCCGATAAAAACGTACCGATGCGCCATATTCGCGCCTCGACCGCGACGGTGCGGTCTCCGGGAGCCATCTCGCAACACTTGTGCCAGATTGCTAAACGCGAGTCCTGCAAGCGATTTACGGCGAAGATGCCACGAGATCAGCGTCGGGAAGAGGCGGTACGCAGGAAAAACCGTCGCTTGCCCGCGACGTATTTCAGGCGGAGAGGACAAAACACGTTATGGCGCCGACATTACCGCTGTCGGCAATGCGCGACGACTGGCCGATGTCAGCGCGCGGGCGCCGCTGCCGTCGCTTTGACGGCGGTCCAGGGGATGGAACGGCCGCCCTGCACGGCTTCGCCGCGCATGCGGTCGCCTTCCACCACACCGGTGAAGTCGTACGCGCCACCGGGCAAGGCGAGCTTGAAACGGATGCGATTCGCTTCGAGCCTGCCGCCGGAAAGTGTCACGCGCTTCTCCTTGTCGCGAACACCGCCCTGCACGAACTGGTACTGCTGCTCGAGCGTGAGCGGCAGTGGTTCCGCTGAAAGGCCCGGGGCAGTGACGCTCCAGGCGCCGGTCACCTGAGCCGGTACGATCCAGTAGAAGATCGTCGACTTCCATTGTCCCGGCGTGCCGTACTTTTCGGGCACATCGACGCTCACTTCGCGATCCGGCTTCCATTCGCCGAACGGAAAATCGTGCGAAACGATACGCGTGCCGGGCTTGAGCTCTTTCGTGAATTTCGTCTGAAGCTGCTGCATGAGGCCCGGCAGCAGATACAGCGTCACGACCGTCGCCTCGTCGATTCGCGCCTGCAGGACATCCTGCTCCCGGAACGCGACGCGCTCGGCAAGCCCCCGCTGCTGCGCGGTTGCATTGCTTTGTTTCACGAGCTCGGGATCGATGTCGATGCCGAGCCCCCTCGCCTTGAAGCGCTGCGCGGCGGTGAGCACGATACGCCCGTCGCCGGAACCAAGGTCGACCACGAAATCGCGCGGACCGACGTGCGCCATCTCGAGCATCGCGTCGACAACGACCTGAGGCGTGGGCACGTACGGCCCGCCGGTGCGCTGGACTTCGGTCGCCGTCGTTATGGACGACGCCAGCGCGAAAGCGAACGCGGCAACGCGCAAGACATTGCGTTCTGAAAACATGCGAAATGCTCTGGTGAGTTAAGATCGAGCCGAAGTATAAACCACAGGCTACGAGTCTCCCGTCAAGACCTATGGACAAACCGCCGCCTCACGCACCTTCGGCTGCCGCGCCACTATGCGCGTCGTTCGATCCGGCACCGCGTAAACCGCGCATCGTCATCCCGCCGCACGCGTGCGACACGCACGCGCACATCTGCGGACCCATCGCCACGTATCCGTATTCCGAACGTCGCGTATACACGCCATCCGATGCCCTGCTCCCGGCGTACCGTCACATGCTCGCCACACTCGGGATCGAGCGTGCAGTGCTCGTGCAGCCGAGCGTCTACGGGACCGACAATACGGTCATGCTGCGAGCGATGTCGGAGCTCGGTCAGGATCGGTGTCGCGCAGTCGCTGTCGTGGACGACGATGCAAGCGACGCGGAGCTCGAACGTCTGCACGAAGCCGGCGTACGCGGCGTACGCGTCAACGTGGTCGACGTGGCCGAAGGTAAAGGCGTCGTTCCGATGGCGACGCTCGCGCAGCTTGCCTCGCGCGTGAAGCGCTACGGCTGGCACGTCGAATTTCTCATGCACGCCGACGAATTCCCCGATCTCGATCGGCAGTTCGCGGATTTCCCCGTGGATATCGTGCTTGGCCACCTCGGTTACATGAAGACCGACAAAGGAATCGACCAGGCGGGCTTCCAGGCGATGCTGCGGCTCATGCGCCGCGGCAGGTGCTGGGTGAAGCTCACCGGCCCTTACCGGATTTCCACGCACCCAATGCCGCATCAAGACACCGTCGCGTATGCGCGAGCGCTGCTCGAAGCCGCGCCGGAGCGCGTGCTGTGGGGCACCGACTGGCCGCACGTGATGGTGAAGACGCCGATGCCGAACGATGCGGACCTCGCGGACCTGCTGCTGGACTGGGTACCGCAAACGCTTCGCGAGCAGGTGCTCGTCACCAATCCTGCGAAGCTTTACGGCTTCGTCACTCGCTGACCGCCTCCAGCTCGTCGCGCCAGTCTTTCTTCTTCGTAAGCAGCGGCTTCAACCCGAGCAACAGCAGCACCGCGCCCATGATCAGCATCGTGAGCGCGATCGGTCGCTGTAGGAAGATCGCGTAATCGCCCGCGCTCATCGCGAGCGACTGCCGCAGCGATAGCTCGAGCATGGGAGCAAGCACGAGCCCAAGGGCGACCGGCGCGAGGTCGTAACCGAACTTCCGCAGAACGTAACCGACGCCGCCCATGACGAGCATGATCCAGACGTCCACGGTGCTGTTCGACACCGAGTAACAGCCGAGTATGCAAAAGCAGAGTATGCAGGGATAGAGATACGCGTACGGAATTCGCAGCAGGTTCACGAAAAGCCCGACCATCGGCAGATTGAGTATCAGCAGCACGGTGTTGCCGATGTACATGCTTGCCACGAAACCCCAGAAGAGCTCCGGCTGCTGCTGAATCAGCGTCGGGCCCGGCGAGATTCCGTGCACCATCACTGCGGCGATCATCACCGCGGTGACCGGTCCCGTCGGTATGCCCAGCGCCAGCATCGGCACGAATGCGCCCGTGGCGGCGGCATTGTTGGCGGACTCCGGCCCCGCGACCCCTTCGATGGCTCCTTTGCCGAAGCGCTCGGGATGCTTCGATATGCGCCGCTCGATGCCGTACGACACGAACGATGAAATGATATGCGCGGACCCTGGAATGATGCCGATGATGAAACCGAGGAGGCTCCCGCGCAGGATCGGGCCCACGGACGATCGAAGCTCCTCGCGCGAAGGCATGAGCTCGCGAAGCTTCGGGTGTTTGATCTCGGGACCCTTGCCCTGTCCCGCGACCATGAGGATCTCGGATATGCCGAAGAGTCCCACGGCGACGGGTACGATCCCGACGCCGTCGGAGAGCGCGAGCACGCTGAAGCTGAAGCGCGTGTAGCCGCTCATCGCGTCGATGCCGATCATTCCGAGCATGAGACCGAAGATGGCCATGGCAAGCGTCTTAACCATCGAGCCGCCGCTCATGTAAGCGAGTATGAAAAAGCCCATGACGAGGAGCGCCGTGTACTCCGGCGGACCGAAGCGCAGGGCGAAAGCAGCGAGCGTCGGCGCGAGGAGCATGAGCCCGATCACGCCGAGCGTTCCGGCGAAGAACGAGCCGATGGCCGAAATCGCGAGCGCCGCGCCCGCACGGCCTTTCTGCGTCATGGCGTAGCCATCGACACACGTCATGACCGAAGCGGCTTCGCCCGGGATGCGCATCAGGATCGACGTCGTCGAGCCGCCATACATCGCGCCGTAGTACACGCCGCCGAGGAGCACGATGGCGATGATGGGATTGAGCCCGAACGTCGCAGGCAGCAAGAGACTGATGCCGGCGAGTGGACCGAGACCGGGCATCATGCCGACGAGCGTGCCGATAATGCAGCCGGCAAACGCATACCCGAGAACCTTGATATCGAGCGCAACCTGAAAACCGAGGAGCAGGTTCTGCAGGGTATCCATCGTTATATTCTGTGCAAATGGGTCACGCCCATTTGCCCCTCGAAGCTCCCCTCGCCCCTTCGGGAAGAGGGACGGGAATGAGGGATAGCGGGCCGGTCACCACCCCCAAGGCCCTACCGGCAGCGGCACCCGCAGCAGATCGCCGATGAGATAGAACGACAGCATGGAAAATCCGATCGACACGGCCGCCACGGCAAGCGGTTTCCTGCGCTCGAGAACCCCCAGGAAGAAAACGAGCAATGCGCCAATCGTGAGACGGTAGCCGAGCGGCTCGAGCGCATAGGTCGCGACGCCGCATGCGATCAGAATGACGAGCGCACGAGGCGCTTCCCGCCAGGACGTCTCGACCACACCCGGAGAGCTGCCGCCTCTCAGAACGATGATCACGCCGACGAGCCCGAGAAACGCCGCAATCAGTAGCGGTGTGTAACCGGGACCCGGCTCCTGCAGCGTGCCGAGCGGGTAAGCGCGGTTCTGCCAGGCGACGAACGCCGCGACCGCCAGCAGCATGAGCCCCGAAAGCCGATCGTTCGTGAGGTTGCGGTGCCAGGACATGGTGCAGGCGCTTGGCGGTGGGTGCGGCCGCTTATTTCTTCTCTTCGACTTTGCCGATCACTTTGACGGCTTCGGCAAGTCGCTTCGCATCGGCCATCCAGAATTTCTGAAAGTCCGGTGCGTCCAGGTAGTGAATCGGAGAATTCACCTTGACCATCATGCTCTTGAACTCCGGATCTTCGACCGCCCGGCGCGCGGTGTCCCGCAGCACTTTCATCACCGGTTCGGGTGTGCCGCGAGGCGCGAACATGCCCGCCCAGATGAGGTACTCGATGTCGTAGCCCAGCTCCTTGAAAGTTGGCACGTCGGGAAAGAATTCGTGGCGCTTCGGTCCCCAGCTCGCGAGCGGACGGAGCTTCCCTGCTTTCACGTGCGGCGTGATCGCCGCCGGCCCGCCGGCCGTGAGATCGACGTGCCCGCCCAGGAGCGCCGTGATCGCGGGACCGCCGCCGGTCGTCGGAACGTGCCGCATCTTGAGCTTGGAGGCGTGCAGGAACATCTCCATGGGCATGTGCAGAGCGCCATAAATGCCGGACGTCGAATATGAAAGCTGCCCCGGCTTCGCGCGTGCCAGCGCGACGAGCTCCTTCAGTGTCTTGGCCGGGAGCGACGGATGTACGGTCAGTATCGTGGGATCGGCGGTGATCAGCGCAATCGGTGCGAACTGATCGAGGGAATACGCGGGCTTGCGCTCGAAGAGCACATCGGCGGCGGGTATCACGGAAATACTCGAAAGCGCCATCAGTATCGTGTAGCCGTCGGGCTTCGCGTTGGCGACAGCGGCGTTCCCGACCGCCCCGCCCGCGCCCGGCCGATTCGAGACGACGACCGGCTGCTTGAGTATTTTCTCCATGGCGGAAGCCGTCGGTCTGCCCGTCACGTCCGCGACGCCGCCCGGCGGGAACGGCACGATCATCGTGATCGCACGGGAGGGGAATGCTTCCTGCGCCATTGCGCTTGCAGTGGCGAGCGCGAGCACGCAAGGGGCAAGCAACGCTTTCAGTTTCATAAGGGCTCCTCGGGTTGTCTCCCTGTTGTAAGCGATCAGGCCGCGATCACGCGATTGCGCAGGCGTCCGACAAATTGGATCTCACAGACCACTTCGTCTCCCGCGTTCAGGTATCCGCTCGGCGACGCGACGTCCTTGCGCATCGGCTTCTTCCCGCCGAGCTCCGGGTCGCTGCCCCACGCCGTGCCGCCCGGCGTTCCGGTCGAGATCACAACACCCGGTTGAAGCGTCACGAACGTGGAGAAAAACTCGATCAGTTGCGCGCACGTCCAGATCATCTTCTGGGTTGAGTTGCTTTGCCGCAACTCGCCGTTCACGTACGTCTTCAGGTCCAGCCACTGCGGGTCGCCTACTTCGTCTTGCGTAACGATGTAAGGCCCGATGGGCGCGCACGTATCGAAGTTCTTCCCCGGACCGAGGTTGTATACGGATGAGCCGTCCGGTCGCAAGCTCACCTGCCGATCCCGCGCGGTCAAGTCATTCATGATCGAATAGCCGTAGACGTGATCGAGCGCATCGGCCGCGGCGATGTGCCGCCCGGCTTTGCCGATGACGATCAGGAGCTCGGTTTCGTAATCCAGCTTCCGGGTGACGCGCTCGTCACGCCGGATTTCCTCGTCGGGACCGATCACGCCCAGCGAAGTTTTCAGGAAGAACTCGGGGTCTTTGCGAGTGACCTCCGGTTTTTCGTCCCGGTGGTCCCAGTAGTTTTCGCCGCTGCACAGGATGAGCGTCGGTTCGATCGGCGCTTTCAGCCGGGCCTGCGCGATCGGCGTGCGGCTCGCTGTGTTCCTCCGCGAGCCGGCCACCGCGTTGCGCACCGCATGCAACCCTTCTTCCTCGGCCGCGATCAGGCGGCACATGTCGGCGAAAGCCGCGAGCAGGTGAGGCGCCAGGCCGCGCGGGGCTGCGTCCAGGAGATCGACGACGTCCTCGCCGTCGATGACGCCGAGCCTTACTGCACCACCACGCTCGTATCTCACCAGTTTCATGTTCTTACGATACCGGGTTTTCGAGTGTCCCGATCGGCTCGATCGTGACCGATACGGTGTCGCCGGGCTTCAGGAAGCGCGGCGGGTCGAAGCCGATCCCCACGCCTGCGCACGTACCCGTAGCGATGAGATCGCCCGGCTCGAGCGTCATTACTTTCGACAGCGTCGCGATCAGTGTCGGGATGTCGAAGATGAGCTGGCTCACGTACGCGTCCTGCCGCACCTCGCCGTTCACTTTCGTAAGCAGCCGGAGCTGGGTCACGTCTTCGATCTCGTCCGCCGTGACGATGCACGGGCCCATCGGGCAGTAGCCATCGAGGCTTTTTCCGAGGAACCATTGCTTGTGACGGTTCTGCAACGTGCGTGCGGTGACGTCGTTCACGATCGTGTAGCCATAGACGTGGTCGTACGCGTCTTTCTCGCTGATGTTGCGCCCGCCCGTGCCGATCACGACGGTGAGCTCTCCTTCGTAATCGGTCGAGTTCGTGTAATCGTTTCCGCTGGGAATGGACTCGCCAGGACCGATGACCGAGTTCGGCCATTTCGTGAACATGATGGGCACGTCCGGAATGGCATCCGCACCGGCGCTCGCATCAACCCCGCTCGCGTGAAACTCGCGCGCGTGGTCGTGATAGTTCTTGCCCACGCACAGGATGTTTTTCGCCGGACGCGGAAATGGAGCGAGCAGCCTCACGCTCTCGACGGGCAGGCGCTTTTCGCCGCTTTTGACCGCGCGCCGGGCACGCTGCAGGCCGTTCTTGCCGAGCGCGACGAACGAGGCCATGTCCTTCGGTAACCGGCTCCCGGCCGACAAATCTACGATGGTGTTCGATACGGTGTCGTGTACCCCGATACGTGGACCCCCGGCATCGGAGAAAGTCACCAGGCGCATAAATGAAACTCCCGTTGCTGTCTGAAAAGGCGGGCCGGAGTATGCTGGCCGCGCGCCCGCCGCGTCAATGCCGCGGAGCCGGTGCGTCGGCGACACGCCGCTCGTGCGCCTTGCCCAGCAAAAGCGCGACGACCATCCAGCCCAGAATCACGGGCACGGAGCCGGCCGCGATCGCCGAAAGCTCGACGCCCGCCGCGCGCAGCAGGTTGAAGAGCCACCCACTCAACGCATCGCCGCCGCGAAAGACGACACCGTCGATCAGATATTTCGCCTTGTACTTCTCCTCGCGTTGAACGGCCGTGAACAGCACTTCGCGCGCCGGATTCGAGATTGCGAAATTCGCGGTGCGCTGGACCGCCTGGAATGCCACGACCAGCACCAGCACGGGGTTCATTGCAAGGGCGGCAAAGCCGATTGCAAAAACCAGAGGAAGAAAAGCAGCGGCCGGGCCGATGCCGAAGCGCTCTATGAGGCGTCCGGTGACGAGGGTTTGCACAAGCAGAGTCAGGATGCCCGCCGCGAGATCGATGGACGCAAAGATGCGGGTGCGTACGGCAGGATCGTCCGAAGCCGACGCGACGATGTTCGCCTGCTGGAAGTACAGGAACGTTCCGGCGAGCGAGAGGAGCAGCACCCAGAGCGCGATGCCGGAGAGATACCCGGAGCGCAAGAGCAGCCGAAACCCGGCAAAGGCGTTTCCACCGATGGGCGATTGCGCGAGACGGGGCGCTGCGCGCGCTCCCGTGTCAGGCGTTTGCGGCGCCGCCGATTCGAGACCCCGCGCACAGAGCACCGCGGCTTCGAGCAGCAGCGCTGCCACGAGTAGCAGATTCACCGGCCCGAGCACGCCCGCGAGCCACACCGTCAATGCCGGCCCGGTCAGCGCACCGAGCGAACCTCCCGCCGCGATGAATCCGAAAAGCCGCTTTCCCTGCTCGCTGACGAAAAGGTCCGCCATGAACGACCAGAACACGGACACGGCGAAAAGGTTGAATACGCTGATCCACACGAAGAACACACGCGCGACCTCGATCCTGGCGACGCCGAGCGTCAGCAGCAGCCAGAAAATCGCGATGTTCACGACGAAGAAGTGATAGACGAGCGGAACGAAGCGCTGGCGCGGCAGGCGAGCGACCACCGCGCCGAAGAGTGGCACGGCAGCGAGCATCACCAGGAAAGTCGCCGTGAACAGCCAGTGCAGATTGCGCACGCCTCCGGCGATACCCATCTCGTCGCGCAGAGGGCGCAGAACGTAGTAGCTCGCGAGCAGGCAGAAGAAATACGCGAACGACCACAGCAGCGCGCGGACTTCGTCGGGCCGCACCGGAACGAAACGGCTCAGGAACCCGTGCAGCGACATGTCAGGACGTTCAAATGAAAAAGGGCGCGGTGTCCGCGCCCTTCACGCAAGGACTCGCCCGGGTTACTTCGTGGCCTCGCCCTTTTTCTTCTTGTCGTCCTTCTTGTCAGCGGCGGCGTCTTTCTTGGCCATGCCTTTTTCGCTCTTGGCCGTGCCGGTGTCGCCCTTCTTGTCGTCGCCCTTGCTCTCGCCGGCGTAGGCCCCGGCGACGGCGATCGACAGGAACCCAGCCAGTACCGCCATCATCAGCTTCTTCATTCGTCTCTCCCTTTGTGGTTTACGGCTCCCAGCCGCGGCGAGAGACTACCATTTGGCGCTAAGAACCGCTATACCAGTTGTACCCCTGGTCTTCCCAGTAGCCCCCCGGATAGTCGTTCGTCACGAAGAGCGCGACGATATGCTTCGGGTTCTTGAACCCGAGCTTCGTGGGGATGCGCAGCTTCATCGGGAAGCCGTATTCCCGGGGCAGGATCCGGTCGCGGAACCTGAACGTGAGCACGGTCTGCGGGTGCAACGCCGTCGGCATGTCGATGCTGGTGTAATAGTCGTCCGCGCATTTGAAGCCGACATATTTTGCGGTGGTGTCCGCCCCGATCCGCTGCAGGAACTCGCTGAACCGCACGCCGCTCCACTTGCCGATCGCGCTCCAGCCCTCCACGCAAATGTGGCGCGTAACCTGCGACACCTGCGGAAGCTCGTAGAGCTCCGGAAGCGTCCACGATTTCCTGTCCCGCACCAGGCCGGTGACTTCGAGCTTGTAGCTCGTCGGATCTACGACGGGCGCTTCGCTCATGCTGTAGAACGCGTTGAATGGGAACGGCTGCGTGATGCGGCTTTCCGGAAATTCGGGCGCGAGCTGGTCCGGATCGAAAATCCAGCCCTGCACACGATCGTTCCAGCGCGACATCGCCCAGAGCACTTTCTGGACGTTTTCCTGATTCGTGACATCGCACCCCGAGAGCATCGTGAGCGCGCCGAGGCTTAAGCCACGCTGCATGAACAAACGACGCTCGAGGCTCGCGATTTCACGCCGGGAGAAATCGTCGAGGCTCGTCGCCATGCTTTTCCGCTTCACGGGTGTCCTCCGCTCGATCTAAGAAGCACGCGTCCGGACTCGGCCGGTAAGCATGGAAGGAAACGTGCGGGGCACGAGTAACACCATGACGACGTGCACCACCACGAAAAAAACGACTCCGGCCATCGCAAAGAAGTGAACGTAGCGTGCGCCTTCATAGTCGCCCATCA
>Ga0075431_100001687_pt1 | contig 20728 bp, 20 predicted proteins | sample RhiMetdeltSRZDD5_FD_75297 | JGI IMG/M metagenome (GOLD analysis project Ga0075431, IMG submission 75297) | Populus rhizosphere microbial communities from Tennessee, USA - Rhizosphere MetaG P. deltoides SRZDD5 | ecosystem: Host-associated > Plants > Roots > Rhizosphere > Soil | place: USA... | reverse complement strand
TACTCATAGCCGTCCGCCCCACTCCGCGACCTCCCGGCCGCAGCTTAGGGGGGACATTTCTATTTCGCTAATGAGGGGACACTATCACTGCGTTTCAACATCAAGCTGCGTTCAGATCAAGCTTAGGCAAAGTCTTGTGAAAACGACTAGAACAGCGTCTGCGCGATGCGTTGCGCGGCGGCGACCCACGGGCCAGGGTAGACGCCAATGCCGATCACGCCGACGAGACACACGGTGATGGCGGTCGCAAGCGGAAGATCCACCGGCACCGATCCGTTATGCGTAGGCGCTTCGATGTACATGCGCCGCGCGACCAGCAGGTAGTAGTAGAGGGCGACGACGGTGAGGACGGCGCCGACGAAGACCAGTCCGAGCAACCCCTGTTCGACGCCGGCCAGGAAGACATATAGCTTAGCCCAGAATCCCGCGACGAACGGGATGCCGCCAAGCGAAAGAAGGAACAGCAGCATCGCGAGCGCCAGCAGCGGCGATCGTTGCGCGAGACCACGATAGGCATCGATGCCGTCTGACTGCTCCGATCGCGCGACGGTCTCGACTACAAGGAAGGCGCCCATGTTGCCGAAGACATAGGCAACCAGATAGAAGAGGATCATGGCGATCCCGGTCGCCGACATCGCCGCCAGCCCGATGAGCATGTAGCCGATGTGCGCGACGCCCGAGTAGGCGAGCAGCCGCTTCACGTTCTGCTGCGGGATCGCCATCAGATTGCCCGCCACGATCGTGACGCCGGCGAGCATCGAGATGAGCGGCACCCACGCAAGGGCCGCGTTGCCCGCTCCTTCCATGTAGAGCCGGATGATCACGACGAAGCCCGCGGCTTTGGGCGCGACCGAAAGCCAGGCGATGAACGGGGTGCTGCCTGCCTCGTAGGTATCGGGTGCCCACATGTGGAACGGGAATGCGGCAATCTTGAAACCGAGACCGGCGAGCACGAGCGCCATGCCCAGTTTGATCAGCGGCGATCCTTGCGCCATCGCGGCCGGGACGGCCGATAGCATTGTCGTCCCCATCGCGCCATACATGAACGACATGCCATATGCGATGACGGCGGCGGATACCGTTCCGACAAGGAAGAACTTGAGCGCGGCTTCAGGCGCCGTGCCTTCGCGCTTGAGGAATCCCGTCAGCACGTACAACGGGATCGACATGAGCTCGAACGCCACGAACAGCAGCACCAGCTCGCGCGCCGAGACGAGAACCATCATGCCGAGGAGAGAGAAGAGCAGCGTGAAGTGATACTCGGCGGCGCGCCGCGCGAACGTGGCTTGTTTGTTGGTGAGAGACGCGAGGACACTCAACGCGCCCGCCGCCAGGACCAGGCGCTTGGCGAAGATGGCCAGTGAGTCCTGGACGTACGCCCCGTTGAAAAGCGACGCACCTTCCGCAGACGCGAACGTGAGGCCGATCACGGCGAGGAGTCCGAGGATCGTAATCCAGCCGAACACACTGGCCTGGCCATCGGCCACACGATTCGCAGGGCTCCGTACGAGTCCAAGGATCAACACCAGGACGCTCAGTGCGAAGAGCGCCAGTTCTGGCACGAGCGGGAGGCTGAGGTCGGCGGTCATCTTGGAATGGGGTCAGACCCCTTGAGCTGAGTCGACTCAAGGGGTCTGACCCTCTGTAGGAGCGGTGCCGTTGCGGTGTCGACCGGTCCGATCGCGATGCCTGGTGCAACGCCAAACAGTACCAGCACGAAGACGAGGATCCCGAGCGCCGCCCATTCCGGTCCCTTGGCGTCGGGCAGATGCTGAAAGTGAGGATCGTCGGATTTGGCGCCCCAGAAGATCTGCTTGGCAACGCGAAGGACGTAGATCGACGTCAGGAACGCGCCGATCACGCCAGGGAACAGCCACCAGGAATACGCCGATCCCCAGGCACCGAGGAACGTCAAGAATTCCGCGACGAAGCCCGCGGTCGCCGGAAGTCCAAGGGACGACAGGCCTCCAATCGTGAACGCGGTCGCGATGCCCGGCATCATCGTCCCGAAACCGCCCATCTTGAAGATCTCGCGCGAATGCGCCTTCTCATAGATGAGGCCGACCAGAGCGAAGAAGAGCCCGGTCATGATTCCGTGGGCGAACATCTGAAACACCGATCCGTTCAACCCGTTCTGCGTGAGCGTCGCCGCACCGAGCATCACGACACCCATGTGTGACACGGAGGAGTACGCGATGACGTACTTCAAATCGCGCTGGGCCATCGCGCTGAGCGCGCCATAGACGATGTTGATGCAGGCGATGGTGCCGACGAGCCAGGCCCAGTCAACGGTCGCTTGCGGCAGCAATCCCATGCCGAGCCGCACCACGCCGTATGCGCCGAGCTTCATGAGGACACCAGCGTGCAGCATCGAGACAGCCGTCGGCGCGGACGCGTGCCCGTCCGGCGACCACGTGTGCAACGGCCAGATGCCGGCAAGGATCCCGAAGCCGACGTAAAAGGCGAGAAATACCCAGGTCTGCAGCGCCGGATCGAATTGCTGCGCCGCCATCGTGAGAAACGAGAACGACTGCGATCCGGTCGCAACGAAGAGCGCCAGTATGCCGACGAGGATGAAGGCGGATCCGAACAGCAGGTACAGCGTCAGCTTCATCGCTGCGTACTCTTTGGTTCCCACCCCGGTCCGGCCAAGCGCCCAGCCGAAGATTCCCTGCGGGCGCACTTCACCGGAAGAGCCCCAGATGCCGATGAGGAGATACATCGGCAGCACGGCGATCTCGTAGAACAGGAAGAAGACGAAAAGATCCAGCGAAACGAAGACACCGTACACGCCGGTGACCAGGATCAGCAGCAACGCGTAGAACTCCTGGCTGCGCTCCTTCACCGTCCACGACGCGAACACACCGGCGAAGATGATGATCGACGTGAGCAGCGCCATCAGCGCGCTCATCCCGTCGATCGCCAGGAGGTACGAGATGCCGAGTGAGGGCACCAGGGTTACGCTTTCCTGGAATTGGAAGCCGGCGGTGACCCGGTCGTACGCGAAATACACCCACAGCGATGCCAGCAGTGAGATGGTGGCTCCGGCCAGCGACAGCAGCCGCACCAGCAGCGGGCTTCGGCGCGCGACGAACATGACGAGGATCGCCGCGATAAACGGCGCCCACGTCATCACGGAAAGAATCGGTAGTCCGTTCACGTCAGTGACCAGCGCACCCAGACGAGCAGCAGAAGAAGGCCAACGGCGAGGCCGTACACATAGTCCTGTGCCCGGCCGGTTTGGATGGAACGCATCTCGTCGCCCGTGGTCACCGTCCACGCGCTCAGCACATTGAGCACGCCGTCGACCAGATAGCGATCGATCCAGCCAATCAGGCTGGAGAACGCAAGCGTGGCCGCCGCCACAATGCCTTCGAAGAAGTCATCGATCCAGAACTTCCTGAGAGCGGCGGTACGAATCGGCCCAAAGAGCGACGCGAGCGAGGACGCGCTGATCGTGCGTGTGTAATACGTCAGCCCCGCCAGGGCGATGCCGGCGATAGCCACGCCCACTGCGGCCGGCGTCAGCCAGCCCGGAGCTGCGTGTTCGGCGGCGCCCGCTTCGGCTGCGGGTCCGAAGAACAGGATCCGCCCTGCCGCCGTTGAGTAAATTCCCACCCCCAGCGACAACAGCGCCAGAATCCACAACGGCAGCAGCATCGGTGCCGGAGGATCGTGCTCATGGGACCCGTGGTCGCCGTGATGTCCGGCCGCATCGTAGTGTGCGATCGGGCTGAAACCCGTGACGGCTACCGCCGGGCGCACCGCCGGCGCTCCAAAGAACGCCAGAAAGACGACGCGAAACATGTAGAAAGCCGTGAGGAATGCCACCAGCATCAGCAACGCGAACGGACCGACCAGACCACCAGCCCACACCGAGCCGAGGATCTCTTCTTTCGACAAGAACCCGCCGAAGAACGGAATACCCGCAAGCGACAACGTGCCGACGACGAAGACGATGGCGGTCTGCGGCATGCGGCGAGCGAGCCCCCCCATGCGTGACAGATCGTTGCTGCCGACGGCGTGAATCACCGCACCAGCACCGAGGAAGAGCAGCGCCTTGAACAGGCCGTGCGTCAGAAGATGGAAGAAGCCCGCTACTGAGACACCGGCGCCGATCGCCGTCATCATGTAGCCGAGCTGCGACACGGTGGAGTAGGCGAGCACACGTTTGATGTCGTCCTGCACGCACGCGAGCACCGCCGCGAGCAGCGCGGTGAACGCTCCAATCCACGCAACGATGAGCAGCACGTCCGGCGTCAACGCAAACAGCCACGCGGTTCGATGCAGCAGATACACTCCCGCCGTCACCATCGTCGCGGCATGGATCAACGCCGACACGGGTGTCGGACCTTCCATCGCATCCGGCAACCACACATGCAGCGGGAACTGCGCTGACTTGCCCATCGCGCCGAGATAGATGCAGAAGGTGATGATCGAGAGCCCGGCGAGCGGCAGTTGGTTGCCGGAGGCCATCGCTCGCAACTCGCCCAGGTCGAAGGTGCCTGCCACCTTCCAGAGCATGACGATGCCGATCAGCAGTCCGACGTCGCCGGCCTTGGTGGTCCAGAAGGCTTTCACCGCGGCGCGGGCAGCCTCTGGCTTTTGATACCAGTATCCAATCAGTAGATATGAGCAGAGCCCGACCAGTTCCCAGCAGATGAAGAGCTGCAGCAGGTTCGGTGCGAGCACCAGCCCCATCATCGAGAACGCGAAAAGAGACTGATAGGTGTAGTAGCGCCCGAGAGCGGCTGGTGGCTCCTCGCTCAAATACGACAGCGAGTACAACTGGACCAGGAACGCGACGAGCGCCACCAGTACCAGCATCACTGTAGAAGTCTCGTCGGCGAGGACGCCAATCGTGGCGAGCGACTTGCCCTGGCTTGTCAGCCAGTCCCAGACCAGTCGTGTGCCGGTGCCGTCGTAAGCGCGCCATCCGCTGACGGCTGCGGCGAGCGAGCCTGCGGCGCCAAGGATCGAGAAGTACGCCGCCGGTCGTCCCGCCCGTCGAAGCGGCGCCACGATAGCGAGCACCAGGAATGCCGCGATCGGCGTCAGTAACGCAACGAGTGTGAGGTAACCGCTGCCCATCAGCCTTTGAGGAGGTCGAGATGGTCCGCCATCACCGTGCGGCGGGTCCGGAACAACAGGATGACGATGGCCAGCCCCATCGCCGCTTCAGCCACGGTGATGCAGATCGCAAACACGGTGAAGATCATCCCGATTTCGCTGCCGCTGAATCGTGCGAACGCGACCAGGTTGATGTTGACGGCGTTCATCATCAGCTCGATGCCGAGCAGGATCCCGATCGTGTTGCGGCGCGTGACGACGCCAAACAGGCCGATGCCAAAAACGACGGCGGCCAGTGTCAGATACGCCTGTAGGCCCATCTAGTCCTCGGGGCGCGCGAAATATACCGCGCCCAACATTGCCGCGAGCATCAGCACGCCGAGCAGCTCGAACGGCAGCACGAATCTCGTGAGCACGCTCTCGCCCAGCGTCCGTGTCAGGTCGCTCGTGAGCGGCGGCCGCGTCGCCGCCAGCGGCTGCTGGGAAATGAAATCGACAACGAACGCGACGAATGCCAGCGCGACCACGGCGCCCGCGGTGATGCGGCGATTCGTCTGCGTGATGCGTTCGCCGACCAGTCGCTCGGTCACCACGATCGCGAACACGACGATGGTGACGACGCCGCCGGCGTATAGCAGAAGCTGCACCGCCGCCAGGAACTCGGCTTCGAGCAGGAGAAACACACCGGCCGTTCCTGTTAACGCGAGCGCCAGCCAGAGCACCGAGTGAAAGAGGTTCCTGGACAGGACGACCGCAAGGGCCGACCCGACCAGCACGACGGCGAGGCTCCAGAAGGCGATCGTCTCAGCCACTAAGCCGCGCCTCCTACCTTGGGGGCTTCTTCTTCCTTCTTGGCATGCGCTTCGGCGCGCGCCTGCTTGGGCGGACCCTGCATGTCGCGCAGCAGGTTGCCGGTTGCCCAGGACGGCTGGTGTTGCAGCCCAAGCGCGTGCAGGCGATCTTTGTCGAGCAGCATCTCCCGGCGATCCGTGGTCGGCATGTCGAACGACCGCGTCATGACGATGGCGTCGGTGGGGCAGACCTGCACGCACAACTCGCAGAATTCGCAGGCATAAAGCTCGAGCGTGAACGTCTTGGCGTAGTTCCGCTTCTCGCTCTTCAACATCTCGACTTTGATGACGGCCGGAGGGCAGACAAATTCGCACAGGCGACAGCCGATGCAGGCTTCTTCGCCGGTCTCCTTGTCGTACACGAGGGCGAGCAGACCGCGATAACGCTCCGGATACTTGCGCGTGACATCCGGGTAATGGACGGTGACGGGCTTGCGGAACAGATTGAGGAACGTCACCCGCATTGCCGTGAAGACGGCCTTCAGGAGCGCGCCGACCTCGGTGCCGTTGCTCGCGCGAGTATCAGGGAGCGCCACTGTGCCTCCAGACCACGACAATCGACGTCACCACCAGCAGCGCCAGCGTCATCGGCAGCAGTACTTTCCACGAGAACGCCAGGATCTGATCGACGCGGATGCGCACGAAACTCCAGCGCACCCATGTCACCAACAGGAAGATGAAGAGCGCCTTCAACAGGAACCAGATCGGTCCCATCCACTCGGGTCCCGGCCCCGCCCAGGCGCCCAGGAACAGCAGCGCGCCGAGGAAGGAGGAGCCAACCACGTGGGCGTACTCACCGAGCTGAATGAGCGCGAACTTCATGCCCGAGTACTCGACGCGGAAGCCGGCAACGAGCTCGGATTCGGCCTCGAGAATGTCGAAGGGCACCCGATTCTCGGCGGCGAGCGTCGAGACGACGAAGGCGATGAAGGCCAGTTGCCCGATCACGGGATAGAAGACGAACCACAAACTGTTCTGCGCGGCCGCGATGTCCGAAAGCTTGAGAGAACCGGCAAGCATCACGGGCACGAGCGCCGAGAAGATGAAGGGGAGATCGTAGGAGATGATCTGATTGACCGCGCGCATCGCCGAGAGCAGCGCGTACTTGTTATTCGATCCCCAGCCGGCCATGAACAGGCCCACGATTTCCATCGAGGAGACTGCCAGGAAGAACAGGATGCCGATGTTGAGATCGGCGACACCCAGCCCCGGCGCGAACGGGATCGTGGCGAAAATCAGCATGCACGGGATGAGGAAGACGATCGGCGCCAGGTTGAACACGCGGCGATCGGCCGCCGTCGGCACCACGTCCTCCTTCATCATCAGCTTCAACGCATCGGCAATCGGTTGGAGCAGTCCATGTGGGCCCACGCGATAAGGCCCGATCCGCGACTGCATCCGTGCCGCGAACTTGCGCTCGAGCAGCGTGATGTAGGTCACGATGCCGATGACAACGTTGAGCACGATGAACGGCGCGATTACGGGCGCGAGCCAGGCTGGCATCAACGAACCTCGAAGTCGCGGAATTCGCCGAATTCCCCGAAACCCAAAATCCGAATCCCGAGTCCCGAGTCCCGAATCCCGAGTCCCGGTGTCATCACCGATCTACCTCACCGAAGACCGGGTCCACCGAACCCATGATTGCCACGACGTCCGCCACCTTGTGCCCGGGAATGATATGCGGCAGCACGGCGAGATTGGAGAACGACGCGCCGCGCCACTTCATGCGATACGGCTTGGCGCTTCCGTCAGCGACCATGTAACAGCCGACCTCCCCGCGCGGTCCCTCCACGCGCGCGTAGGCTTCGCCTTTCGGGATTCGCACCTGGGCCACCGATTTCAACCCCGGGCGCGACGAGATCGGACCCTCGGGCAGGCCGTCCAGCGCCTGCCGGACGATCCGGATCGATTCACGGAACTCCGCCATGCGGACGCGGTAGCGGGAGAAGCAGTCGCCCTCTATTTCGGTCGGAATCTTGAACTGAAAGTCCTGATAGGACGAGTACGCCGCGGCACGCCGGAGGTCGAACTGCACTCCCGAGCCGCGCAGCAGCGGTCCGGCAATGCCGACGTCTTCGGCGAGCTCGCGCGAGATTACGCCCACGCCCTGAGCGCGCGCGAGGAAAAACGGATTCTCTTCGAGCAGACTCTCGTACTCACCGATTCGCTGTTCGATGAAGTCGATCGTGTTGCGGCACGACTCCGCCCACCCCGCCGGGATGTCGTAACGGACGCCGCCGACCTGATAGAAGCCGTAAAGCAGGCGCGCGCCGACGAGCGATTCGAAGAGATCGAGCATGAGCTCACGCTCGCGAATGCAGTAGAGAAAGATCGTCGCGCCGCCGCCGAGGGCGCCGCCCATATCCATGCACCACGTGCCGAGCCAGAGAAGATGTGACGCAACGCGCTGCAGTTCAGCCGTGATGACACGGAGATACTGCGCCCGCTTGGGTACGTCGATCTTGCCGATCTCTTCCGCCGCCAGGACGTACGCGAACTCGCTCGTCATCGCGGCGACGTAATCCGTTTTCGACGCGATCGACGGGTACTGCGCGTAGGTCAGTGTCTCGGCCAGCTTCTCGTGACAGCGATGCAGGTAACCGATGACGGCATCGACGCCGACGACGGTCTCGCCTTCCAGCGTGAGGATCGCGCGAAAGACACCATGGGCCGACGGGTGCTGCGGCCCCATGTTCATCGTCAGGCGCTCGCCGCCGGCGTAGTCGAGCTCGACGCGTGTCAGTGACGGGGTAGCCATTACCGGTAGGGCGGGTAGGGTGTGTCCACGGCGTACGACTTGAGAAGGGGATGGCCCACCCAGTCATCGCCGAGGAGAATGCGGCGCAGGTCGGGATGTCCTGCGAAGCGAATGCCGAACATGTCGTAGCATTCGCGTTCCATCCAGTCGGCGCCGCGGAACACGGGCACGAGCGATGGACATTCGGACACGCCTGGCGCCAGCCGCGCCTTCATCAAGACGGCGACTCCGTCGTCGAGGTTGTCGATTCTCGCGACCAGCTCGAGGCCGTGCTCTTTCCAATCGACGGCCGTGGAGAAAGAGAAGAAACGACACCCCAGTGTGTCCTTGGCAAATCGTGCAAACGACTGCCACTGTTCGGCGGGGACGGTGACGACGAATGGCGCATCGCCCTGGACCTGCGCGCCTCCGAAGTGTTGACTGATGAGACTGGCGGCCTGGGGTCGTGTCACAGTGTCAGTCGACCTTCGGATTCGCCGCCGCGCGTTTTCCGGTGCGGCGGAAGTGGGCGATTTGATCCTGTAGAAGCAGGAGCCCGTTCAGTAACGATTCGGGTGGCGGTGGACAGCCGGGCACATAGACATCAACCGGGATCACTCGGTCGACGCCCTTCACGACGTGATAACCGTGTCGAAATGGCCCGCCGGAGTTGGCGCACGAACCCATCGACACCGCCCACTTCGGGTCCGGCATCTGGTCGTAAATACGGAGCAGCATCGGCGCCATCTTGATCGTCACCGTGCCCGATACGATCATCAGGTCCGAGTGACGGGGCGATGCCCACGGCACCATCCCCAGGCGTTCCACGTCGAAACGAGACGCAAACGTCGCCATCATCTCGATGGCGCAGCACGCCAATCCGAAGGTCACCGGCCACACCGACGACTTGCGCGCCCAGTTCAGGAATGCGTCGGCTGCTGTCGTGACGACGAACCCGCCCGGAAAACTGTGGATACCCTCGGTCACCGACTCGAAGAGCGCAGAATGCTTGTCGCCCTCAGGCCGCTGCTGTCGCAGCCGTTCGTATTCCTGAAGATCTTTGAAGTTCCGCCAGACTGGTGCCGGGATCACCGGAACAGGAGGTTTTACGTCCACTTTGCCTTCGGCGGGGGGTTTTACTTCCACTCGAGGATGCGCTCCCGGTACGCGTAGATCCAACCGAGCATGAGGATCGAGAGGAACATGAGCATCGCAAGGATACCCCACGCCCCGAGTTGACGGATGGCAAGCGCCCACGGAAACAGAAACACTGCGAGCGCATCGAACACGATGAAGACGAGCGCGACGAGATAGAAGCCCACAGGGAACTGCACCCAGGCCTCGCCGATTGGTTCGGCGCCGCACTCGTAGCTTTCGAGCTTGGCCGCGAAGGGGCGGCCCGGGCCGAGCACGCGCGCCGCGATCAGCGACACGACGGCAAAGGCCACGATGATGCCGAGATAGATGACGACCGGCAGATAGCCGTTCACTACTGCTCCTCGTCTGATTGTCCACGCGGAGGTTGAAGCCTCCGCTCCTCGAAACCGTCACCCGCACCGTAGAGCGCGGGCTTAGCCCGCGCGCAACACCACGTTCGTTCGAATCCCGAGTCCCGAATCCCGGGAGGATTCTACCGGAAGCTCTCCATAATCTCGTCGAGCGCGGCTTTTCCGGGCCGCGTCCGTGACTCGTCGAGATGCGCCAGCGGTTCGTCGACGAGACCGAGCAGGTCGATGAAGTCGGGTTTGTCCGGTTCCACGTAGAGGATACCCGTCGCGAACTCGTTCCGCATCGCCGTTTCGCGCAGCAACTGCAGCGAACGGAGCCGATCGGTGGGGTTGTAATCCTCCGTCATCTTCGTCAGCACGATCTTCGATCCATCGTGCAGGCTCACCGTCGTCGATGTGCCTGGATCGTAGTCGATCGTGATGTCTTCAAAAAATGGCACGAAGTTCAAGTCGGCGAGCGGCTCCTCGTGGTCCTTGGCGTAGGAGTAGCTCTTGGTGGAGCCGTCGTGATCGTTGAACGTCACGCACGGTGAGAGCACATCGATCATCGCCGTGCCGCGATGACTGAGCGCCGCCTTCAGAATGGCCTTGAGCTGCTTCGGGTCGCCCGAGAACGACCGCGCGACAAACGACGCGCCAAGCTCGATCGCCAGCGCGCACGTGTCGATTGGCGGCAGATCGTTGATGACGCCCGTCTTGAGCTTCGAACCAAGATCCGCCGTCGGCGAGAACTGCCCTTTGGTCAGCCCGTAGCAGCCGTTGTCCTCGATGATGTAGACCATCGGCAGGTTGCGGCGCATCAGGTGAACGAACTGCCCGATGCCGATTGCGCCCGTGTCGCCGTCGCCGCTGACGCCGATGGCGATCATTTTCCGGTTCGCGACGACAGCGCCCGTCGCGACCGACGGCATGCGCCCGTGCACGGAGTTGAAGCCGTGCGATTGGTTCAGGAAATAGGCCGGGCTCTTGCTGGAGCAACCGATCCCCGAGAGCTTCAGGACCTGATCCGGGCTGATCCCGAGTTCCCAGAACGAGTCGATGATGCGCTCGGTGATGGCGTTGTGACCGCATCCGGCGCACAGCGTGGTCTTGCTGCCGCGATACGCAACGGACTCGAGTCCGATTCGATTGAGCTTCTTCCCGGGCGCTGGTGTTGGCTGTGTCGGTGTCGACATTCCCTGTGTCTCCATGCTGTTCGCGGAGGCTACAGCCTCCGCTCTACGGCGTCGATTCTCTGCGGTCGTAGCACGCCGGCTTCAGCCCGCGCGACCATGCCGCCGTCAGTCGGCGCCGACCGTCCCGAGGCCCGCCGCCTTGGGAACGAGGTCCGAAATGCCTTCTTGCCTCAACAACTCTGACGTCACGGATCGGCCGTCTATTGGCAGCCCGGCGTAGTGACGAATGCTGCGCAGCTTGACCACGCGATCCGGCGTCAGATCGATCCGCAGTAGCGACATCATCTGCGCATCGCGATTCTGCTCGACGACATATACGCGATCGTGGCTATCGATGAAGTCATTCAGCTCTTCGCTGAACGGATAGGCCTTGAGCCGCAGATACGACGTGTTGATGCCGCGCTCCGCCTTGAGCTCGTCTCGTGATTCGACGACGGCCCAATGCGTTGTCCCGTAAGCGATGATGCCGATACGTCCTTCGGCCGTCATGTCGACCTCGGGCTTGGGCATCATCTTCTTCGCAGTCTGGAACTTTCGCGACAGCCTGTCGAGGTTCCTCGTATAGTCGTCGGCCCGTTCGCTGTAGAGCGCCTGCTCGTTGTGACCGGAGCCACGCGCGAAGTACGAGGGCAGGCCGTCGCCCGGGACCGTGCGGTAAGGGATGCCGTCACCGTCGACGTCGCGATAACGTCCGAACTGTCCAAGCTTCTTCAACGTCTCGGCGTCGAGCCGCTTGCCGCGTTTGAATGGCGTCGTCGGGTACTCGAACGGCTGTGCCATCCACGTGTTCATGCCGAGGTCGAGATCCGACATCACGAAAACGGGTTGCTGTAGTTGCTCGGCGAGGTCGAATGCCTCTAGCGCCATCGTGTAGCACTCGGTGACTGACGATGGAAGGAGCAGCGGATGGTTCGTGTCGCCATGCGACAAAACGGCGGTAGAAAGGATGTCCTGCTGGCCCGTGCGAGTCGGAAGTCCGGTTGAAGGTCCCGCACGCTGGATGTCGAAAATCACGGCCGGCACTTCGGCGTAATAGCCCAGCCCGGCGAACTCCGCCATCAGCGACACGCCCGGGCCCGCCGTCGACGTCATCGCTCGCGCGCCAGCCCATCCTGCGCCAATCACCATGCCCAACGCGGCGAGCTCGTCTTCCGCTTGCACCACGGCGTACGTCGTTTTGCCTGTCTCTGGATCGCGACGGTACTTCTTGAGGTAATCGATCAACGCTTCTGGCAGCGAAGATGACGGCGTGATCGGATACCAGGCGACGACGGTGACACCCGCCATCATGCAACCGATAGCGGCGGCGGCGTTCCCTTCGATGAGGATCTGGCCAGCCGTCTTGTTCATCGGTTCGACTTTGAAGGGATCCTGCTTGGGCAGGCTCGCCTCGGCGAAATCGTAGCCAGCCTTGAGGGCTGACATGTTGAGCTCGATCGCCTTCTGCTTCTTACCGAGTTGTTTCCTGAGTGCCTTCTCCATCTGTCCCATGTCGATGGAGAGCAGCCGCGACAGGACGCCGTCGTAGACCATGTTGCGCACGAGACGCCGGAGCTTGGCATCGTGCGTGATCCCGGTCATCAGCTTGTCGAATGGGACCGGATAGAAGACAAGGTCGGTCCGCAACCCGTTGAGCTTGAGCGGTTCGTCGTAGACGACCGCGGCTCCGGCGGCAAGGGTCAGGACATCTTCGCGCGCCGTTTCCGGGTTCATCGCAACGAGGAAGTCGACCTCTTTCTTCCTGCCGATGTAGCCCTTGGCGCTCGCGCGGATGGTGTACCACGTCGGCAGCCCGGCGATATTCGACGGGAACATGTTCTTGCCGGACACGGGCACACCCATCTGGAAAATCGACCGCAGAAGGACGAGGTTCGCGGTCTGGCTGCCCGATCCGTTGACGGTGGCGACTTGAATGGCGAAATCGTTGACGATTTGCTCTGTGGTTGGGCGTTGGCCGACTTCTTGGACGGCCGTTTCGGTCGCTGACATCAGATCTCCCGTACCCCCCATGCCAGTGGCTCAAACCCCGAAACTCTTAAGAGAAATGCGGATTTTGCGCGCAGGGATCGAGAAAGTATATCACTCGCGCTTTGGGCCTTTGCCCCACGCGCTCATCAAAAGAGTTTCACTTCGACCATCGTTCCCGCTTCCATTGTTTCGACCTCGGCCTCGATCTCTATATAGCCGTCAGCCTGCGACATGCTCGTGATGTCGCCGGAGGCTTTGAAGGCGGGCACCGCAACCCCGTTTTCGATCCGGACTGAATAAAACTGGTGGCGGCCGGGCGCCGAGACAACGCGCGCGCCCAGGGGCAGCTTGAATGACCGAACGATCTGTCGCGGCAGACGCGCCAGTTTCCGCAGTGCCGGAGCGAGGAGGATGTACGCGTTCGACAAACACGAGGTGGGATAGCCCGGCATCCCGAAGAAGAGTTTTCCTTCGATGCGGCCGAATGCCGTCGGCTTGCCGGGTTTGACGGCGATGCCGTGGAACAGCATCTCGCCTCTGGCAGCTACCACATCCAGGATGAGATCGCGTTCACCCACCGAGCTCCCGCCTGAGAAAACCATGACGTCCTGCTCGAGACACTCGTCAACGGCACGCTGCAAGTCTTCAATGGTATCGGCGGCCGTACGATACGGAATCGGGACCCCTCCGTTGTCGGACACGACGGCAGAGACAGTGACGCGGTTGATGTCGTAGATCTGCCCGGGCGCGAGCGGTTGACCCGGCTCGATGATCTCGTTCCCCGTCGACAAGACGGCGACGCGAGGCTTCTCGTATACGGCGACGTCGGTCAAGCCGAGCGCGGCGATCGAGCCGAGGCGGCTGGCGTTGAGCAACGTGCCTGGCCGCAGCACGTGCTGACCCTTTTGAATATCTGAACCTTGCCGCCCTATGTTTTGCCGCGCCGATGCAGGCGCGAACACGGAAACGAGTCCGCCGTCGTCGACATCCGTTTCCTCGACCATGACGACGGCGTCGGCGCCGTCGGGCATGGGTGCGCCGGTGGCGATCTCGGCGCATTCGCCGCTGCCCACTCGTTTTTGTGGAACCTGTCCCGTATAGATCGTCTCGATGCGGCGCAGCAGACGCGGCGTTGCACGGCTCGCGCCTGACGTGTCCTCGGCGCGGACGGCGTAGCCGTCCATCCCGGCGCGCGAGAACGGCGGCACATCGGCGGTGGACAAGACATCCTGCGCGAGAACGCGACCGTTTGCCTGGTGGAGTGGAAGGGCCTCGGTGCGATCGACCGGTCGGATGGCGCGGTTGATGATCGCTCGCGCCTCCTCGAGCGAAATCGTCTTCCCGAACGGCCGCATCTTCGTGGTCATTGTCTGTCGCCCGATTCCTGTAACCGTAGTGTCCGGCTTCAGCCGGACCTCGATCATTTCGAAAGCTGTTGCACGACGTGACCGAGTTCCGGGATCACCAGTCGAGTCATCGCAAGTCTGACTGCTTTCTCAGACCCAGGCAGCGCGAAGATGGCCTTGCGGCCGACGGTACCGGCGGTCGCGCGGCTGAGCATCGCGGCTGCGCCAATTTCTTTGAAGCTGATCATGCGAAAGAGCTCGCCGAAGCCGTCGAGGCGCTTCTCGAACAAACCAGTGACCGCCTCGAAGGTGCCATCTCGTGGGCTGATGCCGGTGCCTCCCGTGCTGATGATGACGTGCGTGGCCGGGTCGGCCAGCCGTTCCCGCAGCCGCGTCGTGATGCGATCGGGATCGTCGCGCTCGATGTCATGCCCGGTCACGAGATGCCCGGCCTCTTCGAGGAGCGTGCGAATGGCGCGCCCACTCGCATCCGACGCCGGCGTGCGCGTGTCGCTGACGGTCAGGATGTAACAGCTGACGGCAACGGGCGCCTGCGCCTTGTGTTCACCAACGCTCACTGCTTCACCGCCGCCAACCTCACGACGCGTGTATCGAACAAGCCGAAGTCTGCGACGCCAGTTGTGTCCTGGTATTGGACGACACGGAGTCCGGAAAAGATCTGCAGCAACTCATTCGTGTCGAACACGACGGCACCTCCAATGGAGCGCGTCTTCGTCGCCTCGCGATGGAATCCCTCGACCACGACCATGCCGCCCGGACGAAGCGACTTGACGACGTTGGCGGCAAATTCACGCGCGCCCACGTTACGCCCCTGCCCCATCCCGACATCGAGCGACCGTCCCGGCTTCACACCATTCGTGGCGGCGACGAGAAACGTGTTGGGTGCTGTGTTGAATGTCGGTTTGGCAGCCGTCAGGATCTGGTTCCACCGTTCGATCTCAGCGCGGTCGCCCATCGCGCGCAGCGACGCGGTGATCGTGGCGATGTCTTTCTCCGATTTGCCCTGCCGCGTCAGTTCCGCGCCATACCGCTGGAAGACCACGGTATCGTTAGCCTTCTGCACATCGGCCGGCTGCTTCGTCAACCACGCGCGGAACGCTTCGTAGGTCTTGAGTTCTTCTGCGGATGCCGCCGGGGCGGGCGATGTTTGCTGCGCCACAATCAGGGCCGGCCCGATCGCTGCTACGGCGACCAACGCGATGACAGCGACTTTCATCTGACCCTCCCGAACGCTCTCTGCGTACAGTATCCTGCCGCAGCTTCCGGAACCAACCAGCCAAGGGCCCTGCCCTCGCCCCCTCAGGGCCCTTCGCTGGTTGGTGTCAGTGTCTGCTTTGGCGCGCTTCGCGCGCCAGGACCGCTATGCGGTTGCGACGTAACAAGTACATATTCGCGTTCCGGGCCGCATAGCGGTCCAATGGATCCGACGTGACGCTTTCTCCAGGCGTGTCTGTTGCCGCGCGGCTGAATCGATTGCCGGCGACGCGAACCCACCGGCACGCAACGGTCATTGCCGGCATCGGATCCTTCTTCGATCTCTTCGACATCTTCCTGGCTGGCGTCCTCGGCACGGTCTTGACGCAGCAGTTCGCGTTGGATCGACTGTGGCTGCCAGCGGCCCTGAGCTCTGCATTCGTTGGAATGTTTATCGGCGCGACCGTGCTGGGACGATTCGCCGACAGGTTCGGACGCCGCAGGGCGTTCCTTCTCAACCTGGCGATTTACTCGGCGTTCACCCTGCTCGGCGCGTTCAGCGCGAACGCCACGATGCTCATCGTCTTGCGATTTCTTGCCGGGATCGGCATCGGCGCCGAGCTGACGCTCGTCGACACTTACTTGAGCGAGCTTCTTCCGGCACGCCTCAGGGGACGCTACACCGCGTGGGCGTACACGCTCGGTTTTCTCGGCGTTCCCGCCGCCGGTCTGCTTGGGCGCATCCTGGTGCCGAGCGCGCCCTTCGGCATCGCAGGATGGCGTTGGATGTTCGTCGCAGGATCGCTTGGCTCCGTGATCGTCTGGTTCGTCCGCAGGCGGCTCCCGGAGTCGCCACGATGGCTCGAATCAGTTGGACGGACGGCCGAGGCCGACGCCATCGTCACGCGGATGGAGGACGAAGCCGAGAAAATCGCGCCACTGTCCAGCCCGGTCGAGCACCGCGTCGCCACAACGAGGCAGCCGGCATTGTCAGCCTTGTTCAGTGGTGAGTATCGATCGCGCGTCATCATGCTCGGCATCTTTCACGTCTTCCAGACGATCGGCTACTACGGGTTCGGAACACTGGTGCCTCTCGTTCTCGCCTCCAAGGGGTACTCCATCGTCACGTCGCTCACTTTCACGACGCTGACATTCATCGGCTATCCCATTGGATCGGCACTGTCGCTTCCGATCATCGAGCGGCTCGATCGCAAATGGCTGATCGTGGGCTCGGCGTTCTTCATGAGCGTGCTTGGCATTGGCATGGGCTACTCGACATCACCAGCCGCGATCGTCGCGCTCGGGTTTCTGTACACCGCCGTCAGCAACGTGTTCTCGAACGGCCTGCACATCTTCCAAGTCGAGATCTTCCCGACGTTCGTCCGAGCCACCGCGGCTGGCCTGTGCTACGGGTTGAGCCGGTTGTCGAGCGCGGCGATGCCGTTTGTTCTGCTTCCAGTCCTGGAGCGTTGGGGCGCCGGCCCGATGTTTGTGGTCGTGGCCGCGGCGCTGTGGATCGTCATGTTCGACGTCGCGCTCTTCGCGCCGAGTACAACTGGACGCTCTCTTGAAGAGGTAAACGCCTGACCGTCGCACCCGCGACCTTCGTTCCTTCGAACCGTTCGGTTTCCATTGACGCGTTTTCGACGGCGGCGCATGATACGCGCATTATGCCTGCTACGACACCGGGCGTGATTTCCTCGCGATATGGGCGGAAATCACACCCGGTGTCTTTCCTACTGGCCGGCGCGCTCTGCGCTGTGGCGCTCGGACTTGCCGTCGTCTCCGCCGACGACAACTGGCCGCGTTTCCGCGGTGCGGACGGCGGCGTCGCGGCTGACCACCCCTCGTTGCCCGATGTCTGGGGCCCTTCGCAAAACATCGTGTGGAGGATCGATGTGCCAGGAAGGTCCTGGAGCTCTCCGGTGGTCTGGGGCGATCACGTCTTCGTGACCACGGCGATCAACACGGTCGAAAACGAGACCTTGCTTCCCGTGGCGTCGTACATCTCGCGCTCGAATGGCGGGACGATGACCTTTATGGACGTCTCGAAGCCGACGGCTCCTCACCGATGGATGCTGTATGACGTCGATCTCAAGAGCGGCCGGATTCGTTGGGAGCGCGTGGTTCACACCGGGCTGCCAGCGAAGTCGAGACACTTGAAGAACAGTTACGCAGCAGAGACGCCGGTTACGGATGGCGAGCGTGTCTACGTGTATTTCGGCGATGTCGGCCTGTTCGCGTTCGACCTGGAGGGAAAGCCCTCGTGGTCGCGGCCGATGGACGCCTTCGAGATGCAGACGGGGTTTGGCCACGCGAAGTCACCGGTCGTCGACGACAGACACGTCTACATCGTCAACGACAACGAAGAGCACTCGTTCATCGCGGCGTTCGACAAACGGACGGGCAACCAGGCCTGGCGTGTCGATCGCAAGGAGAGCAGCAACTGGACGACACCGCTGGTGTGGAGAAACGAACTGCGCACGGAGATCGTGACGGCGGGGACCAGTGGTGTTCGCTCCTATGACGTCAACGGCACGCTGCTTTGGGAGCTGGCGGGCATGTCCACTTTCGCCGTGCCGAGCCCCGTTGTGGCGAATGGCCTGCTCTACGTGATGTCCGGATATACGGCCAGCGCGCTGCGTCCGGCGTACGCGATTCGACCTGGAGCGAAGGGTGACATCTCGCTGAAGGCGGACGAAACGAGCAGCCAGTACATCGCGTGGGCGGACCGTACGCTCGGGACGTTTCATCCCTCGCCGCTCGTCTATCAAGGCTGTTACTACATCCTTCACGATCGCGGCTTCCTGACGTGCAACGATCCGGCGACCGGCAAGCCGATTTATCCACGGCAGCGGATCAACAACACCGACACCGCCACGTTCACGGCGTCGCCGTGGGCGTATAACGGTAAGGTGTTCGCGCTCAGTGAGGACGGCGACACGTACGTGTTTCAGGCAGGTCCCGAGTTCAAGGTGATCGGCAAGAACTCGTTGAACGAGATGTCGCTGGCGACGCCGGCTGTTGCGGGTGGTAGTCTCATCATCCGCACGGCGTCGAAGCTGTATCGGATCAGTAAGTCGAACTAGAGGAAACAAACGATGCGAACTGTTTCCTGGATCGCCATCGTCATCGTCTCCGCTGTGGCTGGCGCCGCTTTGTGGGTGCACCTTCCCGTATCCGCTCAAGAGGAGTCCTATACGGCTCCTCGTACGGCGGACGGTGCTCCTGATCTCAACGGCATCTGGCAGGCGCTCAACACCGCCCACTACGACATTCAGGCACACCCGGCGCGACCGGCGTTGGCAATCATCCCCGCATCACCTCGCTCCGATACTCCTGGCCTGGTCCGCGCGACACATGTTGAGTTGCCGGCACCTGTGGTCCGGCCCTTCGGCGCGGTCGGTGGCGTCCCGGCAGGGGCTGGTGTCGTCGAGGGAGACGAGATCCCCTATCAACCATGGGCGCTCGCGAAGAAGAAGGAGAACGCCGATCACTGGCTCGAGCGCGATCCCGAAATCAAGTGCTTCATGCCCGGCGTGCCGCGCGCGACGTACATGCCGTACCCGTTTCAGATACTGCAGGGTACGGACAAGATTCTGATCGCCTACGAATTCGCCGGCGCGACGCGCACGATACACATGAACACGGTCGGGGACAGCCCGAGCCCCACCTGGATGGGGTGGTCGCGCGGACGTTGGGATGGCAACACACTGGTTGTCGAGGTGACCGACTTCAACGAAGACACCTGGTTCGATCGGGCCGGGAATTTTCACAGCGACGCGCTGCACGTGATCGAGCGCTACACGCCCGTCAGTCCGCATCACCTGATGTACGAGGTCACCATCGAGGACCCGAAAGTCTTCACGCGACCGTGGAAGATGCGCATGCCTCTCTATCGACGTTTCGACCGGGACGCGCAGATCCGAGAGTATAAGTGCGTGGAGTTCGTCGAGCAGTTGATGTACGGACACCTTGGCGTCGTGGACCCCGCAACCGGAACGATCAACAAATAGCGGAGCAGTTCGATGCAGCATCGCAGCTTCGTCCTACTCGGAGCGGTCGCGATAGGCGGCGCCATTGCAGTGCCCGCGTGTTATGCACCTCCTTCAGCGAATGCTCCGTCAACCACGATCGGGCGCACCGCGTGGGGCGACCCGGACCTGCAAGGCGTATGGAGATACGAAGGCGCCATTCCACTGGAACGGCCAGGACAACTCGGGGATCGTGCCACGCTGACCGAGCAGGAAGTCGCCCAGCGGCAAGCCCTCGAGAAGGAGCAAGCGGAGAAGCGACTCGAGGGATACGAGGGTGCTGCCGTCGGGCGCCGCTCGGTTGGCGAATCACCCATTCGCGGCAACGAGTACAACAGCTTCTGGCAGGACCACGGTCGTCCGCGCCAAATCTCCAATCGCACGTCTCTCATCGTAGACCCACCCGACGGCAAATTGCCTTTCACAGCTGACGCGAAAAAAGCAGAAGCGCGCTCAGCCGCTCGATACGGAGTCGGACCATTCGAGTCGTATCTCGATCCCGATACCGGCGAGCGCTGCCTGACCGACGGTGTCACCGGCATGATGTGGCAGGGGCCGAACGGCGGTCACAATCGAATCGTCCAGAGTCCCGGATACGTCACGATCCTGCACGAGGAGTATCGCGATCGTCGCGTCATCCCCGTCGGAGGCGATCGTAAACACGGCACCATCCGCCAATGGTTTGGTGACGCGGTCGGTCGGTGGGAAAGCGACACGCTGGTTGTCGACACGACCAACTTCGTCGATCGGACCAATTACGAGTGGGCGAACATCTGGACGCGGCCGTCCGAGTCGCTGCACCTGGTCGAGCGATTCAAGCGTGT
>Ga0075431_100001686_pt1 | contig 20728 bp, 22 predicted proteins | sample RhiMetdeltSRZDD5_FD_75297 | JGI IMG/M metagenome (GOLD analysis project Ga0075431, IMG submission 75297) | Populus rhizosphere microbial communities from Tennessee, USA - Rhizosphere MetaG P. deltoides SRZDD5 | ecosystem: Host-associated > Plants > Roots > Rhizosphere > Soil | place: USA... | reverse complement strand
GGCCGTTTCAGCTGGTGACCGGCAGGGTTTGGCGTGGCACGGCTTTCGGCGGCGTGAAAGGCCGCTCCCAATTGCCGGATTACGTCGAGAAGTATCTCGCCGGCGAGATCCAAGTCGAGCCGATGATCACGCACACCTTGCCGTTGGCGCGCATCAACGAAGCGTTCGATCTACTGCACCAAGGCAAAAGTATCCGCACGGTCATTAAATTTTGAAAATTTTTTGACGCAGCGCGATTATTTCACTGAGCCATCGCCGACGGCGGCGGGCGCCGCCACGGAGCTTAGACTGCTGCGCAAATTCGCTATGGTTTTCGCTATTTTTTTGCCGATCAACGGCTTGCAGTTTGGGAAATTTCTTTCTATAAGAGAGCCCTGGTGGGTCTTACCTAGCTGCATTTAAAATTCCGCGCCACAGAACGACAGAAAGGATCAGCGATGAATAAGAAGATCAAATTTCGCGTCAACGGAAAGAGGGTCGAGGTGGATGTCCCGACCAATCGCCTGCTCATTGATTGCTTGCGTTACGATCTCGGCTTAACCGGCACGAAAGAAGGCTGTAGCGTCGGCGTGTGCGGCGCCTGTACCGTCCTGATGGACGGGGACATGATCAGTGCCTGCTTGACTTTGACGGTGATGGTGGAAGGCCGTGACATCACGACGGTAGAGGGCCTGGCGAAGAACGGCGAGCTCAATCCGGTACAAAAAAGCTTCATCCAGTACGGCGGTTTCCAATGCGGCATTTGTACACCGGGCCAAGTGGTCGCGGCGACGGCTCTACTCAAAGAAAAACCCAAACCCAACGAAGACGAGATTAAAGATTGGATGATGGGTAATCTTTGCCGCTGCACCGGTTACTACAAGATCATCGAGTCGATTGAGAAAGCTCACCAATTCGCCAAGTAAGGATATACCCATGATACCTTTCGAATATCGCACGCCGAAAAACCTCAAGGAAGTTCATTCGACGCTGAAGGAATTCGGCGCCGACGCCAAGCTCATCGCCGGCGGCACAGCGTTGGTGATCATGATGAAGCAGCGCTTGGTGCGGCCGACCTGCCTAGTCAGTCTCGGTTCCGTGCGCGGTCTGAACGGCATTGAAGTCAAAGATGGCGGCTTAAGCATCGGCGGTCTCGCTACGCATCGGGCCGTGGAAGACTCGGCGCTCGTGCGCCGGCGCTTGCCCATGCTCGCCGCAACCTACCACCACGTGGCCACCCTACGTGTGCGCAATATGGCGACGGTCGGCGGCGGTCTAGCGCATGCCGATCCCAATATGGACCCGCCACCCAGCCTCATCGCCCTCGGCGCGACCGTAAAGGCGACCTCGCCGAACGGCAGTCGAACGATTCCGCTCGATGAGTTTTTCAAGGATTATTACGAAACCGTACTCAACCCCGACGAGATCATCACCGAAGTGATGGTGCCGAAGGTGTTGCCCAACACGGGCGCGGCCTACATTAAGTTTTTGCCGAGGACCGCCGACGATTACGCCACGGTGTCCGCGGCCGCCGTTCTGACTCTCGACAAGACTCTCAAGACGATCGCCGAAGTGCGCATTGCGCTCGGCAGCGTCGGCGTTACGCCGATCCGGGCCACTGCGGCCGAAGCCGTCCTGCGCGGTCAGCCCTTGAAAACGGAAGCGTTTGCCGAAGCCGGCGAAAAAGCCAAAGAAGCGGTCGATCCGGTGAGCGATTTTCGCGGCTCGGCGGCTTACAAAAAGGACATGGCAGCGGTGTTTGTCCGGCGCGCGCTCGAGAAAGCGCTTGCTGATATTCGCCAACAATCAAAAGCCAAGGTGGCGGCCAAGGCCAAACCGGCAAAAAAGAAAGTCACAAAGAAAGGCAAAAGACGGTGAAATTCAGCCAAACTGCAGAGATTCCCGTGGCGCGCGAGCCGCTCTGGGATTTCTTAATGGATGTACCCAAGGTGGCGAAGTCATTGCCTGGGGTCGAATCGGTCAGTAAAATCGACGACACGACTTACGAGGGCGCATTGACGGTCCGCGTCGGACCGATCAAGTTGAACCTGCAAGGTAAAATCATCCTCGAAGAGCAAAACAAAACCGACTGGCGCGCCGCGTTACGCGCCGAGGCGAAGGATCGCATGGCTGCGGGTGCAGTCAATGGGAAGACCACCATGACGCTCAAAGACTTGGGCGCGAATCAAACCGCGTTGATGGTTGAAACGGACGTGAATATTTTGGGCAAGATCGGTGAGTTTGGCCAGCCAATCATCCGCAAAAAAGCCGATGCCATGTTGAAAGAATTCGTCGAAAACATCAAAAAGCAGTTAACTGGAGAGTAACGTCGACGGCTCGTCCGTGTTATCGCCGCCATCCTCAAGAAATAAATCTTTCCCTCTGACTCGGCCGAGGACGCGATTGTAGCAATCCTCGGCCAGTTTTTTTCGACCCGCCGAATTGTCCGCGTAGCGGAAACATTCGATCTTCGGATGGAGGGTCACTAGCACTTCGACACCGCGCCGGCCGAGAAGATTCCAAAAATGGGTGACGAAGTCCATATCACCGTACCAATAAACAAAATCGCGATTCGCTGCCGTGACCGGCTGCTCATCGATCGTTTGATATGCCAGGTTCACTGGCAGGATGATCGATCGGCTGCGCAGCGGCGCCGCCAAGGGCACGGTTTGAAACGGCAGCATTTTTTCACCGTTGGTCGACGTGCCTTCGGGGAATAAAAGTACATTCGCTTCTTGCGGCTTGCGCGTCATCTCGCAAACCATTGTACCCACTTCGTTTTTTCTTTGCCGGTTGATAAAAATCGTCCCGCAGAGCACGTTCCACTGACCGACGATCGGCCATTTTTTAACCTCGCGTTTCGACACGAAAACAATCGGGAAGATGCTGCCGAGCACGATGCCGTCGACGTAGCTGACGTGGTTGGCAATAACGACGTAACCGCCGCGTTCCAACTGGCCCTCATCGCCCGCGATCGTCACTTTGATGTTGAGAATCAAGCGCAGCAAAAGGGTATAATTGCGGTTGAGGCGGCTGAGGATTTTCCAACGATTGGGCAGCCCAAGAATCGAGATCCATAAATGCACGATTGCCACCAGAACGAAAAAGACCACCCACAGGGATAGAAAAGCGGCAAATTTAAGCAGGCGCATCGCTCACCTTGAAGTCGCCGAGGCCGAGTCGTTTGAGATACTCTCCTTTGAGGCTAGCGAAATCCAACAGCAAAAAAAAATCCGCCGTGCCAAATTCCTTGTCCAACGCCGGCGGCCCGCACACCAAGGCGCCGATGCGGAGGTAGCCTTTGATCAAGCTCGGCAACTTTTGAAACAGCGCCTGCTCGTCGGCGACCGCAACCGTATCCGCCATGCCGGCGAACTGACACTTTTTTACCGGCTGAACGCGATAGATCTCGGGCGCATAATATTTATTTTTAAACAGCGAAAACATCGCGCTGACTTCAGCGATATCCGTCGTGTACAGGCTGCCGCAACCAAAAAGATAGCGCACATGATGCTTGCCAATCTGCTCGACGATCGCCTCCCACATGAGCGGAATCAGCGCTCGGTCGCGAAAGTCTTTACGCGCGCACGAGCGGCCGAGCTCCATCAATTCGCCGTCCAGTGTTTTAATTCGCGTCAGATCGAATTCTTGCTCGGAGTAAAAGCCGATGTGACGACGCGATTGCGCTCCGCGAAGCAGGCGGTAAGTACCGACAATATCGCCGCTGCGCAATTCCCGAACAATCAAATGATCGCAATAGGGGTCGAATTCGTCGATATCCAAGCCGTGCTCGTACGACGACGCCAATCCTTTATGAAGTTCTAGGTTAAAGACGTTGAATCGGAGCCGCTGAGCTTGCTCGATTTCGCGCGCATCGGTGGCAATCTTGACTTCAAAATCGGCCATTCAGTCAAAAGTAACATATGCCCCGGGCCTTGATTAATCTCGGGCGAAGGGGAGCCGAATTGGCGAACCCGGCTAGCGGTGGCGCCATATTGGCGCGCGTTTTTCTAAAAACGCGCGCACTCCTTCTTCGACATCTGCGGTCTGCAGGAGCTCGCGACCATATATTTCTTCGGAACGTTTGAGAGCTTGATCGAAGCCGCCGAGCGACATCTCGCGCAAGCCTTTCAAGGTCAGACGTAAAACTCGTCCGCTCTTGTTCGATAGTTCGTCCAAGAGCGCGCTCAAGCCGGCAGCAAATTGCTCCGCGTCAATGACGCGATTGATCAGTCCGAACGTCTGCGCTTCGCGTGCGGAGAAACGCCGGCCGGTGAGAATCATCTCGGCCGCGCGATGATAGCCGATCAATTGCGAGAAGCGCGCTAGCGCCACCGGCGGGTAACAACCGACGAGAATCTCCGGGGTGGCAAACAAACTTTCCTCGCTGGCAATGATTAAATCGCACGAGCTCGCGACTTCGCAACCGCCGCCCAAACAAAGGCCGCGGACCGCGGCCACCGTGACCTGCGGCAACGCCAGCAGTTTGCGAATGACTCCATGAACAGCGTCGAGCATCTCGGGAACTTTTTCTCGGCTGTGATCGCGAATGTCGACGCCTGCCGAAAAGGCGCGCGCGCCGGCGCCCTGAAATACGATCACATCCGCTTCACCATCCTGCGCGCAGATCGTCAGCGCCTGGTCCAGCTCACGCAAGAGCTTGAGATCAAAGACATTTAACGGCGGTCGCTCCCAGGTGATCGAGATTGACCGGCCGTTCTTTGTGCTCGTAACACCCATCGCTTCGTCACCTCCATCGTCGCGCCCAATAGTCGAACCATTTACTTACTAGCGCCAACGGCGATGTTTTTTCTTAAACTATGGCGTCGGCGCTTACAAGCAAGCGAAGCCGGCATGAGCGCGAAGTAAATTTGACAAAAAGCCCGGCAGGGCCTAAACTTGGTCTCCTTAAGGAGGATGCTCATGAAGATGCAGCGGTCGTTCATTATAGGGCTGTTTTTCGTTGTCACTCTGCTGACCAGCTCAGCGCAAGCCGCGCCTGACGAGTATGACGACAGCCAGTCCAACCCGTTACGCGTTACCGCGTATCTATTCTACCCTGTCGGTTGGCTCGCGGAATGGACGATCTTTCGCCCGTTTCACTTCCTTGTGAGCGCAACCCCGCAGCTGGAAGCCTTTTTTGGTCATAATCCGCACCCGCCGGTTTTGGCGGAGCCACAACCGCTGCAAGATTATGGAATGCCTAAAAAAGTTCCGGTCAAACCCGCCGCTCAGCCGCAGCCGCAAGCCGCCGCACCCGCCGCCGCGCCAGAAACTGTAAAAATCGTCCAGGTACCCGTAGAAAAAATCGTCGTCAAAGAAGTCCCGAAAATCATCGAAGTCGAAAAGATCGTCTTTCCGGATGTCGCCTTTCGTTTTGATTCCGCCGAACTTACCGACCTTGGTAAGGGGCAGGTGTACGTCGCGGCGCAGCGGCTCAAGGAAAAAGCTGATCTGACCGTTGTGATCGAAGGCCACACCGACGCAGCCGGCACTGAGGAGTACAACCAGAAGTTAGGTCAGCGGCGCGCTCAGGTCGTGATGAAGGAGCTTTCGGCCCAGGGGATCGACCCCAATCGTATGTCGGCTGCTAGCGTTGGCGAGAGCAAACCTTTGATCGATCAAGACGCCCAGTGGGCAAGAGCGGTTAATCGTCGGGTGGAATTTCAGGTCCAGGGAGCACGCTGACACGGGTCAAAAATTTCTGTTTTCAAGCCCAGCCTGACTTCGAGGCTGGGCTTTTTTTTCGCCGCTGAAAACTGGCACAATGTCCAAAAGCCCGATTCAAACCAACCGCGATGGCCTACAATCCCCGCGATAGTTACTACAAAAAAGCCAAGCAAGAAGGTTACCGCTCACGCGCCGCCTATAAGTTACTCGAGCTGCAACAGCGCTATCGTCTGCTCAAGCCCGGCGATGCGGTCGTCGATCTCGGCGCCGCGCCCGGCGGCTGGCTCCAGGTCGCCGCCAAGACAGTCGGTCAAAACGGCAAAATCATCGGCGTGGATTTACAAACGATCCAACCTTTTCGTGAACGTAATATTATTTTACTTCAGGGCGATATGGCGAGGAATGAGATTCAAGAGCAAATTAAAGCGGTCTTGAACGGACCAGCAGACTGCGTGTTATCCGATCTAGCGCCGAAACTAAGCGGCATTCGCGACGCCGACTTGGCGCGCTGCCTGGAGCTCAATAAGGCGGTTCTCGAGGTCGCTATCCAATTGCTGCGGCTCAGCGGTTCATTGCTTATCAAGAGTTTCATCAGCAACGATCTGCATGGCTTTACGGCTGAGCTGAAAAAATACTTTTCCGCCGTGCAACGGACCAAACCGGACGCCACACGCCAGGGATCTTCGGAATTTTACTTTTACGCCAAGGGCTTTCTACCAGTCGTTGACCGCAGTCGCTGAATGCACACGTGCGACCGTTATAAAACATATGCCGGAATTCAGGTGGGATCCGATCACCGGCCGCTCGGTCATTATCGCCGCAGCGCGGTCGAAGCGGCCACGACAGCATGGCGCCGGTAACGGGCCGGCGCACGGCGAGCCATGTCCTTTTTGCCCCGGCAACGAAGCGCTCACGCCGCCCGAGGTCTGGGCTCTACGGGAAAATCATTCGGATGCCAATAAACCAGGTTGGACCGTGCGCGTGGTTCCCAACAAGTACCCGGCGCTGGAAGATAACGGCGCTTCGACGGCAAAAAAAGACTCCTTTTATGAATCGCTCAATGGGCTCGGGATTCACGAGGTGATCATCGAAAGTCCCGACCACGAAATCAACATGGGCGCGCTCAATATCGATCAATGCACGGACATTTTACGCGCCTACCGCGCGCGCATGCGCGTTTTAGGCGGTGATCCACGCTGGCGTTATTTGCTCCTCTACAAAAACCAAGGCGAGCGCGCCGGCGCGACCTTTGAGCATTTACATTCGCAGTTGATCGCCTTGCCCATTGTGCCACAGTCGGCGGCCGACGAACTCACCCGGGCAAAAAAACACTATGACTCAACGGCCCACTGTATTTTTTGCGAAATTGTTCAGCGTGAAGTGAATTGTGGCGAGCGTCTGGTGTCGCAATCAGACAAATTCATTGCGTTCTGCCCTTTCGCGCCGCGTTTTAGCTACGAAGCTTGGATATTGCCAAAAAATCATGTGGCAGCTTTCGAACAGAGCACGGATGAAGATATTACGGCGCTGGCTCAATTCCTCAGGGATTTCATTTCGCGGCTGAACCGAGCCCTCGACCGGCCGCCGTTCAATTACGTGATCTACTCAAAGCCGCCGCATCAAAGCACGACTCGCTACTACCACTGGCGCATCGAGATCCTGCCGCAGATTGCACGCGCCGCGGGTTTCGAGTGGGGCTCGGGCATGTATATGAATTCGGTCGCGCCGGAAGAGGCGGCGCGCTTACTGCACGACGCGGCGCTTTAAGCTTTCGAGGGGTTGCCTTTCGCGCACCTGACGTTGCTGGTAGAGCAGCCAGGATGCGGCAAGAGCGCAACCCAGACCTGAAATGGCGATTGCCTTCGGCGTGCCGACCAAGTGGGCGACGCTGCCGATAAACAGTGTGCCAAAGGACCACATGCCTTTGTCCATGAAAAACAAGCTGAGCATGCGGCCCAACAAATGCGGCGGCGTCTCCATTTGCACGACGGAATTTGCCACCGAGCGAAACGCGATATTGCTAGCGCCGACGAGAACCAGAAAGAGCATCGACAGCGGTAGAGAACGGCAGAAAGAAAACAAGATCAGCCATAGAGAGAATGAATAGACGCTCATCGCGACGAAGTGCGTGCGCCGTCTCAGCCGGCTGAACGACGCGATTCCCAAACCGGCGATCACCGCGCCAATGCCCGGCGCGGCCAATAATAAACCGAACGTCGACGGGCCGGCGTGCAGCACGTCCGTGGCGAACACCGGCAAGAAACGCGAATAGGGCGTGCCCACTAACGCAACCCCATAAGTCAGCAAAATGATCGCAAAGAGGCGACGCTGACCGCGCAAAAAAAGGTAGCCCTCGCGAACCTCTTCCCAGAAAGGCGCTTCATCGTTGCTTCTTAACTTAACCGAGGGAAAAACCATCACGAGCAACGTCACGATGATAGCGAGAAAACTCACTGCGTTGACAAACAAACAACCGGCCACGCCGATCACGCTGATCAGCACGCCGCCGAGCGATGGCCCGGCGATTTTCGCCAAATTGGCCATCGAGGAATTGAGCGCGATGGCGTTCATGAGATCCTCGCGCGGTACCAGACTATTGATCAACGAGTGGCGTGCGGTCTGATTGATAGTGTTCACCGTGCCCAGGAAGAGAACCAGGGTAATCACGTGCCAGAACTGGATGGCTTCGAAATAGACCAACGCCCAGAAAACAAACGCCTGAAGCATCGCGAGAATCTGCGTCGACATGAGCAGCCGGCGGCGCTCGATGCGGTCGACGATCGCGCCGCCGACCACGCCCAGCAGCAGGCGCGGCAGCGCTTGGGAAAAACCCACCAGGCCGAGCAGAAACGGCGAGCCGGTCATCGTCCAGACCAGCCAGCTTTGCGCCATGGCCTGGATGAAATCGCCGACGTGCGAGAGGCTGGTGCCGAAAAAAAGCAGCCGAAAATTGCGATGCTGAAGCGAGTGGAGCGGATACGCCAAACGGATCGACCCTCGTGCGAAGAGGGCCATTATTCGACCGTCACGCTCTTAGCGAGATTACGCGGCTGATCCACGTCCGTGCCGCGATGCACGGCGATGTAATAGGCCAACAGTTGCAGCGGGATCGTCATCACGATGGGCGTAAGATAGTGCGAAGCTTTGGGCAGCGTCAAGACCCGATGCCCGCTGATCTCGCTCACGCTCTTCACATCATCAGTCAATACCACCACTTTGCCGCCCCGTGACTCTACTTCTTTTAGATTGCTCACGGTTTTGTGAAAGTAACGATCGCGCGGCGCCAAAACCAACACCGGCATTTTCTCGTCGATCAAAGCAATCGGGCCGTGTTTCATCTCGCCCGCCGGATAACCTTCGGCGTGAATATAGGAAATCTCTTTTAGCTTGAGCGCGCCTTCCAGGGCGATCGGATAATTGATGCCACGCCCGAGATAGAGGAAATCCTGGCTGTGCATGAGATCGCGTGCTAACTCTTTGACTTGATCTTCCAGCTCCAAAGCTTTGTCCACCCAGCTCGGCAGAAACATCAAATCGCGTAGCAATTTTCGCGCATCCACCGGCTTGAGCTTGCCGTTAAGCCGGCCCAATGCGACAGCCAAAAGATACAACGCCGTCAATTGAGTGGTGAAAGCTTTGGTGCTGGCTACGCTGATCTCCGGTCCGGCATGCGTGTATAACACGCCGCGGGATTTTCGCGGGATCGATGAATCGATCACGTTGCAGATCGAAAGGATCTTGGCCTTCTTGGCGCGCGCTATTTCAGTCGCCGCCAAAGTGTCGGCGGTCTCGCCGGATTGGCTAACCATCAACAAAACCGATTTCGGATCCATGAGCGGCGAGCGGTACCGGAACTCAGAGCCATAGTCGACTTCGGCGGGAATGCCAGCGATCTCTTCGAGCATGAATTTGCCGACCAAGCAGGCATGCCAGGCGGTGCCGCAGGCGACGAGATGAAATCGTTTGATTTGCTTGGCCATGGTCGCGGTCAATTTCATATCTTCGAGCGATACCTGCCCATCCTTGAGCGAGATGCGGCCGCGAAACGTGTCTGCCAGCGCGCGCGGCTGATCGTGAATCTCTTTGAGCATGAAATGCGCAAAGCCGCCCTTTTGTGCCGCTACGGCGTCCCAGGTAATTTCTTTTACCGGGCGCTTGATGGGTTTGCCTTTCCCGTCGAGCAAGCGATAAGAGCCGAGCGTGACTTCGCCGATTTCGCCGTCTTCGAGAAACGTCACCTTGCGGGTATAGTCGAGTAACGCGGGAATGTCGGAGGCGATAAAAGTCTCGCCCTCGCCCCAGCCAATCACAATCGGCGTCGAATTTTTTGCCACGATAAGACGCCGCGGATCGCGCCGGTTAAGAAATAACAAGGCATAGGAGCCGCGAATTTCGCGCAGTGTGCGGCGCACGGCTTCGAGGAAATCGACGCCGCGCTGGATTTTCTCGGCAACGAGATGAGCGACGATCTCGGTATCGGTCTCGGAGCTGAAATGGGTGCCGCGCTTGGCCAGTTGCTCTTTGAGCTCGAGATAGTTTTCGATGATGCCGTTGTGCACGACCACGACGTCGCCGGCGCTGTGCGGATGGGCGTTGGTTTCTGACGGTCGGCCATGGGTCGCCCAGCGCGTGTGGCCGATGCCAACCGTTCCACTCATCGGCTGGCGGTGCAGCATCGATTCCAGATTGCTCAACTTGCCCTCGCAGCGGCGTATCGACACTTGGCCGTCGTGCAATACGGCGATCCCGGCGGAGTCGTAACCGCGGTATTCGAGTTTTCTTAAACTTTCCAGTATCAGCGGCGCTGCTTCTCGATGCCCGATGTATCCGACGATTCCGCACATTATTTCTTGTTTCCTTTCATCTTACGGCGCTTTTCTTCGGTCCAGCCTTCGCGCACGCGCTCTTCACGATCATTGAATACCAAAGCTCCCGCCGGAATGTCGTGGCGCACGGTGCTCGCCGTGGCGACGTAAACATCGTCGCCTAAGGAAATCGGCGCCACCAACGTCGTGTCACTGCCCACCTGCACGCGATCGCCGATCGTGGTTTTATATTTTTGGAAGCCGTCGTAGTTGCACGTGATCGTGCCGGCGCCGATGTTAGTATCGCGGCCGATGGTCACATCACCAAGATACGTGAGATGGTTGGCCTTGGTGCCATCACCAACCTGCGCGGCCTTGGCCTCGACGAAATTGCCGATGTGAACGTTACGGCCCAGATGGGTTCCTGGCCGCAGATGGGCAAATGGTCCAATAATAGCGCCTCGATCGATGCGGCTTCCGGTTAGCACGACGGAGAATTTTAAAAGAACTTCATCGCCGATCTCCATATCGGTAATAAAAGCGCTGCCATCGATCTGACAGCGTTCGCCAATAGTCGTTTTTCCCTGGAGATGGGTATTGGCGCCGATCACCGTGTCTTTCCCGATTGTCACACTCTCTTCGATGTAAGTAGTATCCGGGTCTTTGAAGGTGACTCCCGCCGCCATCCATTTCTTATTGATGCTCTGGCGCAAGTTTTTTTCCATGAAAGCGAGCTCCTCTCGGCTATTTATTCCCATCACTTCGCGGCTATCGCTCGCCTGCACGGTCTCGACCTTCTTGCCCTGGCCGAGAGCGATGGCGACGATATCCGGCAAATAGTATTCGCCTTGTTGATTGTCGTTGTTAATGCGGTCCAACGCGGCAAAAAGAAACGATGCCGAAGCCACGTAAACCCCGGCGTTGATCTCGCGGACTTTGCGCTGCGCCTCGCTGGCGTCCTTCTCTTCGACGGTGGCGGTAATCGCACCTTTCCCATCGCGCAGGATACGGCCATAACCTTTAGGTTCGTCTAACACGGTCGTAAGTAGCGTGACCGCGGCGCGCCGATTACGATGATGCCCAACCATCTCGCGCAGAGTCTCTTCTCGAATCAGCGGCACGTCACCGCTCAAAATGACGATGTCGCCGTCAAAGTCCTTGAACGTCGCCGCGGCGCACAAGACGGCATGGCCCGTGCCAAGCTGTTTTTCCTGAATTACCCAGCTTACGTCCGTCCCACCGTAGGCCTCTCGAACCGCATTTGCGCCGTGGCCGACTACGATCGCGACGAGCTCCGGGCCGAGCCGGCGCGCGCTTGCTAAGCCATGAAGAAATAGGGCTTTCCCCGCCAAAGGATGGAGCACCTTGGGGAGTGCCGATTTCATCCGCGTGCCCTGGCCGGCGGCTAAAAGAATAATTCCAAGTTGTTCCATTTCTTTTCCATTCAAGGCGAAAATTAGGATTATAATGTAACCACAAAATCAATCAACGAGCAGAATTTTAACCGAGGCGGTGGATATTCGTGGATCGTTTGAAGATCTCATCGTTCAGCACATCGAAATAACCGGGCGGCGCCGGCGTGAGGATAGGGACGATTATAATCGGCGCCTTGGAATAAAGCGGGCCTTAAACAGGTCGCAAAAGCAAGCGGCTATCAAGTTAGACGGACGGAATTTCCAGCCGGCGCATGCCGCGGATTTTGCACAAAACTATTTAAACTTAGAGCCAGGTAAGTTATTCTTCGAACAGCGGAGTTTTTATGCAAGAAAAACATCCCAGGCAGGCGGCGCTGGTGCCATGGGAAGAAGACACCGAGGAAAACTGGTGGGACTATTGTCCCATTTGCAATTCAAAATTGTTAAATCAGAAATGCAAGTATGTTTGTTCCAACGCGAGCTGTAATTTTTTTATGAGCTGCAGCGAGTTCGATCTTTGATCCTTATGAGCGGCTAGAACCGCTCGGCGCGACTGCGCGAAGAGCAAAAAGCATGTCAAAAACCGCCGGCATCGTCATCATCGGCAACGAGGTGTTATCGGGCAAGACGCAAGACACCAACTCCTATTTCTTCTGCACGGAGCTCCGCCAGTTGGGCGTCGAAGTGAAAAAGATCTCGACGATTCAAGATGAGATCGACCTGATCGGCCGTGAAGTCGCAGACTTTTCCAAATGCTTTGATTATGTTTTTACCAGCGGCGGTGTCGGGCCGACCCACGACGACGTCACCATCGAAGGCATTGCCCATGGTTTTGGCCTGAAGGTCGTGCGCCACCCGGACATCGAACGGCGTATGCGCCAGCGGCTGGGCGACCAGGTAAACGACGTTCGTTTACGCATGGCCAACGTGCCTGAAGGCGCGACGCTATTGGCGACCGAAGCGCTCTTTGCCGCGATCGTGAAAATTCACAACGTTTACATTTTTCCCGGCATTCCGAAAATCCTCCAAGAGCGCTTTCACACGATCAAAGAAGCCTTTCGTGAGAAACCCTACTTTCTGAAAAATGTTTTTGTCCGATACGGCGAAGGCGTGATCGCCGCGATGCTCAACGATCTTCTGGTAAAATTTCCCGAGCTTATGCTGGGATCGTATCCGGTCCTCGACCTGCCCGATTATAAAGTCAAGGTCACCTTGGAATCGAAGGATTCGCAATACCTTGATCAAGCGCTTCAAACTTTCGTCGCCTCGCTTCCCGCAGATGCGGTTCAGCGCATCGACTAAATAAAAGTAATGGCCGATCAGTCGTCTTGGGGCGTGTTGGCGCCCTATAAAAAGGCGCCCCTACCACCTCTGCCGAACATGCTGAAAGCCCTGGGTCCAGGCGTCATTTTTATGGCGCTCGCTCAAGGCAGCGGCGAGCTCATCTGGTGGCCGTACATCATCGCCAAGTACGGTCTGAGTTTTTTGTTTCTTTTGCTGCCAGCTTGCTTACTGCAGTTTCCCGTTACTTACGAGATCGGCCGCTATACCGTGCTCACCGGCGAAAGCATCTTTCAGGGCTTTATTCGTTTGCAGCGCCACTTCGCGTTTTTTCTCTGGATCTTGATGACGCTTTCCTTTCTTTGGTTCGGCGCCTTCGCTGCCGCCGGCGGCACTTCGTTGGCGGCGCTGACGAATTTTCCGGCAGGTTGGTCGGCGCGCGGCCAAACGCTTTTCTGGGGTTATACTTCGATGTTGGTGTTCCTCGTCGCTATCCTACTGAGCAAAGTCATCTATCAGCTCGTCGAAGCATTCATGTGGGGCGTGGCGCTCCTCACGTTGGTGGGACTACTGTGGGCAAGTGCCAATGCCGAAGCCCTGCATGCGCTGCCGGCTTTCGCGAGGGGTTTGTTCGTGCCGGATTTATCCATGCCGAGACCGTGGGATTCTGCAGACGCGACGAAATTATTGACTGCGATCACCTTTGCCGGTCTCGGCGGCTTCTGGACGCTTTTTTACTCCTACTGGGTGCGCGACAAGGGCGGCGGTATGGCGCACTACATGGGTCGGCTCACCGGACCGATTACCGGCAAAGCCGAGGCGATCCCTAGTTCAGGTTTCACTCCAGGCAACGACGAAGGGCTGGCGCATGTGCGTCGCTGGCGGCATTATTTATTCTGGGATATCAGCATCGGCATCGGCGGTAATCTGCTCACGACGCTGATGACTTGTTTGCTCGCCTATGCCCTGCTCTTTCCCAAAGGACTTCTGCCTCAAGGATACGAGCTGGCCGTGGTGCAAAGCCGTTTCTTCGAAGTGAGTTGGGGCGTGCTTGGTCGATTTTTGTTTCTCATCGTCGCCGCGGCGTTTCTCTCCGACACCTGGCTCGCTACTGTGGATGCCGTGAGCCGGATTCATACGGATTGCCTGTTTGCCTTTTTTCCCAAAACCCAATCGATTTCCGTGCGCACGTGGTATTTAATTTTTCTCTTCCTGCTCACCGCCATCACTTCGGCCACCATGGGCGCCGCCGAGCCGGGAGCGTTGATCTTGCTCTCAGCGGTGATCGGCTTCGTCGGCACCGTGCTGTTTTCCGTGGCCCTGATTTTTCTCAACCATGTCTATCTGCCACGCTACCTTCCCGCCGCGGCGCGGCCCGGACGATTGAATTTAATTTTTCTCTGCGTCTCTTGTCTGGCTTACCTGATGCTCGCTATCGCCTATTTGTTAACCGTCACGGGAATCGTGCAATAGGAGTTTGCCGCTTGCTAAATAGCGGTCGCATTGAACCGTGATCGATGATTGGCGCCGTTAGTGGGTTTAGATGAAATTGAAGATTTGCCGCGCGGGTTCAATCCGACTGATTATTTCAAAGCGCTAAGCGGTTGGCCGCTCTGCGTGCCGATCCAAACTTCGCCTCCCTCGAAGACTTCTTTTTTCCAAATCGGCACGGTTTTTTTAATTTCTTCAATGGCGAAGCGGCTCGCGGCAAACGCCGCATCGCGGTGCGCTGATGAAACGACGATGATTACGCTCGCCTCGCCAATCTGCACCGGACCGAGGCGATGCACGATCGCCATTTTGCAGATCGGCCATTTTTTCTTGGCGTCTGCACCGATGCGCGCCAGCTCTTTTTCGGCCATCTCTGGATAAGCTTCATAATCGAGGGCAATCACCTTGCGCCCTTCGTTGTTATTGCGCGTCGTGCCGATGAAGGGAACGACCGCGCCGGCCTCTGGATCGGCGACATAATGAACCAACTCGTTTAAATCGATCGGCTGATCCGTGACGCGAAACATTACCGTTTATCCTCCACTCACCGGCGGAATAAACACGACTTCGTCTTGTTCGCGCAATACATGATCCAGACCGACATAATTCTGATTGACGGCGTATAAAAGACGAATGCCGGGCACATCTAGCTTGGGATAATCTTTTTGCAATTGCCGCCAGAGATCGGCGATGGTGCAGCCGTCGGAAATTTCTTTCGACACCTCCGCCGCGCCGGCGCGCTCACGCAAAATCGCGAAGAATTTCACTTTGACTTTCATTTGCCCTGGAGCTGCGAAACCATGTGGCGGATCTCCGGCAAAATGAGCTTTTCCATCGCCAGCTTTACCGCGCCGCTCGAACCCGGCACGGAAATCAGCACTTTGCCGCGCGCCGTCCCCGCCGCCGCCCGGCTCATGATTGCCGCCGAACCGATGTCCAGGTAACTCAAGTAGCGAAAGATCTCGCCGAAGCCGTCGAGTTTCTTTTCCAAGAAACCGCTGACCACTTCATAGGTTCCGTCCCGCGGCGCAATTCCGGTGCCGCCGTTGACGATCACAGCATCGACATCGCTCCGCCCCAAAGCCTCGTTGAGCAGCTTTTCGATTTCTACGGGTTCATCTTTAACGATGCGATAGCCTGTCGCTTCGTGCGCTTCGTCCGCGAGAAATTTCCTGATCGTTTGGCCGCTGGTATCGGTGCTTTCGTCGCGGGTATCGCTGACGGTAATGACGAAACAGCGAATACTTTTCTTGCCCTTTTCTTTATGCTCGTGAACCGACATCATGCTTCTCCCAAAAATCTCAGCTCGAATCATACCAACACCGGCCATGAATTCAAAGGTCGGTCAAACCGCTCCAATCGACCGACGAGCCGTTTCACGGCCGCACCCGTGAGTTGCCCGCGCAGTGTTGGCCGACTATGATACCTGGCAATGCTATCGCCCTTCTCGCTATACATCCATATCCCCTACTGCGTCAGTAAATGTCCCTACTGCGACTTCAACTCGCACGTCGTAGCGCAGATCCCGGAGCAGAGCTATAACGATACTTTGCTGCGCGAGCTCGAGTTCTTCGGCAGTCGAGACGAATGGCGCGGCCGAACCGTGCAGAGCATTTTTTTCGGTGGCGGCACGCCGTCCACCTTCGAACCCCAGAGCATCCGTAAGCTTCTCACGTCGGTCGCCGCAACGTTTCCCTTCGAGGCCGATTGCGAAATCACTTTGGAAGCGAACCCGGGCACCGTCGATAGCGAGAAATTTTTTGGCTACCGTGACGCCGGCGTCAACCGCATCAGCGTCGGCGTGCAGTCGTTTCAGACCAGGTTGCTCAAGTTTCTCGGCCGCATTCATTCCGCCGACGAAGCGAAAAGAGCGCTCAGCACGGTGAAGCAGGCCAATTTCAACAGCTTTAGCTTCGATTTGATCTACGCCAATCCCGGGCAAACTCTTGCAGAACTGGAAGCAGATCTTGACGCGGCGCTGGAGTTTCAGCCGCCGCATCTATCCGCCTACAATCTGACCTTCGAAGAAGGCACGCCGTTTCACCACGAGTATCGCTCAGGAAAAATGGGCAATTTGAGCGAAGAAGAAGAGATCGCCATGGCCGAGTTAATCGAAGTGAAGCTCGGCGCGGCGGGACTGAAGCGCTACGAGATTTCCAACTACGCTCGGCCCGGCCGGCATTCGCGCCATAATGTGAATTACTGGCGCGGCGGCGACTATCTCGGTCTCGGCGCCGGCGCTCATAGTTACCGAAGAAACTCCGACGGCGTCTCTGGTCAACGCTGGAGTAATGAAAAGAACCCCGCCAAGTACATGACGCAAGTGAGCGAAACTCATCTGGCGATCGTCGATCGCGAGGCGATCGAGCGTGAAAAAGCCGCTGCGGAGTTCATGTTCCTCGGCCTAAGAATGACGGAAGGCATATCAAGCGAAAATTTCCGTCGAAGGTTTGGCCAAACTCCGATCGAATTCTACCCGCAGATCAAATCATGGATCGACGCAGAATTATTGGAGGAGCAAACGGGATCCCTGCGTTTCACGCCCAAAGGGCTTCTGCTTGCCAATTCGATCTTTGTGCATTTCATGTAGGTTTAATGGTAATTCAAATCGACGGACCTCGGCGGACTCGCCGTTTAGCCGAGAAGTCCTGGAGGACCCTATGGCAGACAATAGCCTCGACAAAATTCGCATCGATCATATCGGCAGCCTGGTTCGTCCGGCAAAATTAAAAGAGGTATTCGCGCGCTACGATCGCGGGCAAGCGACCAACGAAGAATTGGCAAAAGCGCAAGATACCGCAATCCGCGAGGTAATCCAAAAACAAGAGGCCCACGGCTTTCCCGTCGTCACCGATGGCGAGTTTCGCCGCCATAATTTCCAGGAAAGTTTCTCTCAGTGTGTTACCGGTTTCGACGTGCCAAAGAATATTTCGCTCTACTACGAAAACCGCGATCTCAACGAAACTCCACTCGAACGTGCCGAGCAGAATTTCGATGAAGCCGGCCCGGCGATCGTCACCCGCCGCGGCACGGTCGAACGGCTAAAGCTCATACGCAATTTGCCGTTGACGGAATACCGCTACGCCCAAGGTGCCGCCAAAGTTCCGGCAAAAGTCACCGTGCTGGGTCCTGATCGAATCGCCCAACGTTTCAAATGGGAAGCGTCGCTGAACGTTTACAAAGGCCTAGATGATTTTGTCGAGCATGTGGTTCAAATCGAACGGCAGATCATTGGCGAATTGGTAAACGCCGGTTGCAAGTACATTCAAATCGACGCGCCGGGTTATACAGCGTATGTCGATAATATTTCCTTGGACAGAATGCGCTCCCGTGGTGAGGACCCGGAAAGAAACTTTCAACGTTCCATCGACGCCGACAATGCGCTCATCGAAGGATTCCCCGGTGTCACGTTCGGCATCCACATCTGCCGCGGCAATGCCCGCACCATCGACCCGAAGACCGGCAAGCTCGTGCCTCAATGGCATCGCGAAGGCTCGTACGATGCCATCGCCGAGAAGCTTTTCAATTCTCTCAAACACCCGCGCATCTTGCTCGAATACGACAGCGACCGCGCCGGCGGCTTCGAGCCCTTACGTCTTGTGCCAAAGGACAAAATTGTTGTCTTAGGTTTGGTCTCAACAAAGAACTCCGATATGGAAACGGTCGACGATTTGCAACACCGCATCGATCAGGCGAGCAAATTTCTACCCGCCGATCAACTCAGCCTCAGCCCTCAATGCGGCTTTGGCGGCTTAGATTCTAAAGTTCTCAGCGAAAACGAGATGTGGAAAAAGCTGGATACGATCGTGGAAACCGCAAAAAAGATTTGGGGTTGATTGCGCTGAACATATTAGCACGCATCAGCTATCCTGCCGCACCTCACTCAGCCACTCTTCATGCACATCTACCCAGATCGAATCTTGATCGTGGCAGGTCGAGACTTCGCTCAAATCAAACTTAACCGTGTAGAGCGGTTTATGGATGCCGCGGTGGTCTCGGATGTTTTCCAGAATGCCATGGACCGAGCCGATGACGCCCCGTTTGCCTCTGATATATTTCGGTGTGCGTGGATTGCCGGTGGGATTCTCGACTGCGACCATGACGGCGTCGCCGATTTTGAATTTGCTGCCGGTGGATTCCATCATTCCTCTCAATCCGGTCGGACCCTGGGCGCTTCCGCCGTGAATCCGTCTCTCTCGCTTTCTCGCAACTGATTGGGTCCCAACGCGTAACCTGCGCCGATCAGACTGTCGACTGTAACGAGCTTGGCCAACTCTTCGTTTGTCATACCTTCGGTGCCCTTCGGACGTTGCGGCAAAACAAAGTAGCGAATATCCGAGGTGCTGTCGTAAACTTGAACTTCCTTACCGGCGGGGATGTCCAACCCAAACATATCCTTGATGCAGGCGCGCGGGTTCTGGACGATGTTGGTCCGGTAGCTCTCATGCTTGTACCACCATGGGGTGTCACCGAGGATGTCGTAGGGATAGCAGGAGCACAAGGTGCAAACGATCACGTTGTGAACTTTGTCGGTGTTCTCGACGACAACCAGTTTGCCGACTTTGCCCTGGTGCACGCCCATCTCTCGAAGTGCTTCTCGGCCCGTCGCGAGCAGTGCGTGTTTGAATTCAGGATCGGTCCACGCTTTCGCGACAATGACACCGCCTGCCCACGGCCGCTGTTCATGGAGCTGTTTCCATCGCTGCTCCAACTCCGCGCGGGTGGACCAACCCCGCTTGATCAACGCTTGGACAAAAACCTCGAGCAACTCCTGGTAATCTTTTAAATCCTGCTCTAAATTCCTCATGCGCTCTGCGAGCGTGCCGTGGTGTTCTTTCTTCTTGATTTTGAAAAAGTCGTCGTAGTCACCGCGCTCTTTGCGGTTGTCCTCGGTGACCATGTCCATCGCCTCGACGGCGCGCGCTGAAACCAGCGCGATGCCTTTCACGTATTCGTCGAGCCACTCTTCCAGATAACGCACGCGGGCTTCGATGTTCTTTCCCTCGGGTTTTCTTGGCTTGAAAAATTGATTTTTGCGTTTGAGATCGACACGGGCCTTGAGCAAATCGGGAAATGTCACGACGTTGCGCCGCAGTAAATAAAAAATGCGCGGCTCGAACCGCTTGGCGCGGTAATACTCCAGATCTTCTTCGACGGCTTTAATGTGCGCTTCGAAGTCATGCATGTGCCCTTCGAAAGGCTTGTGCGAATGTCCATGATCACCCGACATGAGATCCTCCGATAGTTCGTCCAATGCGCGGATCAGTGCGTATTAAATATCTCTTGATACTCTTTCAGCTTAGCTTTGGTTGCCTCCGTTTCCGACGCCGTCGGCTTTGCAGCATCGGCAGCCGGCGGCAAGCAACCAAACTTCATCAAGCAAGCCATCAACAAGAGCCGCGCTTTCGTCGCGGTGAGGTTGCTGCCGGCGATCGCCAGCGAATCGCGGGTCGGATCGACGAAGCCGCCGGCATTGCCGCGGCCGACTTTCACCACCGGCATGCCGCTGAACGTGGCGCGCTTGAGCGCCGCGTCGACGGAATTGCTCATGGCGCCAAACGGCGCCGATCCTTCGGCGATGAATCCGGCCAGCGGCGCATCGCGCAGATTCTTCTCGATCCGCGCCAGAATATCGACTTCGCTGCTCGCATCACCCGAGGTATCGTCCGACAAGTAGCGGGCATGCTTGACGATCGTGACTTTGGGAATCGCCGTCGCCGCCAGTTCTCCAACATTATTTTTGATCGCAATCGCAATCGTTCCGACCATTGACCTTTGAACTTTGGAACCTTGAACCTCTCGCGGTAACCGGCTGAGATTTACCTGTGAATTGTGTGTATGCCGCTTGACCGGCTTGAACGAAAACTGCGGCGCGCCCGGATGACCCATGCGGCCGATGATGCCGCCGTGACCACCGGTGGCGACGTAGCCACCAGGCCGCGCGTCGGATTTTTGCACATCCCGCGATGCAAAAATCTGCTCGTCGAGAATCGCCACAGCGCCGACGGAATCCCGGCCATTTTCATCCGCCCAGATGCGCGAGGTGATGTAGTTCACCGAGTCGACAATATTACGATCACCGTCGTT
>Ga0075431_100001685_pt1 | contig 20732 bp, 15 predicted proteins | sample RhiMetdeltSRZDD5_FD_75297 | JGI IMG/M metagenome (GOLD analysis project Ga0075431, IMG submission 75297) | Populus rhizosphere microbial communities from Tennessee, USA - Rhizosphere MetaG P. deltoides SRZDD5 | ecosystem: Host-associated > Plants > Roots > Rhizosphere > Soil | place: USA... | reverse complement strand
TTCTCGAAGATGAGCTCGGCGTTCTGGTAGAAACGCCAGCCGCGCTTATTGAAGACTTTATCGACGCGAAAGCCCGGCGTCCCTTTGGGTACCATGAAAAGCGTGCCGCCCTGGCGCACGTTGACCTCGGGATTCGTCCGTGCGTCGACGAAAAAGAGCGAACCTACGCTGCCGTTCGCAATGAAGCACTTCTCGCCGTTCAGCACCCACTCCTCCCCGTCGCGTTCCGCGCGCAAACGGTAGCCCGCTTTCGGGGCATCGGGTGGCGGCAAGCGGTTGTCGGATCCGGCATTCGGCTCCGTGATACCGCGGCCCATGAGGTACCTGTGATCGGCCATGAAGGGCTTGAGGAACCGCTCTTTCTGTTCGCGCGTGCACGAAGCGGCGATGAGATGGCTCCATTTCCAGTTCTGGCTGAAAGCTTTCGAGATGGCGCTGTCGCCGCGCGCGAGCTCGGCCATCACGATGGCCTGCGTGACGAAATCCGCGGCGGGTCCGCCCCATTCTTTAGGCACGGCGAGCGTGCGAAATCCGAGTTTCGATCCCCTGACTATGATGTCCCAGTCCCATGTTTCGCGCGGGTCGGCGATCTGGTCCTGCTTGGCGGAAAGGGGCCGTATCTCTTCTTCCGCGAATCTCCGCGCTTCCATCTGCCAGCCGCGCTGTTCTTCATTCAGTGAGAAATCCATGACGTTCCTATTACGTGACGAGTAACGAGTTACAGGTGACGACCAATCGAAGGGTGGGTCAACGACCCGCCGCTAAGCCGCCGCCTGCCGCTCAAAACCTGCAATCGCTTCCGCGATCTCGAGCTTCGTCGCGCTGTCGTGACCGCACCCGTTCAGGAAAATGAATGCGTCGTGGACGTATTTCTGCAGCGGCATGTCGCGCATCACGCCCATCGCGCCAAAACATTCCGCGGCACCGAGCGTCACTTCATTTACTGCTTCGGCGGTATAGACACGCGCGATCGTGTGCAACGGGAGATCTGCCACACTGCGGTCGGTCACGGCGTCGGGATGATCCGCGACCCACGCCGCTTTCCAGATCTGATTGCGCGCAAGCTCGAGCTTGATCGCGGCGTCGGAAAGTATCGTCCCGATCGCCTGATGCTCGACGATGCGGCGGCCGCCCTGCACGCGGATTTTGGCGTAATCGACTGCAGCCTCGTACGCCGCGCGGCCCAGCCCCAGATTGATCGCGGCGATCTGCACGTCGGCGCGCACGTCGTGAACGGCTGCGGCGAGCGGGCTCTGATTGTCTTTCCCGACCACGTTTTCAGCGGGCACGCGGCAGTTCTCGAAACGCACGTGTGCGCCCGTGCCGTGATGCCATCGCGTGAGCGGCCTCCCGCCCGTCGCCTGCCCGCTGAACGGTCCCTCGACGCTACCGATGACGAGCCCGGATGCTTCGCGCGGGACGAGGAACGTCGTGAGTCCGTTTCGGCCGGACTTCCTGGCGTCGGTCCTCGCCTGCACCACGAACAGCTTCGCAATCGGCGCATTCTGCACGAAGCCGACACTGCCGTTCAGGACCCATTCGCCGTTCGCCTGCTTCGTGGCGGTCGGGTCCGTACCCGGCTCGCCAGCGTCTGCGCGATGATAGTTCCAGCCTCGATCAGCGGAGTCGCTCCGCGCCAGCGCGAGATGGTAGCGCGCGTCTTCCACGAACTCCGGCAGCAAGCGCCCGCGCTGGGCATCGTTCATTGTTTCGTCGAACAGCACGCGAGCGAGGCCCTGCGTGATGCCAAGCGCCATCGCGATATCGATGTCGCCCGCAGCGAGCTCTTCCAGCACGAGGCAGGTGGTCAGGCTGTCCGCGCCCGCACCGCCGGCGGCCTCGGACAGCGACAGTGTCCGAAGTCCCATCCGCGATGCATCATCGAGGAGACTTGCCAGCAGCGGTTTTTCGAACGGTTCCAGCCGCGACGGATGCAGCGCCGCCGGCTTCACTTCGTTTTGCACGAACTCTCGTACGGTGTCGCGGAACTCAAGTTGCTCCGCGGTCAAATGCAGGTTGTACATCGCGTCCTCACGCTCCTCTCCACGGCTTGGATTCCCCAGCATACCATGGGGCAGCGCCCGCCAAGCTGCTATAGTCGGGCGGAAAATCAGGGACGGCGGACTGGATGGCGAAAATCTCGATCAGGCTGGGCGGCTATCAAGGGCCGAACTCCGTGCACACGCGCGCGGCAGTGAAGTTCGGTGAGCTGCTGGAACGCGAGGCAGGTGCCCTCGCCGCCTTCGAGCTCGTGGCTGACGTGCTTGCGCTGGGACGCCCCTCGGGCGAGCTTCCGGCAATGGTCGAGCGCGGCGAGCTTGCGCTCTGCTACATCTCCACCGTGCGTTTCGCGCCTGCCGTTCCCGAGTTGAAGATCTTCGAGCTTCCGTTCGTCGTGCGCGACCGCTCACGTACACAGCGTGCGCTTCAGGGCGAGCTCGGAGACACGCTCAAGCAGCGGATGCTGGACAACACACCTTTCCGTGCACTCGGCTTCTGGGATAACGGCTTTCGGCATATCACGAATAGCGTACGTCCTATACGTACGCCGGCAGATTGCAGGGGTTTGCGCATTCGAACGCAGGTGAGCGAGCTGCATGCGGAGACTATGAGCGCGCTGGGTTTCGTCCCCATTCCCGTGGACGTAAAGGAGTATGTCGAGCAGATCGCGACCGATCGCTTCCAGGCGCAGGAGAATCCGCTCACCAACACGTTCAATTTCAACGTGCATCGCTATCATCGCTACATCACGCTCTCGGGTCACTTGTTCGGCACGAGCGCGCTCGTGTGCAGCAAGGCGCAGTTTGCGAGCTGGCCCGTCGAACTGCAGCGGGCGGTCGAACGCGCCGGTCGCGAGGCGACGACATTTCAGCACACGCTGGCCGCGCACGAAGACGACGAGGTTCTTGCGAAGCTCGATCCGGGAGAGAACGACGTGATACGTCTCACGCGGGAAGAGCACGACGCGTTCGTGCAGGCCGTCGAGCCCGTGCTCGCGCGGCATCGAGGAGACCTGGACCCGAAACTTTTCGGGTATCTTTCCTAGCTGGCCGGGAGCGCTCGGCCGATCCGGGGCGTGCTGATCATGGACGTTCTTCGAACAGGCGCGAGGACGCGCTGGGCAGGATGCTGCAGCGTTCTTGCGGCGGCGTTACTTGCACTGACGTCCGCCACGGCGCTCGCCAACTATCCCGATAGACCGCTGCGTCTGATCGTGCCTTTTCCCCCGGGTGGTGCAGTCGACGTACTCGGGCGCGCCGTCGCGCTGAACGTCCGCGACGCGCTCGGCCAGAATATCGTCGTCGACAACCGGCCCGGATTCGGAGGCGCCGTCGGCTCCGAGCTCGCGGCGCGGGCGACAGCGGACGGATACACGTTGCTCATGGGATCGACTTCGACGATCTCGATCAATCCGGCGCTCGTTCCGAAGCTCGCGTACGATCCAGCCAGGGACTTCGTTCCGATCACACTGGTTGCCTTCGTTCCACACGTGCTGGCGGCGAGCGCGTCTCTCCCCGGCGCCACGCTGAAGGAATTCATCGCCTATGCCAAATCGCGTCCGGGGCAGTTGGCGTACGGCTCGGCGGGCACCGGCACGCCGCATCACATCGCGCTCGAGATGTTCAAACAGATGACGGGCGTCGACATGCTGCACGTGCCGTACAAAGGAACCGCACCCGCGCTCATCGATCTCCTGAGCGGACGTGTGGCCTGTATGTCGGCCGAGGTTCTCGCGCTGCTGCCGCACGTGCGCGCCGGTAAGCTGCGTGCGCTGGGCATCGCGACCGCCACGCGAAACCAGGTCGCGCCCGAGATTCCCACGGTGGCCGAAGCCGGTCTGCCGGGTTTCGAGGTGACCTCGTGGTACGGCATCCTCGCACCGGCGGGCACGCCGCGCGAAGTCACGAACCGGCTTGCGCGCGACATCGCGAAGTCGTTGGGCACGGCGGATATGCGTCAGCGCTTTGCCGATCTCGGTGCCACTCCAGTCGGCAACACGCCGGACGAATTCGCCGCGTTCATCAAGCGTGAAGCCGCGAAGTGGGCGAATGCGATCAAGATTTCGGGCGCAAAGGTAGAGTGATCGACCAGGAGGCAACGGTCATGAAACGCGACGCGACACCCAAACTGCAGACGCGAAGACTTTCGAACGCTTTCGGCGTCGAGATCCTCGACCTGAATCTGCATGAAACGCTACGCGACGAGACGATCGCCGAAATCCGGGCGCTCTGGAACGAGTATGGCGTCGTGCTCGTGCGTGGGCAGGACATTACGCCCCGGCAGCTGATCGCTTACAGCCGCCGGTTCGGCGAGCTGGACCTGCACGAGACGCTGAAGCCCTTCAGGCATCCGGACCACCCGGAGCTTTTCGTGCTTTCGACGATCCCGGTGAACGGCAAGCCTTCAGTGAGCGAAAACGTGGGACGGCACTGGCACTCGGATCTCTCGTATACGAAACGGCCGCCGCTCGGCTCGATTTTCCATGCGCTGATCCTGCCGGAAGTCGGCGGCGACACGATGTTTACGAGCATGCACGCTGCCTACGACGCGTTGTCCGATACGATGAAGCGGCTGATCGAGGGACTCGAAGCCGTCCACGACTACATGGGCGTCGAGAATATGAAAAAGCGCGATCCGAAGCTCGTTGCAGAGCTCCGCGAGGCCAATCCGCCGATCGCGCAGCCGCTCGTTCGGGTGCATGCGGAGACCGGCCGCAAAGCGCTTTACCTGAGCGAGCAGATGACCAAACGCATCGTCGGCATGACCGAGCGCGAATCGATGCCGTTATTGCGCTTTCTCTTCGAACATTCCGTCGATCCGCTGTTCACGTACCGCCACAAATGGCAGCGGCACGACGTGATCATGTGGGATAACCGCAGCACGATGCATCTTGCGCTCGCGGACTTCGCGCCAGGCGCGCATCGCTACTGCATGCGCACGACGATCGTCGGGCAGCCGAGCGGCTATGTCGTCGCGCGTTAGAGACTCTGGACAGCCGCCTAAGGCGACGGAGCGAGCGCCGCGAGCCCTAAGTAAAGGAGGTCTCGGAGGCAACACGGCCTGCGCATGCACAGGCCATGCATTGGTGTCCCTCTGAGGCGTTTACCGGGACTGGACGTGGCTGTACCAGTCCAGGATCTGCTCGCCCGTCCAGAAGACGACGCCTTCCTGTTTCTTGAGCGACTGGAGCACGCGCTCGAAATACTTGATGCGGTGAGGCACGCCCGAGATGTACGTATGTACCGCGATCGCCATCACCTTCGCGCGTTTGGCTGATTCGGCATAGACGCGCTCGAAATAATCCAGGCACCGCGACTCGAACTCGGCCGCGGCGTGATGCTGGATCATCATCATCGGGATGTCGTTCAACTCGACTGAATAGGGCATTGCCAGGACGCGTCCGTGCGCCGTCTCGATCGGCACCGGCTCGTCGTCGATGACCCAATCCGCGATGTAGCGGATACCCGCTTCGGCCAGAAGGTCCGGTGTGTCGAGCGTCTCCGTCAGTCCCGGTCCAAGCCAACCGACAGGCTGCTTGCCGCTGTACTCACGAAGGATCTTCACCGATCGCTGGATCATTGCGCGCTGGTCCAGCTCCGAGTGGATCGGCCGCTGGTCGTACGAATGCCCCATGAATTCCCAGCCGCTGTCGCGCGCGGCGCGAGCGATGCGCTCATAGTCGGTACACACACGCGCGTTCACGCACAGTGAGGCTTTGATGTCGAGGCTGTCGAGCGCTTCCTTGAGCCGCCAGAAGCCAACGCGATTGCCGTATTCGTGCCATGCCCAGTGGGCAAAATCCGGAAGCTGGGTGACGCCCGTCGGCGGCGGAAGCACCTGACGCGGCATGAACCGCGAGATATCCCAGACCTCGACATTGACGATCGGCCATACGACCATGCGCGCCCCGCCGGGAAGCTTCAGCGGCGGACGATCGACGATGGCGGAATACTCGACGCGTTCGGATGGATTCATACGTGTTCGCGTGAAAACGGCATTATAGCGACTACGTACTGCGCAGCTTCTCTGCGATCGCCTGGCCGGCCGGGCTGATTAGTCCGCTTCCGCGGTCACCCCCTTGAAACTCTTCAGGCGCGCCAGGATGAACGGCGTAAGTATCGAGATAATGGACAGGATGACGAGCGTGATCGTGATCGCGCTGTTGAAGAATATCTTCGGATTGCCGCCGGATATCGTCATGGCCTGTCGGAACGACTGCTCCATGATGCCGCCCAGGACCAGTGAAAGCACGAGCGGAGCGACGGGAATGTCGACCTTGTCGAAAATGTACCCGAGGACGCCGAAGAACAGAATGAGATAGAGGTCGGTCACGCTGCCGTTGATGGCGTAAGCGCCGATGACCGAGATCGCGATGATCAGCGGATATAGGGCGCCCGACGGAATGTACAGCAGGCGCACGAAAATCCCGATCAGAGGCAGATTCAGAATGAGCAGCATGATGTTGCCGATGTACATGCTGTCGATGAGGCCCCATACGAGATCCGGCCGGTTCTGGAAGAGCAGCGGCCCGGGCTGTATGCCGTACATGATGAACGCGCCGAGCAGCACCGCCGTTGCACCGCCGCCGGGTACGCCCAGCGTGAGTAGCGGAACCAGAGCGCCCGCGGTGTCCGAGTTATTCGCCGCCTCCGGGCCCGCAACGCCTTCGATCGCACCGTGACCGAACTCTTCCGGGTGCTTCGAGAGTCTCTTCTCGGTGGTGTAGGACAGTATCGAGGCGATCGTCCCGCCGGCGCCGGGCAGCACGCCGATGATGAAACCGATGACGCCGCCTCGCCAGATCGGCCCTATCGATCGCTTCCATTCCTCGCGCGTGAGCCAGAGCTTGCCGCTGATCTTGATCATCTCCGGCGCAGTGCCTTTGTAGATCCCTTCCATGCCCCTGAAGACTTCAGCCACTGCAAAAAGTCCCACGACGACGACCACGAAGCCGACGCCGTCCTGGAATTCCGGGACACCCATCGTGTAGCGCGGCTGGCCGCTTTGCAGATCGATACCGATGGTCGCGATCATGAGGCCCAGCACTGCCGAGAGCATGCCTTTGGCGGGTGATGCACCCGCGAGCGATGCGACGGCTGTCATCGCGAAAAGCATCAGCGTGAAGTATTCCGCCGGCCCGAACTTGAGCGCCATCGACGCGAGTGGAATGGCGAAAAGCGTCAACGCGACGACCCCAATCGTTCCCGCGAGGAACGAGCCGATGGCGGAGACTGCGAGCGCAGCACCCGCGCGGCCTTTTTTGGCCATTTCGTAACCATCGAGCGAGGTCATGACGGAAGCCGCTTCGCCCGGCGTGCGAATCAGGATCGCGGTCGTGGAGCCGCCGTACTTCGTCCCGTAATAGATCCCCGCCATCATGATCAGCGCCGAGGTGGGATTCATACCGAACGTCACCGGAATGAGCAGCGCCATACTCGCCGACGGCCCGATGCCCGGCAGCACCCCGACGATCGTGCCGAGAAAAACGCCGAGAAACGTGTACCAGAGATTGATCGGCTGCAGACAGACCGCGAAGCCGTTAATGATGTGCGTCAGCGTATCCACGCGCGCGCTCCTTTAATACGGCAGTATGCCCTGCGCCAGATTCACGCCCAGGATCTTGAACATCCAATAGCTGCCGACGCAAAACAGCACCGACGTCAGCGCATTGGTGACCCATTTGCGGGGGTTGAAATACGCCATCAGCGCGAAAAGATAGATCGTCGTGGCGATGACAAAACCCAGCTTCTCGAACACGAGAAAGAACAGGAAGGTCCACACCACCACGCCGGCGATCACGAGATACGTGCCGCGGTCGCTCTGCTTCGCCTCGGCCGTCCGGGGCGCGGACGCACGTTTGGGGGCACGCAGTATTTCGAGCAGGAGAATGCCGGCGGTGATCACGAGCGCTACGCCGAGCAGGCGCGGGAACGCTTTGGGCCCGAGCGGATCGCCGATTTCGAGGCTGGGAAGCTGCTCCGTGGCGTAGAAGTACAGGGCCGCGAGGACCAGAATGGACACGAAAATGACGCGATCGGCCATCGCAAACTTCTCCTCCGTTGGGGGGCGCCGGGGAATATAAGCGCGATAAGCCGTCGGCATGAGGACCGCGGCCTTATTTTCAACGCGACAATGTTACCCGAATAATTCGGGGCGCGTGTCGCAACCGCGGAACACGCTCGCTGCGTTTCGGTGCGCGCTTGCTGCATCTGCCGGCGGTATTCGGCGGGTCGATACGTGCGTCGATCAATGTGAATTGCAGACTCATGCGTGACGCCGCTGTACTTCGGTGCGGTGCCGATAATTTTGGTGGTCGTCGGCACGAAAAAGTCCTCTGACAACCATCAATTCGCTGTCTTGACACCGCGACGGGCAATCCGCTATTTTCGCAGGCTGTCCTGCGCTTTGGCAGCCCGCTCGACAGCTTTACTCCCGCCGTAATCCGTCAGCAGCGACAGCAAGCTCTCAAATGAACATCGCGGCGCGCTCGCCGCAACAAGGGGCATCACACATGAGTCACAACCTCTTCAATTCCCTGCAACAGTTTCAGTACGGCGGCAAGACCGGCCAGTACTATTCGCTGCCTGCGCTGGAAAAAGCGGGCCTCGGCAAGGTGTCGCGTCTTCCGCGCAGCCTGCGCGTGGTCCTCGAATCGGCGCTTCGCAATTACGACGGGAAGAAGATCACCGAAGCACATCTGAAAAGCATTGCAGGCTGGAAGCCGAACGGCAAGCGCTCCGAGGAAGTGCCTTTCGTCGTCGCGCGCGTGCTGTTGCAGGACATGACGGGAGTTCCGCTCGTCGTCGATTTCGCAACGATGCGCGAAGCGGCGAAAGCACAAGGCAAGGATCCTGAAATCATCGAGCCGTTGGTTCCCGCGCACCTCATCATGGACCACTCGGTGCAGATCGATCACTACGGCTCGCAGGATGCGCTTCGCAAGAACATGGAAATCGAGTTCGCGCGCAACCGCGAACGCTACGAGTTCCTGAAGTGGAGCGCGCAGGCGTTCAAGACGTTCGAGATCATTCCGCCCGGCAACGGCATCTGCCATCAGATCAACCTCGAGTACGTGTCGCGCGTCGTCTGGACGAAAGGCGACATGTGCTACTTCGACAGCCTCGTCGGCATCGATTCGCATACGACCATGGTGAACGGACTGGGCGTCCTCGGCTGGGGTGTGGGCGGCATCGAAGCCGAAGCCTCCATGCTCGGGCAGCCGATGTACTTCCTCGAGCCCGACGTGGTCGGCGTGCATATGACCGGCAGGCTCTCGCCCGGCGTCACCGCAACGGACCTCGTCCTCGCGATCACTCAACTTCTGCGGCAGAAGAAAGTCGTCGGCAAGTTCGTCGAGTATTTTGGCGAAGGCGCAGCATCGCTGCCGCTGCCCGACCGCGCGACGATCGGCAATATGTCGCCCGAATACGGCGCGACGTGCGGGTTCTTCCCCGTCGACGACATTTCTTGCGAGTTCCTCTCGATGACAGGCCGCGGCGATCTCGTGCCGCTCGTAAAGGCCTATTACCAGGCGCAAGGCATGTACGGCATGCCGAAGAAAGGCGAGATCGATTACAGCGAAGTCGTCGAGTTCGATCTCTCGACCGTGAAGCCTGCGGTGGCGGGTCCGCGCCGGCCGCACGACCGCATCGATCTGCCGGATCTCAAGGTCAAGTTCCAGGAGCTCATGGCGAAGCCTTTCGTCGACGGCGGATACGGGAAAGCCAAAGAAGCCGACAATCGCGTTCCGACCGACAAGGCGGGGATCGACGTGGGCCACGGGGACGTGCTCATTTCCGCGATCACCTCATGCACGAATACGTCGAACCCGGGCGTGCTGCTCGGCGCAGGCTTGCTCGCGAAAAAAGCCGTCGAGAAAGGCCTGAAGCCGCCCGCACGCGTGAAAACATCGCTGGGCCCAGGCTCCCTCGCCGTCACCGAGTACCTGAAAAACGCGGGACTGCTCCCGTATCTCGAGCAGCTGGGCTATTACGTTGCGGGCTATGGCTGCACGACGTGCATCGGCAACTCGGGCCCCCTCGACTCACACATCGAAGACTCCGTCACGAAGAACGACATCGTCGGCGCCGCAGTGCTTTCGGGGAATCGCAACTTCGAAGCGCGCATCCACCAGGCTATCCGCGCGAACTTCCTCATGAGCCCGCCGCTCGTCGTCGCGTTCGGTCTTGCGGGCACGGTGAACATCGATATGTCGAAAGACCCGCTCGGCAAAGGCAAAGGCGGCGAGCCGGTGTACTTGCGCGATATCTGGCCCACGCAGGAAGAGGTCGCAGGGGTCATGAAATACGCGACCGACCCTGCGATGTTCAAGAAAGTGTTCTCGGCCTTCAAGGAAGGCAATCCGCTGTGGGACGAGATTCCCGCTGCCGTCGGCGCAACGTACAACTGGCAACCGAATTCGACCTACGTGCGCCTGCCGCCTTATTTCGAAGGCTTCGGCATGCACCCCGGCAAGAGCGGCGACGTCAGAGGCGCCCGCGTGCTCGGCATTTTCGGCGATTCGATCACGACCGATCACATCAGCCCCGCCGGCGGCATCCGCCCGAGCTCACCGGCCGGCCGCTATTTGCAGGACCACGGCGTCGCGGTCAGCGACTTCAATACCTACGGGGCGCGGCGCGGCAATCACGAGGTGATGATGCGCGGCACGTTCGCGAACGTGCGCATCAAGAACCTGATGCTGCCCGGCACCGAAGGCGGGATCACGATCTACCAGCCCTCAGGCGAGCAGATGTCGATCTACGAAGCCGCGATGCGCTACAAGCAGCAGGGTGTTCCGTCCGTCGTGTTCGGCGGCGACGAATACGGCCAGGGTTCTTCGCGCGACTGGGCAGCGAAAGGTCCGCAGCTCCTGGGTGTGAAAGCCGTGATCGTGCGCAACTTCGAGCGCATCCATCGTGCGAACCTCGTATTCATGGGTGTGCTGCCGCTGCAGTTCAAGGACAACGTGAGTGTTCAGTCGCTGAAGATCGACGGTTCCGAGACGATCGACATCGTCGGCATCGAAAAGGGTATCACCCCGATGCAGGACGTGACGATGGTCGTCACGCGCAAGGACGGCAAGCGCGAAGAGGTCCCGCTGCGGCTGCGCATCGACACGCCGATCGAAGTCGATTATTACCAACATGGCGGGATACTGCCCTACGTATTGCGAGAGCTGCTCGCGGCAACCTAACGGGCTAACGGTTTCGCAGCGGCGCTTACCCGCGCTGCTCGTCACGCAGGCCGGCATTCACAAGATGCCGGCCTGTTTTTCTTTTTAGATGAACAGCGTATGAGTGACAGCCAACTGATCGATCAGCTCCGCACCATCGTCGGACCGCAGGGACTGCTCACGGACAAGAGCGACGTAGAACCTTACGTTCAAGACTGGCGCGGAATTTATGTCGGCGAAACTGCGGTGGTCGTGCGACCCGCGAGCACGGAAGAGGTGGCGGCCGTCGTCAAGGCGTGCGGGCAAAGCGGGACACCGGTCGTGCCGCAAGGCGGCAACACCGGAATGTGCATGGCTTCAGTGCCCCGCGCCGGTCGCAATGAAATCGTGCTTTCGCTTGGGCGCATGAACCGGATTCGCGACGTGGATGCGCTCAACAACACGCTCACCGCGGAAGCGGGTGTCGTACTCGCGAACATTCAGCAGGCGGCGGCGGACGTCGATCGGCTGTTCCCGTTGAGCCTCGGTGCGGAAGGAAGCTGCACGATCGGCGGCAACCTTTCGACCAACGCCGGCGGTGTGAACGTGCTGCGGTACGGCAATACGCGTGACCTCGTGCTCGGACTCGAAGTGGTGCTGCCGGACGGTCGCGTCTGGAACGGTCTGCGGAGCTTGCGTAAAGACAACACCGGATACGACTTGAAACAGCTCTTCGTCGGTGCGGAGGGAACGCTCGGGATCATCACCGCGGCGGTGCTGAAGCTGTTTCCGCGTCCCAGCGCGTCCGCGACGGCATGGGCTGCCGTGAAAGGACCCGACGCGGCGCTCGAGCTGCTGGCACTGCTGAGGCGCCATTGCGGCGACCGCATCAATGCGTTCGAGCTGATCTCGCGTCCGAGCGTGGAGCTCGTGCTGCGGCATGTTCCCGGCACACGCGATCCGCTGACGACGGCGCACGAATGGTATGTATTGACGGAGCTCGCAGACTCACAGCCTGGCGAAAAGCTGCGCGAGGAGCTCGAGACGGCGCTGCACGACGGGCTGGAGGCCGGGCTCGTGCTCGATGCCGCCATTGCCGAAAGCGGCGCTCAAGCGCAGGCGCTCTGGCGTATTCGGGAAACGATTCCCGAAGCTGCGCGTGGCGAGCCCGGCATGCTCTATCGGCACGACATTTCGATCGCCGTGAGCGCGGTCCCGGATTTCGTGCGTGAAGCCGGGCCCGCTCTGGAAAACCGTTTTCCAGGGGCGCAAGTGATCTGCTTCGGTCACCTGGGCGACGGCAATCTGCATTACAACGCTTTCATTCCGGGACGCAGCCGTAGCGACGCCGCCGCTCGGGAAGCACACGACGTCACGGACTTGATCTACGACATCGTCCACCGATTCGGCGGCAGCTTCAGCGCCGAGCACGGCATTGGTCTTGCCAAGGTGAACGAGCTCGTGCGCTACAAGGACCCCGTGGAGGTGGACCTCATGCGGACAATCAAGCGAACGCTCGATCCGAACGGGCTGATGAACCCGGGTAAAGTCCTGAGCGGAACTTAAGGCAGGTGCATCGTGCCTTAGCCAGACGGAGGCAACATGGCTGAAAAGATCGTAAAGAGCGAAGGCGAGTGGAGCAAGCAACTCACGCCCGAGCAGTTCGACGTGACGCGCCGCAAAGGCACCGAGCGCGCATTCACCGGCGCTTACTGGAACAATCACGAGCCCGGCGTATACCGCTGCGTCTGCTGTAACGCGGAGCTCTTCCGCTCCGACGAGAAATTCGACTCTGGCACGGGCTGGCCGAGCTTCTGGAAGCCCGCCGTGCAGGAGAACGTCGCGACGGAAGAGGACAGCAGCCATTTCATGCAGCGCACGGAAGCGCTCTGCAGCCAGTGCGGCGCTCATCTGGGGCACGTGTTCGAGGACGGTCCGGAGCCGACGGGCTTGCGCTACTGCATCAACTCCGCTTCCCTCAAATTCGACAAGAAATGATCAAACCTCAGCCCGCTGATCGGCGCGTGCATTTTTTCGCCCAAGAAACAAGTATTTGAGCTCAGCCAAATAGACGCACAGCACCGAAACCGGGATAATACGCCGCCATGAAAATGCTCTTCGACGTTTTCCCGGTCATTCTCTTTTTCGTCGCGTTCAAGCTCTCCGACATCTATGTCGCGACGGCAGTCGCGATCGCCGCGACGTTCGTCCAGATCGGCTGGCTCTGGATGAGGCACCGGAAAGTCGACAAGATGCTCTGGGTGAGCCTCGCCGTGATCACCGTCTTTGGCGGCGCCACACTGCTCTTCAAGGACGACACGTTCATAAAGTGGAAACCAACTGTCCTCTACTGGCTCTTCGCCAGCGTGCTCGCGGTTGCCGCGCTCGGCTTCAAGAAGAATCTGGTGAGATCGATGATGGAGCACCAGGTGAGCCTGCCTGAGGAGATCTGGGGCAAGCTTCTCCTGAGCTGGATCGGCTTCTTTGCCTTCATGGGCATTCTCAACCTCTACGTCGCCTACAACTTCTCTCTGGACGCCTGGGTCAACTTCAAGATGTTCGGCGGCATAGGCCTCATGCTCGCGTTCGTGCTGCTGCAGGCAGTCATGCTGGCGAAACACGTGCAGGACAAGAACGAGAGCGCTTGAACGTCCCCGAGCTGATACGCGAGAAGCTGTCTTCGCTGGCACCGGAGTCGATCTCCATCGAAGATGAGTCCGCGCAGCACGTGGGCCATGCGGGCGCGGCTGGCGGGGGCGGACATTACCGCGTGGTCATCGTGGCCCGGCGGTTTGCCGGGCAGCCGCTCCAGGCCCGGCACCGCATGATCTACGACGCGCTCGGGCCTCTCATGCGCCGGGAGATCCATGCGCTCACGATCCGCGCGTATGCGCCTGACGAAGCATCACGACATTCACAAGACGAGGAATCCCGATGAAACGACTCAGCACTTTCATGTCGGCTGCCATGGCGGCCTGCATCGTCGCAGCGCCCGCCGCAGCGGCGCAGACCATCCCTGCCGCGGCAAAGGTCAACGGCGTGAGCGTTCCGCAGTACCGCATCGATATGGCCATCAAGGCCCAGGTCGCGCAGGGACAGCAGGATACGCCCGAGCTGCGCAAGGCGGTACGCGAGGCGCTCATCAACAACGAGATCGTCGCGCAGGAAGCTGCGAAACGCGGGCTCGACAAGCAGCCGAATATCGCGGCACAGATCGACCTCGATCGGCAGCGCGTACTCGCAAACGCGTACTTCATGGACTATTTCGCCAAGAACCCCATTGGCGATGACATGCTGCGAAAGGAATACGACCGTATCAAATCGCAGGCCCCCGCGAAGGAATACAAGGTGCGCCACATTCTCGTCGACAAGGAAGACGAGGCGAAGAACCTCATCGCTCAACTCAGGAAAGGCGCGAACTTCGAGAAGCTCGCGGCTGAACATTCGAAAGATCCGGGCTCGAAAGTCCGCGGCGGCGATCTGGACTGGGGACCCGCCGAGCGCTACGTCAAGCCGTTCGCGGAGGCCCTGACGAAGCTCAAGAAAGGCGCCATGACCGAGACGCCGGTGCAGACCGACTTTGGGTACCACATCATCCGGCTGGAGGACGAGCGCGCGACGAAGATACCGGGCTTCGACGAAGTGAAACAGCAGGTCCAGCAGAGCCTGCAGAACCAGACGATCCAGAAACACGTCCAGGATCTGCGCGCGAAAGCGAAGATCGAATAGCGCGGCCTCAGCCGAGCCATATCCGCGCGTTGCGAAACATCCTCATCCACGGGCCGTCTTCGCCCCACTCCCGTGGATGCCATGAGTAATTCACGGTCCTGAACACGCGCTCGGGGTGTGGCATGAGGATCGTGTAACGACCGTCCGGCGTGGTAAGCCCCGTAATGCCGCGGGGCGACCCGTTCGGGTTGCAGGGGTAGTACTCGGTCGCACGTCCGTAATTGTCCACGTAGCGAAGCGCGACGAGCGGCGTCGCCTGCTCGAGCGCCGCTTCGCTGCTGAATTCCGCGTATCCCTCGCCATGCGCCACCGCGATCGGCATGCGGCTTCCGGCCATCCCCTGCAGGAATATGGACGGTGAAGGCAACACTTCGAGCATCGCCGTGCGCGCTTCGAACTGCTCGGATCTGTTGCGCACGAAATGCGGCCACGCGCCTGCACCCGGAATGAGCTCGCGAAGATTGCTCATCATCTGGCAGCCGTTGCATACACCGAGCGCGAACGTGTCGCTGCGCGCGAAAAAAGCCTCGAACTCGTCGCGGGCGCGTGCGTTGAAAAGAATCGATTTCGCCCATCCTTCGCCCGCGCCGAGCACGTCCCCATAGGAAAAGCCGCCGCAGGCCGCGAAGCCTGCAAAACGTTCGAGTGTGAAGCGCCCGGCAATGATGTCGCTCATGTGGACGTCGACTGCGGTAAAGCCGGCGCGATCGAACGCGGCGGCCATTTCCATCTGGCCGTTCACGCCCTGCTCGCGGAGAATGGCGATACGGGGACGGGTTACACCTGTCCGAAGGGCCGGGGTAACGGCGGCGGTAATATCTTCTGACGGGTCGAAGGTGAGATGCGAATGCAGTCCGGGATCGTTTGCATCGAGAATGCGATCGTATTCCTGCTGGGCGCACTCCGGATGATCGCGCAGGCGCTGCATGTGATACGTCGTCTCGGACCAGGCGCGCTGAAGCTCGATTCGCCGCGCTGAATAAAGCTCGCGTCCGTCCGCAACGATGCGCAACCGATCGTCCCGATTCGGGCGGCCGACGACGCTCACGTGAGCGCCCAGTCGTGCATCCACCGCCGCAGTCTTGATCGTCTCCACGTCTGCGCTGCGCACCTGGACGACCGCCCCGAGCTCCTCGTTGAAAAGCATCGCGAGATTGCGTGCGGGATCGTCGGCGGAGAGCGCGAGACCCGCGTCCAGTGTGACACCGATGCGGCTCGCAAACATCATTTCGCAGACTGTCGCGAAAAGCCCTCCGTCGGAACGATCGTGATAGGCGAGCAGCTTGCCGGCGCGATTGAGAGACTGCACGAGTGTGAAGAAAGCGCTAAGTAAGGCGGGATCGTCCAGATCAGGTGCTTCGCTTCCCGTCGCCGAGTAAACCTGCGCCAGCGCCGAGCCGCCGAGACGGGATTTGCCCTGACCGAGGTCGATCATCATGAGCACGGTATCGTCATGCTCTCCGGCGACGAGCTGGGGCGTCAGGGTCGATCGCACGTCGGCAAGCGGTGCAAAGGCCGAGACGATCAGCGAAAGCGGCGCCGTCACTTCGCGCTTCGCGCCCTCGTCCATCCAGGTCGTTTTCATCGACAGCGAATCCTTGCCGACCGGAATGCTGATGCCGAGCTGCGGACAGAGCTCGAGCGCGACCGCGCGCACGGTGTCGTACAACGCGGCATCCTCGCCTGGATGACCGGCAGCCGCCATCCAGTTCGCGGACAACTTCACGTCGCCGATCTGCTCGATCGGCGCGGCAGCGATGTTCGTGAGCGCCTCACCGATTGCCATACGGCCCGAGGCCTCGGGGTCAAGCAGCGCAAGCGGCGTGCGCTCGCCCATGGCGAACGCTTCGCCGTGATACGTCCGATAACCCATGAGCGTCACCGCGACGTCCGCCACGGGCACTTGCCACGGCCCGATCATCTGATCGCGCGCGGTCAGCGCACCGACACTGCGATCGCCGATCGTGATGAGGAATGTCTTGTCCGCGACGGCAGGCAACTTCAGGACGCGGAGAGCCGCGTCTGCGAGCGTCACTCCATCGAGCTCGAGTGGCGGCAGCTCTCTTCGCACGCGCTCGACTTGCCGCCGCATGCGCGGTGGCTTGCCCAGAAGCGTCGCGAGCTCCATATCCACCGGAGTATTACCAAAATGCGGATCGACGACCGTCAGTCTCCCATCTGCTGCCGCGTGGCCCACGACGGCGTAGGGGCAGCGCTCGCGCAGACAAATGCCGTCGAAGCGCTGTAGCGTATCGGGAGCGATCGCGAGCACGTACCGCTCCTGTGCTTCGTTGCACCAGATCTGCATCGGCGACATGCCAGGCTCGAGGTTTGGCACTTTGCGCAGATCGAATCGGCCGCCGCGCCCGCCGGAGTCCACGAGCTCGGGAAGCGCGTTGGAAAGTCCGCCCGCGCCCACGTCGTGTATTGAGAGAATGGGATTCGCTTCACCCAGCGCCCAGCAGCGGTCGATGACTTCCTGCGCACGCCGCTCCAGTTCGGCATTGCCGCGCTGGACCGAGTCGAAATCGAGCGCCTCCTGGTTCGTTCCCGTATCCATGCTCGAAGCCGCACCACCGCCGAGACCGATCAGCATGCCGGGTCCGCCCAGCTGAACGATGAGGGCACCTTCGGGGAGTGCGAGCTTGCGAGTATGCTCCGCAGCGATGTTGCCCACGCCGCCGGCGATCATGATCGGCTTGTGATAGCCGCGCACCTCGCCTGCGACGCGCTGCTCGAACGTGCGGAAATAGCCCGCGAGGTTGGGCCGTCCGAATTCGTTGTTGAACGCAGCGCCGCCGATGGGGCCTTCGATCATGATCTGCAGCGGCGACGCGATCCGCGACGGGGCGCCGATTCCGTCGCGCTCCCATGGCTGCTCGAAGCCGGGCACGCGCAGGTTCGACACCGAAAACCCGGTCAGACCTGCCTTCGGCTTCGCCCCGCGACCGGTCGCCCCTTCGTCACGAATCTCCCCGCCGGAACCGGTCGCGGCACCGGGATACGGCGAGATCGCCGTCGGATGATTGTGCGTCTCCACTTTCATGAGAACGTGGGTAAGCTCGTCGTGGTAGCGATACTCTGCCCCGGCATCGGGGTACCACCGCGAGATCTCGGCCCCTTCGATGACCGAAGCATTGTCGGCATACGCGACGATCGTTCCGCGCGGATTGCGTGCGTGCGTGGTGCGAATCATGCCGAAAAGCGTATTGGGCTCCGGTGTACCGTCGATCACCCATTCGGCATTGAAGATCTTGTGGCGGCAATGCTCCGAGTTCGCCTGCGCGAACATCATCAACTCGACGTCCGTCGGATTGCGCTGCACCCGCATGAAGTTTTCGTGCAGGTATTGAATCTCGTCGTCGGATAGAGCGAGGCCCATCTCCCGGTTTGCCCGCTCCAGCGCAGCGATGCCGCCTCCGAGCACGTCAACCGTCGAAAATGGCTGCGGCTCGAAATGCCGGAACAGGCGCTCGACCTCGTCGAACGAGGTGAACACCGTTTCGGTCATGCGGTCGTGCAGGTGGGGAAACAGCGCATGCCGCTCGTCCTCGCGCAGCGAAGAGCCGTCTGCTTTTGCGATCCAGTAGGCGATGCCGCGCTCGAGGCGCTCCACCACGCCAAGTCCGCAGTGGTGGGCAATATCTGTGGCCTTGGAGGACCACGGCGACACGGTCCCGACACGGGGCACGACAAGCAATAGCGTTCCTTCTTCCGAGGCCAGATCGCCGGCGGGACCATACGTGAGCAAACGCTCGAGGCGTCCCTGTTCGGCTGCGTCGAGCGGCCGTTCGGAGTGCGCGAAGTGCCAGAACTCCGCAGCGATGCGGACCTGGCCCACCGCGGACGTAAGGAGACGATGAAGTTTCTGAAGCCGGAAAGGCGAGAGGGCGGCGCGGCCCCGGAGCCGGATGAGCTGCAATTCAGGAGTGCCTAAAGCGCTGGAAGCGGACTCGCTAAAGCGTTATTTTACCCGACGGACCGCACGGACTCTCCCGGAATCGCGCGCTTTCCCTTCATGACTACGTTTCCACACGGCACGCCCTTGTACCGCACCCAGGACGCGAGGCGCATCGACGCGCTGGCTGCCTCCCAACCGGAGCCGCCGCAGCTCATGGAACGCGCCGGCCTCGCGGCGGCGGAGCTTGCGCGCGAGCTGGCTGGCGGCAGCGGCAGGCCCATCATCGTATTTGCGGGCCCCGGCAACAACGGTGGGGATGCTTTCGTTCTCGCGAGGCATCTGAAAAGCTGGTGGTTCGATGTTTCCGTTTACTTCACGGGTGATGCACAGAAGCTCCCGAAAGATGCGGCTGCGGCTTTCGAAGCGTGGCGCACTGCCGGCGGCACGCTGCTGAACGACGTTCCTCGCCTGGAGCGCCGCGCGCTCATCGTCGACGGCCTCTTCGGGATCGGACTGCAACGCGAGCTGTCTGGCGGCTATGCCGACCTCGTCGCGGCGATGAACACAGCCGACGCACCGGTCCTCGCGCTCGATGTCCCGAGCGGTCTCGAAAGCGACTCGGGGCGCGTCCTCGGTTGCGCGGTGAGGGCCTCGCACACCATCACGTTCATCGCTCTCAAACCGGGCTTGCTCACGCTCGACGGACCCGACCAGAGTGGCACCGTACACCTCGCCGCTCTGGATCTCGACGCGCCATCACTCGTGCCCCCGAGAGGGTCGACTATCGGCGCAGGCGCCGTGCGGCAAAGCCTGCAGCCGCGCCGGTTGAATTCGCACAAAGGGTCGTTCGGAAGCGTTGCGATCGCGGGGGGTGCGCCTGGCATGGTCGGCGCGGCGCTGCTCGCCGGACGCGCCGCCTTGAAGCTGGGCGCAGGGCGGGTTTATGTTGGCCTCATGGACGATCGCGCCCTTGCGGTCGACCCTGTCCAGCCCGAGCTCATGGTGAGAACCGCGGACGCGGCTCTCGAGCTCGACCAGCTCACGGCCCTTGCAGTAGGGCCCGGTTTGGGCATTTCAGCGCAGTCGGTAGCGCTCGTGGCGAAGGCGTTTGCATCGACCCTGCCGATCGTGCTCGACGCCGATGCGCTGAACCTGCTCGGCAGCGAGCAAAAACTGGGCGCTGCCCTCGCGAACCGCGCAGCGCCCACGATGCTGACACCGCACCCCGCTGAAGCCGCGCGGCTGCTGGCCACCTCGACGGCAGAGGTGCAACGCGATCGTGTCAGCGCGGCGCTCAGCATCGCGAACAAGTATCACTGCGGCGTCGTACTGAAAGGAGCCGGAAGCATCTGCGCCTGGCCCGACGGCAATTGGGCCATCAATACGTCCGGCAACCCCGGTATGGCGAGCGCAGGCATGGGCGATGTGCTGACGGGCATGCTGGCGGCGCTGCTTGCGCAGGGTGCCGACCCGGAAGCCGCGCTTGCGGCCGGCGTCTACTTACACGGGGCAGCCGCCGATGCAGTCGTCGCAGCCGGCCGGGGGCCTGTCGGGCTTGCGGCGAGCGAAGTGATCGATGCGGCGCGGGATATCCTGAATCGCGAGGTCGCAGCGAGCGCAATGCGGGTGCGTTCGTAACTCGGCTTTGTCATTGCCAGCGCTCCGCGGCGATGTCGTCCGCCGCACGGGCGTCAACCCAGCGCGCGCCTTCCCGTGTCTGCTCCTTCTTCCAGAACGGCGCGCGCGTCTTGAGGTAATCCATGATGAACTCGCACGCCGCGAACGCATCACCCCGATGCGCGCTTGCGACGACGACGAGGACGATCTGATCGGTCGGCCTGAGCAGCCCGATGCGGTGCACGACGAGCGCATCGATGACTTGCCAGCGTGCGGCGGCCTGCTGGACGATCTCCTCGATCGATTTCTCGGTCATGCCCGGGTAGTGCT
>Ga0075431_100001678_pt1 | contig 20754 bp, 18 predicted proteins | sample RhiMetdeltSRZDD5_FD_75297 | JGI IMG/M metagenome (GOLD analysis project Ga0075431, IMG submission 75297) | Populus rhizosphere microbial communities from Tennessee, USA - Rhizosphere MetaG P. deltoides SRZDD5 | ecosystem: Host-associated > Plants > Roots > Rhizosphere > Soil | place: USA... | reverse complement strand
CCGATGTCGCCCTGCTCGTAGACGATCGGCTCGTTGCCCTCGGTCAGGACGACGTAGCGCAGACCCGGCTTGAGCCGGTTCCAGCCCGGCGTGTACGTCGACGAGACGTAGCGCATGTTCTCGTCGTACATGAGGAGGAGTGCGCCGAGACCGTGGCGTTGCATGGCCTCGCGGGCCCGGGAGAGTCGCCAGTTGCGGACGTTTTCCCAGTTGATCCCCTCTTTCCAGTCAGAGCTCAGCCCGCCGAACGCTTCCTTCATGGGAGTCCTCTCTCACGCTTGACGCAAACCATATATTCCATACGATGTGTAATCAACGGTGAACGGGAGGTCGGCCATGGACCGGTTCGCGCGTGGCCAGTTCCAGGTCGGATACGAGCAGCGCATCGACCTCAACGCCTTGCGATCCCAGCGGGTCGCCAAGGCCCAGAGCGAGCGTGAGAGCGACGAGCTCGACGCCATTCTGGTGTGGAAGGACGAGAACGTCCGCTACCTCACCGACCTGCGTCCGCAGCTGATCTCGTGCAAGAGCACGGCGCTGAACGGCGCGCTGCTGTGCTCCGGCGCCGATCCGGTGCTGTTCTGCTCCGGTGGCGAGCGGGACCGGGTCGACTACACGATGCCGTGGATCTCCGAGGTTCATACGATCCCGATCATCGAGGATCGCGGCCTGATCGAGGGCTTCGTACGCGAAACGCTGGTGCCCGTACTCGAAAGCCACGGCCTGACCAAGGGCACGATCGGCATCGACGAGTGCAACACGAGCCTGGCGCTGGCGCTGCAGGCAGCGCTGCCCGACCTCTTCGTCGCCGACGGCGACAGCGCGATGCTGCGGGCCCGGCGGATCAAGCTCCCGGAGGAGTTGCAGCTCATCGAGGAGGCCTGCGCGATCGGCGACGCGGTGACCGCGACCGGACTCGACGCGGTCGCGATCGGCGTCCGCGAGATGGAGGTCGCGGCCGAGGCGATGCACACGCTGTTCCGCCTCGGCGGTGAGTACGCCCACGTGATGACGCCCTTCGTCGCGTCCGGCGAACACATGGCGCCGCCGCATCGCATCTCCAGCGACAAGATCATCCGGCACGGCGACATCGTGTTCGTTGACATCGGCGCGTGTTGGGGTGGCTACTACGGCGACATCGCCCGGGCCACGATCTGCGGCAAGCCGTCGCGGCAGCAGAAGGAGATTTACACCGCGGTCTACGAAGGGCTGCAGGCCGGCATCGAGAAGATGCGGCCCGGCTTCACCAACGAGGACGCGGCGGACGCGATCCGGGCGAAAGCCGACGAGTTCGGCCTCGGCGGCCGGTTCCTGTCGCTGTTCATCGGCCACGGCGTCGGCATCGGCGCCAACGAGCCGCCGTACATCGGGGAGTCACTGCCCGGCGCGCCGGTCGTGGAGTTCGAACCCGGAATGGTTTTCGCCGTCGAGCCGCTGATCTGGATGGACGGCGTCCGGGGCGGTGGTGGTGTGCGGCTGGAAGAGATGGTCGCGATCACCGAGGACGAGGCCCATGTCATCTCACGGGCCCCCTTCGAGGACCGGCTGATGCTCTGACGAATTGCCGACGGGATGCTTCCTGCATCCCAGTCCAGTACCATTGCGGTATGAGCAAGCAGATCGCGGTTCGGCTTCCCGACGAGATGGTGGACTACATCGACCGCGCCGTCCAAGCAGGCGAGGCGTCGAGTCGAGCCGCTCTCGTCATCGCCGCGGTCGACCACGACCGTCGCCGCCGCCGCGCCGAGCGCGACGTGGCGATCCTGGCGGCGGCCGCTGCAGACCGTGACCTCGACGAGCTCGCTGAGTATCAAGCTCAGGTGCCGATGGCAGATCTTGACTGATGCGGCTGATTCATATCGCACAGCTGGACAAGGCGCGGCCGGTGCTCGTTCTCACCCGCGAGGCGGTACGGCCCTATCTGACCCGGGTAACGGTGGCGCCGATCACCAGTACTATTCGCGGCCTCTCCACTGAGGTACCTGTGGGACGCCACAACGGACTCGACCACAAGAGCGTGGTCAGCTGCGACAACATCGTCACCGTCCCCGTCGACTCGCTGGGCCGCCACGTCGGCTATCTGCTCACCAGCCAGGAACCCGAGCTCGCAGAGGCTATCCAGGCCGCCTTCGACCTTGCCTGAGATCTCCTACGAGCCGACTACTCGAGTGGCGCAGCATGCCTCGGTCTGCCTCGCGAGTGGCGCACCGTGTCGCGGGTTCAGGCATCGTTTCCTGGACATCGTGCGCCAGTCGGGGGACCTCCGGGACGGGATTCGAGCCGCGTGAGATGGCCGCGGGTACGGTGAGGTCGTGGTGCGAGGAGGGCTGCGGTACGCCGCCGTACTGACAGTCGCCGCGGTCGCGCTCCTCGCCTCGTGTGGCGACGACGACGGGACCGAACCGGCCGCAGCGGAGCCCGAAGCGTCGGCCGGCCCGAGCGAGTCCGCGACGTTGCCGACCGAGCGGCCGAGCCCGGTGCCGACGTCGCCGAGCGCCGAGCCGACACCCACCACACCCACCGCGTCCGAGCAGCCCGAACCGACGCCGACGGAGGACCCGATGCCCGACGACGGCCCGCTGGCCACTGCGATCGCCGATCTGTCCCGGCAGACCGGTGTCGACTTCGACGAGATCCAGGTCGTGGTGAACGAGCCGGTCACCTGGCGTGACGGCAGCCTCGGCTGTCCCGAGCCGGGGAAGATGTACACCCAGGCGCTCGTCGACGGCTATCGAATCGTGCTCCGCGCCGCCGGCGAGGAGGTCGCCTACCACGGCAGCACCGGCCGGCCGCCGTTTCGCTGCGACCATCCCGACCCGAACGGCGCCACCGGCGGACCGATCTGACCTCGTGGTGCCAACGCATCGCTGCCTCCGCCTCATTCCGTACCCGAGATACTCCTCTACTACGGACCAGACGCTTGGCGGGTTTGCGGTCAGCGAAATGTCCCGGATCAGCCGATGACCTCGGTACGCCGGGGCGCCTCGCCGTAGACCTCGGGATTGAGGACGTCGAGCGGCCGTACTCCGTCGAGGAACCGCTCGATGTTCTCGACGGTGCGCAACGCCATCTCCGCACGGGTCTCCCGAGCCGCGCTGCCCATGTGGGGCGTGAGCACGACGTTGGGCAGGTCGCGTAACCGCTCGGACGGCCCGGTCGGACCGTCGGTGTGCGTCTCATGGTGATACACGTCGAGACCGGCGCCACGGATGCGGCCGGCGGCGAGCGCGTCCTCGAGCGCGGCTTCGTCGAGTACGGGACCGCGCGAGGTGTTGATCAAGATGGCGTTGGACTTCATCGTCGCGATCAACTCCGCGGTCACGAGGCCCTCGGTCTGCTTGGTCAGTGCGGGCGTCAGCGCCACGAAGTCGGACTCACGGAACAGGTCGGACAGCGATCGGTACTCCGCGTCGAGGCTGGCCTCCTCGACCGGCGACAGCGGCGTCCGCTTCGTATAGACGATGCGCATCCCGCAGGCCCGGGCGCGCAGCGCGACCCCGGTGCCGATGGTTCCCATCCCCACGATGCCGAGCGTCGCGCCGGACAGCCGGGTGCCGAGGAACGCCTGCGACTGGTTCTGCTTCCACTGGCCGGCCCGAAGGAATCGATCGGCCTCGGGCAGCCGCCACGCGGTCGCGATCAACAGGGCGAAGGTGAACTCCGCGGTCGTCCGGGCCAACCCCGTGTTGGGGATACCGGTGACCGGGATGCCGCGCCGCGTCGCCTCCGGAATGTCGACGAACGTCGCGGCCACGTGCATCGCCGCGATCAGCTTCAGCTCCTTGGCGGCGTCGAGTACGGCGTCGTCGTAGTCGATCTCGCCCAGGGCATAGAGGATCTGCTGGTCGCGTACGGCCGCGAGCACCTCGTCGTGTTCGATCCGCCGATCGAGATGGTCGAACACCGTCACGTCGCAGCGCTCGCGCAGCCTCTCGACGGCGATCTCCGGGATCGGCTGGGGGATGAACAGCTTCGGCTTCACGTCCGGCTCCTCGGGATCGTCAGGGGTCAGTGAGTACGGGTCGAAGGGCGCGGCGTGCGCCGGATCGACTCCAGCTCCGTACGGAGATCGAGCTCGTCGGCCAGGTCGGCCAGCGCGGTCCAGACTTCGGCGCGCAGGCGAAGTCCGTCGGCCCGCGCGAGTTGCTCGTGCTCGTGTTCGGGCTCGCCGGGCACCAGGATGCGCTCGACGCCCGGCGCCCGCGGAGCTGCGGTCATCTCCTCGCAGAGATTCCGCATCCGATCGGCGAAGCCGGGCGCCGGCGCCAGGGCGAGCAGGAAGTAGCCGACGTCAGCCGGCGTCTCCGGCGCGTACAGCCAGTTTCCGACGCCGCTCGCCATGCCCGATCCGGAGAGTACGGCGACCAGCGTCTCGATCATGAGTGCCAGCCCGTACCCCTTGTGGTCGGCGAACGGCAGCAACGCGCCGCGGCGAATGAAGAAGTCGGCCGGTTCGGTCGATGGCTGGCCGTCCGGGTCGATGATCCAGCCGGGCGGCACCGGATCGCCGGTCTCGACGGCCATCCGGACCTTGCCGCCGGCGACCTTGCTCATCGCGATGTCGAGGACGACCGGCGGGCCGGCCGTACGCGGGGCGCCGAAGCCGAGCGGGTTGTTGCCGATGCTGCGGGCACGTGAGCCGGAGACCGCCATGATGGGTGGCGTGTTCGACAGGGCGAGGCCGACGCAGCCGGCCTCGGCGCACATCAGCGCGTAGTGACCGGCGGCGGCGAAATGATTGGCGTTGCGCACCGACACCGCGGCGATGCCGTGGCTGCCGGCGCGGTCGATGGCGGTGTGCGTGGCGTGGGCCGCGATCGCCGGACCGTGACCCGCGTTGCCGTCGAGCGTGAGATGGGCGCCGCGGTCCTCGACGGTGGTGAGGCGGGCCCGTGGATCGGCGCCGCCGGACTGCACCTGTCGTACGTAGCGATTCAGGAACCAGATGCCGTGGCTCTCGATGCCGCGCAGCGTGGTCCGGACCAAGACGTCGGCCGCGGCCGCGGCGTCGGAGGCATCGAGCCCCGCCGTCTCGAGTACGGAGTGGGTGAACCGCTCCAGACCGTCCGCATCGACGGTCGTCGCGGCATACTCCTCGTTCACCATGTCGCATATATTATGTCTGATCTCGCCGTACGCCTATCCGCTTCGGCCTCGAGAGAGGGGCAGCGATGACCTCACGTAGCTTGCGCGCCACCCTGGCGGCCGACGGACCGGCGCTCGGCGCCTGGCTCCAGATGCCGAACCCGCTCGCCGCCGAGGCGGTCGGTCGGGCCGGCTTCGACTGGGTCGGCATCGACACGCAGCACGGCATGATCGGCTACGAGTCGATGCTCGCGATGCTGCAGGCGATCGCGATCTCGGGGACGCCGGCGATCGTGCGGGTCTCGGCCAACAGCGCAGCCGAGATCGGCCGCGCCCTCGACTCCGGTGCGCAGGGTGTCATCGTGCCGCTGATCGAGACGCCGGAGCAGGCCGCCCGGGTGGTCGATGCGATGCGCTACCCGCCGCGCGGCCACCGCAGTTGGGGCGCGATCCGGCCGGCTATGGAGCACTGGCCGTACTCCCCGGCGCGCGGCGACGAGCAGGCCGTCAGCATCCCCATGGTCGAGACGGTCGCCGGTGTCGACGCGATCGACGACATCGTCGCCGTCGACGGAGTCGATGCGATCCACGTCGGGCCGAGCGACCTGGCCTCGTCGGCGGGCCTCACGCCCATGTTGGAGCTGCGCGACCCGGAGCATCGACGGTTGGCCGAGCGGATCGCGCAGAGTTGCGTACGAGCCGGTCGCTGGGTCGGCATCCATCCGGCGTCGGCCGAGATCGGGCCGTACGTCGAGATGGGCTTCAAGGTGCTGCCGATCTATCGCGACCTGCCCGCCTTGGAGGCCGGTGCCCGCGCTGCGATCGAGACGGCCCGCGCGGCGACGGCCTGAGGGCTAGGAGCCGTTGACGGCTCGCAGGAGTGCGTCGAGTACGTCGGGAGTGTGCGGCTCGTCGAGGACCTCGCTGATCCAGGCGGTGGAGTCGCTTCGGCTCGGTGACCGCAGATTCGGCACCAGCCAGTCGTTGCCGGCGAGCTCGGTGATGTGCCCGAGCTGTGCGATCAGCATCGAGAAGTGGCCGGGTCGCGTCACTGCGGCGGGGCCGCCGGCCGCTTCGTATGCATCGACGAACGCCCGCGCTCGTCCCTGGTCCGTGCGCGCGAACTCGAACAGCACACAGCCGAGCTCCTGATCCGGGTCGGCCGGCCCGCTGTTCTCCCAGTCGATGACGCACACGCCGCCGGCCGTTGCGGGCAGCACGTTGTCCGCCCAGAGATCGCGATGGCAGACCCGCGTCGTCGCCGGTGGCTCGATCCACGACTCCAACGCGACCAGCTCGTCGCGCAACGCGGCCAGCCGCTCGGCGAACGGAGCGCCCTCGTCCCGCAGCCGGCCAATCAGCCGATCCCAGCTCTCGGCACCGACCGGCTCGACGAACCACGGGTCCACCGGGCCGTCCTCGGCGGCGAACTCCACCCGATGCAGCGCGGCGATGACCGACCCGACGAGCTCCGGATCCAGCATCGGATCGGTCTCGCCCAGGTCGACCCACTCGTAGAGCCGGACCTTCTGACCGTCGACGCTGGCGAACACCGATCCGTCCACAGTCCGCCGTACCTGTGGCGTGGGTACGCCGGCCGCATGGGCCGCCTCGTGAAACGCCGTGGAAAGCCGGACCTCGTCGGGATCTTCCGGTTCGAACGGGATCTTCACCGCCCAGCGGCGGTCGCCGGTGTCGAGGCGCCACACAGCGCCCTGTTTGCCCCGGGCCACCGGTCCGTCCGACAGCGTCGCGGCGCCATCGAGCCCGAAGCGATCGGCGATCTCGGCGGCGCGCATCGGGTTACTCCAGCACAGCCGCGACCTGGTCGCCAGGGTCGTCCGCCGCTAATTCGATTGCCGGTCGACGTCGGGTCTGGTGTGCTGGCAGGGCACGACGTACGAGCCAAGCGAGGAGCCAGCGAGATGCGAGTCTTCATGTCCGTTTCGAAGGGAGTTGTTATCTCACGTAAGGACATGACGCTTGAGCGCACTCAACCTGGGGATCCTGGCCCACGTCGACGCCGGTAAGACCACGCTGACCGAGCGGCTGCTGCACTCGGTCGGGATCATCGACGAACTGGGCAGCGTCGACGCCGGCACCACCCAGACCGACACCCTGGCACTGGAACGCGCCCGAGGCATCACCATCAAGTCCGCGGTCGCGTCGTTCCGGCTCGACGACGTCACGGTCAACCTGATCGACACCCCTGGGCACCCGGACTTCATCGCCGAGGTCGAGCGGGTGCTCAGCGTCCTCGACGGCGTCGTGCTGGTCGTGTCCGGAGTCGAAGGCGTCCAGGCGCAGACCAACGTGCTGATGCGGACCCTGCGCCGACTGCGACTGCCGACCCTCGTCTTCGTCAACAAGCTCGACCGCCGGGGCGCCCGGCCGGACGCGGTGCTGCAGGCCGTCGCCGAGCGATTGTCGCCGTCGAGCATCCCGATGGGTGTGGTCCACGACGCCGGGCAGCGCGAGGCGAGCTTCGAGCCGTACACCGCGTCCGAACCGGACTTCCGGGCGCAACTCGTCGACGTCTTGACGGCGCACGACGACCGGCTGCTCGCGGCATACGTCGACGACGACTCGGACGTGCCCGACGGCCGACTCCGCTCCGAGCTGGCGGCGCAGACCGCGCAGGCTCTCGTGCACCCGGTCTATCTCGGTTCGGCCATCACCGGCGCCGGTGTGGACGCGCTGTTGAGTGGCATCGCCGAGCTGCTGCCCGCGTCGGACGGCGACGCCGACGCCCCGGCGTCGGGACGCGTGTTCAAGATCGAGCGCGGACCCGCCGGGGAGAAGATCGCGTACGTACGCATGTTCGCCGGAGCGGTCCGGACCCGGGATCGACTCGAGTACGGAGCGGGCAAGGAGGGCAAGGTCACAGCCGCCAGCGCGATCACCTCGACGGGCGACGCCCGTCCGTCGCAGGTCGCGGCCGGCTCGATCGGCAAGCTCTGGGGTCTCGCCGAGATCCAGATCGGCGACGATATCGGCGTGTCCAGTCGGCCGGCGGCCGCGCATCACTTCGCACCGCCGACGCTCGAAACGGTCGTCAGTCCTTGCGTGCCGGCAGACGGTGCTCGGCTGCACATCGCGCTGACCCAGCTCGCCGAGCAGGACCCGCTCATCGGGCTTCGGCAAGACGGCGTACGGAACGAGACCTCGGTCTCGCTCTACGGCGAGGTGCAGAAGGAGGTCATCCAGGCCACGCTGGCCGACGACTACGGGATCGACGTGGACTTCCGGGAGTCGACGACGATCTGCGTCGAGCGACCGGCCGCGGTTGGCGAGGCGATCGAGGTGCTCAACGCCGAGGACAACCCCTACCGCGCGACGATCCGGCTGCGCATCGAGCCGGCGCCGGACGGCTCGGGCGTCGAGTTCCGGCTGGCCGTCGAGACCCGTGACATCCCGCTGTATCTCTACAAGAGCCGCGGTCACTTCGCGACTCAGATGGAGCGCTACGTCCGGCGGTCGCTCGGCGAGGGCTTGTACGGCTGGCAGGTCACCGACTGCGTCGTGTCCATGGTCGAGTGCACGTACAGCTCGCCCGACGGCCCGCCCTCGACCCGGGGACCACTCAGCGCCATCGTCGACTTCCGCGACCTCACGCCGATGGTCGCGATGCGCGCTCTGGAGGCGGCCGGGGCCAGGGTCTGCGAGCCGATGCACCACTTCGAGCTCGAACTGCCGGTCGACACCCTCGGTGCGGTGCTGCCGGCGTTGACGAAGCTCCAGGCGAGTCCGGGCCCACCACTGATGCGGGACACGACGTGCCTGATCGAGGGCGAGATCCCCGCGGCCCGAGTGCACCGGCTGCGCAAGGAGCTCCCGGCGTTGACCAGTGGCGAGGGCGTACTGGAGTCGGCCTTCAGCCGCCACCGGGCGATCCAGGGCCCGATGCCGAGACGGCAGCGGACCACGCCGGATCCACTCGATCGCAAGGCCTACCTTCGCCACGTCCAGCACCGGCCCTGACCGGAAATCGGTTGCCGTCGGTGGCGGCGTCTGCTGCACTACTCAGCACCGCGTACGAATGCGAGCCAAGGAGAATCCCGAATGCGCCCTGCGTCGATGTCCACCTCGAAGGGAGTTGTCTTCTCACGTAAGGACATGACGCTTGGCAACGCTGAATCTAGGGATCTTGGCCCATGTCGACGCCGGTAAGACCAGCCTGACCGAGCGGCTGCTGCACGCCGCTGGAGCCATCGACGAGGTCGGCCGGGTCGACGACGGCAACACGCAGACCGACTCGCTGGCGCTCGAACGTGCTCGCGGCATCACCATCAAGTCGGCGGTCGTGTCGTTCCGCCTCGACGATGTCACCGTCAACCTGATCGACACGCCAGGGCACCCCGACTTCATCGCCGAGGTCGAGCGGGTACTGGGCGTGCTCGACGGAGTGGTGCTGGTCTTGTCGGCGGTAGAGGGTGTTCAGTCGCAGACCCGCGTGCTGATGCGGACGCTGCGGCGGCTGCGGACGCCCACGCTGATCTTCGTCAACAAGATCGACCGCGCCGGCGCGCGCCACGACGACCTGCTCCGCGAGATCGACGAGCGGATCACGACGGCGGGCATCGCGATGGGTGTGACCCACGGTCTCGGCACTCCGGCCGCCACCTTCGTGCCGTCCGGCGCGGAGGACGACGCCTTCGCCTCGCGACTGGTCGACGTGGTGACCGAGCATGACGACTCGCTACTGCGGGCGTACGTCGAGGACGCGACGTCGGTGTCACATCGTCGGTTGCGCCGGACGCTGGCGACGCAGTCCCGACGGGCACTCGTCCACCCGATCTACTTCGGATCGGCGATCACCGGCGCCGGCATCGAGGCGTTGCTCGGCGGTGTCCGCGAGCTGCTTCCGTCGACCGACGGTGACTCTGCAGGGCCGGTGTCCGGCCGGGTGTTCAAGATCGAGCGCGGTCCGGCCGGGGAGAAGATCGCGTACGTGCGGATGTTCGCCGGGACCATCGAGGTCCGCGACCGCGTGACGTACGGCAGCGGCGCGGAGTCGAAGGTCACGGCGCTTAGCGCCATCTCGTGTGAGCAGGGCGGCGACGGGACCGACACCGTTGCCGATGCGGTCGGCGCCGGTCACATCGCCAAGCTGTGGGGACTCGGCGGTGTACGGGTGGGTGACGCGATCGGCCGTACTCCGTCGAGCGATGCCGACGCCGAGCAGCACTTCGCCCGGCCGACGCTGGAGACCGTCGTCGAGCCGAAGCGACGGCGTGACAACGGCGCACTGCATGCCGCGCTGACCCAGCTCGCCGAGCAGGATCCGCTGATCGGGCTGCGTCAGGACGACGTCCGACAGGAGCTGTCGGTGTCGCTCTACGGCGAGGTGCAGAAGGAGGTCCTCCAGGCCACGCTGCTCGCCGACTACGGCATCGACGTGACGTTCCGGGAGACCACGACGATCTGCCTCGAGCGCCCGGTCGGCTCGGGCGCGTCCGCCGAGCACATGGGTGACGACGACAACCCGTTCCGGGCGACAGTCGGGCTTCGGGTCGATCCGGGGCCGGAGGGCAGCGGCGTGTGCTTCCGCCTGGAGATCGAGCTCGGCTCGCTGCCGTACTCCTTCATCCGCGCCGTGGAGGAGACCGTCCGCGAGACGCTCCAGCAGGGCCGGTACGGATGGGAGGTGACCGACTGCGTCGTGACCATGACCCACTCGGGCTACACGCCGCCACCGCCGTACGGCTGGAGCAAGTGGTCGAGCTCCGCCGGGGACTTCCGTCAGCTGACGCCGCTGGTCTTGATGAGCGCGCTGCGCCGGGCCGGCACGAGGGTCTACGAGCCGATGCAGCGGTTCTGGCTCGAGATTCCGGCCGACACGGTCGGCTCGGTGATGGCGGCGCTGGCGCGACTGCAGGCCGTGCCGGGCACCCAGACGGTGCGCGGCTCGGTCTGCGTCGTCGAGGGCGAGATCCCGGCGACCCGGATGCATGCCCTGGACCAGAAACTGGCCGGCTTGACCCGTGGCGAGGGTGTCTTGGAGAGCGCGCACGGCCATCACCGGCCGGTCAGCGGACCGGTGCCGACTCGGCCGCGTACCGACAACAACCCGCTCGACCGCGCGGACTATCTGCTCCGGCTCAAGGGCCGGGTCTAACCCGGCGAGTGGCGCATCGTGCCTGACCGAGTCGGGACTCCGTGCCGCACTCTGCATGGCTTGTCGACACTCTGCACGGCATGCACGCCAGGCGACGTGCGGGTTTACCACGAGAACGTGGTATCGCGGCGGGTCACGAACCGCCACGGTCGGGCAGCGTCGGCGCGATGCCGGCCAGCGCCCGGAGCGCCTCGACGACGCTGGAGTTGTCGAGCTCGGCCATACCGTTGGCGAGCATCGCCTGGACGACCTGGTTGATCTGCGTGGTCAGCAGCATCGGCGCCTGGTGCTCGCGGCCGAGCTGGATCGTGAGCCGGGCGTCCTTGCTGTGACTGTCGAGCCGCGACGCCGGCTCGGTGTAGCGCCGCTCGACCATCCGGTCGCCCCACATGTCCATCGCCTTGCTGTACGCGGCACTGGCGCGCAGCACGTCGAGCATCCGGCCGACGTCGACGCCCAGCTTCTCGGCGAGGACGAGACCTTCGGCGACCGCGAAGCGATTGATCGTCAGGATCTCGTTGACGACGATCTTCGCCCGCATGCCGTCGCCGTGGCCGCCGACCTGCATGACCTCGCGGCAGAACGCGTCGAGGATCGGCTCGACGACCGCGACGTCGGCCGGGTCGCCGCCGATCATGCCGAGCGCGTCGCCCCGGCCGACCATCTCACTGTGACCGCTGAGCGCCGCGTCGACGAAGTGGGCGCCGCGCTCGGCGAGGTCCGCCGCCATCGCCTCGGCCTCGCTCGGCAGCACGGTGCTGGTCTCGACCACGATCGAGTCGTCGCGGACCCCCTCGGCGACTCCGCCGGGTCCGAGGCAGGCTTCGCGGCTCACCTGGCCGTTCGGCAGCGACAGGATCACCACCGGACACCGCGTCGCGACCTCGGAGGGTCCGCTCGCGACCTTGCCGCCACGGGCGTCGTGCGCCTCGCGGGCTCCGGCGGCGATGTCGTACCCCACGACGGAGAAGCCCTCAGCGAGCAGCCGGGTCGACATCGCCGAGCCCATCAGCCCCAGTCCGACCAGTCCGACTTCTCGCACGGCCATGGACAGATCCTACACGATGCAATATACGCTGTGTCTCAGGCGTTGCCCGCGAGAGAAGGAGCCGCCATGCCCATGATGACCGGTGCCGAGTATCTGGCCAGGACCCTCGAGGCGTACGGAGTCGGCTCGGTCTTCTTGGTGCCGACGATCCTCACCCGGTCGCTGTACGAGATGGAGCTGAAGACCGACATCAAGCGGATCGTCACGCATGGCGAGGCGTCGGCGGTCTACATGGCCGACGGCTACGCCCGCGTCACGGGACGGCCCGGCGTCTGCATGGCGCAGACCGTCGGCGCGGCCAACTTGGCAGCAGCGCTGCGCGACCCGTACCTCGGCTGCTCCCCGGTCCTGTCGTTCACCGGCGGCCCGTTCCCCTGGAGCCGGGGGCGCCACACCTACCAGGAGATCGAGGACTTCCCGTTCTTCAAGCCGGTGACCAAGTGGAGCGCCCAGGTCTTCGAGCCGGGCCGGCTGCCGGACCAGCTCGCGCACGCCTTCCGGATGTCGTGTGTGGGCAAGCCCGGCCCGACTCATCTCGAGTTCGCCGGCCACATGGGTCAGATCGTCGAGGACGGCGAGCTCGACGCGGAGATCCCGGCATCCGATCCGTTCGAGACGCCGCTGCATCGGATCGAGCCGGAGCCGGACGCCGTCGAGCGGGCTGCCCGGCTGCTGCACGAGGCGAAGCGACCGGTGATCGTCGCCGGCGGCGGTGTGCGCCAATCCAGCGCCGGGCCCGAGTTGATCGAGCTCGCCGAGCGGATCGGAGCGCCGATCGCCACCTCGCTCAACGGCAAGGACACCGTGCCCGGCGATCATCCGCTGAACGTCGGTGTGCCCGGGCTCTACAGCCGGGGCAGCGCGAACCACGTCCTGCTCGAAGCCGACCTCGTGATGTACGTCGGGAGCCAGACCGGGAGCCAGCTCACGCTCAGCTGGCAGGTTCCGGCGCCGGACACGAGGGTGATCCACCTCGACATCGAGCCGGCCGAGCTGGGTCGGCACTTCGCCAACACCGTTCCGCTGCTGGCCGACGCGAGGCTCGGTCTCGCGCGGCTGCTGGTGGCGCTCGCGGCTGCCGACTCGGGCGACCGGGTGGCGTGGGTCGAACGCGCGCAAGAGCTGGGCCGCCGGTGGCGCCAGGCGGTCCGCCCTGACATGGAGTCGGAGCAGCTGCCGATGCGGCCGGAGCGGCTGTGCGGCGAGCTGACCGCGTTGCTGCCGGACGACGCGCTGCTGGTCTCCGACACCGGTCACTCGGGCATGTGGACCGGCGGTTTCGTCGATCTCCAGCGTCCCGGCCAGGGCTACATTCGGGCCGCCGGCTCACTCGGGTGGGGACTTCCGGCCGCGATCGGTGCCAAGCTCGGCGCCCCGGAGCGGCCGGTGGTCCTGTTCACCGGCGACGGTGGGCTCTGGTATCACATCGCCGAGATCGAGACCGCCGTACGCTGGCAGATTCCGGTCGTGATCCTCGTCAACGACAACCGGTCGCTCAACCAGGAGATCGGCTCGTACACCCCGGTCTACGGCGGCAAGCTGCACGGCAAGCACGCCGAGCTCTGGCACTTCGAGGACGTCAACCTCGCCGGGGTGGCCGAGTCGATGGGCGCCACGGGGATTCGGGTCGACAAGCCTGGTGAGCTGGCCGGCGCGATGGAGCAGGCCCTCGAGTCGTCCGGCCCGGTGCTCGTCGACGTCGTCACCGACATGGAGGTCATCGCGCCGAAGGGGCGGCCGGAGCCGGCGCCGGAGTGACGCACCGGTCGTCAGATGTGCTCGACGGTGGGCGAGCGGGGCGTGATGCCGCGGGTGTCGAGGACCTGAAGCGCCTTGGCGGCGATCGTGTCGCCGTCGTAGTCGGAGTGTCCCTGCAACACGACGGTGAGATCGGCCGTTTGCAGGGCCGTGTCCAGGTCGTCGACGCGCGACAGCGTCTCGCCGCCGAGGTCCCACGACCGTACGTGCGGGTCGTGATAGAGCACTGTCGCGCCCAGCGCCCGCAGTCGTCGAGCGACTGCCACGGCCGGCGACTCGCGCTGATCGGCGATGTCGGGCTTGTAGGTGACGCCGAGGAGCAGAACCGTCGCGCTCTTGATGGCACGGTCGTGGTCGTTGAGCAGGTTCTGCGCACGTCGAGCCACGTAGTCCGGCATGGTCGCGTTGATCTCCTGCGCCAACTCGACGAACCGGAACGGGTAGCCGAGCTTCGCGCGTACGTTGTGGCTCAGGTAGTTGGGATCGATCGGGATGCAGTGGCCGCCCACCCCGGGGCCCGGATAGAACGGCTCGAAGCCGAAGGGCTTCGTCGCCGCGCACCGGATGACGTCCCACAGGTCGATGCCGAGCTCGTGGCAGAACCGGGCCATCTCGTTGACCAGCGCGATGTTGACGTGCCGGTACGTGTTCTCGAGCAGCTTCGCCGTCTCGGCTTCGCGCGTCCCACGCGCCGGTACGACGGTGTCGACGAACTTGCCGTAGAACGCGGCCGCCCGATCGGTGCATGCGGGTGTGTGGCCGCCGATCACCTTGGGGGTGTTGTGCAGGCCGAACACGTCGTTCCCCGGGTCGATCCGCTCCGGCGAGAAGGCCAGGTTGAAGTCGCGCCCGGCGATCAGGCCGGTCTGCTCGAGGAGCGGGCGGATCACCTCGTCGGTCGTCCCCGGGTACGTCGTGGACTCCAGCACCACGAGCATGCCGGGCCGAAGGCTCCGGGCCACGGTGCGCATCGCGTCCCGTACCGCGCCGAGGTCCGGTCCGGCGTCCTCGGTCAGCGGAGTGGGTACGCACACCGTGACGACGTCGGAGTCGCCCAGGTCCCGCTCGTCGCTGGTCGCTCGAAACCCCGATTCCCGCATGCGCCGGACGTCGGAGTCTGACAGGTCGTCGACCGGTGATCGGCCGGCGTTGAGGTCGTGGATAACAGTCTCGTCGACGTCGAATCCGAGGACACTCATGCCCTCGCGGACGGCCGCATGGGCCAACGGCAGTCCGACATAGCCCAAGCCGATCACGGCAAGATCGACGCTCACCGTCCGCCTCCTTTCGTCCCCGAGCGTGGTGTCATCTGATCGTTCTCCAGAGCCGCGCGCGTCGCGGACCACACCTTCGAGTCCTCACCGCCGAGCCGCCAGAAGAAGACGCCACCCAGGTCGTACTCGGAGACCAGCTCCAGCTTGGCGCTGGCGCTCCGGGCGTCCTCGTACCAGACCTCGTGACGGTCACCCGACGAGTCCCGGTAGGTGAACCAGGGCGTCCCGTCTTCGGACCGATGGACCGTCGCTCTGTGTTTGTCCGCGAGGGTCTGCGCGTGCCGGTGATCGACGGTGACCCCGCGTCCGCCGCTCCAGTTGTAGCCCATCAGGTCGATCCCGAGGACGACCTTGTCTCGCGGAATCTGGGTCACCGTCCAGGCGATCACCTTCTCCACCCAGGCGGCGGGTGCGACCGGGCCGGGCGGAGACGTGTCCCACGAGTAGTCGTAGGTCATGACCCGCACCTGGTCGACGGCGGCGCCGATCGCCCGGTAGTTCTGCGCAAGATTGCGATCGTCATAGCCGGCGTTGGACGTCTTGGGGTGGACCGCCGTCGTGAGCACCTTGCCGGCGGCGTGAAGCTCGTCGCCGAGCTCGGTCAGAAACTGCGTATATGCTGTCCGGTCGTCGCCGCTCAGATCCTCGTAGTCGACGTCGAGGCCGTCGTATCCCTCCGTGCGAGCCAGCTCCACGAGCTCACGGATGTGAGTACGCCTGGCCGCGGGGTCGTGCAGCATCTTCTGCACGATGTCGACGTTCCAGTCGCCGTTGCGAAGGTTCGTGACGGTCGGGATGACGTCGATGCCGCGTGCCTGCATGGACCGCACGGCCGGCCGGTTGATGTTGGTGTACGTGTCGTCGGTGCGGACGATGCGGCCGCTCGGGTCGAGGGAGTACCAGACCACGCTCACCTGGTCGAACATGTCGGGCCGCTGGCTCACGACCTCGAGGGCACGGCGCTGGTCCCAGTAGGGCACGTATCCGATCCGCGTGGGCATCGATTCCTCCGTACGGTCGGCGTCGTCGGGTTCGGCGGAGTCGTCGGCAGTCACGACCACGACGACGGCCAGGCACGCGATCGCCACCGACAGCAGGACGCCGACGACACGCCAGCGGGCCTGTCCACTCCTCGTCATCCGATCCGTCATGAGTCCTGACCTCGTTCGACCGGCGCGGGTGCCCGAGCGACCGGCCGCCTCGTGGGGCTGGTCCATCGCCCGTCCGAACTGGCGATCCATGCCTGCGGAACGGCACGCAGGATCAGGATCGCGTCGACCACTCGGAGGGCCAGGAAACCGAGTCCGTAGAGCAGCAGGCTCGGGCGTCGGAGGGCGATCGCGGTGGCACAGGTGAGCAGGTAGTCCAGCGCCGCCAGGAGCAGCACGCCGCCGGCAAGCAGGAGCGAGAACCCGAGGACGCCGTCGAATCCGGCCCCCAATCCCAGCGTTTGCATCGCCTGGTCGATGACGACGAGCGGGGCGAGCAGCAGGAACGCACCCACCAGCACGACGATGCCCGTCGACGCGACGAGGATCTCGAGGATGAACAGCGCGAGCGCGGCCGAGAACCCACTGGGCCACAGGCCGTGCCGACGGAACGTCTGCCAGAACCCGAGGTGCCAGCGAAGCACCTGCCGGTAGTAGTCGCGGAAGTTGTCCGGATCCTGCGTGGTCGCGTAGACGTCGTACTGGAACGCGATCTTGCCGAGCTGCTTGCGGTGCAGCTCGAACGTCATGTTGAAGTCCTCGATGATCAGGCCGGGTGGGTTGAGATCCATCCGGCCGAGGACGCTGGTCCGGTACATGCTGGCGAACCCGGGCACGATCGCTGTGACGTTCGTCCAGCGCCAGGTCTGGCCGTACTTGAGCCACTGCATGACCACGTAGAGCCGAGATCGGTACGCCACGAGGAAGCGGCCGACCGGCGTGAGTTCCTGCGGGCGCCAGCCCGCCCTGGCATAGCCGGCGACCGCGACGACGCCCGGCTGGTCGAGAAGCGGGAGCCCGCGCGCGAGGTAGTGCTCGTCGAGCTCAGTGTCGGCATCGACGATGAGCAGCGCGGCGAAGCGTCGCCGGATGTCGAACTCCTTGAGGGCGGTCTCGATCCCGCCGGCCTTGCCTCGGCCGGGCTTGAGCTCGAGCACGTTGACCGCGGCGGATCGAGCGATCTCGGCGGTGGCGTCGTCACATCCGTCTGCGACCACGTGGACGTTGGTCTCGGGCACCAGGCGGAGTGCCGAGCTGATCGTCGCGGCGATCACGGGCTCCTCGTTGTGGGCGGGAATCAGCACCGCCACATCGGTCGGTTCGAGCCGCGACGGCATCGCCACGGCGGGGCTCGGTCGGCGCGGCAGACGCTCGGAGGCGAATCGGAGCCCACCGACCAGCAACCAGAGCGAGAGGTTGACGCCGAGAACGAGGACAAGCAGCATCGCTGCTTCCATGGTCGGCGCCTATCCGCGCCCAGCAGCCTGGAGAGCAGGGGCGGCCGGCACCACCGATCGGCGACGCGCCAGGATCTCGGCAGTCTCGCGCCCGTGCGAGAACAGCATGTCGACCGCGGCCAGGTTGGGTACGAAGTCATCGCCGATCTGGTCGTACTCCGGATGCTCGAACTCCTGCACACGGATGCCGATGCCCTCGTCCTCGAAGGGGGACCAGTCGACGTCTTGATGATCGCCGCCGTAGGTGCTGGTGAGATGGTCGGAGCCACCCACCGCCTTCACGAGCTGTACGAGTCGCTCGGCGCGGTCACCCTCGTGCGGCAACGTACTCGCTCGGACGATCCGCACCGACGCGTCGAGGTAGGCGCAGAGCGCCTCGATCAGGTCCAGGTTGAGATCGACAAGGCGTTCGTGGTCGCCGTTGAAGACGGGCTCGAGGATCGCGTAGACCTCGTCGAAGTACGGCGTCGAGCCGTAGGACTTGCGCAGCTTGTGCAGGTGCTGTCGCTGGAACGGCTGTTTGTTGTCGATGCGGACGTCCTGGATCGGCTTGTAGCCACCGGTGGACTGCACCGGCACCGTGAGCCAGACCGGCTTGGCGTGGGTCTTCACCTTCTGCCGAGCGTGATATTCCGACTTGGTGAATTGCGCGGTGTCATAGGCGACGTAGACGTCACTGGCCAGAATCTTGTCCAGCAACTTCAGCCAGGGCATGAAGTTCGGCTGGTGTACGGACACCAGAGTCTCAGTCATCTCGAAAACTCCCTAAAGCAGCACACGAAGCAGCTGGAATCCCTCGGCGGCCTCCACTCCCACCTCGCGTCCACGCAGCCGAGTCGCCAGTTCGAGACTCTCCGGGCTGCCGTGGTAGATCTCTGGTCGGACCTGCGAGGCATGGAGTCGCATCGCCTGGATCTTGAATTCCAGGTACTCCGAGATGTCGATGTAGCACGTGGGCTCGAACCGGTCCTGGCCGAACGACCAGAACAGCGACGTGTTGTCGTACGTCATCACCAGCGGTGCGAGGTGCCGCTGACCGCGTACGCCGGGCCGAGTCGCGGTCACGCAGGCGCGGAACAGCGCTTCGTGGTCCTGGTTGTAGCTGGGCGCGGGGATCATGACCATCGTCGGGCGGAGGTCGTCGATCGAGAGTCGCCCGCTCGCCTCGAGAAGCCGGACGAGCTCCTTGCGCGGTATCGCGTCGAGGGCCAGGTGCGTCTCGGCATCGGTGAAGAGCACGTCCCAGTCGTCGACCTTGAGCAGCCGCATGACGGACTCGAACTCGTCGAGCCTGGTCTTGTGCGTGACCAGCTTGGTGTCGCCGTCCGCGAAATGGCCCAGGTCACCGACGGAGACGAGAACGACGTAGACCTCGCCGCCGAGCGCCTTGATGCGCGCCATGCTCCCCGCGCAGCCATAGGTCTCGTCGTCCGCGTGCGGGGTGATGACCAACAACCGCTGCCGGGCGAGGAACTCGTCACCGAACACTCTCGGCCTCCGCTCGACGTCGGGGTTCCTGCTCGGTCCCCCCGCTGAGCCGGTCCTCGATGACGCTCCGGAGGATCTCGTCGAGGCCGAGCTTCGGATCGAATCCCGTCAGCGACCGGGCCCGAGAGATGTCCGGGACCCGACGCATGGTGTCCTCGTAGCCGTCTCCGTACGCCTCGCCGTACGACACGTACCGGATCCCGCTCGTGGAGCGGGCGAGGGCGATCACCCGCTCGGCCAGGTGCTGGATGGACACCTCCTCGGGGCGCCCGATGTTGAACGCCTGGCCATACGCCGCAGGCTGCTCGACCAGTGCGATCAGCCCTTCCGCGGCGTCCCTTACGTGGCAGAAGGACCTCGTCTGCTGTCCGTCCCCGAAGACGGTCAACGGCTCCTGGCGCAGCGCCTGCTCGACGAATCGGGGGATCACCATGCCGTAGCGGCCCGTCTGCCGCGGACCGGCCACGTTGAACAGCCGCGCGATGACAGTCGGCGAAGCGTGTTCGGCCCAGTAGAGGTGGGCGAGCGTCTCGTCCAGCGACTTCGCCGTCGCGTACGACCAGCGCTTAACCAGCGGTGATCCGACGACGCGATCCTGGTCCTCGGTGAGTACGGCGGTGGGACTCTTGCCGTACACCTCGCTGGTCGAGGCGATCAGTGCTCGGGCGCCGTGGCGGGCGGCGCAGTCGAGGACAAGCTCGGTGCCGTGAACGTTGGTCCGAAGCCCGTCGAGCGGCCGGTCCATGATGAGCCGGACGCCGACCGCCGCGGCCAGGTGGAAGACCGTGTCGACCCGGGCCACCAGGCCATCCATCAGTTCCCGGTCGAGGATCGAACCCTGGACGAACGCGTAGTCCGGATTCGCCAGCAGATGTGCCACGTTCGCGGAGTCGCCGGTCGACAGGTCATCCACGGCGATGACGTCATGACCTCGCGAAAGTAGTATTTCCGACAAATGCGCGCCAATGAAGCCGGCGCCCCCAGTCACCAGTGCCCTCATGCCCCTCCTCCGTCAGACGTCGCTTGACCGCACATTCGACTGCGACGGGGTAGTGGGGTACCCAACATCGGCGTACGGATGTATCGGATAGTGCAGATATTCGACATTCTGATTTCTCGGGAACGATCTGTTTTGACGTGCCTGTGGTGATTTCCCCGTTTGGGTCGGCGACACCAGGAGGGGGTGCATTCAGACGGGGTGTCGATCTCGCGCGCCCATCCCTCCGCCATCCCCCGCCTTCCCCTCGGCCAATCGAGGCCGATGTACTGCCGCGCACGACGATAATGTCAGCGTGGAGACTCTTTCACTGACGTCGGAGGACCAGGCAATCCTTGCTCTGGAGAGCTCCACCGTCGTCGGGCACACCTGCAAGGTCATCCGCGTAGGGACCGAGGCGCCCGGGCTGACGGCCCTGCGGGCGAGGGTCGCCGAGCGCCTCGGGTCGACGCCCGCCCTGACCCGCCGGCTGGCCGAAACTCCGTCCGGACCGGCGTGGGTGCCCGACGACCGGTTCGATCTGACGGCACACGTCGTCCA
>Ga0075431_100001676_pt1 | contig 20779 bp, 20 predicted proteins | sample RhiMetdeltSRZDD5_FD_75297 | JGI IMG/M metagenome (GOLD analysis project Ga0075431, IMG submission 75297) | Populus rhizosphere microbial communities from Tennessee, USA - Rhizosphere MetaG P. deltoides SRZDD5 | ecosystem: Host-associated > Plants > Roots > Rhizosphere > Soil | place: USA... | reverse complement strand
CAGCAGCCTGAACGAACTGCCTGGCGTACGCGTTGAGCGATTCGAGATAGCGCCGTTGACCTTCGGCGAAAACGATGTCGAAGGCGAGCGTCGATTTGCCGGAGCCGGATACGCCGGTGATAACCGTGAACTTTCCGCGCGGGATGTCCACGTCGAGCGACTTGAGATTGTGCTCGCGCGCTTGCCGCACGCAGATGGCGTTGCCGGCGCGCTGTCCGGCGCGTTCCTGCGGAGCGGGCGAACCCAGCATCCCGCTTGTAGTGGAGATGGTGGCCCCGGTGGCTGGGCCCGAAATTTCTCCTTCGCCCCGAGACGGGGAGACGGTGGAAGTGAGGGGCAAACTCAGCGCTTCTTCATAAGCCCGCAGCGCTTTCCCGGTATGCGAGGCCTCGCACGCCATCAGGTCGACGGGCGTCCCGGTTGCCACGATTTCACCGCCGCCTTCGCCGCCTTCGGGTCCGAGGTCGATTACCCAGTCTGCGGCGCGTATCACGTCGAGGTTGTGCTCGATCACGATGAGCGAATGCCCAACCGCCACGAGCTGTCGCAGCGATGTGAGCAGCTTCGCGATGTCTTCGAAATGAAGACCCGTTGTGGGTTCGTCGAACAGGAATAGTGTTGCGCGCGTCGCAAGCCTTGAGCGGTGAGCCGTATCCTGCTTGCGTGGCTTCGTGCGCGCCGACGCTTCGGCCAGATGTCCGGCGAGCTTGAGTCGCTGCGCTTCTCCGCCCGAAAGCGTCGGCACGGGCTGGCCGAGCTTCAGGTATTCGAGGCCGACATCGGACAGCGGCTGCAGCACGCGCTGCACTTCGCGGTTGTCGGCAAAAAACAAAAGCGCTTCCGAAACCGTCATCTCGAGCGCGTCGGCAATCGAGCGGCCCTGAAGCTTCACTTCCAGAATTTCGTCCCGGTAGCGCCGGCCGTTGCAATCAGGACAGCGGAGATACACGTCCGAAAGGAACTGCATTTCGACGTGCTCGAAGCCATTGCCGGAGCACGTCGGACACCGGCCGTTCCCCGAATTGAAGCTGAACGTACCTGCGGTGTAACCGCGCTCTTTCGAGAGCGGCTGCTGCACGTAAAGCTTCCGGATCGCATCGAACGCACCGACATAGCTCGCGGGATTCGAGCGCGTCGTGCGTCCGATCGGCGACTGATCCACGAGAACCACGTCTGTCACGTGCTCGTGGCCCCTGAGTGCCGAATGCCTACCCGGCGCCTCGGTCGGTTTTCCCTTAGCCTTGAGCAAAGCCGCATACAGCACGTCCTGCACCAGCGTCGACTTTCCGGAGCCCGAGACACCCGTCACGCAGACCAGACGGTTGAGCGGGATCGATACGTCGATCGCTTTCAGGTTGTGCTCGGCCGCCCCGACAACTTCAATCGATGCATCCCCGTTTGCAGCCCTCGCGTTCGCGCGGGGATCGCGCGTGGGGTTCGCGACGCGCTTGCGGCCGGCGAGATAATCGCCGGTGAGGGAGCCTCGCGCGCTGCGTATGTCGCGCGCGTTTCCGAAGAACACGACTTCTCCGCCGCGTTCGCCCGGCCCCGGACCCATGTCGAGGATGCGGTCGGCCGCGAGCATGATCTGCGGATCGTGCTCGACGACGACGAGCGAGTTCCCCGCATCGCGCAGCTTGTGCATCACGTCGATGACGCGGCCCATGTCACGCGGGTGCAGCCCGATCGACGGCTCGTCGAGCACGAAAAGCGTGTTGACGAGCGAGGTGCCGAGCGCGGTGGTCAGGTTGATCCGCTGCACTTCGCCGCCGGAGAGCGTGCGCGACTGGCGGTCGAGCGTGAGATAGGACAGGCCGACCTCGCAGAGATAGCCCAGGCGCGTGCAGATTTCCGCGAGGAGGAGCTCCGTCGCGTCATCGACTGGCGCCGGAAGCGAGAGGGCATCGAAGAACGCGCGTGTCTTCCTGACTGGCAGGAGCATTAGATCGTTCAGGCCGAGCCCCGGCAGACTCTCCAGGGTTTGCCGGTCGAGCGTTGCGCCGACGGGCATGAAACGATTCTGGCTTGAAAGCACGGCGTCGGCGTTCTCGCGCGTGCCGAGTCTCCACGCCTGCGCTTCCAGCTTGAGCCGTGCCCCGCCGCACGCGACGCATGGCGTATACGCCCGATATTTCGAAAGCAGCACCCGCACGTGCATCTTGTACGCTTTCGTTTCGAGCCATTCGAAAAACCGCGCGACGCCGTACCACACGCCCGGCCAGGATTTGCGCCAGCTTTTCCATTCGGGCTCGCCCGCCAATACCCAGCGCTTGTGCTCGAGCGAGAGCTCGCGCCATGGCGTGTTGAAAGGAATGCCGCGCTTCTTCGCGTATTGCGCCATGTCGTCCTGGCACTCTCGATACGAGGCCGTCTGCCACGGCTTCACGGCACCTTCGCGAAGTGTCTTCGATTCGTCCGGCACGACGAGGCCGTAGTCGAGCCCGATCACCCGTCCGAACCCGCGGCAGGTCTCGCATGCGCCGAGCGGTGAATTGAACGAAAAAAGGCTCGGCGTCGGCTCCTGGTAATGGATGTCGCAGTCCGGGCAGTGGAGGTCCGACGAGAATTTCCAGCAGCGGTCGTGCTCGCCTTCGCGAACGACATACACATTCACCCGCCCCTGGCCCACACGCAGTGCAGCTTCCAGCGCTTCGATGATGCGCGAGCGCTCGACACTCCCGATGCGAAAACGGTCCTGCACGACTTCGATCGTCGTGCCATGCTTCGCGTGAATACGCGTATAACCCTGTTGCTCGAGCAGGCCTTTCACTTCCGACTCGCTGAAATTCTTCGGCACCGGCACCGGGAACGTGACGATGAGCCGTGGGTCGCCGGTGCCTTGGGCGCGTCGCGTCATTTCGTCTGCGATAGTCTCCGGCGTGTCTCGCCGCACCGGTGCTCCGCAGCCAAGACAGTACAGCTGCGCGGCACGCGCGTAGAGCAGCTTCAGGTGATCGTTGAGCTCCGTCATCGTGCCGACGGTCGAGCGCGACGTGCGAACGGGGTTCGTCTGATCGATGGCGATCGCCGGCGGTATGCCGTCGATGGCATCGACCTGCGGTTTGTCCATCCGATCGAGGAACTGGCGCGCGTACGGCGAAAACGTCTCGACGTAGCGCCGCTGTCCTTCGGCGTACAGTGTGTCGAAGACGAGCGAAGACTTGCCGCTGCCGGAGACGCCCGTCACGACGATGAGCTCGTTGGCGGGAATCTCGAGCGTGAGATTCTTCAGATTGTTCTGGCGGGCGCCGCGTATCGTGATCGCTTCGTGCGCGTGAGGCGCGGATTTCGGCGGCGCGCTCGGAGAAGCGTCGGACACAGCAGGCTTGTTGCCGGATTCGGGCATCGGATCCTGAAGGGAATGAAAGCTGGAAGCGCGGCGTGGTCGCCGCGCGGATGAAGGCAATATTTTACCCGAGCAGAACCGCAGTCGAACGCGGCACGGCGCCGCGCCGACGTGGATCTCGAGTCGGTTATTGCCGGGGCTGCTGTTGCTGCTCGAGTGGCGGCGGCGGCGCCTGGATGATCAGCGGCTCCCGGGTTGCGACGAACAGAATAGCCAACAGGGAAGTGAGTAGCGCGGCTAGCGCTACAGCCGCTGCGATCCAGCGGTCGCGCGAAACTCGCCGCACGATGCGCTCCATCTGCCGCTGCAGAAGCAGTTCCGCGATCAGCATGCTCCGAATCACATCGCGCTGCTGGAGCTCTCTCGCTGGCTGGTTCGCCAGCGTAAGAAGGTGAACGCGCAGCGTGGCACTGGACAGACGCTGTATCGCACCGGAATGGAACGCGTTGTCGGTCTCCGTAAATGCGTCATCGAAGTTGCTGACGAGCCTTCTTCCCGCATGCTGCGTGCTCTCTGCTTCAGCCGTCTCTGAATAGTCCACGTGTATACCCCCTGTCGAAGCGTACAGCCCGCGAAGTTACATTCTAAAGCCATCGGCATTACGACATCCGGCGGGCTTCATAACCGTCCCCCTCGCCTCGGCAGGGCTGGCGCACTAGGCGCGCTTCAACCCCGCCAGCACCTTCTGCGGCGTGAACGGTACCGAGCGCAGCCGCACGCCTGTCGCATCGTAAATCGCGTTAGCGATTGCCGACGGAACGACTGCTGCAGCAGGTTCTCCCGCGCCCCACGGCACCTCCGTGGGTCTGCTGATGAGGTCGATGGCGATCTCGGGCACGTCCGGAAAGCGCAGGATGGGGTAGCTGTCCCAATCCAGGCTCGTCACGCGCGAGCGGTCGAACTTGAGCTCTTCGACGAGCGTGCGGCTCACGGTCTGCACGATGTTGCCTTCGATCTGGTTCCTGAGTCCATCGGGGTTGATGATCTGCCCGCAATCGTGCGCGCAGTAGAAATCCGTTACGCGTACCTGACCGGTCTGGCGATTGACTTCGACGTCCGCCACGACTGCGACGTACGTGCGCACGAGCTCGTATTTGATATAAGAGAACCCGCGGCCCCTCGCAATATCACTGTTGTCCCGGGATCCGGCCTTGCGTGGAGCCCAGTTCGCGAGCTTCGCGCAGCGCTCGATGCACTCGATCCCACGGGCGTCCTTGAGATTCTGCATCCGGAACTGAATGGGATCGATGCCGGCCACCGCCGCGATCTCGTCCATGAAGCTTTCGTTCGCGTACGTGTTCTGCATGCGGCCCGGCGTGCGGATCCACGAGGGCTTGAACGGTGTCTCGGCGAGCCAACGCGCGGTCGCTTTCACGTTTGGGAACGTGTAGGGAATCGCGAGCGATTGATGAATGTTGCCAGGAAAAGCCGTGTCTTTAGGCATGCCCGCAAGCTCCGCTGCGACGAGCGTTACTTCGAACCCTTTCGGCCGGTCGGGAATGTATACGACCGATTCCCATGCGACCACGTTGCCGCTCGCGTCGAGCGATGCGCGATGCTCGAGTAGCGTGGGCGGTCCCTTCGGGTCCCAGCCGTGCTCGTCCTCGCGGCTCCACTGCACGCGCACGGGCCTGCCGAGCTCCGTTGCGAGTATCGCCGCGTCTGCTGCGGCGTCTTCATGACCGTTGCGGCCGTAGCAGCCGGAGCCTTCCACGTACAGGCAGCGCACATTGTCGATGTTCATCGACAGCATGTTCGCGAGCTGTTTGCGCAGCAGATGGGTCGCCTGCGACGCGGTCCATACGGTCAGACGGCCGTCCTTGTAATCAGCGATGGCGCACGAAGGGCCGATCGAGCCGTGTGTATGAATCGCGAAATCGTATGTGGCGGAGAGCGTCTTCGCAGAATTTTTCGCAGCCTCGACGTTGCCGACGTTCTGGAACACTTCGTCCTTCACGACTTTGGTGGTGCGAACGTGATCCCACAGCTTCGCGGGGTCGGGCAGTCCCTGCCAGTCAGACCATTTCGCCTGAAGCGCATTCGCGCAGCGGATCGCCGCCCATTCGTCACGCGCGGCGACGGCGACGAAGCTGCCTTTGCGCACGGTGGCGACATATCCCGGAATTTTCTTCGCCGCCGTATCGTTGAGTGACTGAAGGTCGGCTTTCATCGCGGTCGGCCGCACGACGCGCGCGTGCAGCATGCCGGGCACTTTCACGTCCTGCATGTACGTGAACCGGCCCGTGACTTTCCCCGGGATATCGGCGCGGCGCACCGACTGACCGACGATCGTGTAGGTCGACGGTGACTTCAGCCGGACCTTCTCGTCGACTTTCATTTCGAATTGCCGGCCGCCGATCAGTTGCGTGTACGGAATTGCTGCGCTGCCGGCGCGAACGATTTCGCCATCTTTTGCCTGAAGCGTTTCTTTGGGGACGCCCAGCTTCTCGGCGGCCCGGGCGAGGAGCGCCTCGCGCGCGGTCGCGCAGGCACGCCGGATTTGCGTGCCCCCGAGCTGGATCGTGAGACTGCCCCAGGTGACACCCTGATCGGGCGTCAGCGCAGTGTCACCCTGAACGAGATCGACGCGGTTCAACGGAACGCAAAGCTCCTCAGCGGCCATTTGCCGCAGCGCGGTCGAAACACCTGTGCCCAGATCGACTTTGCCGGAGTACAGCGTCACGCGACCCTTCTCGTCGACCGCAATGAAACCGTCGACTTCGCTCACCGCTACGGTCTTACCCGCAGCCGGAATGGTCGCAGCCTGTGTCAGACCGTCGGCGATGGTGAAGGTGACGATGAGCGCGCCGGACGCTTTCAGGAAGTGGCGGCGGGATATGGCGGAAGTGGTCATGGTTCGCCTCCTACGCCATTTCCGATGCACGCTTCACCGCGCGAACGATGCGAACGTGCGTGCCGCAGCGGCAAAGGTTGGCCGCGAGCGCCTGCCGGATCTGTGCTTCAGTGGGTCTTTTGTTCTGGTCCAGCAGCGCCTTCGCCTGCATGATCATGCCGTTCACGCAGTAGCCGCACTGGACTGCCTGCTCTTCGATGAACGCCTGCTGCAGGGGATGCGGCTTTTCCGGCGTGCCCAGCCCTTCAATCGTGAGGATGTTTTTGCCGGCCGCTTGTGAAACGGGCAGATTGCACGAGCGCACGGCTCTGCCATCCATGTGCACGGTACAGGCGCCGCATTGTCCGAGACCGCAGCCGAAACGCGGCCCATGTAAATCGAGGTTGTTGCGCAACGCGTAGAGTAGTGGCATCTGCGGATCGTCGACGCGCACCGTATGGGATTTCCCGTTCACACGGAGAGTGTAGGTGGCCGCCATTTTTATCTCCTCCTGTAATGGGCTGCGCGGTCAATTTAGACCCCGCTTCGCGCGCTTGGCAAGCCAGTGCGCGGTAGGCACTGTCGTTGCTCTGGTCGGCTCGATCACGAGAGGAGCGCGCAGATGGCCGTGCAAAGCGATGGTTGGAGATTCAAAACCGCGCCGTCGGGGCGCTGGGTCTGGCAGCACATATCCCGCGAAGGCGATGTGCTGTCGCAGAGCGACCTCGATTTCCGGCTGATCGAGGAATGCGCGGCCGATGCCCAGCGCTGCGGGTACTCCGGAGTGATTGCGGCTTATCTCGCGGACGAGTAGCGCCGCGTGCGAGTAAGCGTCAGCGGTCTACCGCCAGGCGTCCAGGTGTGTGTACGCGCGGGGCGGCTGCCCGACTTTTTTCTGCGACGGGGCGAATGCGTAGCCGTGAACTTGAGCGCCGCTGATACAATCATCGTAGGTGGCGTACGACTCTGCCGAATCGGTGAGCACCCTATGGTCGCTGCCCAATTGCTGCCAGCGCCACGCGCCCTGCTGATCGACATAAAACCGCCAGACGACGTTCGTTCGCTGCACGGGCGCCGCGGCAGGGACTGGTACGATGGGCTGCGGATCCAGCATGGTCAGGCTCCTCAGTAGGCGAAGCACAGGATCTCCGCCCAGTCCAGCGTTTACGACCCTTTTCAGCGGATTCCTGAGCGCCGACCGTGTTGTTTTTCACGCTTCAGCTGTTGCAGTATGTCCTGTCGCCTGTGTTTACATGGGAGCGTCCCCGGCTGCGCAGTGCCGAGATAAGCCCCTGAATCGAAAGTGCCGCCAGCACGTGGTATGGAAGGTGCTCTTGCCCGATAGCGACGCAGGACAATGGATGCGGAGGGAAATATGTCCGAGGCTTCGCAACGGACCGCGACGATTTTGCCGTTTCGCAGAAGCGCTGCGCCGGCGCACAGGCCAGTCCGCATGGCGCGCACGATCGAGCTCTATGCGGCGTTGTATCCGACGCCGGACAGAATGGTGCTGCTGGTCGAGAGCTGGATGTTCGCTGCTCAGCGCGACGGAACCGCCGTGCGCAGCCCTGAATACATGACAGCACTGCGGCGGGCGATCACGGCCCTGCGCTTCTCGAATTCGGTGGCCGAAGCGATCGGCTTGCTGCGCAGCCAGGAGGCCGGCCGGTAACGGTTCCGCAGGCAATGTAGCAGCTGATGTAAAGCCGACATGATCCTCGTCCTGGTTCATTGCGAAGCGCGCGCTGGACACTTCGAGCGCTTCGTCACGCGTTTCCGGATACCGCGATAACGTGCGCAAGAGATATGCGCACGGTCGGATTGGGAGCACACTATGCGGGGCCAAGCGGTAGACGCGAATGAGAATCCTGATAGCAGAAGACGAGCCGGATTTGCGCGAGACGCTGAAGCTCTTGCTGGAGATGCGCGGCCACAGTGTCTCACTCGCCGTAAATGGCGAGGAAGCGTTGAACTTAGCAGTGCAGGAACGACCGGACGTGATCGTGATGGACGTTCGGATGCCGATCATGGACGGCATCACGGCTACGCGGCTCCTCCGTGCGCGCCCGGAAACCGCGGCAATTCCGGTCATCTGTACGTCTGGTTATCTCGGACAGGATTACTTGGGGGTGCAGGCGTTACAGGCGGGTTGCTTCGAATGTTTACCGAAGCCCATGGAATGGAAGAAGCTTGAGGATTTACTGGAACGTCTAAACAGCGCCTCGGATGAACGCTAGGAACGCGCGCTAAAAAGATCTTGTTCGTGCACGCTTACTGTCGCAGTACAGCGTGCTCAATGAAGTTGCTCAAGCCTTCCAGGCATACACCCCTGTCTGCGGTGGCTGCCCGCCATTCCTCTACCGACGTGATTGTTACGTGCACGTATCGGTCGGCACTCCATCACGCAGAGTCCTCAGAGTTGGATGTTGTGACGCGCTAGCACAGCGTTCGGAAACAAGTTGGTGACAAACTTCACCATCGAGCCGTACGGCATGTCATGTGCATACAGGATTCTGTCGCGCGGGCGTGCCACCGCATGACCGCGAGCAGAACCGAGCCGGTCGCGTGCAAAGTCCACTTCACGAATGAATGAAAGAGGAAAGCGTGATTGATCCCCACGACTACAAAGGTTTTCAAATCGAGGTGTGCACCGTGGCAACGAGCGCTGGCGGATACGTAGCGACCGTCAGGCTTACGCCCCAAAGCGGCGAAGCAGCCTCCCGCGAATTCCAGCTACCGCTGGATGAGGACTTCGCCAGCGAAGAGCAGGCAACGCGGGAGGCGATACAGTATGGCGCCGACCTGATCGATGGTCTGCTGCCATGGTTCAATCCACAAACGTTGTGCGATCGTCCACGGGCATAGGCCAAAGCTGGGGGCGGAAGGATAAAAACGGACGCTCGCGGGTAGCTCGTCGAGAACGCCGTTATCACCCACTCAGATTCGTCAAAAAGAACTGCGGCGGCTACTTGTGGCAGGACCAGCTGGGCTCGCAATCTCGGCGGCGGTATGCACACCGGCCGCAAACGCGGCGGGCTCGCGGCCTCAAGAACCGAAAGATGCCCTCGTTTATCGCACTGAGGAACCAGTGCCGTATTCGTACGTATATCGCATCCTGACTTGGCGTGGCTAAGATGGTGGCGGCATCTTCCTTGCTGGAGGACCGCAAATGAACCAGTGTTTACCGCAGGCTCGCGCGTTTGTAAGGAACGAAGATGGTGAAACGGTCGTCGAGTACGCTCTAGTGGCAGCACTCTTCGCTTTCATCATCGTTGCTTCCGACACGGATACAGGTATCGTTCTCGATAACCTATTTACATTGGCCTCTGCCGCGGCAGAGTACGCGACCCCCGCGTTTAGCACCGCGACGCAGCTCGTCCTGGGCCTGGTTTCACTCGCGCGTGGAGCCATCTAGGCAGATGCGCGCGCTGCGTGCCGGAACAAGCGAATAGAACACAGGGGGGTGGTGATCCTCGAGAACCTCAACAATCTGTCCCTGCTCTCACCGGCGGGGTCTAGGAGAGGTGGATGCTTCCTATTGCGAAATGCCGTGGCATGCGTGGAGAGTACGCCGGCACGGTGTCAGCGCGAAAGGTGCCGCGGGGTAACTGTGCCCTGCTTTTCCTGGTGGTCATGACAACGGTTCTCAGCAGTGGCTGCGCCGCTGTCGCCCTGACGGCTGGCGGCGTCGCTGCGGCCGTTGGGGTGAACCACACATTGAATGGCATCGTCTATAAAACCTTCTCCGAGCCGCTGCCCAAAGTGAAGCGCGCGACGCTCACCGCGCTCAAGCAGATGCAAATTCCCGTCGAAGCCGTCGTGAAGACCAAGCAAGGCGAGCTCATTAAGGCGAAGGCCGCCAACCGCACGATAGAGGTCGAGTTCGAGTCGCTCACGCCGAAGACGACGCGAATGCGCGTAGTGGCGGACTCTGAGGCTCTGATCAAGGACTCGGCCACCGCGACCGAGATCATTCTGCAGACCGAGCGGGTGATGCCCGCGACCTAACTCGAGGAGGTGCCCTATGAAGATTCGTCGACGTGCTCTCGCGGTCCTGGTCGCTGCCGCGCTGGCGGGTGGCGCGCAAACCGTTGCGGCAGACGAAGCCGCCACGCTAAGCGGCGAGATCCAAAGGATGGACGCCAGCGCGACAGCGAAGGGCTCGGGCGCCGTCACCGGCAAGATCGCAGCCGACTTTCAGTCCTTCGCCGGCTCGAGGCAGAACTCTACCGCGCTTGTAAACGGCCTGCGCAACGGCTCCGAAGTCACGCTGACTCAAAAGGGCGAGCCGTCAGCGACGTTCACCCCGCCAACGAAGCCGATGGGCTACGGCAACGTATCGACGTCGCTGTCGCTGGCGAAGTATCAGCTCGCTCAGCAAGGCATCACGAACCCGACACCCGAGCAGCTCAAGACGGCGCTGAACGGCGGAACGATCACCGTGGACGGTAAGACTTTCGAATACCAGGGCGTGCTGCAGATGCGCGCCGATGGCCAGGGCTGGGGGCAAATCGCACAGCAACTCGGGACCAAGCTTGGGCCGGTCGTGAGCGGTATGAAGGCACAGAACGCGCGCATCGCAACGCTGCCGGCCAAGCATGCGAGCACCAGTACCTCGACCGGCGCCACCACGGCTAGCCGTGCAAGCGCGGGGGCGACCTCGGCTAACAACAGCCGCGGTGCGTCCGGGAGCAAAGGCATCGTCACCGCGTCGGGCTCCTCCCTGCCAGCGGGCACGGCGAAGGGTAGAGGTGCGGACAGCGTGACTAGCGCCGGCCACGGCGCATCGTCGTCGCGCGGCCAGGGCATCGTGACCGCCGCCGGCACGGTCGCATCTCCACGGGCGCAAGGTCTCGGACCGGGTAAGGCCGGCGTAGTTACGGGTGCCGGAGTATCGGCCGGCACTTCCGCCGGCGGCGCCAACAGCGGAAAGGCCGTTGGGCACACGAAGTAGGGCTGACGACCGCTACGCTCTTGCCGGCGCGCTTCTGCGTCTTGTTACTGCTACGGCCGGTTGCGCGAGCGACACGTTTGGTCGTCTCTTCGACAGTGTGTTGCGGCGATGCAGTCTCGTTTCGTGACCGGCTCACTCCCCTAGAGCTCGATTGACGCGTGGCATCACTTCGCGCGCCATCAGCTCCATCGATCTGCGGGCAAGAGGCGGATCGTGCCAGTCGTGCCCAACATACAGCAGCGTTCCGAACGGCCCAACCTTCTGACGCAGTTCAAGGATCTGTCGGGCTACACGGTCAGGTGTTCCATAGATCACCAGGTGTTCCAGCACGTACCGCAGCGTGCACTCCGAATCGGGGATCGACGCATCGTGCTTGAAGGTATCGAGCATGCCGCGGGCGCGCCGTTTCGCCATGAGATTCCAGAAATAGAAGCCGTACGCGCCGTTTTCGTCCAGTGCGTAGCGGCGAGCCGTCTCTTCATCATCCGCGACGAAAACGCTGCGGGCCACGCGCCAGTCCTCCCCGCGGATGGGCTGCCCCCCGCGCTCGCACCCTTCGCGGTACGTAGGCCAGTGCGTCGCCACCCAGTGCGGATGAATGAAGTTGGCCGAGATCGGATGCCAGCCGCGCGCCGCCGCAGCGGCCAATCCCCGCGAAGCTGGCATGACGACCGTGATCACGATCGGCGGATGCGGTTTTTGGTAGGGCTTCAGAATCAGACCCTGGCCCGCTTCGCGTAAGAGCGTCCGGCGCGTGCTGATCTTCCAGAAACGGCCTTCGAGATCGTACGGTGCATCTCCGGCCCAGAGCGCCAGCATCTGGTCGATGCACTCGACGAACATGGCGTTGCGATCGGCGTCGAGATTTCCGAACACCTCCCAGTCGGAGCGCAGCCCCCCGGGTCCGATACCAAGTATGAAGCGGCCTTCGAGCATGTGGTCGATCATTGCCACATGCGCTGCAACTTGCGCGGGATGGCTGTTCGGGAGATTGAGCGTCCCGGGCCCCAGCCGAATCGTCGTATCGTGCGCTACGCTCGCGATGAAGGACAGAGGCGAGGGAATGGTCTCGCATACATCGGTGATGTGCTCGCCGATGAACGCTTCCGCGTAGCCGAGCCTGTCGGCGAGCAGTAGCGCTTCCCGGTCTTCCTTCAGCGTCTGCGTATAGTTGCGCGACGCAGGGTGTATCGGCATCGTGAAAAAACCCAGCTTCATTGCTGCGTCTGCCCCACAACGGCCGGCGTGAAAAGCCTTGCAATTTCCTCACTGCGCACACGCGCCATATAGCGTTCGACGTCTTCGGGCAGTATCAGGCGCGCGCGCGCGAGGCGCTGCACTGCGTCTTCGTAGCGCGCGACGTATGCCGCGTGGCTGCCATAGCGTTCTTCGAGCGATGGGCGCGTATCGCCGCGCGCTTCGCGTTCGGCGCGGGTGCGCGCGAAAGGCGCGTACGTCCCGTCGCGATCGCACAGGGCGCCTTCCGGATACGGCGCCTTGTACACGTTCCAACCCGTGTAGGTCGCGAGAGGCACCGCGATGTCGGGCAACCGGAGACCGGAGGTTTCGTTGCCGTCCGCGTCGACGGCCGGGACGAGCACGCCGTAAGGCTTGCTCATGTCCATTTGCGGTTTCGTCCAGTCTCTCAGTACGCCGAACGTATTCGCGCGCCGCACGACTGCCAATCCGGAGATCGCCGGGAATTTCGAATCACCGGGTGCGACCAATGTGCGATCGGCAATGCGTGGCGTGAGCGAAGGCGGCGGCGCCTTGCCCTCCGTTGCCCATTCGTCCAGCGCGATCAGCAGTGCGCGCAGCGCCGGCGTGGGACTGTGCGGATTGCGCGTATTCACGCAGTTGCCGGGCGTCGAGCGCATCCACGCCTGGCCGCCATGCTGCGTGCCTGCGATGAGATACGCACGTGCGTTCGGCGGCAACTCGAGATCCCGCTCGCCGAGCGGATCGGTCACGAGCAGCGAAGCGCCTTTCTGCCAGTACTCCGTAGAGGTATTGGTTTCCATCCAAAGCGGATCGAACCCGTCACCGCGCATGAGCGCGCCCGTCCTGCCCGTGACTGGATCGCTCGTGCGGGCGGTGGAAAACGGAAACGCGTTTTCAGGAAACGTGTGGTCTTCGTGCTGCGTGTTCGTGCGCGCCGGTTGGCCGAACTCGTGGTTGAGGAACACGCCGCCCACGCCCGCTGTGTGCGCGAGCATGCCGTCGAATACTTTGCGGGCGGATTCGTCCTGATTGAATCCTTCACGCAAAAAATCGCGCAGGAAGCGGCCGCTCTGCGAAATTCCGAATGCGAGCGCAACGCGTGTCGTGGACGCCACGGGATTCGGATGACCTGCATCGTCCGGCTTGCCCGTACGCAGGAACGACACCAGATCGCGCGTTGCTGCCATGCCGATCCCCAGCACGCGCGGGTTTTTCGCGGGGTAGTGGAACTCGTAGAGCGTGCCCGATTCCGGCCGGGTGCCTTCGGGCAGGAGGCGGAGTTCGCGGCTGTTCACATACGTCCAGCGCTCGCGCGGAATCTCGCGGCGTTCGTCGCCCTCGGTACGGCGGGCGGTGAGCTTCGCGTGCGACTGATCGAGCGTCGCCGCTTCGTGCGTAAGCCTGAAAGTTTCCCGCGGCGCGGCGCGGGTGCCGCTCACGAGCTCGTCCCGGATCACTCGTACGATGGGCTTGCCGTGGTCTGACGCGACCACCGGCTTCATTGCGAGCCCGTTGTTCGCGCGCGGAGCGTCAGGGTCCCAGCCGCTCCACACGAGCGTATAGCCGCGGCGCAGAAAGAGACCCGTCCCTGCATCTTCGTCCGTTCTCGGATCGTTGCCGGCGCCGGGCGTCGCGAGGCGCGCGTCCATGAGGCGCCAGTGGATATAAAGACGCCCGCGGTTCGTGACGTCGTAAATGATTCTCCCGTTCGCGCGTGCCGGATCTACGGGACGGAGCATGAAGAAATCCGCTTCGTATTCCACTTTCCCGGAGGCGTTCCGCGGCGCCTTATCGATATTCACGATGACGCGATTGCGCGCGTCCTGCGGATCGAGCTCGCCCCGGAAAACGCCTTTCACGCGCTCGTATGAGCCGGTATTGCCGAAGCCCGTGCCGGGAGCGAAAGGCTCGACCGCGGTGACGGTGATGCTCGTGAGTCGCGCAAACGCGGGGGCGCATGCCAGGAGCAAGAGCCACGCACATGCCCGTAGAACGAGTTTCATGACCCCTCCAGAGTGCGCTGCCAGAAGCGCGCGCATGGCCCGCCCGGACATATTGTTCACAGCATGTTAGCTCACTTGCGCCGCGGTGACATCGAGCGCGGTCGCAAGGACGTTGCGCATGCGCGCCCAGTGAGAGCCCTCCCAGTAGACGCGGCGGCATCCGGTGCACTCCGTGAATACGGTGTAGTGCTCTCGTATCCGTTCGGGCACGGTTTCGAGCACGCGCGCCGGGCCCGCGGCGGTGAGCGGCAGGTTGCAGTGCAGACACAGTGAAAACGGCCGCATGTGCGGTGCGAGACTGTAACGGACTGCGATTTCGCGTAGCTGAGCTTCAGGCTTGAGCGCATGCACGAACGAGCCGCGCAGCACGTCGCGGCATTTCAAGAGCTCGCGGTCGCGCGTGAGCACCACGCGTTTTTCAGCTGCTGCCTGGGCCACGATATCGGGGTCATGCAAAGCATTGTCGTAGACGGTGTCGAACCCCAGCATGCGCAGCATGCGGGCGAGGCCGCCGAGATGCGCGTCCGCGATGAAAGCGAGCGGTTCTTCGAACGGTGCTGCCCCGCGATCGTGCGGAAAGACCTCGATCATGTCGCGATCGCGCACGGTGCGCGAGAGCGTCGCCCGCTGGCCGTTTACATCGACCCGACCGATCTCGGTATGGGGCACCCCGAGCGATTCGATCGCCTGCTTCAGCGTCGCGGCGCGTGCACAGGCCTGCTCGAACGTCACGCTGCGCTGTTCTCGCGGAAGGAAAGAAGCGAGCTCGGAATGGAAATGGAACGACGCGACGCTCATCGGCGTCCTGCCTCACAATCCGCTATGATGAGCGCCTTTTCTCATCGGCAAGTCTCCAGGCGGTTCCAGGTTTATGGCTCAGTACGTCTACACCATGCGCAGGGTAGGGAAAGTCGTCCCGCCGAAGCGCGTGATCCTCAAAGATATCTCTCTTTCTTTTTTCCCTGGCGCGAAGATCGGCGTCCTGGGACTCAACGGCTCGGGCAAGTCGAGCCTGCTTCGTATTATGGCGGGCGCGGACAAAGACTTCGAAGGCGAAGCGATACCCATGCCCAACATGCGCGTGGGTTTTCTGCCGCAGGAACCGCAGCTCGATTACACGAAGGACGTGCGAGGCAACGTGGAGGAAGGCGTCGCGGACACCATGGCGCTTCTCAACCGGTTCAACGCGATCAGCGATCGCTTTGCCGAGCCGCTCGAGGACGAGGAGATGGGGAAGCTCCTGGAGGAGCAGGGTGAGCTTCAGGGCCAGATCGATGCGGCAGGCGGATGGGAGCTCGAACGTAAGCTCGAAGTCGCTGCCGACGCGCTCAGGCTGCCGCCCTGGGACGCGGATGTCACGAAGATTTCCGGCGGCGAGCGCCGTCGCACAGCGCTTTGCAGGCTGCTTCTTTCCGAGCCGGACATGCTGCTCCTGGATGAGCCGACCAACCACCTGGACGCGCTTTCGGTCCAGTGGCTCGAGCAGTTCCTCGAACGCTATCCGGGCACCGTCATCGCGGTGACGCACGATCGGTACTTTCTCGACAATGTAGCGGGCTGGATCCTGGAGCTCGACCGCGGGTATGGCATTCCGTGGGAAGGGAATTATTCGTCGTGGCTCGAGCAGAAGGAGCAGCGCCTGGAGATCGAGGCGAAGCAGGAATCCGCGCGCATCAAGGCGATGCAGGAAGAGCTCGAATGGGTACGCTCGAATCCGAAAGCGCGCCAGGCGAAGAGCAAAGCCCGGCTCGCCCGATTCGAAGAGCTCGCTTCGCAGGAATTCCAGAAGCGCAATGAAACCAACGAAATTTACATACCGCCGGGTCCTCACCTCGGCGATCTCGTGATCGAGGCCGAAGGCTTGAAGAAATCCTTCGGCGACAAGCTGCTTTTCGAAGGCCTGAGCTTCCGGCTGCCAAGGGGCGGCATCGTCGGCATTCTCGGTCCGAACGGGGCAGGAAAGACCACGCTGTTTCGGATGCTCGTAGGGCAGGAGAAGCCGGACGCCGGGACGCTGCGCATCGGCGACACGGTGAAGATCGCGTATGTCGATCAGAGCCGCGACAGGCTCGACGACAGTAAGACCGCATGGGAAGAGATCTCCGACGGCCTCGACAACATCACTGTCGGGAACTACACGACATCGAGCCGCGGTTACGCGGCTCGATTCAACTTCAAAGGCGCGGACCAGCAGAAAATGGTCGGGCAGCTCTCGGGCGGCGAGCGCAACCGCGTGCATCTCGCGAAAGTGCTGCGCAGCGGCGGCAACGTGCTTCTCCTCGACGAGCCCACCAACGACCTGGACGTCGAGACGCTACGCGCGCTCGAGCAGGCATTGCTGGATTTTCCCGGGTGTGCCGTCGTGATCTCGCACGATCGCTGGTTCCTCGACCGCGTGGCGACGCACATCCTCGCGTTCGAAGGCGAAAGCCAGGTGGTGTGGTTCGAAGGCAATTACGCGGACTACATGGCCGACCGGCGTAAGCGCCTGGGCGAGGACGCGGACAAGCCCCACCGCATCCGGTACAAAGCGCTGATCTAGCGTTTCGCGGAAGAGCAGTCATGCGCGTCGGCGTCATCGGTCTGGGGTTGATGGGCACGGCCGTCGCGCAGCGGCTCGTCGGTGCCCGCTTCGAGGTACTTGCTTATGACGTCGATGCGGACAAGCGGGCCGCGATTGCGCGCGTCGGTGCGAAGCCGCAGGCGACGATCGGTGTCGTCGTGTCCGGTTGCGAAGTGAACGTGATCTGTGTGTTCAACACGGATCAGGTCGAAGAAGTCATCGTGGCTCCCGGCGGCGGGCTCGACGCGATAGCCCAGGGCGGCACCGGGGCGCGGATATTCGTCGTGACGAGTACGTGCGATCCGGACAAACTGGCTGCGCTCGCACAGCGCGTTGCGCCAGAAGGTGCGGACGTGCTGGAAGTTCCGATTTCGGGCACGAGCAAACAAGTGGCGCAGGGTGACGGCGTGGGTCTCGTGGGTGGGGACCGTGGCGTGCTGGAACGCGCGGCGCCGGTGCTCGATGCGTTTCTCAAGTCGAGACACTATCTGGGTGCAGTCGGCAACGGCTCGCGTGCGAAGCTCGCGGTCAATCTCATCCTGGGGCTGAACCGCGCCGCGCTGGCAGAAGGGCTCGTGTTTGCGGCGCGCTTAGGGCTGGAGCCCTCGGCATTTCTCGAAGTGGCCCGCGGCTCGGCCGCCTATTCCCAGGTAATGGATGTGAAAGGCGATCTCATGGCACGGCGCGAATACACGACCCCGCAGAGCCGCATCGACCAGAGTCTCAAGGATTTCATGCTCATGCTGGAGCACGCGCGCGCCGCGGGCCAGGGTTTACCGTTCGCGAGTGTCTACGTGCGCATGCTCGAAGACTGCATCGCGAACGGGGAAGGGCAGTGGGACAACGCCGCGATCGCGGAAGCGATCACGCGGCAGCGCGGCAGCTGAGCGGCCGCGCTAGGCGGCTCACCGTGAGCTCGCTTCCCGAATGCTCTGGTCGAGCCCGCGCAGGAGCGGCAGGACGGCGTCGATCGTCGGCACAGCAATGCCGTGCTCGCGCCCGAAAGCCTGTACCTGCCCGAGATGTGCTTCGACCTCCAGCGCGCGGCCGACGAGCACATCCTGCAACATGGAAGGCGGCATGACCGGTCCGCTCGCTGCGGGCCGCGAAAGTAGCTTTTCGGGATCGATTTCGCCACGCAAGTCCCAACCCATGGCAGCGGCGACCGCCAATGCTTCCCGCATGAGACTCGTCGCGAGCTGCTTCAGACCGGCGTCGCTCGTCACCTGACCCTGTGTCAGCCGCGTGAGCGCGCCCAGCGGGTTGCTCCAGACGTTGCTCATGAACTTGCGCAGGATTTCGGCGCGAATGTCCGGCGACACCTCCGCGGGCAAGCCGGATGCATTGAAAAGATCGACGACGGCCTGAACGCGTTGCGTCGTCTGGTCCGTGGGCTCGCCGATCACGTAGCGATCGCCGCCGATATGCCGGACGACACCCGGACGGATGACTTCGTTCGGCGAGTAGACGACGCATCCAAGAGCGCGTTCCCGCAGGCGATTCCAGAGCTCGCGCTGCGGATCCAGAAGCGGCAGCGCTTCCTGCTTCCCTTGTCTGCCATAGCGCCACCACCAGGTAAGGCCATTCAGCGGAAACAAGGCCACGCCCTGCGGCGCGAGCAATTGCTCGAGCGTCGACGCGACGCCTGGCAGGACGTGCGCTTTGAGCGTCGCGATCACCACATCGTGCTTGCCCAGCGTCGCGGGATCGTCGGTGGCGGCGTCAGGCTTTCCGCGGATCTCCTGCCCGCCGGAGATGAGCGTCAGGCCATTCTTTCGAATCGCGTCCAGTTGCGGCCCACGCGCGACGACGGATAACTCGGCCTGCTTCGCGGCGGCAAGACGCGCGCCGATGTGCCCGCCGATTGCACCGGCGCCGAATATGCATACCTTCATTCCTGGCTCCTCAAGCGGTGAGCTGACGCGCGATCTGATCCACGTACTGCAACGTGAGCTCGCGCATTTCGGCGGGTTTGAGATTGCTGATGGGATGTGGGAGCTCGATGTAGGGATGGCCTTCCATCCCTTTGCCCTTGAACTGGAACACACAGGCGTTTCTGAAAGCCTGCGTGATGATGACCGTCGCAGGGACGCCGCGCTTCTCGAACTCTATCGTGTCGTGCACACTGCACAACGTGCAGGAGCCTCACCCTCCGACCGCGGCGATCGCGAGCTGCACTTCGTTCACAAAATCGTCGATCAAGGCGTTGGTCGCGGGCTTGGAATAATGTTCCTTCCGCCGGATGACGACACGTGCAACGCCGTGACGCTCGCGCAGTGCATCTCCGACCGTCTGCAGAATGATGTCGGCCTGTTCTTTCGTGTTGTCGAGGAGACCGACGACTTTGCCCGCCAGATCCATCGGTCGCGGCGCGAGCGCGATTTTCGCTTTACCGCTGCCCGCGGTCGGGTCTATCCAGGGTAGGTCATTCATCGACTTCCTTTCGCTCAGTCAATTCGATATGCGCCGTGGACGGCGCGGCTGCCGCCGCTCCATCCGTGACACACGGCAGTGCAGGGGCCCCAGCCGCCGGCGACGATCAGGTGAAGGTCGGCGGGATCCTTGATCGCGGGGATGAAGCAATCCTCGTCGTCCGGGTCGACGTCGATCGGGAATTGGAGCGCCCGCTCGCGTCTCCAGTTTCCGCCGTTCTTCAGGTCGCGTACTTTGCGTCCTGCGAGCTCGCATAAAGTGCGATGCACCTCCGCGCGGCTCATGCCGGCCTCAGCACAGATGGCCGCATGCTGCGGGCCCATTGCGACGACCATGTCCGATCGCGCGTGCATGTTCCATGAGCCCATCGCGACCATGGAATCCGCGATGCCGTTGAGGAGCCGCCGCGGCTCCTGGCTCACGTCGTCGAAGGACAGGCGCGGGCTCTCGACCATCGCGCACGTGATGACATTCTCGTCGGCGCGATAACCCATCGAGACGGCCAGCGTTTCCCAGGGGCTGCGCTCGATGTTCTCAGCGATGCATGCCGTATATCGCAACGGCGTCGCGAAAATCGTCGCCGAGCCGATCCCTGCAATGCCGCCGCCAAGATTCAACATCATCAGCCGGATCGCACGGCCGATCGTCGCATTTGCGCGAAACGACGGCCCGAAGCAACCATTGCCGCCATGAATACCGATTTTGCGAGCGTAAGGCCCATTCACGATCATGAGCGGCGCGACGCCGTGCATCGTGCCCTGAACGCCGTTCATGTTGAATTCGTCGCGCAGCATGAGCTCGAGCGCGCCCAGCACGACCGGCAGGTATTCGGGTTTACAACCGGCCATGAGCGCGTGTATCGCGACAGTGCGTACGGTGGCAGGCTCCATCGCCGGCGGCACGTGCCCGATCAGCTCATCCGGGTCGCGCCGAGTGGCTTCCAGCATGCGCTGCACGCGCGCCTCGGTCGGCGTCACGACCGGAAAACCATCGGACCAGTGTTTCTCGAGAAAGAATTCGAATTCGTCTACAGGCACAAGAAAAGAAGTGATGAAAAGAGGTGATGAGAAGGGGTGACGACAAAGCTGAAGAACACCAAACCGGGCGATTCTATCTCAACACCATTCATCACTCTCTGCGTCAGCCCGGATCACTCTTCAGACGGTGTACGTCCCATGCACCGCGCGACTGCCGCCTCCCCAGCCATGACACACGGCCGTGAGAGGTCCCCAGCCGCCGGCGACGATGAGATGCAGGTCCCGCGGATCCTTGATCACCGGTACGAAGCGATCTTCTTCCCGAGGATCGATCCCGAGCTTCGCCGCGCGCTCGCTGCGCCAGTTCCCGCCGCGCTTCATTTCCCGCACGGTGAGGCCGGCCGTCTCGCAGAGCGTCCGATGCACGCGCTCGCGACTGAGTCCCGCTT
>Ga0075431_100001659_pt1 | contig 20860 bp, 23 predicted proteins | sample RhiMetdeltSRZDD5_FD_75297 | JGI IMG/M metagenome (GOLD analysis project Ga0075431, IMG submission 75297) | Populus rhizosphere microbial communities from Tennessee, USA - Rhizosphere MetaG P. deltoides SRZDD5 | ecosystem: Host-associated > Plants > Roots > Rhizosphere > Soil | place: USA... | reverse complement strand
GAAGCTCAGCAGGCGCCCGCGGAAGGCGCGCCGATCCTGGGGATCGTCCAGGTCGTACTGGCGCTTGCCGAGCCGCTGCGCGAGGTCGTCGAGGGTCTGCCGCTCCGCGACGAGCAGCCGGCGCCGGTCCTGATCGTCGTACCAGGCCGCCACCTGGGCCCGCCGCTTCTCGATCGTGGCCGCCTCCTGGCGCGCCCTTTTCGCCTCGGCCAGGAGGGCACGCCGCCGCTTGGCCTGCGCGCGCGGGAGCTTCGCGGCCTGGGCGGCGGCGGTGGCCGCGGCCGCCTTCTTCTCCTCGGCCGCCGCCGTCCATTCCGCGGCCGCGTCCTCGAAGAGGTCGTAGCGCGTGTAGAGCGGGATCTCCCGGCCCGTGCGGCGGTCGAAGTGGGCGAGCGGCTCGCCGGTGGCGTTGGCGCCGACGCCGTAGAGGATGTGGTCCTTCCCCAGGGCGGGCACCTCCACCATCTCCCCGCGGTCGATCATCTGCGCGAGGTCCGCCTCGTCGGCCGGTATCGGATAGTCCTTCTCCATCCAGCCCGCCACCTGCAGGGCGAGGAATCGCTTCCGGTTCGCGTAGTGCCGCAGCTCGTCGGGGACGTGGACGCGCGCCGCTCGTCCGATCGGCGCCCCGCGGTCCTCTTCCACGAGCCGAGCCGCCTCGCGCCACGGATGCACCTCCGAAGGCACGACGGCCGGCGGCGGCGCGGCGGCCGATTCGCGGGCGGGCGCGGAGGCTCCTCCGCGCGGCCGGAAATGGAGGAGCGCGACCCCGCTCGCCAGGAGCACCCCGGCCAGGAGCCACCACCAACCGGCGCGGCTCTTGCGATGTACCCGACCGCCCCGCCGTGGTTCGTTCACAGGCCCTCCCAGTGTGCGGCGCCTGCGGAGAGTGGAGCAAGACCCGTTCCGTCGATTCTTTCGGCAAAGGCACCCGAGGCCCGGGGCTCCCGCTATAGTGGGGGAGCCATGCGCCCGGCCTCTCCGCCCATCGTCGTCCTCGTGGTCATGGCGTCGATGGGTTGTACGGCCCCGCGGACGGCGCCGTCCGCGCCGGAGTCCAAGCTGAAGGTGAAGGACATCGAGGTGGGCCGCGCCATCGGCGCGGACAAGCTCGTGACCGCCCCCGGCGGCGCCTTCGGACCGGCGGACACGATCTACACGTCGGTGGTGACGGAGGGGAAGGCGTCACGGGCCACCTTGTCCGCGCGCTGGACCTACCAGGGCGCCGTCCTCGAGGAGACCGCGCAGCGCATCGCGCCGGACGGCAAGGCGGTCAGCGAGTTCCACGTCTTCAATCCCGCCGGTTGGGCCCCGGGCGAGTACCGCGTGGAGATCCTGCTCGACGGGCGGGTGGTCGGGGACCGGGCCTTCCGCGTGGACGCGACCTCGTAGCCGATCGTCGTTCAAAAAGGCCTTGACCCCGGCCGCGCGGAGGCGCAGGGTAACAGCCGGAGACGACGTGATGGTGTCCAGGACGAGGCGAAAGTCGCGGGACGCCCGACCCGGCCCGCCGCGCCTGCGCGCGGTCGAGGAGTCCAACGGGCATCCCAACTGCGCGACCGCCGTCTCCGCCGAAGCCCTGCGCACCGGCGTCGTGCCCTGTGCCGGCCGCAACCGCCAACGCACCGAGATTCCGCGCGAGGGCGAGACCATCCGCGCCGGCGATCCGGATGACCGCGTGCTCGCCAACGAGTACGCGGGCGAGGAGACGCCGGGGGGCAGCGCCACGACGCCCGACCAGAACGAGGTCGACGCCATCGGGCGCGCCTACGGACTGCAGGAGGAAGACCAGGGCACGCTGCACTGCGCGTCCGAGATCCTGAGCCGGCGCGATCGCCGGCGCTCCGAGCTGACCCCGCCCCGCCGTCCCGTCTAGTGGCGCCGGCGCCGAGCCCGCCGTTCCCCGAGAGCCTGTGTCATCGGTGCGCGGCGCCGCCGCGCCTGGTGACGAGCGACCGCGGGTCGGTCTTCATCTATTGCCCGCTGCTGCAGCGCTATCCCGGCCAGCCCGTCCTGGCCTGCGACCTGTTCGTGCCCCGCGACGCCGGCTGAGCCGGGAGCGTGGTCAGGCGCGCTTCGTCCCGCACTCCGGGCAGAACTTCGCGCCCGCCGACATCTTCGCCCCGCACTGGGCGCAGGCGTCACGGGGACGCAGCGTGGCGCCGCACTCCGGGCAGAACTTGCCGCCGGCGGTCTGCGCGCTGCATTTGGGACACCGCGCGACCATGGGACTCTCGAGGTCGAGACCCCGCGTCTGGTCCCGCTCGCGCACCTTGACGTGGATCTGCTCGACCTGGGCCTGGGCCTGGGCGGCGGCGATCTCTTCCTCCGTCTGGGGCGCGCAGGTCGAGCACAGGCCGCGATCGGCGTTCCAGCAGATCGTGTTGCAGGCCCACTTGCCGCAACGCACGCACTGGGTGAAGTGGGGCTTGACCTCCGCCACCGCCGCCTCGAGGGCGGAGTCGTGGGCCTTGCCGCCCACCGCACGCTGGATCTCGTAGGCGCTGTTGCCGGCCTGGCTGAAGACGCCGCCGAAGATGTCTCCCGCGGCCCGGAAGAGGCTCCCCGCCGTCCCCACGATGGAGGCCTGGAAGCCGGACATGTAGCCGTTCCGGCACTTGTCGCAATAGAACTTGAACTGGAAGCCGCGGTCGGTCGAAAGGTCGTCGTAGTTCTCGACGAATTGGATGAGCGCCATGGTCCCCGGGATTTTACAATGGCGGATGCTCGAGCGCGCGCTGGCCGTCGCCGTCGAGTCCGCGCTCCAGGCGGGCGCGCTCCTGCGCGCGGACTTCCATCGCCCGGGCGGCGCGCGCGGGAGCGGCGACAAGGCCGACGCGGACACGGAGGCCGAGCGCGAGATCCGGGCGCGCCTCGTGGCGGCGTTTCCCGGGTGGGGATATCGCGGCGAGGAGACGGGCGTGCAGGCGGGCGAGCCGGGCGAGCCGATCTGGCTCGTCGATCCCAACGACGGTACGCGGGACTACCTGGCCGGCCGGCGGGGCAGCGCGGTCTCCATCGGCCTCGTGCACGAGGGCCGGCCCGTGCTCGGCGTCGTGTTCGCGTTTGCGTACCCCGACGACGACGGCGACCTCTTCGCCTGGGCGGAGGGCACGGGTCCCCTGCGACGCAACGGCCGGCCGGTGGAGACCCGCCTCCCCGAACGCCTCGGGCCCGCCGACGTCGTCCTCGTGTCCAGCAAGGGCGACCGCGATCCCGAAGGCAACCTGCGCAACTCCGCGCCCGCGCGGTATCGCAGCCTGGCTTCGATCGCGCATCGCCTGGCCGTGGTGGCCGCGGGCGAAGCGGCCGCCGCCAGCTCGCTCTTCTCGCCCTGCGCCTGGGACTACGGGGCGGGTGATGCCCTCGTCCGCGCCGTCGGCGGCACCGTCCTGGACGAGTCGGGGCAGCCGGTGGCGTACGACCGGACCGGCGACAGCCACGCGCGCCGCGCCGTCGGCGGCGCGCCCGACGTCGCGGCGATGCTCTCCCGGCGGCCGTGGGACGTCCACGCCGGCGCCTGGGGCGCGGAGCGTCCGGCCCGGCTGCGGCGTGGAGAAGCCGTGGCCGATGCCGCGCGTCTGGCCCGCGCGCAAGGTTGCCTTCTCGGCCAGGTGGCCGGAGACAGCCTGGGTGCGCTCGTGGAGTTCCAGTCCGCGGCGGAGGTGCAACGCGCCTACCCGGAGGGACCGCGGCGTCTCGCCGACGGCGGACACTGGAACCTCCTGGCCGGCCAGGCGACGGACGACAGCGAGATGGCGCTGGCCCTCGCGCGCTCGATCGAAGACGGCGGCGGCTACGACCCGGGGCGCGCGCTCGAGGCGTACCAGCGCTGGGGGGCATCGCGGCCTTTCGACGTCGGCCACACCGTCTCCGCCGCGCTCCGGGGCCGGCCCGACGACGGCAGCCAGGCCAACGGCTCGCTCATGCGCGCGAGCCCGCTGGGCGTGCTCGCCCATCGCCTCCCCGCCCGGGAGGCGGCGGAGCTCGGCCGCATCGACAGCGCGCTGACCCACCCGCACCCGGTATGCGGCGATTCCGTGGCCGCGTTCGTCGTGGCCCTGGCTCACGCCATCGACCGCGGCGACGGCGGGGAAGCCGCGCACGCCGCGGCGCTCCAGTGGGCGCGGCAGGCCCCGGCCTCGGCGCCCGTGCGCCTGGCCCTGGAGGCGGCCGCGCACGGCGCGCCGGAGTGCGACGGCGCTTCGCGAGGCTGGGTCCTGATCGCGCTGCAGAACGCCTTCTACGAGGTACGGCACGCGGCCACGGTCGAAGAGGGAGTGGCGCGGACCATCCTTCGCGGCGGCGACACCGACACCAACGCCGCGATCGCGGGCGCGCTGCTGGGCGCGGTGCACGGTCGCGAGGGATTGCCCGCGCAGTGGCGGTCCATGATCCTGAGCTGCCATCCCGTGCCCGCCGTGGCCGCTCGCCCGAGGCCGATGGCGTACTGGCCCGTCGACGTGATGGAGCTGGCGGAGCGGCTCCTGCTCGCGGGCGAGCGCTAAGGCCTCGGGCGCCTCACCAGGCGGGAGGGCGCGCGAAGCCGTCGCCGCGTTCGCGCTCACGGAGGCGATCGCGCTCCCACGGGGGAGGGAGGACGCCGAGGGCCCGCAGCGCGGGCGCGTATTCGTAGCGAAGGGTCAGGACGTCGGCGGGCGCCGGGTGCGCGTCGAAGCGCACGACCGTCGCCGGATCCCAGGCCCGGCTGCCCCAACCCGTTCCCGGATACGATCCGGCTCCCGCCTCCGGCTGCTTCCTCAGAGCGCCGTCCGCGGAGCGCGACTCGGGTGCGGCCGCCGGCGGTGCCGCTTCCGACTTCTCGGCGGCGTCCGGCCGCGCGCCTTCGCGGCGCGCCCGGTCCTCCGACTCCTCGGACGGATAGGACGGGCGGTCCCATGGACCCGGCCAGGGCGGCGCGACGCGCGCGCTGAAGCGCTCCCGATAGGCCCAGGCCTGGATCCATCCCATCTTGCCGTTCGCGCGGCCGGTGCGCGCCGCGTAGGATCCGCGCTCGTCGACGAACGTGAACCGGCGCACGTCCTCCAGGGACGTGCGCCAGCCGCGCACGCGCACTTCGTCCCAGGGGTCGATCACGTACATGCGGCCCCGCCGGGCCGGATCCGCCGGTCCCAGCTCACGCTCGCCGCTGATCGCGTTCAGGCCGTCCACGGCCAGCACCACGCCGATGCGCTCGGGGCTGTGGTTCGCGATGCGGATCGCGTAGGCGCATCCGGCGCGCGCCTCGAGATAGTACCGGCCGGACCCGTCGCGGGCCGGAAAGAGCGGGGCGGCGGCGCCTTCCACCTCGACGGAGAGATCGACCAGCGACCCGCTCGCCTGCCAGACGCCGGCCTGCGCCGCCGGCGCGGCGAGGAGCGTCGCCGCCAGCAGCGTCAGGGCACCGATCGACCGGCTCCGGGGGCCCGTGGGATCAGCGACATGCGGCGAAAGCATGGACCGTCCTCCTTGCGACGGAGATACGGCCCATGCCGCCGGGCTATTCCGCCTCCTAGTTCGAGGCCGCTTCCTTCTTCTTGCCCGCCTCGAGGTTGATCGACACCCAGACCTCGTCCCCGAGCAGCACGCCGCCGTTGTCGAGGGCCTTGTTCCAGACGATCCCGAAATCCTTGCGGTTGAGCGTGGTGTCGATGGCGAACCCGGCCTTCTCGTTGCCCCAGGGATCCTTGCCGAAGCCCAGGAACTGCACGGGCAGCGTCACTTCCTTGGCGACTCCGTGGATGGTGAGCGTACCCGCGACGTCGTACTTGTCCTTGCCCGTCGCCTTGACCTTCGTGCTCTTGAACGTGATCTCGGGGAACTTCTCGACGTCGAAGAAGTTCGGGCCGCGCAGGTCCTTGTCGCGGTTGTCGTTCGCGGTGTCGATGCTGGCCGCCTTGAGCGTGAACTCGACGATCGCGCTTTCCGGCTTGGCGGGATCGACGGTGATGGTGCCCGCGTAGTCGTTGAACTGGCCGCGCACCCTGCTCATCATGTGGCGGACCTGGAAGCTCGCGTCCGAATGGTTCTTGTCGATGACGTACGTGTCGGCGAGCACGGGGGAGGCGGCGAGAACGGCCACGGCGGCGGTGAGGGACAGCTTGCGGATCATTTCATCTCCTTGTTTGCGGGGCGGGCGCGCGGCCCGTCGGGCCGAGCGACGTCGGTGGATGGTCGTGGCGCGGGGGACGTGCCCGCGCGCAGGGCGTCGAGCAGTCGGACGAACGTCGTGACGTCGGCGGCGCTCAGCGGCGCCATGAACAGGCGTCCGCCGTCCTGCATCGCCGATTCCAGCCGGTCGAGCAGCGCGAGCCCGGCCGGAGTGATCCAGCATCGGATCTGACGCCGGTCGTCGGTCGACCTCTGGCGCCGTACGAGGGTCTTGGCCTGCAGGCGGTCGAGAAGGCGGGTGACACCCGGGGCCTGCTCGATCATGCGTCCCGCGATCTCGAGGGTGGGGAGGCCTTCCGCCCCCGCGCCCCGCAGGATGCGCAGCACGTTGTACTGCTGCAGCGTGATGCCGTGGGGCTCCACGAGATGGGTCAAGGCGCGGCGCAGCAGGTCGGCGGTCCGGACGAGGGCGACCACGGCTTCCTCGGCCGGGGACGAAAACGGCCGCCGCTGCTGGATCTCCTCCTGGACGCTGCGCGGTCGGGACACGAGGCGAACGTTAAGTCCTGAATACATGACTAGTCAAGTAAATTGCTGTGAACGGTCGTGACCGCCCGCACAAACCGTTGAAGGGCCGTCACGTACTGGATGGCTGGATCACGACATCAGGGGCCGACGCCACCCCGCCGCCCTCCAGCGGCGGGAAAGCACACGCCCGCGTGGTTCCGTGAGGACGACGATGCCCGACGAGATCCCCGAAGAGAAGAGCTATCGCGAGTGGCTGGCCGAAGCGCTGGCCCAGGATGAGAAGACCTGGGAAGCCCTCGAAGAGAAGGTCCGCACGATGCGCCTCAAGCAGGGAATCCTGGAAGAGAAGAAGTCACCGCGGGACTGCTAGGACGCAGCGGGCCGCGGCTCGGACGGCCGCGGGCTCACTCGACGCTCTCACAGCGAACCTTGGTCACGCCCGCCCGCGCTCCGCTGCTACGCTAGCCGGGATGAGGTGGTCCTCCGAGGTGCGGACGTCCTGGCGCACCTTCATCGAATCCGCGCGGTCCAGCCTCCTCGCCCCCGCGGCCGGCACGCCCGACGTCATCCTGCGGACCGCCCTGTTCGTGGTCGTGATCGTGGGCGCCATCGGCCTGGGCTGGACGGCGAAGCAGGCCTGGGCCGTCCACCGGCTGACGCGCGGGGTCGGCAACACGATCGTCTACGGAGCCGACGGCAAGGCCTGGTTCTCGCTGGACGAGCACCGGCGCGACGTGCCCCTGGCCGAGGTCGCACCCTCCCTGCGCGAAGCCGTGATCGCGGTCGAGGACCATCGCTTCTACCGGCACGGGGGCATCGACCCCATCGGCTTCGGCCGCGCGGCCTGGCTGAACATCCGGCGCGGGGCCATCACCCAGGGCGGGAGCACGATCACGCAGCAGCTCGCGCGCACGGTGTTCCTGTCCAACCAGCGCACCCTCGGCCGCAAGGGCAAGGAAGCGATCCTGGCCGGCCTCATCGAGCAGCAGCTCACCAAGGACCAGATCCTCGAGCTGTACCTCAATCGCGTGGCCCTGAGCGGGGGGACGTTCGGGGTGGAGGCCATGTCGCGCCAGCTCTTCGCGAAGCGGGCCAAGGACCTCAGCCTGCTCGAATCGGCGATCGTGGCCGGCCTCATCCGCGCCCCTTCCGCCCTCTCCCCCTGGTCCAACGAGGAAGGCGCCCTCGCCCGCAGCAAGGTCGTCCTCGCGCGCATGCGCGAGGAGGGGTTCATCAGCGCGGCCGCCGAGCAGGGCGCCAACGCCGCGCGCGTGCGGATGACGAGCACACCCCACCTGGCCGACGCGCATTCGGGGTACGCGAAGGAATACCTGCGCCAGGCCTTCCGCGAGCAGGTCGGGGACGACGACCCGCCGGACTGGGAGGTGCACACGACCTTCCTGCCCGTCGTCCAGCTGGCGGCGGAGCGCGCGGTGGAGGAGGGGCTGGCCCGTCTGGGCAAGCGCGGCCTGCAAGCGGCCCTCGTCGCCCTCGACCCGGAGACGGGCGACATCCTGGCCATGGTGGGCGGCCGGAACTTCAACGCCTCGCCCTTCAATCGCGCCGTGCGCAGCCGCCGGCAGCCCGGCTCCGCCTTCAAGCCGTTCGTGTACGCGGCCGCCCTCGACCGCGGGCTCTCGCCCGTCACCGTCCTCGACGACCTGCACTCAGTCAGCGCCCCCGGACGGCAGGAGTGGACCCCGCGCAACGCCGAGGAGGGAACGCCCGACGAGGCCACCCTGCGCGAGGCGCTCCTGGAGTCGAACAACCAGGCCGCCGTCGCCCTCCAGCTCCGCATCGGCAGCGGGGCCGTGCTCTCTCTGGCCTCCGACCTCGGCCTGCGCGATCAGCCCAACGTCCCTTCCCTGGCCCTGGGCTCCGGGCTCGTGTCTCCCCTGGAGCTGACGGCGGCCTACGCGGCCTTTCCCAACGGCGGCTTCGCGGTGACGCCGCGCGCCATCGTGCGCGTCCTCGACGCCAGCGAGGGCGTGGTGGTCGAGAACGCGGTGCGGCGCAAGCGGGCCCTGCCCGAGGCGGTGGCCTTCCAGACCCTGACCATGCTGCGGGACGTGGTCGATCTCGGCACCGCGTCGTCGGCGCGCAGCCTGGGCCTGCGCGGTCCGGCCGGAGGCAAGACGGGCACGACCAGCGAGTTCAAGGACGCGTGGTTCGTGGGGTTCAACACCTCGGTGGTGGCGGCGGTGTGGGTGGGCCTGGATCAGCCGGAGCCCATCGGTTCCGAGGCTTTCGGCGCGCGGGTGGCCCTCCCCATCTGGGCGGACTTCATGCGGCGCGTCGCGCGCGTGCTACCCGCGGAGCAGTTTCCCATCCCGCCCGGCCTGCGCGAGGTCGAGCTGTGCCGCGTCTCCTACCTGCGGCCGGTGGACGGCTGCCCGACCTACATCGAGTTCTTCAAGGAGGGCGACGACGTCCCGCGCCACCTCTGCCCGATCCACCAGGGCAGCTTCAAGCAGGAGGCGCGCCGCGCCCTGGACGGGATCTTCTCGCGCGTCGGGCGCAAGATACTCGACATCTTCAAGTGAGGAGGACGGAATGGAAGTGATACGTGAGCGGTCGGGCGTGCGCATCACGCTCGATGCGCGGGAGGTGACGCTCCTGCGCTACGCGCTGGAGCGGGCCTCGCTCATCGACACCCCTGCCGGCGAGCAGGCCGCGATCGCGAACTTCTGCGCGCGGGTGCTGGAAGGGCTGGCCGCCCCGCGGCCGTGACCTCCGGGCCCTAGGCCCGCCGCGCCGCGAGCATGCCGCAGGCGGCGTGGATGTCCGGCCCCCCGGAGTAACGCCGGACGAAGGGCAGCCCTTCCGCGGCCAGCGCGGAAAGGAAGATCCCGCGTTCCGCGTCCGAGGCGCGCCGGAAACGCCCGTGGGGATCGTTCACGTCGATGACGGAGACGCGGACGGGCGCGCCGTCCAGCAGGCGCGCGAGCGCGCGCGCTTCCTCCGGTCCCGTGTTGACGCCCGCCATCAGGACCCAGGCCAGGTGCACCGGGCCCCCGTGCCGGGCGGCGTGCCGCCGCATCGCGTCCACGAGGTCCGCCACCGCGTAGCGCTGGCCGAGGGGCACGAGCCGCGCCCGCTTCTCGGGGAGGGCCGACGTGAGCGACAGGATGAGCCGGTAGGGATGGCCTTCGTCCGTGTAGCGCTCGATCATGGGCAGCACGCCCGCGGTCGAGATCGTGATGCGGTCGCCACGGACGCGCGCGCCGCAGGGATCGCGCAGCACCTCCGCCGCCCGGATCACGCTGTCGTAGTTCTGGAACGGCTCGCCCTGCCCCTGGAACACGACCCCCGTGACCGGCCGCTCCTTGCCCTCGCGGCGGATCGTGAGCACCTGCTCCACCATCTCCCAGGCTTCGAGGTTGCGCGTGAAGCCGAGACGGCCCGTCTCGCAGAAGACGCAGGCCAGCGCGCAGCCGACCTGGGACGAGACGCACACGCTCCAGCGCGGGCGCTCGAGGGGGATGCGCACGGCCTCGAACACCTGGCCGTCGGCCGCGCGGAAGAGGTACTTCACGAAGGGGTCCACCTGGCTTCGCTGGCGCTCCACGACTTCGAGCCGCGTGGTCCGCCCGCGTCGCATCACCTCGCGCGCGGCGACCCGCGAGAGGCCCGGCACTCCCTCGAGGTCGTCCGCGTCGCCCCAGATGAGCCGGGCCTGGATGCGGCGGGCCAGGCGGTCGTCGAGCGGCAGGTCCGGCCAGAGGGCGCGAAGGTCCTGCGGGCGCAGGCCGCGGAGGTGCGACACGCTCAGAAGCGCAGGGTCGTGCGCCGCCCCCGGACCTCGACGTCGACCTCCGACGCCCGGATGGCGAGAACCCGCATCCCGTCCACCTCGTCCCCGACGCGCACGAGGTGGTCGTCGATGATCGCGATGGGCTGGCCGTCCCGCTCGCTGATGGCCTGAAGGCGCGGTCCGGCGTCGACGGTGGGGACCGCCGTGGGCGCAACCACGGGCTTCGGAGCGACACGGGCGGGCGCGGGGCGCACCACGGCGGCGCTCGTGCTCGGGGCCAAGGGCGGAGCGACCCTGACCGCGGTTGCGGGCGGGGCCGCCACCGCCGGACGCGCCGCGGATGGGGGAGGGAGCGCGGGCGACGGGCGCAGGGCCAGGACGGCCGCCACCGCGCCGACGGTCGCCACCGCGAGCGCCGCCCATGCCGGCCATTGCCGCGCCGCCCGCGTGGGCCAGGGCGCGGCCGCCATGACCACGAAGCCCCGCTCGTCGCGGCCCTTCTCGCGATCCAGCTTCTTCAGCGCCTCGAGCACGAGGCTCAAGAGATCCCTCCCAGGCGCGGCCGCGGATAGGTGCCGCGGCTGTAGAGCGTCATGAGGGTGCGGGAGCCGATGCGTCCGTCCGCGGCCAGGAAGGCGTCACGCTGGAAGCGCGTCACCGCGGAGAGAAGGTCCGTGTTCCGCAGGTAACCGAGGCGCGTGAGGCTCTCGCGCGCCCAGGCCTCGGTGCGGCCGGGATCGCCCGCCGCGGCCAGGGCGTCGAAGTCGCGCCAGAGGAACACGGCCTGACGGGTCCAGAGGCGGTCGACCTCGGCCAGGGGCACGCGCAGGGGAGGCTCGTTCCCGATGGCCACCACCGCGTCGCCGCCGTCCACGTGGAGGAGAGCGAGGTAGCAGGTGTCGGCCCGCGCGGGGTGGAACATCTCCAGCACCACCGGCAGGTCGAGGCGCCGCACCTGGTCCATGTGCGTGCGCAGCGCGGTGCGCTCCAGCGCGGGCGTGCCCCACAAGGTCTGGATGCGCGTGACCGCGTCCAGCATGGACGCGTCGTGCGGCAAGGCGAGGAGGACGGGCTCCAGCGCGTCGCGGGCGGGCGCGGCCACGGCGGCCGGACCGGCCGGCGAGGGGCCAGCCGGCGGAGCGGTCGCGCCGGCGGGTGCGGGCGTGGAGGCGGGCACCGCGGCCGCGGGCTCCGGGACCGTCCGGCTCGCGCCCGCGGGCAGGGCCCGCCATAGCACGAGGGGCGTGAAGGCGACCATGGCCACGCCCGCCGCCAGCGCGGCCTGGCGGCGGCGCGGGTGCGCCGGCCGTGCCGCCAGCACCTCGCCTGCCGCGCGGCGCACCATGGCCGCGTCGATCTCGCGCTCGCCGGCCACGTAGCCGGCCAGCAACGCGCGGTCGCAGACGAGGTTGATGAGGCGCGGGATGCCTTCGGAGAAGCGATGGACCGCGGTGAGGGCGTCCGCGCTGAAGGAGGCCTTCCCGTCCCCTCCGGCCACGGCCAGCCGGTGGCGGATGTAGTCCTCCGTCTCCTGACGGCTCAGGGCGGAGAGGTGATAGCGCGCGGTGACGCGCTGGGCCAGCTGGCGCAGCTCGTGGCGGCCCAGCATCTCCTGCAGCTCCGACTGGCCCATGAGCACGATCTGGATGAGCTTCTCCGTGTCCGTCTCCAGGTTCGAGATGAGCCGGACCTGCTCGAGCACTTCGGGGGCCAGGTCCTGGGCCTCGTCGATGAGGAGGACGACGTCGCGGCCTTCCGCGCGGGCCTGGAGCAGGAACCGGTGGAGCGCGTCCACGTGGTCCTTCAGCGAGGTGCCCGTGGCCGGGATGTGCAGGTCCTCCAGGATCGAGCGCAGCAGCTCGGCCGCGGTCAGGGCGGGATAGAGCACGAAGGCGGTGGCCGTGCGCCCGTCGAGGCGGGAGAGGAAGTAGCGGGCGAGCGTGGTCTTGCCCGTGCCGACCTCGCCCGTGACCAGGATGAAGCCTCCCTTCTCCTTCCGTCCGAACTCGAGGTGGGCGAAGGCCTCGGTGTGGCGCTGGGAGAGGTAGAGGTACTTCGGGTCGGGGGTGAGGTTGAACGGCTTCTCGGCGAAGCCGTAGAAGGGCTCGTACATCTACTTGCCCCCGCCCGCGTCGACGTAGCTGCGGATGCGGTCGCGCGCGCCGTCGCGCAGGATCAGGAACTCGATGCCCAGGCGGGGCGGACCCCCGTCTCCGGCCGAATCCTCGCGCACGACCTGGCCCACTGCCCGCACCGGCCCCCCGGTTCCGGGGAGGGTGAAGGTGAGGTCGAGCTTGGATCCGATGTCGAGCGGCTCCGCCGTCTCCAGGAGCATGCCCTTCACGCTGACGTTGACGCTCAGGCCGCGCCCGGGATCGGTGCCGGGCGCGGTGTGGGACCACACGGCGATGCTCACGGGCACGCGCGCCTCGCGGCGGCGGGGCACGTGCAGCAGCTCCTCGATCCAGGCGTCCCAGAGATAGGGCACGACCTGGCCGCCGAAGACGACGTTGGCGCCGGCCCGCCGGAGCTGCGTCTCCTCGTCGAGGGTGATGGTGCGGCGGACCACGCCCACGGAGACGCCGCGCGTCCGGCCGTCGCCCCGGATGCCGCCCAGGAGGGCGAGCGCGGCCGCCGTGTCCTCGCCGGCGAGGATGACGAGGTCCGGCCGGCTGGCGTGGATACGGTCGAGACCGCAGTCGGCCTCGACGAAGAGGCGATCCACGTCGGACCGCCACAGGATGGTGCTGCTCAGCTCCGAGACCATCTCCGCAGACGCCATGATCAGGACCCGAGGCATTCTGCTCCGCTCGAAGCCCGGGAGTGTATCACCCCCGGGCGTGAGCAGCCCGGCCGGGTCTATGCTGCCGTCATGAGCTCCATCGAGATCCCCACCGAGCACGGGGCGGTGAGCGCCTCCGTCCACGGCGAAGGCGGGACCGTCCTCGCCCTCGGCCACGGCGCGGGGGGCGACCGCCGGACGGGCCTCCTCGTCCGTCTCGCCGACGCTCTCGCCCAGGGCGGCCGGCGCGTGGTCCTCCACAACTTCCCGTACACGGAAGCCCGCCGGCGTGTTCCCGACAAGCCGGCCGTCCTGGAGGCCACCGTCTCCGCGGTGGCCGCGCACGCGCGGTCCGCGCTGGGGGCGTCCCGCCTGGTCCTGGGGGGCAAGTCGATGGGCGGGCGCATTGCCTCGCAGGCGGTCGCGCAGGGCCTGCGTGCGGACGGGCTCGTGTTCCTCGGTTATCCGCTCCATCCGCCCGGCCGCTTCGACACCTTGCGCGACCGGCACCTGCCCGCGATCACGGCGCCGATGCTGTTCGTGCAGGGCACGCGCGACGCCTTCGCGCGCGCGGACCTCCTCGCCCCCGTGCTCGCCGCCCTCGGCGATCGCGCCACCCTGCACTCGATCGCGGAGGGCGACCACTCGTTCGCGGTGCCGCGCCGGACCGGCCGCGCGGCGGCGCAGATCGAGGCCGAGGTCGCGGCCGCCATCGTGTCCTGGCTCGCCGCGCGCGGCCTCTGAGGCTGGAGGCCGCGTGTTATCATCGCGCCGCCGCGCAGAGAGGAGCGTGCGTGTCCGCGGTCTGGTGGCCGGAAGCCCGGACGGGTGAGCTCGTCGCCTACCTCGACGACCAGGAGCTGGCGCGCCTGATCGCGGTGACCGAGGTCGCGGAGGCGGGCGCCGGCGACTTCCTCCTCCACAAGGGCAGCCCCTCGCGCAGCGTCCTCCTCGTCGAGGACGGCCAGATCGAGATCATCGACGAGACGCTCGGCGAGACCATCGTGCTCGGCCGCGTGGGCCCGGGGGGCGTGGTGGGCGAGGTCGGCTTCCTGGATGGACAGCCGCGCACCCACCACGTTCGCGCGGGCACGGCCTGCCGCGTGCGACGCCTGACGCGGGAGGGGCTGCTCGCCCTGGCCCAGGCCGATCCCCAGCTCTTCGCGAAGGTCTCGATCGCCCTCGCTTCCCTGGTGGCGCGGCGATTCCGCAATGCCCTCGAGGAGCTCGACCCCCTGCGCGCCTTCGCGGCGTCGCTGGGCGACCCCGAGGACGGCGCGGAGGGCGCGGAGGAAGCGGAGCCGGCCGCGGAGGCCAGGCGAGGCGTCGCGCGCGACGACGGCGCCGACGACGGTCCGATCCAGTACGACGAGATCGAGGATCCCATCCTCGATCAGGCTCTGGACGTGCTGCGCGAGCTGGCACGCCGGCCGGGCAAGGACCTCGCGGGAGTTTGAGCACACCGCTGCCCAGGGACGCCACCCTCGTCGAGCTGCGGCCGGAGGCGCTCACCTTCCGCACGCGTGAGGGCCTGCTGCCCGGCACCGCCGTCGATCTCGTGCTGCGGCTCGAGGGCCAGCCCCTCGGCCTCCAGGCGCCCGTGGTGGGCTGCACGGTCGCGGAGAAGGACCGCAGCGGCTACGTCTTCCATTGCCGCCTCGACCTGACCGCGCTGCCGGGGCCCGACCTGCACATCATCGGCCTCTTCATCAGCAAGGGGCGCGGCAGCCCGGGCCTGTCTCCGAAGTGACCCTCGATCTCCGCGGCGCCGTGGTCGCGGTGACCGGGGCTTCCGCCGGCATCGGCCGCGAGTGCGTGCTGGCCTTCGCGCGCGCGGGCTCGTGCGTGGCCGCGGCCGCGCGCCGGCTCGACCGGCTGGAGACGCTGGCCGCCGAGGTCCGCGCTCTCGGCGCCGAAGTCCTCGTCCAGAAGACGGACATCGGCGTGCCCGAAGACGTGAATCGCTTCGTCCAGGCCACCGTCGAGCGATTCGGCCGCCTCGACGTGCTGGTCAACAACGCCGGCTACGGCGTGCGCGGCACGGTGGAGGAGACGCCCGCCTCCGCGTACGAGCGGCTCATGCGCGTCAACTACCTCGGAACCGTCTACGGCTGCCAGGCCGCGATCCCGATCATGCGCGGCCAGGGCGCCGGCGTCATCGTGAACGTGTCCTCGATCGTCGGGCATCGTGCGCTGCCGACGGGAGGCGCCTATGCCGCGACCAAGGCCGCGCAGATCAGCCTGACCGAGGCCCTGCGCGTGGAGCTGCGGGGCAGCGGGGTGCACGCCTGCTCCGTGCATCCCATCGGCACGCAGACGGAGTTCGGGGAAGTGGCACGGCGGGAATCGGGAAGAAGCGATGTGGCGGGAGGCGTCGGTCCCCAGCAGTCCGCCCGCGATGTGGCGGAGGCCATCGTGCGGTGCGCGCGGCGCCCTCGGCCCGAGGTGTACCCGTACCCGCCCTCGCGCGCGATCGTGTGGCTCAGCGCCCTCGCGCCGGGCCTGTCGGACTGGCTGGCCTGGAGGGCGGCGCGAGGGGCGCGCAGGTTGTAGTTGTAGATGTGCGTTCGTCGATGGCAGACCGACCTGGCCACAGCCTCTATCTGCTAATCGTGTCGATCGGTACTTTGTTGGCTGTTGTTGTTCGTTGCTTTCATCCTCATCAGCCACGCCACTCCGCCCGCCTGCCCGAGTAGCGCCATCAGCGCAAACGGCGCCCAATTTCCCCCCGCCGCGTCGTACAGGAACACGAGCTGGTGGTCGCTCTTCAGCCGGCGGTTGATGTCGGAGTCGAACGGCGGCGCGCCCGAGATCAGGTTCGCGAGCAGGGCCCAGGTGACGGCGAACTCCAGCAGCACGCCCGCGATCACCAGCCCCAGCCCCCATCGCGGCAGCGTCGACACCCGCGCCACCGCGTAGACGATGGCGATCAGCACCGACGCCACCATCGCGTTCGACGCGACGCCGTCGATCTCGCCGCCCGGGTGGGCGAGCAGCCCGCCGAAGTAACCGGCGAGCGCGAACAGGATCGCGGTCAGGTGCGGCGTGTAGGGCATCGAGGTGTCGCTCGGTCGAAACCGCCAGGTCCACGCGCCCAGGGCCACGAGTCCGGCCCCATAGGCCCACACGAAGGGGCCGGGCCCGGACCACGCGTACGCATAGCGGGGCCGGCCGATCACGAGCGCGAGCAGGATGGACCCGCCGAAGACGAGCGCGACGAGCGGGCCTTGCAGGCGATGGTACCCGCGCACGAATGTGGAGGACGGCCGCCGCCACGTGCACAGGAGAGCGGCGATCACCGAAAGCGTCAACGCCCCGGCCAGCGGGTTCACGTAGAGCTGCACGAGCCGGAAGAGGAGCTTGTCCGCGGGGAAGCGGCCGCCACGCAGGAAATCGATGAAGGGAACGGGCACCAGCGAAGTCACGGCGTTCTCGGCTCCGCCGCGCAGGAGGCGCACGAGCGTGGGCGTGCCGCTGCTGAGCACGGGATTGGCCTGCACGGTGCCCACGACGCCGTACAGATGGCTCACCCACCAATGCCAGGGCCACACCACGAGGGCCACGATGGCCGTCGCCAGGCCCGCCTGCCGCCACGACAAGGGCGTCCGTGGCCGGAAGAGCCAGTGATCGGCCACCAGGGCCGCGAGGAAGTAGGCCGCGCTCTGGTGCGACATGAAGGCGAGCGCGCCGCAGAGGGCGCTCGTGCAGAGGAGCCTGCCGTCGGCGCCCTCGCGGAAGCGGATGTAGAGGGCGAGGGCCAGGAGCAGGAAGTACGCGGACACCAGCTTCATCCAGGTGAAGGTCGCGTCGTGGATCAGCCAGGTGTTGAAGAAGACGAAACCGGCGCCGAGGAGCGCGGCGCGCCGGCCGGCGAGGGTCCGCGCGAGGAGGAAGAGGGGAAGGATGAAGAGCGAGCTCGCGAAGGTCGAGGCCACCTGGTAGACCCAGAACCGGTCGCCGAAGACGGACAGGGCGAAAGCGGCGGCCAGGCTGAACAGCGGCGTGCGCGAGGCGAGGTTGTAGTCGCCGAACCAGACCGTCGCGTGGCCGCCCTCCGTGCCCAGGTAGGCCTGCGCGATCGAGTAGTGCTCCCACCAGTCCCCGTACCAGTTGCCCCCGGCGTAGACCGGAGTGAGGCCCTGGACGCCGACGAGCGTCAGGTAGAAGAGCGCCCACAGGAGGACGAGGGGCCAGGACACGGCCGGTAGGGAGCGCCGTCCGGAGGCGGCGAGGGCCGCCACTGCCGTCACCACCGCCACCGTCCAGACGGCGGCGTTGACCCGCGTGGGATCGGCGCCGGAGAGATGCGCGAGGAACGCGCTCAAGCCCACGAACGCGAAGCCGAAGCCCCCGGCCGCGGCCGCGCGCTCGTCGGGATCCAGGAAGGGGAGATGCGCGGCGGCCAACGTGCCGGGGACGAGGGCCAGCGCGGGCACGGCCACGGCGGCGGCCGCGATCTCGACCCCGCAGGCGGCGGTGCACAAGGCCGCCTCCTAGACGGCCAGGCCCTTGCCGTCGAACTCGGCCTGGACGGCCTCCCACTCGCTCATCAGCGCGGCCACCTCGTCGAGCAGGCGCTGGCGCGTGGCCACCGCCTCCTCCGCCCGCGCGCGCTCGTCGTAGAAGCCGGGCGAGGCCATGAGTTGCTCCACGTCGCGCACGGCCTGTTCCTTCTCCGCGATCTTCTTCTCGAGCTCGGCGATGCGCGCCTTGAGCTTGCGGCCCTCGCGCTCCTTCGCCTGGCGGTCGGCGGCATTCGGCGGACGCAGGCGGGGAGCCAGGGGATCGTAATTCGCCTTGCCGTTGCCGCTCACGGGCGCGGATGCCGCCGGCTTCGCCGCCTCCTTCCGGGCCGCGGGCGCGGGCGCCGCCGGCCGCGGCGCCGCCTTCGGCTTGTCGTGCTTGACGTGAGGCGCCGGAGCCGAGGCCGTGGGCATCGCGACCGCGACCCCCGCCTCGCGCTGCTTCTTCCAGTAGACGAAGTCCTCGTAGCCGCCGGGGTAGACGAGGGTCTGGCCGCCCCCCACCTCGATCACCTTGGTGGCCAGCTTGTCCACGAAATAGCGGTCGTGCGAGACGAAGATCAGGGTGCCGCCGTAGTCCTCCAGCGCCTCCAGGAGCACTTCCTTGGAGTCGAGGTCGAGGTGGTTGGTCGGCTCGTCCAGGATGAGCACGTTGCTCGCGTTGAGCAGCATCTTGGCCAGGGCGAGGCGGTTGCGCTCGCCTCCCGAGAGCACGCCCACCTTCTTGTAGACGTCGTCGCCCGAGAAGAGGAAGCCGCCCAGGATGGTGCGGATCATCGGCACCATCGTCGTGGAGCTGGCCGAGCTCATCTCCTCGTAGACGGTGCGCGCGCCGTTGAGGACGGCCGCCTGGTCCTGCGCGAAGTAGTCGATCACGACGTTGTGGCCGAGGAGGCGCACGCCGCCGTCCGGATGGTCCACGCCGGCCAGCGTCCGCATCAAGGTCGACTTGCCGGCGCCGTTGGGGCCCACGAGGGCCACGCGGTCACCGCGCTCGATCATGAGGTCCAGCCCGTCGATGACCACGTTGTCGCCGTAGGCGCGGCGCAATCCCTTCACCTCGATGACGACGCGGCCGGGCTTGGGCGCATCCGGGAAGTGGAAGTGGATCTTCTTCCTCTCCGGCGGGATCTCGATGACCTCGACCTTGTCCAGCTGCTTGATGCGGCTCTGCACCTGGCGGGCCTTGGTGGCCTGGTAGCGGAACTTGTTGATGAACGCGCTGGCCTTGTCGATCTCTTCCTTCTGGCGCCGGTAGGCCTCGCGCAGGCGCTCCATGGCCGCGGCGTGCTCGACGAGGTACTTCGAGTAGTTGCCGTGGTAGTCGGTCAGGGTCTTGAGCCCGACCTGGGTGATGCGCTTGACGGTGGCGTCGAGGAAGTAGCGGTCGTGCGAGACGAGCACCACCGAGCCCGGGTAGTCCTCGAGGTACTCCTCGAGCCAGTTCCGCGCGGGCAGGTCGAGGTGGTTCGTCGGCTCGTCCATGAGCAGCAGGTTCGGGCGAGCGAGCAGCAGCTTGGCCAGCGCGATGCGCATCTGCCAGCCGCCGGAGAACTCCTCGGTCCTCCGCTGCTGGTCGGCCAGCGAAAAGCCGAGGCCCTTCAGGACGTCCGCCACCCGCGCGTCGATCTCGTAGCCGCCGAGGTGCTTGAAGCGGTCCTGCACCTCCGCGTAGCGCTCGAGCAGCTTGTCGTGGTCGGCGCCGTCGTCGTGGCTGGCGCCGGCCAGCGCGTCTTCGATGCGGTGCTGCTCTTCCTTGAGCGCGAGGAGCTCCTGGAACGCGAGAACGACTTCGTCGTAGACCGTGCGGCCGTGGTGGACGATCCCGTCCTGGGGCAGGTAGCCGATGGTGGTGTCGGAGGCCATGCGGATGGAGCCTTCGTCGGGCTCCTCCATGCCGGCCAGCATGCGCAGGAGAGTGGTCTTGCCCGCGCCGTTGGGGCCGCTGAGGCCGATGCGGTCCCGCTTCTTGACGTGCCAGGAAACGTCCTCGAAGAGGACTCTCTCGCCGTAGTGCTTGGTCAGGTTCTCGACGTGGATCATGTCTTGCTGTTTGCTGGCTTATTTAGTCAGGGGGGGCACTCACACGACATCTCGATGGGTGTTCGCGACCCCCCCTGAAACCCCCCTCGCACGCCGCCGTTGCGGCGCAACGCCGTCGTGCTCTACGTACCCCTCGGTCGGCTGCCCTCTCATCCCGCGAGTTGCAGAAAGTCTGAACATGCTTTCTGCAGCATTTCGCGGTGCTGGGGGTCCATGAAGTTCAGGCGATATTCGTTGATCACCTTCACTTCCATGCCTTCCCATTCCTTCCAGCACGACGCGCAGACGCGGCCGAGGACCTGCTCCTTGAAGACGCGGGGATAGCCCACGCGCCTCGCTTCCGGAGGCTCGGCCGACTGTCCGCAGCGGACGCAGGTGATGGCCAAGGGCTCAGCTCCCAAACGAACGATTATAGCGCGAGGCCGGGGCGCCTCCGCGGCCGGCCGGGGAGCGGGGGAGCTTCAGCGCGCGGAGATGACGGTCGCGTGCACGCGCTCGGCGATGCGCGCGGCGTCGCTCGCGTCGAGGACGCTGAACTCGATGCCGCAACCGGGAGGCAGGGCCATCTTCGCCTGGCCGCAGCCCTTGAAGATCGAGGGCGCGTTCTGCCAGCGGATACGCCCCTGGCAGTTGATGGGGACGGGATCGCCGGGGAGGGTGAAGGTCAGCCGCACGATCTCGCCGGGCGCGGGAAGCGGCGGGGCGAGTACGCAATAGACGCCCACCACGCTGACGTTCCAGACCATGCCCTGCCGGCGTTCGGCGCCGAGCGAGACCTCGCAGGGCTCACCGCAGGCGATGCGGTAATGGCCCGTCGTGGGCTGTTCCATGGGCTGCGGCTTCATGGCCGGACTCACCTCCTTCGACCGGAGCCCCAGGTGAAACATGGTTACACGATATACGAAATCAAACAGCCAGGGGAAGTGACTTCTCACACCGTGGGACCGATAATGGTCTTTCATGGATTTGACGACCACGACCGTTCGTAGCTTCGACCCGCTCAACCTCTCCGCCGAGACCCTGGCCAGCCTGGACGCGATGGGCTACAAGGCCCCGACCGACGTCCAGTTCGAGACGATCCCGCGCGCGCAGGCCGGCAAGGACCTCGTCGTGCAGTCC
>Ga0075431_100001655_pt1 | contig 20882 bp, 15 predicted proteins | sample RhiMetdeltSRZDD5_FD_75297 | JGI IMG/M metagenome (GOLD analysis project Ga0075431, IMG submission 75297) | Populus rhizosphere microbial communities from Tennessee, USA - Rhizosphere MetaG P. deltoides SRZDD5 | ecosystem: Host-associated > Plants > Roots > Rhizosphere > Soil | place: USA... | reverse complement strand
TGCTGACGGCAGCCCTGGCATTTTCCTCGCCTGTCCAGGCGAAAACCCTGGCGCCCGTGCCCTCCGGTGAGCTCAAGACCCTTGAGCGCGCTCTTGCCCGCGCCAAGGCACGCGAGCAGGCGCTGACGAAGGAAGCCCAGACTTTAGCCCATGAGCAAGAGGACGTCTCGCACCAGCTCGTCGAGGCCGCCGCGCAGATTCAAGCGCGCGAATCCATGGTCGGCGCCTCCCGTGAGCGCATTGAAAAGCTTGCCGCCGAACAGACCCTTCTGCGCAGGAAACTCGGCGCTCGCAAAGACGAGCTTGCGGTCCTGCTGGCGGGGCTGATGAAGCTCGAACGCAACCCGCCGCCAGCCCTTCTCGCCGCGCCGCAGGATGGCCTGAAGGCGTTGCGGGCAGCCATGCTTTTCTCGGCCGCGGTTCCTGCTCTGCAGAGCGAGACCACTGCCTTGGCGCATGATCTCTCCCGACTTTCCGCTCTCGAGGCCTCTCTTGTCCTGGAAGGGGACGCCCTCGCGGCCAACTTGGCCAGGTTGCGCTCGGCCAAGCTGCAGTTGGAAGGCCTCTATGAGCGCAAGAAAGCCTTGCTGGCGAGTGCAGGCGAGGCCCTGACCCGAGAGAGAGCGCGCGCCGCCGAGCTGGCCGAGAAGGCAAAGTCCCTCCAGGAGCTGCTTCGTAAGCTCGCCGAAGAATCACGCAGGCGTGAACTGGCCGAGCAGAAAGCACAGGCGGAACTGGAGACTAAGCCGCCGTCGGCCACAGAAAAGCCGCCTGTCCGCTTTACCAGAGCCCTCGGAAAACTTGACTATCCCGTGCAAGGGCAGTTGATCGGGCAATTTGGCGATGCCGACGGAATCGGAGGGCGGATCAAGGGCATCCTCATCGCGGCTCTGCCTGGGGCCCAGGTGGTGACGCCTGCTCAGGGGCGGGTCGCCTTTGCCGGCAGTTTCCGTTCCTACGGGCAACTCTTGATATTGGACGTGGGCGAAGGCTATCATGTGCTGCTGGCGGGAATGGCACGGATCAAGGTCGAAACCGGCCAAACTCTTGCCGCCGGGGAGCCTGTTGGAGAAATGGGTCAGACCCCGGCGAAGGGAACGACGATCGGTGGCCAGCTGAAGGATGCAAGACCGATCATATATGTAGAGTTTCGAAAGGCAGGCGGTGCGGTTGATTCATCGGCATGGTGGATCGGCGGCAGGAAAGAGGCCCGTAACCAGAAAGGCATGAATTGATGAAGTCCGAGCTGAAGCTCATGCATTCGATGTCATTGGTGGCAGTGGGTGCCGTTTCGGCAACGCTCCTGTGGCACGCCTTTGGGGGCGCCAGCGCCGCCAATTCCGATACTTACAAGCAGCTCAATCTTTTCGGCGACGTCTTTGATCGCGTTCGTGCCGACTATGTGGAAGTGCCCGAAGATGAGATGCTCATTGAAAATGCGATTAACGGGATGCTCGCCGGCCTCGATCCGCATTCGAGCTATATGAACGCCAAGCGCTTTCAGGAAATGCAGGTCCAGACACGCGGCGAGTTCGGTGGTTTGGGCATCGAAGTCACGATGGAAAATGGCATCGTCAAGGTCATCTCTCCGATTGACGATACTCCAGCTTCCAAAGCGGGTATTCTCGCCAATGATCTGATCGTCGAGATCGACGGCCAGCAGGTCCAGGGTCTCACCTTGGAACAGGCGGTCGACAAGATGCGCGGCAAGGTCAATACGCCGATCACCCTCACCCTTTTGCGCGAGGGCAAAGCGGAGCCGTTCGAGGTCAAGCTCATTCGTGATCTGATCAGGCTCAAGGCCGTCAAGTTCGAGCTCGAAGGTAACGATGTCGGTTATATCCGAATCAGCTCCTTCAGCGAGCAGACCCAGGAAGGCTTGGATGCCGCGCTGGCGGCGCTCAAGGCGAAATCTGGCGGCAATCTCAAGGGCTATGTCCTCGACCTGCGTAACAATCCCGGCGGCCTGTTGGATCAGGCGATATCCGTATCCGATTCATTCCTCGAGCGCGGTGAGATCGTGTCGACTCGTGGACGCAATCCGGGCGAAAGCCAGCGCCGGATCGCCGAGGCTGGCGATTCTGCGGCCGGCAAGAAGATCGTCGTTCTGATCAATGGTGGCTCGGCCTCTGCCTCCGAGATCGTTGCCGGCGCTCTGCAGGATCATAAGCGCGCGACCATTTTGGGCACGCGCACCTTCGGCAAGGCTTCGGTGCAGACGATCATTCCGATCGGCAGCCAGGGTGCTCTGCGTCTGACGACGGCGAGATATTACACCCCCTCGGGCCGCTCGATCCAAGCCAAGGGCATCGATCCCGACGTCCTCATCGAGCAGGAAATTCCCGACGACCAGAAGTCGACCGTTGGCAGGCCCACGGGAGGCGAGGCAAGCTTGAGAGGTCACCTCAAGAACGAAGCGGACGATCAGGAGGGCGGCGGTTCCTCCTCCTATGTCCCCAAGGAGAAGGAAAAGGACAAGCAGCTGCTTGCCGCCTTGGATCTTCTCCACGGCAAGCCCATCGATCAGTATGTCACCAAAACGAAGGTCGAGGCCCAGTCCACGACCAAGTCGGCGGTTCCGGGCGAGGAGCCGGGCTCGAGCAGCAACTAACGGCTAGCGGGTCTTTTGACGGCACGGGCGCTTTTGGCGCCCGTGCTTTTGTTTCCACCCATGCCCCGTCCGCTCGCTATAATCATCGCGAGCGAATCAGGCGGGGACGTTCTCATCACCCATGGATGCGGATCTAAGGCAACCACTCAGGCGACAGAGCTGGCGAGACCGGCTGCAGCCCTTCTGGCCGACGCCCCTTCGCTTGGCAAGCGCCCTCGCCCTTGCCTCCGTTCTCGCACTCGCATTCTGGCTTCAGAGGAATTACGACCCGAACCTCGGCGCACCCGTCGTGCATTTGCAGATCGAACCCCTGACGCCAAGCCAGACGGCTTCGGTGACCCCTGTTGCGCCTGATGATCAACCTCCCGTGCTGGACGATCCTGAGGACGGTGCCGTCGACCTCTTTGCTTCCGACCGTCCCGCGAGCGAGATGCAGACCACCGAAACCGAGACGGCGGTCATCATTGCTCCCCGTATTCGGCTCACCCCCGCCCCTGCCAAAGGCTTCGTCGAAAATGGCACCGACGGACCCCTGCCGAAACTTGCAAGCGATGGAAGGCGCCCCTTCGATGTTTATGCAAGGCCCATTCATAAGAACGTCCTCCAGTCCTCGCAGCCCAAGATAGCGATCCTGCTCGGCGGCATGGGCATCAACGCCGCTTTGACCGACCGCGCGATCAAGGATTTGCCGGAGGAGATCACGCTCGCCTTTGCCCCCTACGGCAGCGACCTTCAAAAAACGGTCAACAAAGCGCGCTTGAGCGGTCATGAGGTGATGCTGCAGCTGCCGATGGAGCCCTTCGGCTTTCCAGACGTCAATCCTGGCCCCAACACGCTCCTTGTCAACGCCAGCGCGGATGTGACCGGTGCGAGCCTTTCTTGGCTCCTGTCGCGTTTTTCCGGCTACACCGGCGTGGTGAACTATTTGGGAGCACGCTTTACCGCCGAGAGGGGCGCCATGATCCCAGTGATGCAGAACCTGAAGGACCGCGGTCTCGCCTATCTGGATGATGGATCATCCTCCCGCAGCCTCGCTGAGGAGTTGTCGCAGGCAATTGACCTGCCGGCAAAGCAGGCCGACGTCATCCTGGATAAAGACGGAGGTTTCGAGGCCGTCTCGGCCAAGCTTCGGCAGCTGGAGGAATTGAGCCGCAGCGGCCGCATCGTCATTGGCGTCGGCACGGGTCTTCCGGGCACGATCGAGGCCGTTTCGGCCTGGGCCAAAAAACGACAGAGTCAGGGCATTTTGATCGTCCCGGTGAGCGCCGCCTTTCGCTCAAGGCCTGGTTGAGGCTAAACCATAGCCTATGACTGTAAGCTCTGAACTTCCCTACCGGCCCTGCGTCGGCATCGTTCTGGTCAACCGTGACAATCTCGTGTGGATCGGCAGGCGCCCCGACGTTGCCGATGAGGAAGGCCGCGGACAGTGGTGGCAGATGCCGCAAGGCGGCATCGATGACGGCGAGGATCCAAAATCCTCGGCAAAGCGCGAGCTTGCCGAGGAGACCGGGGTGCGCTCCGCCGAACTCATGGCTGAGGCGCCGCACTGGTACTACTATGACCTTCCCCCCAATCTGGTCGGTGTTTCGTGGGGCGGCAAATACCGCGGCCAAAAGCAGCGCTGGTTCGCCTTCCGCTTCACCGGGGAGGACGGCGAGATCGATATTTCCCCCCACGGCCATAAGCAGGAGTTCGACCAATGGCGCTGGGTCGGGCTCGAAGAAGTGAGGGATCTCGTTGTTCCTTTCAAGCGCAAGGTCTACGAGCAGGTCGTCGACGCCTTCCGCCCGCTTCTTTCATGACCCGCTGCCGCGATGCCCATTCGCCACATCATTTTCGATTGCGACGGCGTACTCGTCGACAGCGAAACGCTCACCGCCGAGTTCGAATCGGAGCTCCTCGCCCGTTTCGGAATTCAACTTTCGCCTGAGATCATTAAGGATCGTTTTGCCGGACGCACGGCACGCGGCCAGTGGCTCGAACTCGCCGCCGAATACAAATTGGATCTGCCGCCAGATTTCCTGGAATTTCGCAAACGCCACGCCATGGAAAATTTCGAGAAGCGTCTAAAGCCCATACCGCATGTGGCGGAGACCTTGTCAAAATTGTCGGCAAAGCTTTCGGTTGCCTCCAACAGCGAACAGGACATGTTGCACCTGAAGCTGACGGTCACCGGACTCATCGGTCATTTCGGCGACCGTATCCTGAGCGTCGATCAGGTCGCCCGGCCGAAACCCGCTCCCGACCTCTATCGCGAGACCCTCGCCCGAGCCGGAATACCGCGGCTTCAGACTCTGGTCGTTGAGGATACGCCAACTGGCATCGCCGCCGCCATGGCGGCGGGCATATCGGTGATTGGTTTCGTCGGTGCTTCGCACAATACACCGGATACGCCAACGATGCTCAAACAGGCCGGCGCCTTTGCGGTGCTCGATGACATTCGCAGACTCCCCGCGCTGATCGCCGCAATGTAGGCCTTCCTGTCGCGCCGGTGGAATGAAACGGAGTTCTGGCTTCGTCAGAAATGGCGGCAGCGTCTCGGCCGCGTCTTAGAGCGCCTGACGTAATTCCCTCAGGTGATCGAGCGATTCCTGCGCTCGACGCCGCGTCTCGTCGTCCTGAGCATCGGCGACATCTTCTTCGGCATCGCCGACCTGTTTATCGAGTGCCGCGCTGTCGAGTTGGGCAAGCGGTATGGCCACCTCCGCGAGCACCGTGAGACCGGTATTGTTGACTTCAGCGAAACCGCCCCGAACGAAAATGCGATCTTCAGCGCCGTCCGCCATGACGACTTCGACCACCCCCGGTCTCAGGCTCGACAACACCGGCGCATGATTGGGCATCACCGTGAACAGTCCCTCGGTGCCGGGAACGGTGACTTGCCGGACCTCGGCAGAGATCAGAAGCCTTTCCGGCGACACCAGCTCGAAATTCATGAGCGCCATGGTTGCTGCCTTGCTTAAGCCGCTTCCGCCGCCAGCCGCTGCGCCTTTTCGACTGCCTCTTCGATGGTACCCACCATGTAGAAGGCAGCCTCGGGCAGATGATCATAGTCGCCGCGCACCAGCCCCTGGAAACCCTTGATCGTATCCTCGAGCTGCACGAGCTTTCCGGGAGATCCGGTGAATACTTCTGCGACGAAGAACGGCTGCGACAGGAAGCGCTCGATCTTGCGCGCCCTGGCGACGGTGAGCTTGTCCTCTTCCGAAAGCTCGTCCATCCCGAGGATGGCGATAATATCCTGCAGCGCCTTGTAGCGCTGCAGCACCTGCTGCACGGAACGCGCTGTCTGGTAATGCTCCTCGCCGATAATGCGCGGGTCGAGCATGCGCGAGGTCGAGTCGAGCGGATCGACGGCAGGATAGATTCCTTTCTCCGCGATGCCGCGCGACAGAACGGTCGTCGCATCGAGATGGGCGAAGGAGGTTGCCGGCGCAGGATCGGTCAGATCATCCGCCGGAACATAGATTGCCTGCACCGAGGTGATCGATCCTTTCTGCGTTGTTGTGATGCGCTCCTGCAGCGCTCCCATGTCGGTTGCCAGGGTGGGCTGGTAGCCCACCGCCGATGGAATGCGTCCCAGAAGAGCCGACACCTCCGAACCAGCCTGGGTGAATCGGAAAATATTGTCGACGAAAAACAGAACGTCCTGTCCTTGGTCGCGAAAATGCTCAGCCACCGTCAACCCGCTCAAGCCGACGCGGGCACGCGCGCCGGGCGGCTCGTTCATCTGCCCATAGACGAGCGCCGCCTTGGATCCCGAACCACCACCCTTCTTGTTCACGCCGGATTCGATCATCTCGTGATAGAGATCGTTGCCTTCGCGCGTCCGCTCGCCCACCCCAGCAAACACCGAATAGCCGCCGTGCGCTTTGGCGACGTTGTTGATGAGCTCCATGATGATGACGGTCTTGCCGACGCCGGCGCCGCCGAACAAGCCGATTTTACCGCCCTTGGCGTAAGGGGCGAGCAGGTCGACGACTTTGATTCCGGTGACAAGGATTTCAGCTTCCGTCGACTGTTCGACGAACTCCGGCGCCGCCTGGTGGATGGCGCGTCGGATCTTGGTTTTGAGCGGCCCTGCCTCATCCACGGGCTCGCCGATGACATTCATGATCCGCCCGAGCGTCTCGTCGCCGACGGGAACTGTGATTGGCCCGCCCGTATCGGCGACCGCCTGGCCGCGCACGAGGCCTTCGGTCGAGTCCATGGCGACGGTTCGAACCGTGCTTTCACCTAGATGTTGCGCCACTTCGAGCACGAGTCTGTTGCCTCTCAGATCAGTCTCGAGCGCATTGAGGATCTCAGGCAATTGGCCGTCGAATTGCACGTCGACCACTGCGCCCAGAACCTGCGACACGCGTCCCCTCGGAGCGTCTGCCGATTTCTCCGGAGTCTTGGCCATTGTGGAAGTCCTTTCGTCCATGTCTTACAGCGCCTCGGCGCCCGAAATGATTTCGATGAGTTCCTTGGTGATTTGTGCCTGCCGCTGCCGGTTGTAGTTGAGGGTCAGCCTGTCGATCATATCGCCGGCGTTGCGCGTCGCACTGTCCATGGCGCTCATGCGCGCCCCTTGCTCGGACGCAGCATTCTCGAGCAGGGCCCTGTAGATCTGCACGTTGATGTTTCGCGGCAGCAGGTCGGCCAAGATTTCTGCCTCGTCGGGCTCCGCATCGTGAATGGCGCCGCCGAGATCGGCCAGCTTGTCGCTCGCCGGCACCTCCGCCGGAATGAGTCGCAAAGCCCTGGGACGCTGTGCGATCACCGATTTGTATTCGGCGAAGAAGATGGTGCACACGTCGAACTGGCCATCCTCGAACAGCCGCAGGATTCTGTTGCCGACGGCCTGCGCCTGCGCGTAGCCGAGCTGCCTCACGCCCTTGAAGTCGACGGCCTCAATGATGTACCGGCCATAAAGGCGCTTGAGCTGGTCCTGTCCCTTCTTCCCGACGCAGAAGATTTTGACCGTCCGGCCCTCCGCCATCAGCCGATCCGCATGCTCGCGGGCCAGCTTGACGATGGAGCTGTTGAAGCTGCCGCACAATCCTCGCTCGGCCGTGGCCACGACCAGAAGATACGTCTGCTCGCTTGCCCTCCCGCCGAGCAGTGCCGGCGCATCGGGCCGTCCCTCCATTCCGCGCGAAAGATTTCCGAGCACCGCCGCCATGCGGTCGGAGTAGGGGCGCGCCGCCAGCGCTGCCTCCTGGGCGCGCCGGAGCTTCGCCGCCGCGACCATTTGCATGGCCTTGGTGATCTTCCGTGTCGCCTTCACCGAGGAGATTCGGTTGCGGAGATCCTTGAGGCTGGGCATGACTGGCTCTGCTCGGGAATTCGCTAGGGGGCAAAGGCCCGGGCGTAGGCTTCGACCGCCGCCTTGAGCCTTCCGCCCGTCTGATCCGAGATCTCTTTTTCGCTGCGAATCGCGGTCAGTATGTCCGCGTGTTCTTCGCGCATCAGCCGAAGGAGCCCCTCCTCGAATTTGCGCACCGCCGTCACCGGAAGGGGATCGAGATAGCCATTGACCCCGGCATAGATCGACACCACCTGCTCTTCGACCTTGAGCGGCGAAAACTGCGGCTGCTTCAGGAGCTCCGTAAGCCGGGCACCCCGGTTGAGCAGGCGCTGCGTCGAGGCGTCGAGATCGGAGCCGAATTGTGCGAAGGCCGCCATCTCGCGATATTGCGCAAGTTCGCCTTTGATACGCCCGGCCACCTGTTTCATGGCCTTGATCTGCGCCGCCGAGCCCACGCGCGACACCGACAGGCCGACGTTCACTGCCGGCCGGATGCCCTGATAAAACAGATCCGTCTCGAGGAAGATTTGTCCATCGGTAATCGAAATCACATTGGTCGGGATATAGGCCGAAACATCGTTCGCCTGCGTCTCGATCACCGGCAGCGCCGTGAGTGATCCCGCCCCGTTGCTCTCGTTGAGTTTCGCCGCCCTTTCGAGAAGCCGCGAATGCAGATAGAACACGTCGCCCGGATAGGCCTCTCGCCCCGGCGGTCGCCGGAGCAGGAGCGACATCTGCCTGTAGGCGACGGCCTGCTTCGACAGATCGTCATAGGCGATGAGCGCATGCATGCCGTTGTCGCGGAAGAATTCGCCCATGGTGCAGCCGGCGAAGGGCGCGAGATACTGCATGGGAGCGGGGTCAGAGGCCGTGGCTGCAACGATGATCGAATAGTCGAGTGCGCCATTGTCTTCCAAAATTTTCACGAACTGCGCCACGGTCGATCGCTTCTGGCCGCAGGCGACATAGACGCAATAGAGCTTTTCCTTCTCGCTCCCGCTCTGATGGATGGGCTTTTGATTGAGGATCGTGTCGAGGATGATGGCGGTCTTGCCCGTTTGCCGGTCGCCGATGATGAGCTCGCGCTGTCCGCGGCCGATCGGGATCAGTGCGTCCACTGCCTTGAGTCCCGTCGCCATGGGTTCGTGCACCGACCGCCGCGGGATGATGCCTGGCGCCTTGACATCGACGCGCCGGCGCTCCTGCGATCTGATCGGCCCTTTGCCGTCGATGGGATTGCCGAGCGCATCCACGACGCGCCCGAGCAGCTCCTTGCCCACCGGCACCTCCACGATGGCGCCCGTGCGTTTGACCGTGTCGCCCTCCTTGATGTCGCGATCCGAGCCGAACACCACGATGCCGACATTGTCGACCTCGAGATTGAGCGCCATGCCGCGGATGCCATTTGGAAACTCGACCATTTCTCCGGCTTGCACATTGTCGAGACCGTAGACGCGGGCGATGCCGTCACCCACCGACAGCACCTGCCCAATCTCGGCAACTTGGGCTTCGTTGCCGAAGTCACGAATTTGCTTCTTCAGAATTGAAGAGATCTCGGCGGCGCGAAGATCCATTAGCCAGCCCCTTTCATCATCAACTTGAGATTTTGCAGTTTCGTTTTGAGCGAAGCATCGATCATGCGGCTGCCGACCTTCACGATGAGGCCGCCGATAAGCGAGTCATCGATGCGCGTGACTAGCATCACGTTCCGCCCCATGGTTTGGGCGAGCTCATTCTTCAAAATATCGAGCTGCGGTTCCGTCAACGGTTCGGCCGAAGTCACGTCCGCCGTCACCTCGCCGCGCGCCTCAGCGACCAGGCTGCGATAGGCTTGTATGATGCCGCTGACCGCCGACAGTCGCCGGTTCTTGGCCAGGAGCAGGATGAGCTTGGTGGCAAGACCGTCGATGCCAACCGTGTTAAAGATGGCTTGCAGCGCCGCTTCCTGTTCTTCGGCACTGAACACTGGGCTCTTCACGAGACGCCTCAAATCATCCGAACTGTCGAGCAGCGCCTGGAAACGCTCAAGCTCTCTGCTCACAGGCTCGACAGCTGCGCTCTCCTGGGCAAGGTCATAGAGCGCCCGCGCATACCGGCCTGCAACACCTGCGATTGCCTGCTGCTGTTGAGCCACGTGTCCCCGCTCTCGTTGATTGGCTGCGAAAGGGCATCCCACGAATGCCAATCGCTGAAAATCCAGTGACTTAGGAGGAGGCGCAGGGCCGTGTTTCGGGCCTTGGCCCCAAGCCGAGGCTTGCCTATCACATGCCCTTGAGCGGCGCAACGCGCCGCTGATGACGTTTTGCCGCAAGCAGGCGCGAGCGCCCGGTCACAAGAAGCTGTAGGGGTCGACGTCGACCTCCACCTTGAGCGAGCCCTGAGGTTTTGCCGATCCGAGCCAGTCGCGCATGAAGGCCTGCACGTTTACCTCCCTTCGGGCTCGAATGAGCAGGCGCCAGCGATGTCTCCCGCGCAGGACTGCGATGGGCGCCGGCGCGGGACCCAAAAGCTCCACCCCCGCTGCGCTGGGTGCAAGCCCGGCGATCTTCCGGGCAAACCGCTCCGTATCGATCGCCTCGGCGCCCGACACGATGACCGCCGCAAGTCTCCCGTAGGGAGGGAGCAATGCCCTCTGCCGCATTTGCTTTTCTTCAGCGATGAAACCCGCCATGTCCCCGCCTTGGAGTGCCCTCATGAGCGTGTGATCGGGATTGTAGGTTTGCACCAAGGCAAGCCCCGGCCGTTCGCCGCGGCCCGCCCGCCCCGACACTTGGCCGAGTAGCTGGAAGGTACGCTCCCCCGCACGCGGGTCGCTGCTCTCGAGCGCAAGATCCGCATCAACGATGCCCACCAGCGTCAAGTCTGGAAAATGATGCCCTTTGGCCACGAGCTGCGTGCCGATGATGAGGTTGAACTTGCCCTCTTTCACCTCGCGCAGGGTCTCCTTGAGCGTTTCTCCGCGCATGAGGTCACTGGACAGTATGATCGTTCGCGCCTCCTGAAAACGGACGGCGACCTCCTCGGCCAACCGCTCCACCCCGGGTCCGCAGGGCACGAGCGAGCCAACGGCATGGCAGGAAGAACAGACGTTCACGAAACTCTGCTGATGACCGCAATGATGACAGAGAAGAATGCGCCGAAACCGATGTTCGACCAGCGATGCCGAGCAATTGGGGCACTCGATTCGGTGGCCGCAGGCGCGGCAGAGGGTTAGTGGAGCGTAGCCGCGGCGGTTGAGGAAAAGTAGGGCCTGCTGTCCCTCTGCCAAGGTGCTCTCTATGGCCTTGGCAAGGGCGTCTGAGATCCACCGGCCCGAGTCCGGCGAAGCCTCGCGCATGTCGATGATGTCGATTTTTGGTAGGCCTGCCCGGCCGATCCTGTCGGTGAGAACCACGCGCTCATAGCGCCCCCTGTCCACATTGACGAGTGTTTCCAGCGAAGGCGTTGCCGAGGAGAGTATGACCGGAAAAGCGCCGAGCATCCCATAGACGATCGCCATATCCCGGGCGTGATAGGGAATGCCGTCCTCCTGCTTGAAAGCCCCCTCATGCTCCTCATCGACGACGATGAGCTTGATATTTCGCCAGGGCAGGAACAATGCCGAGCGCGCGCCGACAAGAATCTTGGCCTCGCCCGAGGCAATGGCGCGCCAAACGCGCTCGCGCTCTCTGGGCCGCAGATCCGAATGCCATTCCGCCGGTCGTGCACCGAAACGTTCCTCGACCCGGTCGATGAACTGGCTGGTGAGCGCAATTTCGGGCACGAGGAGCAGGACTTGCCCACCCGCCCCGGCAGCTGCTGCCATGGCCTCGAAATAGACTTCCGTCTTGCCTGATCCCGTGACGCCGTCGATCAGGGTCACGGAATGCGCCGGCCGCTTTGCCGCTGCCACTAGAGCCTTCGCCGCTTCGCTCTGGGCTGGAGAAAGCTTCACTCCCGACCTTTCGACTTTCGGCTCTTCGAACCGCCGGAAGCCCGGTAGCGCGACCCGCTCGAGAACTTGCTCTCCCGTGAGCCCCTTGACCACCGATGTTCCGACCCCCGCGAGATCGGCAATTTCCCTCGCCGTAAGTGCCACCTGGGCTTGCTTGAGGACGTCGAGCACCCGCCTGCGCGCGGCGGTCATCTTGCGCGGCTGCCGCCCGCTCGCGAGATAGCCATGTCGTTCCCGCGCCTCCTCGAGTGCTGCCGGAACCCTGAGGCACATGCGCAGCACCATACCAGGGGGAGCGATGTAATAACGCGCCAGCCATTCGATGAACTGGCGCTGCAGCAGCGGCATGGGAGGGTGGTTGAACACCTCCTCGATGCATTTGAGCTTCGCAGTTTCGGGAAGAGGCTCCTTGGCTTCGCCCCACACCACGCCGATGACGTATCGCGTTCCGAGCGGAACCAGCACATAGCTCCCGCTGTCCACGGTCTTTTCCTTGGGCACCAGATAGGAGTATGAGGTCGCAAGTGCCAGCGGCAGAAGCACCTCGACGATGGTCTGCTGCATCGGAGTGACTAGCTTTACCGAACCTTCTATTGTATTCCGCCTCAACGCGAATGGACCCGACCGATGAAGTTTTTTGTCGATACCGCCGACGTTACCGAGATCCGCGAAGTGGCCTCGACCGGCCTCCTCGACGGCGTTACAACCAACCCCTCCCTTGTGGCGAAATCGGGCCGCGATTTTCGTCAGGTGGTCAAGGAGATTTGCTCGATCGTGGAAGGCCCCGTCAGTGCCGAAGTCACCGCTCTCGAAACCGACTCCATGATTGCCGAGGGCCAAAGCCTCGCAAAGATCGCTGCCAATGTTGCCATCAAGGTGCCGCTCACCTGGGACGGGCTGAAAGCCTGCCGCGTTTTGGCGCAATCGGGCCTTAAGGTCAATGTGACCTTGTGCTTCAACGCCAATCAGGCACTTCTTGCCGCCAAAGCTGGCGCCGCCTTTATTTCACCCTTCGTCGGCCGTCTCGATGATGCCGGCCAGGATGGCATGGAGCTCATTTCCGAAATTAGGCAGATTTACGATAACTATGACTTCGACACGGAGATTCTTGCCGCCTCGGTTCGTTCGGTGAATCACGTCAAATATGCAGCTCTCGCCGGTGCGGATATCGCGACGGTTCCGGTGGCAGTCATGAAAGCCTTGGTCAAACACCCTCTGACCGACAAGGGAATCGAGTCTTTCCTCTCCGATTGGAAGAAGACCGGCCAGAAGATCCTCTAGCCGCAGCAATCGCCTGGGGCTTCGCCCAAGTCACGCCTTGTCAACCATTGGCGCCTAGTCTTGCTGGGCTATGATCGCCGCGCCGCTCAAAGAGCCTGCCGTCGCATTTGCTGCCAAGCTCGATGCGGCCGGCGCCATGGCGGCCTGGCTTCATTTTCTGGCGACCGAACGGCGCTGCTCGCCCAAGACCATCGAGGCCTATGGCCGAGATCTTGTGCAATTTTGCAACTTTCTGAAGGAACACTTGGGAGGCGAACCGGACCTCATGGATCTGGGCGTACTCGCCGCCATGGACTTCCGCTCCTTCCTCGCCTCCAGGCGCAATTCGGGCGTCGAAAGCCGCACCATCATGCGTCAGCTTTCCGCCATTCGCTCCTTCTTCCGGCATCTGGAGAAGAACGGCGTTCTCAAGAACGCAACCCTTGCCACGATCAAGGGGCCGAAACTGCCTCACTCCGTCCCGCGACCGTTGAGCGTCTCATCTGCCAAGCGCCTGTGTGATGATGGTTTGGAGCATGGCGAGACGCCGCAATGGGTTGTGGCTCGCGACCGAGCCGTTCTTCTGCTCCTCTATTGCTGCGGTCTGCGGATTTCCGAAGCCTTGGGCCTGTCGCGGCGCGACGCTCCGCTCGAGAGCGACACCATGACGGTCACCGGCAAGGGCGACAAGGTGCGCCTCGTCCCGGTGCTGCCCCTCGTACAGGACGCCATTCGCCAATATTTGGACTTATGCCCTCTTGCTCTGGCGCTGGACGATCCGCTTTTTGTTGGCCTGAAAGGCAAGAGGCTCAAGCCGCGCATCATCCAACTCCTGATCGCGCGCATGCGCGGGGCATTGGGTTTGCCCCAGAACGCCACTCCTCATGCCTTGCGCCACAGCTTCGCCACCCACCTCTTGAGTTCAGGGGCCGATCTGCGTTCGATTCAAGAACTCCTGGGCCATGCGAGCCTATCCACCACGCAGATCTACACCGAGGTTGACCGGCGGCATCTGATCGAGCAGTACAGGAAGGCCCATCCACGCGCCTGACAGACTCCGCCTTCCTATGCCCCAGCCGACAGTGATTGCCACTGACGAGACGGTTCCGTCCGGCACCAGCGTGGTCGTCATCGGTGGTGGCATTGCCGGCTGCGCCACGGCGCTTGAACTTGCCGAGCGAGGGCTAAACGTCGCTCTCTGCGAGAAGGGCGAGATCGCCTGCGAACAGTCGAGTCGCAACTGGGGCTGGTGCCGCCAGATGGGGCGGGACTCGCGCGAAATTCCCTTGATCCTTGAATCTCTCCAGCTCTGGCGTGCCATGAACGCGAGAGTAGGCGCCGAAAGCGGCTTCCGCCAATGCGGGATCCTCTATCTTCTTGAGACCGACGCCGAGATCGAGGCGCGCACCGCCTGGTACGAAACGACCGCCAAGCCTTCTGGCCTGCCGATCTATCCACTTTCTGGCGAAAGGGCGCAGGAGCTTCAGCCGGGAGCTTCGGTGAAATGGAAAGGTGCCCTCTATTCGCCGGAGGACGGACGCGCCGAACCGGACTTGGCTGTACCGGCAATGGCTGCGGCGGCGCGGCGGGCAGGAGCGAAGATCATGACGCACTGCGCCGTGCGTGGTTTCGAGACCTCCTCTGGCCGATTGAGTTCGGTCGTGACGGAAAGAGGCCCGATCGCCTGTGACGCAGCCGTCCTTGCTGGCGGCGCCTGGTCGCGCCCATTCCTCAGAAACATGGGCATTCCCTTTCCCCAGCTTACCGTCGTCAACTCCGTCATGCGCTCAAAGCCTCTTGAAACCGGCCTCGAACTCAGCGCCGCTGGCGGGCGCTTCGCCTTTCGCAAGCGCCTCGATGGCGGCTACACCATTGCCCATCGGCACTTGTCCCTCGCCGATATCGTGCCCGACAGCTTCTCTCTCTTTTTCCAGTTCTTGCCGGCGCTGCTTCTCGACTGGCAGGGCTTGAAGCTTCGCTTGGGCCGACGTTTTCTCGAGGCCGCTAGCATGAGGCGCTCCTGGGCTCTCGATCAGCAATCGCCCTTCGAGATCGTCCGTGTCCTCGATCCTGAGCCTGTGGCGAATATTCTGGATGAGGCGCTTGCCAGCCTGAAAAGCTACTATCCCGTTTTTGAACACTTGGAGATCGCCGAGCGTTGGGCAGGCTGCATCGATGCCACTCCCGATGCCGTCCCGGTCATCTCCGCTATCGACCGCGTCCCTGGACTCTATTTGGCAAGCGGCTTTTCCGGTCATGGCTTCGGTCTGGGGCTCGGAGCCGGGAGGCTCATGGCGGATCTGGTTATGGGCGCCAATCCCCTCGTTGATCCTTCACCGTTCCGCTATTCCCGCTTTTTTGATGGAACGAGATCCAGGCCCACCACGGGCATTTGATCGCTTGGGCGGCGCATCCGCCGCACTTGCTGCACCACCCCCAGCGTCAGACGTGGATCGCCCTGGCCTCGACGGCTAGTGCTGCTTCCTTCACCGCCTCGGAAAGTGTGGGATGTGCGTGGCAGGTGCGCGCCAGATCTTCGGATGATCCGCCGAACTCCATGAGCACCACGCACTCGTGGATGAGCTCGCCCGCATTTGGTCCGACGATATGGACGCCCAGCACCCGATCGCTTTTTGCGTCCGCCAGCATCTTGACGAAGCCATCGGTCGTCTGATTCGCCTTGGCCCGCCCGTTGGCCAGAAATGGAAACTTTCCGGTTTTGTAGGCGATCCCCTGCTGCTTGAGTTCCTCCTCGGTGAGGCCCGCCGTCGCCACTTCCGGCGAAGTATAGACGACCGAAGGGATGACGCTGTAGTTCACATGTCCGGCTTGCCCCGCCAGAATCTCGGCCAGCGCCATTCCCTCGTCCTGAGCCTTGTGTGCAAGCATCGGACCCTTGATCACATCGCCGATGGCGTAAAGTCCCTGGACACTGGTCGCGAACTGCCCATCGGTCTCGATACGACCCTTTTCGTCTCGCCGCACTCCGGCTTCCTCGAGTCCAAGCCCTTCCGTATACGGCACCCGTCCGACCGCCACGAGCACGGCATCCGCCTCGAGACTTTCCGCATTTCCGCCCTGCGCCGCCTCCGTTGCGACCTTGATTGACCCCTTGCCCAGTTCCGCGCCGGTCACCTTCGACGAGAGTCGGAATTGGAAGCCCTGCTTGGTCAGCATGCGCTGGAACTGCTTGGCGATTTCCGCATCCGTGCCGGGCAGGATGCGATCGAGATATTCGACGACCGTGATCTTGGCGCCGAGCCTCTGCCAGACCGAGCCGAGCTCGAGCCCGATCACCCCCGCTCCCACGACGAGGAGATGACCAGGGACGTTCTCGAAGCTCAGAGCCCCCGTCGACGACACGATACGCTTCTCGTCGATGTCGATGCCCTTGAGTCGCGCCACATCCGAGCCGGTGGCGATCACGATGGACCTGGCCGTGAGTTTCTCTTTCCTCCCACCCTCGCCGCTGATCTCGACTTCTCCCGCGCCTGAAAGGCGCGTGTTGCCGCGGTAAGCGGTGATCTTGTTTTTCTTGAACAGGAAATCGATCCCCTTGGTATTGCCGTCGATGGCTTCCTGCTTGAAGGCCAACATCTGCTTGAGATCGAAATTCACATGCCCATTGATTCCCATGCGCGTGAAGCTGTGTCGGGCTTCTGCAAACCTCTCCGTTGCGTGAAGCAATGCCTTGGACGGAATGCAGCCGATATTGAGGCATGTCCCCCCATGGCTCGCCCGCTTCTCCACGACTGCGACCTTCATGCCGAGCTGTGCCGCACGGATGGCGCACACGTAGCCGCCAGGCCCGGTGCCGATCACCAAAACATCAAACTGGGCCATGGGGCGGTTTGCCTTTACTTACAATTCGAGGATCAGTCGCTGCGGATCTTCGAGCGATTCCTTCACCCGCACCAGGAACGTCACCGCCTCCTTCCCGTCGACGACACGATGGTCATAGGTCATCGCCAGATACATCATCGGCCTGATGACGATCTGGCCGTCGACGACCACAGGCCTCTCCTCGATCTTGTGCATACCGAGAATTCCCGACTGTGGCACGTTCAGGATCGGCGTTGACATGAGCGAGCCATAGACGCCGCCGTTCGAGATGGTGAAGGTTCCCCCCTGCAGATCCTCGAGCTTGAGCGTGCCCTCCCGCGCCCGCTTGCCCAAGCTTCCGATCTCGCGCTCGATGCCGGCAAGCGACAGCCGGTCCGCATCCCGCACGACCGGCACCACCAGCCCCTTGTCGGTCCCGACCGCCACACCAATGTGGTAATAATTCTTGTAGACGAGCTCCTCGCCGTCGAGTTCCGCATTGATCTCGGGGATTTCCTTCAGGGCCTGCACCACGGCCTTCACGAAGAATCCCATGAAGCCCAGCTTCACGCCGTGCTTTTGTTCGAATGCCTCTTTGTATTGCGTCCGCAGTCCCATGACCTGATGCAGGTCGACCTCGTTGAAGGTCGTGAGCATGACGGCCGTATTTTGCGCTTCTTTGAGACGCCGCGCGATCGTGAGCCTCAGTCTTGTGAGCGGCACGCGCTCTTCGTGCACCTCTCCGCTTGCCCGTTGAGGTGCGCGCACGTCACCCGTGGGAGCTCGCGCCTGAGGCTGCGTCTGAGGTTTCGGCGCAGGCACCTGCGCGGGAGCCCGTGCCGCAAACTCGACGACGTCACCTTTGGTTAAGCGCCCGTCCTTCCCCCTTCCCTCGATTTTCGCAGGATCGATTTTTCGCTCCTCGACAGCCTTGCGGACCGCAGGCGAGAGAATCTGAGCAGGCTTTTCGGCCGCAGCTGCCTGCGGCTGCGGGGAAGCTGTCGGCTGGGCTGCAGCAGGCCTAGCCTCGGACGCTGAGGCGCCCTTGACCGGAGCGGCTTCCGCCGCCGGTTTGGCGCCCTCGCCACTCTCGATGACGCCAAGCACAGCCCCGACCTTTACCGTCTGTCCCGACTGCACATTGACCGCTCCCAGCACACCGCCCGCCGGCGAGGGCACCTCAATCGTCACCTTGTCGGTTTCGAGTTCGACCAGCGGCTCGTCGACCTTGACGCTCTCGCCCGTCTTTTTGAACCAGCGCCCGATCGTGGCTTCGGTAACGGATTCGCCAAGTGCTGGAACTTTGATCTCAGCCGCCATGGTCACATGCTCCCGCTCTTGGCTGTGCCGAACGCTTCATCGAGAAGACTCTTGAGCTCCTTCTGGTGGCGGCTCATCAGCCCCGTAGCCGTCGACGCTGAAGATGGCCGGCCGACATAGGCCGGGCGTTTGACTCTTGCATCGAGATAGTTCAGCACCCACTCGATATTGGGCTGAACGAAACCCCATGCTCCCATGTTCTGCGGCTCTTCCTGGCACCAGATCACGTCGGCATTGGCAAAGCGTGACAGTTCTGAAACCAGCGCCTTGTGCGGAAACGGATAGAGCTGCTCGACCCGCAACAGATAGACGTCGTTGACGCCTCGTCGGATCCTGTCCTCGTATAGGTCGTAATAGACCTTGCCGCTGCACAGCACCACCCGCCTGATTTGATTGTCCGCCGTAAGCTTGATTTCGGAATCGGGAAGCATCTGCGCATCGTCATATAGCACCCGGTGAAAGGCCGAATTGTCCGCCATTTCGTCGAGCCGCGACGTCGCTCTCTTGTGCCTGAGAAGCGACTTCGGCGTCATCAGCACCAGCGGCTTGCGGAAATCGCGCCTGATCTGCCTGCGCAAGATATGAAAATAATTGGCAGGCGTCGTGCAGTTTGCCACCTGCATGTTGTCTTCCGCGCAAAGCTGCAGATATCGCTCGAGCCGTGCCGATGAATGCTCCGGCCCCTGCCCCTCGTAGCCATGCGGCAGCAGCATCACGAGCCCCGACATTCTGAGCCACTTGCGCTCGCCCGATGAGATGAACTGGTCGATCACCACCTGCGCCCCATTGGCGAAATCCCCGAACTGCGCCTCCCACAGGACGAGGGAATTGGGCTCGGCAAGACTGTAGCCATATTCGAAGCCCAGCACCGCCTCCTCCGACAGCATCGAATTGATGACTTCGAGCTTGACCCTTTGATCTTTCATGATGTGGTTGAGTGGCGTGTAGCGCTTGTCTGTTTCCTGGTCGATCAGCACCGCGTGGCGTTGAGAGAACGTGCCACGCTGCACGTCCTGTCCTGACAGTCGAACCTTGTAGCCATCCTCGAGCAGAGTTCCGAAGGCCAGCGTCTCCGCCATTGTCCAGTCGATGCCCTGACCGTCTTCGATCATTTTCTTGCGGCCGTCGAACACCCTTTGCAGCGTTCGATGCAGATTGAAGTGCTTGGGCACCTTCGATGCCTTTAGCCCGATGGCTTTAAGCCGTTCGAGCGGCACGCCCGTCGTCCCCCGCCGTGGCTCGTCATCTGCCGTCGGCGTCTTGATATGCGCCCAGCGCCCGTCGAGCCAGTCGGCCTTGTTCGCTTTGAAGCTTTCCGCAGCGGAGAAATGTTCATCGAGTTTCTTGCGGTAGGCGGCCTTCATCGCCTCCGCTTCCTCGTTCGAAATGACTCCTTGCGAGGCCAGCCGATTTGAATAGATTGTCACCACCGTGGGATGCTGGGCGATCTTTTTGTACATCATGGGCTGGGTGAACGCCGGTTCGTCTGCTTCATTGTGTCCGAACCGCCTGTAACAGAACATGTCGACGACGACCGGCTTGCGGAACCTCTGCCGGAACTCGGTGGCGATCTTTGCCGCATAAACCACCGCTTCCGGATCATCGCCGTTCGCATGGAAGATCGGCGCCTCGATCATTTTCGCCACGTCGCTCGGATAGGGTGATGAGCGCGCATTGAGGGGGCTCGTCGTGAAGCCGATCTGGTTGTTGACGATGAAATGAAGCGATCCTCCGGATCGGTGGCCCCTGAGGCCCGAAAGTCCGAAACATTCAGCCACAACGCCCTGTCCCGCGAACGCCGCATCGCCGTGAATGAGCAGGGGCAGAACTGAGCTCCTCTTCTCGTCGTTGCGCTGATCCTGCTTGGCTCGCGCCTTGCCCAGAACCACGGGATCGACGATTTCCAGATGCGAGGGATTGGCAGTGAGCGACAGATGCACGTAATTGCCGTCGAACTCTCGGTCCGAGGAGGAACCCAGGTGATATTTGACGTCCCCTGAACCTTCGACATCGTCGGGATTGATCGAGCCGCCCTTGAACTCGTGGAAGATCGCGTTGAACGGTTTGCTCATCACATTGGCGAGAACGTTGAGCCGGCCACGATGGGCCATTCCGAACACGATCTCCTTCACGCCGAGAGCCCCCCCGCGCTTGATGATCTGCTCGAGCGCCGGCACCATCGATTCTCCACCATCAAGCCCGAAGCGCTTCGTCCCCGTATATTTCACATTGAGAAACTGCTCGAAGCCTTCTGCCTCGATGAGCTTGTTGAGCATGGCCCGCTTGCCGTTAGGCGTGAAGGAAATCGATTTGTCGGGTCCCTCGATCCGCTCCTGGATCCACGCCTTCTGCAGCGGATCGGAAATATGCATGAACTCGACGCCCAGCGTCGAGCAATAGGTTCGCTTCAGGATCTCCAGGATCTGCCGCATTGTCGCGCTCTCGAGACCCAGCACATTGTCGATGAACACCGGCCGGTCGAGATCGCCCTCGCCGAACCCATAGCTTGCCGGATCGAGTTCTGGCTGGGGCTCGGGCTTTCTGAGCCTCAGGGGATCGAGATCGGCCGCGAGATGACCCCGCATGCGGTAGGCTCTTATGATCATCAGCGCGCGGATGGAATCGAGCGTGGCGCGCTTCAG
>Ga0075431_100001651_pt1 | contig 20900 bp, 35 predicted proteins | sample RhiMetdeltSRZDD5_FD_75297 | JGI IMG/M metagenome (GOLD analysis project Ga0075431, IMG submission 75297) | Populus rhizosphere microbial communities from Tennessee, USA - Rhizosphere MetaG P. deltoides SRZDD5 | ecosystem: Host-associated > Plants > Roots > Rhizosphere > Soil | place: USA... | reverse complement strand
GGACTATGTCAAGCACACTCGCACGCAATGCGCACTGGCCAGCTTAATCATGGTGATTAGGATGCAAGACGCAAAAAGGCCCCGACACATGAAGTCTAATCATAGTGATTAAAACCTATGCGTCCGGAGCATGCTTTGCGATAATCGCAGTTCTAATGCACTCTTCTACAAGACTTCGAATGTCGTCCGAAGACACACCAAGTGTAACAGCTTCGCCAATGCACACACCTAGCCAATAGAGTGTTGCGCAAAGCCGTTTTTCATCGTCGCTCAACTCACTAAACTCTGGAGGTATCTGAATCATGTTTCACCCAAACCAGCGACCACTAGGGTCCTGCCAAGACTTGCTCTTGTTTTTAGCTCGCTTGTCCCTAGTCCTATCGTTCAACCATCGGAGTCCTAACTCTAGGTTAGCTACCGCTAAAGCTTCTCCTAGCCAAAGCGAGCATAACGAGTTACGGGTTAACCCAGCAACGTAGTCAATCATACGTCACTTCCAAACTTAGTGTTACGAGTCCAATTCAAACCATCTTCCGTCATTCGGAATCTAGATTCAACGAACGCCGGACCAAAGCGGTTTTTGGTAGCGAGTAACACACGCTCGTCCTCATCCTCGTCCGTATAAAAGATGAGTGTCGCATCTACCTTATGCTGTAATGACATTCGACCCGCCAATACCTCATCTTTGGTAACATGGCTAATCATGATGATTGGACTCTCTAACTTGACAGCATGGTTTTTCGCAATCGTACAGACTTGTTCCTGTAGCCCATCGTCGTCCCCTACTAATCCTTGTAACGAGTCAATGATAACAAGACTCGGTTTCCAACGTTCCAAAACACGAGCTACGTTCGCACCGTTTAAGGCTGGAACAAGTCGAATGTCTTTCTTGATACGAAGTCTGTCAGCATATATAGCTATCTCCGTTGTGGATTGTTCAGCCGCAACGAAGATTACATCCCCTTGGATTCTATCTGCTAGCTGTAGAAGCATCGTAGTTTTACCGGCTCCCGGCGCTCCCCCTAGCAAGTAACATCCTGTGTTTACGAGACCCCCACCAAACACGTAATCCCATGGGCCCGTGCAGATTCGAGGGTTAGCTTTGCGTGGAACTTCGGACAACAGGATACTATCTTGTTCTACTTCAAGCGCTGACCATTCCCACGACCCGCAGACAGGACAGCGAGACTTATTATCTGGGATTGTGCCCTCGCAATTGGGACAGTGACGTTGACTTGACTTAGCCATGATTCTATGCTATAGTAGCATAAGATAGTGGGAAAGTCAAACCTTCGGATAAGGACGCTATGAATAGCGACATAGCGGATATCCTCGAGATATTCGTCGAAACATCCTATATTCATTCGCATACGATTGAACGTCGGAGATATCGTCAAGTGTTACGAGAACGAAACAAGCGAGAAGCTCTGCGAGAATATCGACGCTTGAAGTATTACGCCGACAAGTTTCTACGTCGGCGATACTATATCGAACCTTTACCTCCTGTGTGCGCATGTGTTGCATGTCACAAGACATTCAATCATTCACGCGCACTAATTACGCATCGTATGCATTGTGTTAATCATCATGATTAGAAAGGCTGGTATTTCATGGGAACGAAAAACAATCCTGGTCAATTCGATTGCTACTCAAAAGCTGACGGGGACGAGCCAATCTTCGTACTACGTGGGAAAGACCCGGTAGCAGCAGGCTTGGTAAGAGAATGGGTATATCGCCGATTGATGTTTGAATTGGAAAAAGGTGTAACTGCGGAGTTTATGAATAAGCTCTCAGAAGCTCTCCAGGTAGCAAAGGATATCGACGAGTATCGAATCAATTACTATATGAGTGGAGGTAAAGCGAAAAAACTTGGACCACCAAAGTTCGAAGACAATCCCGACAACTTCAAGGATTAGGAGCTATCATGGCAGAGCAACATCTTTACATCGACTTCGTTTTACCTCCAGGTATTGTCCTGACCCGTTGGGTAGGCGAAACTTGGAAACTAGCTCTTCCTCCCGAACGTGTAAGCGAGCTAGCAGACTTTTACGAAGCCGAATCCAAAAGACTTCGAAACCGTGCACCCGTACAAGCCGGTGGAGAGATGCCGGCCGGTACGATTGCATGGCACGAATTCGAACAGATACACTTTCATTATGCGTTACGTTTTGGAGCGCTTGCGCATAATCAAGAATCAATCGTCAAACGAGGAGGTTTCACCTACCAAGAGATTCAAGAGTACATTGGAAAAGACCCTGAAACGTGGATGATTCAAGACTAATCATCATGATTAGTCAAGAAAGGCAACGAAACATGTCAACGAAAGAAAACGGTAATCCGGCACCCTGGATAGCTCCTCAAGGATATGAGGACAAGAGTCAAGATGCAGTAGGAACATGGGATTACACCCGTGGTCCGATTCACTTCATACCCGAAGTCGCGCGCTTGGTCGATTCGTCTGTCGATTCGACGAAGTATTCGATTCTGGTACAAGGAGTACTCTTGAATCCTCCTCCAAACTGTCCAGCATGTCCAGTCATCGATAGGGACGGAAACGAAGTGGAAGCAAAACCTGGTGACATTGTCATCGTATGGGTTTCGGGAGGAAACAGGTCACTACTCCAGTGGGCCGGGTCCAAAGTGTTCATGTATCAGGAGGGAGAATTGGACACTGGCAAACCGAACGCGATGAAGGTCTTTAAGGTCTTCGCTGCAAAAGGGTCACCCAAGAAACAAGTCCCCCTCGAAAGCGACTTTCGAAAGGACTCGAAACGTTCTAAGACTCCTTGGGATGACGCTTCAACGGGACAGCGCCCCTCAAAGAAAAGTAAGGAGGACTTGGACGATATCCCGTTCTAATCATCATGATTAAACGGTAGTTTCAATCCAATGAAAAAACGACAAGCGGTCTGCACGGATAACCTTCGGGGAAAACCGTGCAGCCGCTTGCCGGAACGGACGGGATGCGTCCGCACTATCATTATACTATCACTAATCATGGTGATTGTCAATGGCACGACGCAATCCAAAAACGTCCGGTAAAGAGTTTAAGAAACGCTCTCGCGCTGCAAAAAAAGGGTGGAAAACTCGTCGTATCAAAGCGAAAGTTCTTACGCGAGAAGAACGACTCAAGAAAGCGATTGCAGCAACAGACGCAGCTATCAAGAATCGTGACGCTCTCAAACTGTCTTTACATATGGCAGTGAATCAGAAGTTTGGAAACTCTAAACTTCGCAAAAAGATTCTCGCGGCATTCAAAGAGAACTTGGCTTTAGCTGAGCGAGCCTATCAAGCTATTCAAGCCGAAGAACGTCGGATAGCCTATCAAGATAGGAAAGAGCAGAGACAGTTAGCTAAAAAGGACCCTGAAGCTTTTGGAGTAGGTCTACAAGCTCGAATCAAAAAGCAGATAAAAGAGGACAGGAAAGGGATTCCAGAGCTCATTGAAAGACTCTATGTCGAAGTTCTAGATTATGATATGGGAGACTATTACGATGAAAGCGACCTTTGGGATATCTACAAGGAGAGCTAACGAACCTCCAAAACAGCTAGATAATCTCATTGACCGTTGGGTGTACAATCAGATTAGGACGCATCGGGGAATCTCAGCGATGACGCTGTATCGGAAAGCTCGTCATCCTGAAACAGAGATAGTAGAATCTCTCTACCGCTTGATATGTTTGGGGTTGATTCTTCCCGTCAATAAAAGGTGGTACGTGCGATGAAAAAGATAACGGTTACCTTCACAGAAGACGAATTCAAAAAACTTTCGGAACTTGCCTACACGTACAGTCAAGATAAAGAGTCTGTCGTGATTATCACTATCTTTCGCAAGGAAGAGTACGAAGCCCTTTTGAAGCTAGCAGCGTTTCGCACCAAAGAAAGCCGTTCGTCAACTCCCTGGACGGTACAGGATTGTTTGAGAGTGTTTGCGCAAACGCTAGGCATTAACGCTCCCGGAAAACACTGGTCAAGTAGGAGTTAATCATCATGACTATTCAGGAAGCTTCTAAGATAATGAATGCCATTGACCGTTGGAAAACTATCTGTGAGATTGCTAGAAACTTGAATCGTAATCACATCCAACTTTCAGATATTGAATGTGGAATCCTAACACAATCACTTTGGGAAGCTTGTTTGGAACTAGAAAGTTGTTTGAACTGTTTGCCATTCGAAAAACGTGGTTAATCATCATGATTAACTGCTATTGGGGACTCGACGGCGAAGGTAAAGGACGCGACCCCCATCATTACACCATGCTTATCGCAGGAGATGAGAACGGGGTTAACATTCTAGTAGAGAATCAAGACGGACTACACACGCAAGAGTGTCTAGAGTTTCTTGTTCGTCTGTCCGCATACACGCGCGTAGTGTTCACGTACTCGTTTCTATATGACTTGACTAAGATACTAACGGACCTACCTGATAAAGATATCTACGAGCTTTTTCGTCCAGAGCTTCGTGTTACGAAAAACGAAAAACAGAAGTTTCGACATATCGAGTGGAACGGATTCGAGTTGAATTGGATAGCAGGTCAATTCACAATCCAAAAAGGAAGACAGAAACTCGTTATCTGGGATGTGTTCAAGTTCTTTCAAAGTAGCTTCGTCAAAACATTGGACAAGTGGGAAGTCGGAGACCTAGAGATTCGAGCTTACATCAAACGAATGAAAGACAAGCGAGAGGGATTCGAAAACGAATCTGCGGACGATATTCGAACCTATTGTGCATTAGAGTGTCAACAGCTAGCGTTACTTTCCCGCAAGCTAACAGAGAAACACTACGAAGCCGGAATCCCGTTGACAGAATACTACGGAGTAGGTTCGACCGCATCTGTTATCTTACGTCGCTTGTGTATCGAAGATAAACGCAGTCACGGTCCCGAAGCTATCTGGGGCGCGGTTATGCGAGCATTCTTTGGAGGTAGATTCGAGAATGATTGGATAGGAGATATTCCTGGACCCTTGTTCAACTTCGATATCTCATCGGCTTACCCTTACCAGCTTTTTCGTCTACCTTGTCTTGAGCACGGAACTTGGGGAGTAACAACTAATCCCGATGTAGCTAAACGTTCTACTATGGCTCTCATATGGTGGCATCTAGGAGTTAATCATCATGATTATTCATGGGGTCCTTTTCCTTTTCGTACCAAAACCGGGACTATCGTTTTTCCAATCGCAGGAGGAAACGGATTCTGTTGGAGAGAAGAATTCTTTGCAGCTCAATCTATCTTTAGCAACGTTGAATTTATCATGGCGTACGTGTATAATACGGACTGCAATTGCAAGCCGTTCAGTGAGATTCCGTTATACTATCGTGAGAGATGTAGGTGGGGCAAAGATGGCGCTGGCATTGTTCTCAAACTGGGTCCAAACGCATGTTACGGTAAGCTAGCTCAGAGTGTAGGTAATCCAAAGTTCAATTGTTGGATATGGGCAGGAATGATTACTTCGAACACACGAGCTCAGATACTCAGAGCTTTGGCTAATCATGATGATTATTCTAATCTCGTCATCGTTGCGACAGATGGTATCTACACACGAGAAGATATCCAATTGGAAACGCCGGAGGATACTGGAACTTATGACCTACCTAAACCGCTTGGCGGCTGGGAACGTAAGGTCATCAAAAGAGGTATGTTTGCAGCGCGTCCTGGTGTCAACTTTCCTCTTGACTTGGTTAGTGACGATATCTCAGATGAGGATAGAGAGAAGCTTTTGGACGATGTTAAGGGAAGGGGTTTTGGTCGTCGTGCTCTCTATGATAATGCGTACGCGATACGCGAAGCCTATCTGCGCGGAGAGCAAAAGATTCAACTTCCAAAGATTAGCAGATTCTACGGAGCAAAAACATCAATCTGGAAAGTAGGTGATGAATACCGCCGAGCTCCAGAATATGGAACATGGTACGAATATGAACCTTTTCTAGGATTCAATCCGATGCCCAAGAGAAAGGAAGTCAGGGCAGACGGATTTCTGATTCCGCACGAGTTACCCTTTAATGTCATGTCATCACCCTACAAGGTAGAGCATGGGTTGGACCATGCTTTACACTACTTCGAGGATATGCAAGATGAGCAACCTTCCTGATGCTACATTGCAAGCTACCCATAATCTCAAAGTTCAAGCGCAGAATCTTCCTGATGGTAGAATTGCACTTGGAATTATGCTAGACGACGGTGTGATGCAATTCATCATTGTTGCTACACCACATGACCTGATGCGACTTGCTAGAAGTATCAAGCGTGTAGCGGACGATGCGCCTAAGGTGATTCCAGGAGGAAACAGCGGTTAATCATCATGATTAACTACTATCTCATAGCATGCGTCTCAAGTCTTGAGCTTGGATTACGATGGTTGAACGACCGTTTAGGTATGTCTAACTTTTCTGTAGATGAGATACGTTCTAAACTTATCGCTCAAGGAGGGTATCGAAGCGGACGAAACATCATTTAATCATCATGATTAACCCCTTTGAAACTGACTTGACACCAGCTACAGATGTGATATACTATCCTTGTAGGGATAGGATAGACTCTCTTGGACGTATCTGCTCTTTTGCATACCAGCCATACCCCCTCACAGCATACCAGTAGTCTATCCTAATCCCGTTTAATCATCATGATTAAACGTCAAGATATCTCAGGAATAGCCGCCCGTGCGCAAGAAGACGCTAGGCGGTTTTTCTTTTACGAGAGACCTACTCTCACTGAGATAATGTTTCAACGTGCTATGTCAGACTTCGAGAAGATACCCTATCCTTTAAGATGGTATCTCTATCGAAGTAACTTTCGAAAAGCTTTGATAGCTCTCAAAAAGGAATACAAGTCATGAACGGCAACGGTCGAGTTACGATGATTGTTCCGGTTACCAAAGATTGGACGAAACTCGTTAAAGAATCACAATTCGGTAATCCGTCGCCAAGTCTCGATGAAAAGATTAAGGTGCTCGATGTGTTACTACATTCGAGCATCTCGACGGCAACGGGTGCCGCATTAGGACTTTTGGACAACGAGCTAAAAAACGGACTCGACTATCATGGTGTTCCAATCGACGGAACTATGGGAGCGTTATCTCAAGTCTTAGCTTATCTCACGAATAGCTCAGCAGCGCTCAGCGCGGGTGATTCATGCTTCGGCGTGTACGGGTTTCGTCAGTCCAAAAAACTGATAGGAGCCTTGAGAGTTAGAGTAGCGCAAGCGGCCCAATCCAAGATGCATGGGGAAGAAAGTCACGTGAGGGAAAAAGAACCTCCCGCTACAGTAGATACGGACCCCATTACGAGCAAGTATAAAGACTTCGGTTAATCATGATGATTAAATGGTTAATCATGATGATTAACTGGTTAGAGATAGGAGATATTCAATCATGCATGCAAGAGACCTGGTGAAGCGAGACCCGGCCTTGGCGTCAATCGTTGGCGCTATTGGCTCAGACTTCGGTGTAGAGTTTACCGAAGGTGTTCGAGACGATGAAGGATACTTTGGAGACTTCGAAGACTTCGGAGACCCCAATGAATCTCCATTCGGAATCGACTTCGGCGAAGACTTTGGCGAAAGCTTCGGCGAAGAATTCGGTGCGGAGGACTTCGGCGATGACTTCGGCGCGGCCGTTCGGTCTGCTCCGATGCTTAGGTCGCCGTCGTCTGCGGCTGCACTCGCGGCGTGGAAACGTTCACAAGCGGTAACTGCTCGACGCGGTTATCTCTTGCAACCCAATGCGGGTTCAAGAGTGACAGTCGAACGGTATTCGTTCACGCTTTCCGAGAATATCACGCTCGGAACTGCGGTGACGTTTACCACGTTGACCGGCAGTCCTGATACGCGGATTCGTCCGCAGCGTGTGACCACGAATGCGCCGTCTCCTATGTTCGCAATGATTCAATCAATCCGAATGGCTAACGTCAATGTTACCGTCGGAACGGGCGAAGAAGATGCGTTCAACTACAATGCTCAAGGTGTGGGGCAGATGCTCGATATGCCGACTCTGACTCCGTCGAATCGTGCGACGGTTCTCGGTCGGTATACCGGCTTCGTTCCCCCGGGGTTCGTAGGCGGTACGGTCGTCCCGTTCTCGGTCAACTTCAAGGGACCGAGCACGCTCGCAGCCGGAGGCTGATTCATTAGTTCGCTTACTTAATCATCATGATTAAACTTATGAGGTAAGGCCGTGAGAATCTGTTTTGACCTAGGGCCGATATTCGAACGTCAGTCAAGCGACGTTCAAAACGCTTTTGCTCTTCGGTCAATGCTGGATTGCTTGATTAGGATTAACGTATCCTATCTCAAGTTCGCACAGAAGCGCGTACCTCGACTGTACGCTAGCGGAGTGCGCTACGGCCGGACCGAAGTTTGGGATTCTATCCCTGCTCTGTATCATAGGAAGTTTGGAGACTGTAAGTCTCTGACTGCTGCTCTTGTGGCAGAGTATTACATGCAGGGGATAGAATCCAAGCCTGTGTTTCGTTTTGCTATTAGTCAGCAGCGAGTAAGAAACTATCACATTCTTGTCATGGTCCCCAAGATGAGCGGCTATGACAAGAAACTTTTCGAAGACCCATCCCGCAAGTTGGGAATGGGTGCCGATGAGCTCAAGTACTTTCAAACTTAATCATCTATGATTAAGTGAAAGAAACCTCTCATGGTAACCAATTGCGTAGTCAAAAGATTCCGAATCCAAGCACAAGCCTTTGGTGGAGTTGGAGCGGGAACTACGGTCTTTTTCAATAGAACTTTTTCAGCAGCTCATGGTTTGACTGCCGATTGTGTAGGTATTGGAATCCCTGACGGAGATATGTCAGCGGGATTGATAGGTCTCATTATTCGAGTTACTTCACCTACAACCATTCGAATTGGAGTTGTTAATTCAACTGCGGGACTGATACCGCAACCTCCTCTTAATTACAATATTTTCATGTTCATACCCGTAGGGGAAACTGACCAAACCGTTTAATCATCATGATTAAACGATAAAGGAGAAAGAAACAATGTTCGCAATTGGTGGAAACTGTGTGGTGAAAAGGTTCCGTCTCAACAATCTCGTCATTGGAAACATCGGTGCAGCCGGTAGTTTGAATGTCGATGTTGCAATCTCTGCGGCTCATGGTCTAACAACCGATAGTGTAGGGATTGCAATTCCGGTAGACGCAGACTTGACGGCTGGTCTACCTCTGCCCATCGTGCGCGCTACCAGTAACGTGAATCTTCGTCTTCGATTCGTCAATCCCTCCGCTGGAGGCATCGACCCGGCAGATACCTTCGATTGGGACGTTTTCATGTTCCAGCCGACTGGTATGATTGACCAGACGGTCTAGCTATGTGGCTTTTGATTCCAGTGGGGCTTACCGTTGCCGGCCTGGCTGGAACGATAGCCTATCGCAAAAAAGTCCTGAAAAAAGGCGTCCTTACTCCGGAGCGACGGTTAGTTTTCACAGAAGCCATGTCCAAGATATTGGACCCGGAAAAACTGAGAGAACTAGCCGCTCGCTTCGAGAGTGAGGGTTTGAAAAGGCAAGCTCAGATACTTCGCAAACGTGCTAAACTTCGTTCTCTACCTCCCGAAGTTGAAAACCGACGTAGGGAGATATATCGAAAGGCTTTGACTCTCAAAGACCCAAAGAAAGTCGAAGAGATTGCTAAAGACTTCGAAAACGAAGGGGCAACAGGCGCAGCGGCTGAGCTTCGTAGTTATGCCAACGTACTCCGTTCTAATCATCATGATTAACCCATGACACGCGCTAGCGCATACATACACCGCGAACGCTTGTGTATCATCGGAGTTACCGACCACAAGCTAGGTCCGATACCGTTCGGAGTATCTGTCAAGCTCGACAATCCCGAAACCGAGGGACCCGTCGACTTGACTAAAGAACCTTCACCCGTTCTCAAAAAAGCATTGGATGAGGCAGAGGTTCTTATTCGAGAAAAACTGAACGAAGGTAGTTTGCAGTTGGCAGCCGAAAACTTGGTATTGCGTTCACGTCAAGGAGATCAAAACGCAATGGCAATGCTAGCGGCTGTCAAGTCGAATGCCAAGCGAGGTAATCCGAAAGCTCAAAAAGCTCTAACAGTCATCAAACGATACATCAAAAGGAATCCTGCGGAAGAGGCTGCATCATTCGGACTGGACGAAGCACTACACGAAGCCGACAATCCTTATGCAATCTGTGCAGCAATTGTCTGTTTTGGTCCTACGGATTCTATCAAGCTTTTGGCTCGACTTCTCGACATGACAGAGCTAGAGGAAAAGATTCAAAGTCTGTGTGATACCTATTCGCTAGAGCTACAGGGAAACTTCAAAGAAGGATTCAATCTTTCGAATCGAGGACAACGGTTTTTCAATCGTACCTTCCGACGGAAAGATGAATACTACGCAGGATTGACAGGACTCTTGTGCGGGCGCGCGCTTGCTATTCAAAAGATACGCGCGGGCGGACCTATCTCGAAACTTTCTCGACTTGCTGGATGGGAGTTAGGCGAATGAGTCGCTTTACCGTTCGAGCGAACGACCCGATACTTTCTCGACTTGGAAAGATAGTCGGTTCAATTCTTGGTGCTCTTGCAATCACAGCTATCATTGATAAAGTCCAGCGAAAAAAACCTTCGGAGGTAGCTGGCGAGGAGACACATCATGACCCAATCGTCGCAACATTCAAAAAGTGGCTTAATCATCATGATTAAACCGCTAATCATCATGATTAACCTACTCTGCGTTGCTTGTGGAGTAGCTCAAGCGTCACAAGATTCGGAGGATTGTAACATGCGCGGACCCGATAATCGTAAGTACGGTAATCCTGAGCCTGTGTTTACAGGATGGTCTCAAGGCGGAAGGCTCATCGTCGGAAACCCTAACGTCGCTGTCAGCCTTCAAGCTCAGTTTCCAGTGCTAGACAACTATACCATCTTGTTCAATCTGAACGCTATCACAGTTCCCCCTGGAACAAGTCGAGCATGTGCTAGGGCGCAAGTATCTTGGCGAGTAGCCGGAAACGAAGCTCGAAGGCTGATTAGTGTCAGCGATGGTACGTCAATCACTGGAACGGCCGAAGCCGTACACATTCGACTATTCGACGATACTCTAGGGGCTCCGGGACCACAAGACTACGCCGGTTCGATTCTCATTGCTAAGGGTACAAGAGGCAGTAATAAACAACCTCCCTACTTGGCGCTTACTCATCGAACAGTTGCCCCCGCAGGAAACGCTAGCGTAGCTATTCCTGATGACATTGGAGCTATGTCACTCTTCGTCTCTTGCGGTCCCTCGACGTTGGGAACCGCTATTCCTGATGGTTCAATTCTAGTTACCGTGGTTGGTAACTTCGGAATTACAAGCTATGACCCGAGAAACTATGATTGGGTTCCGCTCGACCCTGGAGCTAAGACCGTCGTTTTTACTGTGGCAGCAGCCGCAGGTTCCAATGTCGAATTCGCTCCGTATCTAGGCATTGACGGTTAATCATCATGATTAAACTACCCGGTACCATCGAAGAGGGTTCTTCCGGCGAACTAGTTCGCAAGTGGCAAACTATCATCGGAGTTTCTCCTGATGGAAAGTTTGGACCTAAGACACGGGATGCGACCATTGATTGGCAACGCAAACATGGTCTTACCGCTGACGGCACTGTAGGTCCAATCACTTGGGCCTACGCAATCGGCGAAAAGGAACCTCCGCGCCCAGCGGATAACATCCACGTTCAAGAGCGCGCTATCATTGATAACGCGCTACCTAATCTCAGCGAAGGAGAGAAACAAGCTTTACAAGCTGTGTCTCTTCTCGAATCTTCGTATGGTCGCGGTTGGAAGGGGAATGGGAAAGGAAGTCGAAACCGTGGAGCAATCACCGGCAAGTACGAAGGAAAGTCTTTCGTTTACGAGGATTCTCGCTATGACGATAAGACGGGTAAAGTCGTCAAGTATACCACGGAGTTTCGAGTCTATCCGACCGACGAAGCCGCTATCAAAGACTTGGAACGGATTATGTATGGTCAACGTTCCAGTGTTCGCAAAGCTGCTAAAAAAGGCGACCTTGAAGGAGTATCACGCGCTATGCGTGAGACTTCTTATTACCTGGGTACGCTTCCAAAAGAGCAGTCAATCAAGGCGCATTATGGGACGATGCAAAGGAATGTCGCGACCATCGTTTCTGCCGCAGGACTTCGAAAAGCTTTCGGAGTCGTTGGCGGTATTGGATTAGTCAACATAGCTCTAGGCCTAGGAGCAGGAATAGCTTACGGCCTTTGGCGCTACTTCAAGGGTTAATCATCATGATTAACATGGCATTCGCTCCAAGCTTTCTCACCGGCGATACCGAGATATATCTCGACATGGTTGCTATCGATAAGTACTTCGCACGTACTCAGCCAGAGACTACGAAGGCTGCCATTCTCAAAGACTCTTGGGTCAAGTGGTTTCATTCACTATCCGAATGGGAAAAGCGTACGGATAAGGATGTACTCCTTCAAGCGCGCGGACGTCGAAACGACTTCAACCTAGCCAATGCCACAACACCCGAAGAGCGGGAACAAGTAAGCGAAGTGATAGAACGTGGAGCAGCAGAGCGGGGAACAGTCCCCGAAGTCGCTTACTTTTGGAATTCTCCTACAGGCCAGAGCGTCAAAAAAGTCGGCTGGTATACGGCTATTGGTACAGGGACCATAGCCCTTCTTTACACGGTTGCGAAAGTCGCAGGCACAATCATCAAACTGAATCCCGCTACGAAACTTCTCAAGTAACTTTAATCATCATGATTAACGGAGGATACAATGTCTTGGAACGCTGACGACCTGAAAGCCATCTACAAGTATATCGATGGCAAACAACCGATTACCCCTGCCGCAGAGAAGCTCAAGGTAGACTTCTTTGCTTGGTTCAAAACCAACGTGAACTTCATTACGGAGCATCTTGATTCAACAGTTCAGCAAGCCTCGAATCGAAGGAATGCTTTCAACCTCGCCAACACCAAGTCTCTACCCGAGCTTGCAGCCGTACGCGAGACTATCTCTTATGGTATGTCACGCGAAGAGATGCAAGGAAAGCCTCGCGTCGCAGATAAGGCAGGTAACTATCCCAAGCGTCCAGGGATTACGGTCCTGTCAGCTCAAAAGGGTAGCATTCCAAAGGGTGGTCGGGCTACTATTCGTAGTGGAGCTAAAGGAGATTCGGTCAAGGCTTGGCAAGCCATTCTTGGAATCTCGCAAACTGGAGTCTTCGATAGTACTACCGTGTCTGCGACGAAAAGCTGGCAAAAGGCTCACAATCTCAAAGCCGATGGTATCGTTGGCACTGCTACTTGGACGGCTGCACTTGGTGCATCGGCTAGTGGCGAAAACATGCCTGTGGAAGTCGCCGCGATTACGCCTGTAGCTCCTATCGGTACGTCCGCACGTGACGTCGCAGTAGGCGCGATGATTCCAGTCCAATCGATTACGAAGTCTCCCGTAATCGGTAGTGCGGCGAAGCCTCCGCCGAAAACGGTAATCGCTAGTATGTCGCCTCCCGAGTCAACCAAGTCGAGTTTCAAAACGGCTTCGATGATTCCTGGCGTTGCCATGGGTACGGGTATCATCGACGGTTTCAAGAAACTTCCAACTTGGGGTAAGGGTATGGTTCTCTTCGCTGCGGCGGCCATCGGATACAAGGGATACGAAGCGTCACGAAAGTAGTTTAATCATCATGATTAACGAACGTGCTCGAAAACAGACGCTTGCCGATTGGATTCGGGAAGCGTTGGACGACCCGGATAAGGATGGTCCGTGTACTGCATTGTCTCTCGTGCACGTTACGGGCACATCGGGAGGACCCTTCTACGAGGAGATACATACTGTCAAAGTCGGAGCCAAAGCCTATGACCCTCAAGCTTTGGACAAGATGTTTTCGCATAAGGCGCAATCCTATGCCCAAGAACTTCCCGGTGTTCAGTCTTTCTGTCTGTTTGCTTTTTACAATAATGCTAGTGAGCCTGGCTCTAAGCATCCTTTTAGAGTAAGCGGCGAATTGGACTTTGGTGGATTGGCGACCGAAGGTCCAACCGAGTCAGGGAAGACGTCGCAAAACATGCGTCTGACGGAGGCTATCGTTCAAGGTAGTTACCGTCAGAATAGCATGACATTCGACATGATAATTCGGTCGATGGATGTTATGACTCGACAGAATGCTTCTTTGATTAACCAGAATCATGAAGCATTCGAGTTAGTGAAAAACTTGATGATGGAAAAAGCCAGGGAGGATCACGAGTATCGTTTGAAGGAGAAAAACCGTCAGATGATTGCTCAATTCGTGAGCTTTCTTCCGCCGTTGGCTAACTCGCTTTTGGGTGAGGAGGTTTTCCCGCAGTCTCATGCTGACTCGAAACTATTGGACGCTATCGCGGATAATGTTCAAGAGGACCAGATTCGAAAACTCGCTGAAGCTGTACCAGCCAAGGTATGGCCTATGCTTGCGGGTCGCTTGAAAGAAGCTCTCGAACGAAAGAAAGCAGAAAGAGAGCTCGACCGACCGCCACCGAGTGAATACGATAAGCTAACTGAAAAACCTTCGAATGGGAACGTCGAAAAAGACGACGTTAATCATGATGATTAAACGCCGCTTGTATGCGATAGCGTATGAACGTCACTTGGAGGGACAGATATATCCTCGAATTGATTACTTGCATGCTGAAACAGAGCGACATGCAAAAGCTCAATTCTACCGAGGGATATCCTTCAAACATCTGAAACAGATAAAGCTTATCGGGATATCTGTCGTCGTCGGATATCACGTACACGATGAGCACGGCGAAAAACTTTCGGTAGACTAATCATGATGATTAACAACATCTCGAATGTTTTCCTGGTGGCCGCAACGGTTAACAGTACCTTTACTCTTTTGAATCCTCCTCTTCCAGGACGTATTATCACCCGAGAAGAGGCTTTGGTTCTCGCGGCATGGCTTGTCGCTGTAGCTGATGATTCCGAAAGTCACGCTGACTTTCTCGACGTTCTCAAACAAGTCGAAGCAACCTAGGAGATTGTTATGCCGTATCTGGTTTTGGCCCTAACGTATGCCTACTTGGCATATAAACACTGGAGATAACATGGCACGTAGAAAGCGTAGGCGTAAAGGCGGAAAACGAAGGGTACGCGGACGTTCTGGACGATTCCAGAAGCGTCGAGCAAAGCGCAGCGGCGGAAAGATTCCGACCGCAGTTCTCAAGCGACGTCTTGCACGTCTGAAAAGCATCGTCGAAAAACGCAGTTAATCATCATGATTAACTCGGAGGCTTGACCCATGGGATTGTCATTAGGTGATATTGTCGAGGTAGTAACTGCGCCCGTGACTGCGCCAGTCAAGGCAGTTGTCGCAGTAACTAAAACGAGCGGTAAAGTAGTTGGTAAAGCTCTAGAGGCTGGCGGTAAAGCTGTCGCTGGTACTGTAGAATTCACTGTCGATATTACCGTCGATGCTGCGGGCGAAGTTGGAAAAGTAATCTCTGGGATTCCCTACGTAGGAGAACCGTTCTACGCTGCTTTCGATGCTGGGTTTGCAGGTCCCTTCAAACTAGCTCAAAGTGTCGTGGACGGAAAACGAATCGATAAAGCAATCTATGAACGGCTTAAGGCTGATATCAAGAATGCGCAAACACTTGCTCCGTATGCGCAAGCTGTCGTTTCGTTAGTTCCTGGAGTAGGAACTGGTGTAGCAGGCGCCATCGGTGCGGCTAATGCTCTTAGCAAAGGTAAGCCAATCGATGAGGCTGTGATTGCCGGTGTACGTGGGGCCGTCCCTGGTGGTCCTGTGGGTCAAGCCGCTTTCGACGTCGCGATAGCTGGAATGTCTGGAAAGTCAATCGAAGATACCGCGCTAGCTGCCATTCCGTTGGACCCTGAACAGAAAAAGATAGTGATTGCAGGTATCAAGGCTGCACGTGATATCGCACAAGGGAAAGAGGTAGACGAAGTTCTAGTAGAAAAAGGAATGAGCTTGCTCGACCCTGAAACTCGTAAAGCGGTTCAGATTGGTATGGCTATGGGTCAAGCTCGTAATCTCCAGGGCGCTATGGAGATTGGAACCAAAGAAGCCGTAGATAGGCTCATGAAAGAAGGATATGATACCATTAAGCGAAGTGACGTCTACAAGGAAGGTTCCAAGCTTCTCAACAATGATGCAAAGCGTGGATATACTCTCGCGGTCGCAGTTCTCAATCGCAAGAGTACACCTGTCGTTCTAGAGACTGCTCGTAACGCTCTTAATCCCGAAGAGCGTAAGGGATTCGATGTAGCTATCACAGTACGTGCAGGAGAGACACTCGAACGCAAAAAAGCTGTGATGCTCAAGTCTCCAAAGAAGGTACATCCTCATCAGAGATTCATGGGTCTTTTAGTTCGTGGGATGCATATTGCGCCCTCCGAATTGAGAGCCAATATCTCACTCGCAATCAAACAAGGTAAACGTCAACAGTTTCACTCAGAGGTAAAAACTATGCGCAATTGGTTAGATAAGATTCTCAGTTTCTTGGGACTCAAGCGAGCAAGCGCACCTGTTGCTCCTCCGCCAACGTCAGCCGTTAAAGCTGATTCAATGGCAGTTCAAGCGGCACGTGCTGCGGTATCCAAGAAACTTCAACGTTAATCATGATGATTAAATCATGGCTATTCTATACGAAAAACCTAAACAGTGGCAGAGTTATCATAGAGTAATACCTGTAGGATTCTCTGTCATTACAGGAAAACAAGCTACACCGGAGATACTCAAAAAGGCTAGGGAGTTCATTAACCGCAAAGTCAAGGGAAACGCTGCATTCGGAGAATCAGAAGAATATAGAATCAACGGAAGAAAAACTAGATTCGTAGTGGAACCTCATTATCATGAACCTAACGGTCCAGTAAAACCTTGGGGATGGCATAAGGGAGCAACTGTTTTCATTGGGCCCGAAATAGGACCTATTCCATGGTATGTTTACAAGGTAATCTGGAAGCCAGCTTAATCATGGTGATTAAATGACTGACGATAGCGACAGCGACCGTCCTACCAAGCGTCACACGCCAGTCAGCGCTCTCTTTCCAAGGATACACGAGAATCCACAGAAACAGACAGCCGAACTTATTGATGTAATATCCCGACATGGTAGAGTCATGATATCTCATACAGACCAATTGACAAGGCATCACGAAAAGATTAAAGTTCTTGAAAGTAAAGACCCTGTCAAAGTCGCGCATGAGATGGAGGACAAGTTTGATGAAAAGATAACCAAACTAGATAGGGATATCATCAAACTTAGGACAGCGGTTTACGTTGCAGCCGTCATTATCGGAAGTGGAGTCGCAGGTTCAACGGCTGCGAATACCATCAAGAAAGACTCTCCTCCAGTTCAGATTCAACTTCCGCCCGAAGTTCTCGAAGCCCTCAAACACTAATCATCATGATTAAAGGAGTAAGATTCCAATGTATCACTTTCCAGCAGCTTTAATCGTAGGTGGCGTAGGGGTAAAAACTCCGCTTGTTCAAACGTCATTCGCAGTTAGTACGTCCGGAAACGATAACGGGCCCGGAACACCGGCTCAACCTTGGCGCACTCTAGCTCGTTTACAACGTGCGCTAGAAGAGCAACGCTTGAACGAAACTATCGATACGACCGTTACGATTGGACCCGGTCTTTACGAAGAGGCATTAACCCTTAGTTGTGTTGTTCCTCCCGAGAGAGAGTTAGTAGTCACAGGAAGTAAAACTACTGTTTACACTGGAACTATTACCGCCTACACGGGATTGAATCAAGGTACAAGTACTCCCTCATCAATCCAAGATGCAGCTTTAGTAGCTGCTACTCATGTCAACAGAAGGTTTAGAATAACCTCTGGAGCAGCTCTTACAGCGATAGCTTGGGGTTTGCTGAATACTGCTGCTGATACCATGAGAGTTAGTCAATTCGCAACATCGGCTGGAGCTACCAATCCTGCGAATGGTGATAGTTATGTTATCGAAACGCTAGATACTAGTGTAGGTCTCATTAGCGTCGAAGGTACCGGCGGCGGAAAGATTATCGTGCAGGATATCACCTTAGCTGGTGGACCACCCGGTAACATCTGTAAAGGAAACAGTTTCGGTTCGCAAAGTAGCCCTCTGTCAACGTTCGAGTTAGTTGGATGTGACATTACGGGACTTACATTGTGGATCAATACCGCTGGAGTACATCGCTCGTGTTACTATCGAAGTATCATTGCTTTTATAACGTGTTCTATGTCTATAGCAACAGGAGCAGCTAAAGCGGCCGGAATATTCGTCAACTTCCCGAGTATTCTATTCATTCCTAATCCTTTCTGTTCTCAAGGAGGCGATGGGAATCCTCGATTTACTATCTCTGGTAGAATTGAACAAGATAACAGCGGACATATTGGAATCTTTAACGATGCTGCTGGAGATGCTTCAATTCTTATCAATCCAGGCGGAAAACTCATAGCCAATGATGCGAATGCTATTCTTTGGGACAATGCGGCTAACGCAAAGACTAATGGCGTTCGTGTACGTAGTGGAGGAGGACGTTACTATCTAACTATCGATACTTTGAATGGCGCTGTCAATGATACTAATCTCGGAAACGTTCCTAGTACGTATGCTGCTATTGTAGCTGCTCCCCTGGGTTCGATTGTAACAGGCAATGATGCAGCTTACGTTCTAAGAGCTTAATCATCATGATTAGCCTGTTTGACGCTCCTTCGCAGCGTACTTGACAAGTGGCACGAAGTTTGCTAGACTAGGTTTTACAGTGACAAGAGAAACCTTCGGACTAGGGCGTAACACGCTTCGCACACCGCGTAGCGGGTTACGCCTTTTCCGCGTAAAGTCTTACGCGGTTCCTGGTAAAACCCGAGGTTTTCCGCTTGGCACGAGCTTTGCTTAACCCTTTTTCGTGGCCGGGCATATAGCTCGGTTCCCAAACTGGCCGACCGGCCCTACCCGGAAAGAGAGCTTGACGGTAGGACGCCCGGGGCGACGCGGGACCCTCCGGGGCATGGTACGTGAAACCTAGTGTAGCGCCTAGGTTTCACGTGAAACTTAATCATCATGATTAACCGCTCGCGGGCATAAGCGGGCCTAGCGGCATAATACTCCCTCGCAACCACACTAGACCCTATTGGGAGACTTGGGGTCAGGGTTGCAAGCTGCTAGACCCGGGCTTATGCTCGCGAGTTTAATCATGATGATTAGACCCCAAACAATCGGAGATTAGATACCATGGCAACGGTAAAAGCAGTAGAAAGCGTGATTGAACTGGACGTTTCCCAACTTGATATCAAGTCGGATTGGAACGTTCGGTCGGGAGACTTCGTTTCTGGCGAAGGTGCCGATACCGAAGAAACGGCTTCGGAATTCGGGGAACTGGTAGAGTCAATTCGGACACGCGGTCAAGATGACCCGGTTGTCGTTCTGCCCGCTGGTAAAACTGGCAAGTACAAGTTGATTCAAGGCTTTCGCCGCGTTAAAGCGGTCGAAGTTATCAATCAACGCAAAACTGCTGGAATGATTGCGGACCGAACGCCGCTCAAAGTCAAGGCAATCGTGCGAGACTTGGGCGACCGTGAAGCACTGGAAGCAAACCTCCGGGAAAACGTTGCTCGCGAGAATCTTCGGCCCGCAGACATTGCCTTTGGCGTGGCGCGAGTCAAAGAATCCCAGCAAAAGGAGAAAACGTTTACTAGTGACTCGTCACTAGCTGCAAACGTTGGCTTGAAGCAAGCTTATTGTTCCAAGCTCCTTTTGATTGTCGAGCGGGTTGACCCTGAGATATTCACACACTGGCGTGGCGCTCGGGCTCCTATCCCGGTTCTCGCTATGTATGATATCTCAAAGCTGGATCGAAAGGACCAGCGAGAAGCTTATGACGTCGCGACTGGACGGCGCGAGGCGGAGGGCGGTCGCAAGGGTGGACCGGGCCGGGGAGGCAACGTGGTAGAGAGAGCTATCAAGGAAGCAGAAAAGGTTGCAACGCTTCTCGGTACTCTCGAAGCTCTCGAAGCCATCGAATCGCATCTAGGGGATTACTCAGAGCACATCGAGGATATCGTGTCCGGGGGAAAGTATGAGGCCCTGACTAGGCCTCAGTGGAAGAAAGTCGCAAAGGCCGCTGCGGCCGCTCATGCGGTAGCGATGAAAGAGACGAACGAAGAAGAAGACGCGGCAGAGTGAGTAAGACAACCCCCTTTAATCATCATGATTAAAGGGGGTTTCTTTTTTGAACCTTCGGAGATAGACATGCAAGCTTTCAAGTGTGATATATGTAAAGAATACTCGGACGGCGATGCTCCACTTACGATTACTGCTAATGCTAGGGAAGGCATCGAGAGTACCGGGATGATTGAAGGAGACTTCAAACAATACATGTTATGTTCAACATGTGCCACTAGATTCATACAGTGGACATGTTATCCAATCAAACGGCCGTTAGTTAACGGGTAGTATTCAATTAAAACCTTCGGAGATGTGTCATGATAGACTGGACTAGTGTGGATGAGTATGCATGCAGTAACTTGGATGTTACCAAGTACGGGTCACTGGTAGTCATTCCTAATAAGCTCATGCAGTTACTAGCATTAAGAGCTGCATGGGAATCAATCAAGGTTCATAAGAGTGATTGGATGAGTGACATACAGGAATTCTCGGGGATTCCTACGGTAAGACTCCTAGAGATAAACGAGTATGACTTCGTTAGTAGATATCCAAAGGTCCTTACGACATGGGAAGATGACACGGAAGTAACGTCTCATCCCTATCCCCCTTACGACCCGAATCACGACTTTTTCGACTGAGTTTTTTCAGCGCTAATCAAGGCCTCCTAGCGTAACTGCTAGTGGGCCTTTTTGCGTCTTGCATCCTAATCACCATGATTAAGCTGGCCAGTGCGCATTGCGTGCGAGTGTGCTTGACATAGTCC
>Ga0075431_100001650_pt1 | contig 20906 bp, 16 predicted proteins | sample RhiMetdeltSRZDD5_FD_75297 | JGI IMG/M metagenome (GOLD analysis project Ga0075431, IMG submission 75297) | Populus rhizosphere microbial communities from Tennessee, USA - Rhizosphere MetaG P. deltoides SRZDD5 | ecosystem: Host-associated > Plants > Roots > Rhizosphere > Soil | place: USA... | reverse complement strand
GGGCCGCGAGCGCCGGCAGCGAGCCCCTCCCGCGCCTGGCTGCAGCGCTCCGCCGGGCGAGCTCGACGCTCCGCCTGACGCTCTGCCCAATCTTTGTTGCGGTCGTCACGAGCGCCGTCGCGACCGCGCAGGAGCCGGTCTCCTTTGCCACGGAAGACGGCTGGACGATCCACGCCGACCTCTATGGAACCGGCGAGCGTGCCGTCGTGCTGGTCCACGGCGGGCGGTTCACCAAGAAGGACTGGAGCGCCCAGGCGCGCGCCCTGACCGAAGCCGGATTCCGTGTGCTGGCCATCGACCTGCGCGGCTTCGGCATGTCGAAGGACGGACCGCCCTCGTTGAACACCGACGCCGGCCCCGGGCTCGACGTCCTCGCCGCGGTGCGCCAGCTGAGGAAGCTCGGCGCGACGTCCGTCTCGATCGTCGGCGCGAGCATGGGCGGCGACGCCGCCGCGGACGCCCTCGGCGAGGCGAAGCCGGGTGAGATCGATCGCGTCGTGCTCCTGGCGCACGGCGGCTACGGCCCCCCGGAGACGCTGCACGGCCGCAAGCTCTTCATCGTCGCTCGCGATGACGCCAACGCGGCGGGGCCGAGGCTGCCGAGGATCCGCGCGCAATACGACAAGGCCCCCGAGCCGAAGGAGCTTGTGCTCCTCGACGGTTCCGCCCACGCGCAGTTCCTGTTCGGCTCCGATCAGGGCGAGCGGCTGATGCGCGAGATCCTGCGGTTCCTGACCGCGCCGTGATGCGCCGTCGGCGCCAACCAGGTCTTACCGAAGCCCTAAGAGCCTCTCGCCGCCCGCCTGGACGAACGCGCGCTCGGCTTCGGCGTGCCGGGCACGCACGACGTCGACCATCGCCGCGAAGCGCGCGTCGCCGCGCAGCGTCGCCCACGCGCGGTCGCCCTCCCAGCTACTGACCGGCCAGTAGCCGGTGACCGCGAGGGCAAGCATGGCGAGCGCCTCCTCGGTCTCACCGACGCGCGCCACCCAGCGGGCGTTGACGTAGATCCCCTCGGGGTCACGAAAGCTCGGCCTGCGCGTGATGGCGCTCGCCGCGAGCACGGCGGCGCGGTCCCCCTGGAGACTCGCGCGGATCCCGGTGATGTAGTCGCCGAGCCCGCCTTGGAGCCCCTTCCGCTCGAGCGCCGAGAGCCCGGCGATCGCCTCGTCGACCTGGCCCAGCTCGGCGAGCGACATCAAGCGCACCGTCGGCACGTCGTTCTCGTCGTGCGCCATCGCCTGCACCAGCTCGCCGCGGGCGAGGTAGGTGTATTGCACGCTGGTGTGCACGCGTGGGTCGAGGCGGCGCGCCTCGCGGTCGGCGGCCAGCGAGGCGTCGAGGAGGCCGCAGAAGCGGCATGCCACCACGAGCCCCGCGTAGAGCTCGGGGTCGCGCGCGCCGGCGGCCACCTGTGCGAGCAGTCGCAGCATGGCCAGCAGTCCGCCGCCGGGCTCCTCGACCTGGTAGTAGGTGTAGAGGTTGTGCGTCAGCGGCAGGTCCGGCGCCAGGCCGAGGGCGCGCTCGAACGCCTCGCCCGCGAGGCGGCGGCAGCGCTCGGGCTCGTCGTGGCCGTATTTCGCCATCACGCGATACGTGCGCCCGAGGCGCGCCCAGGCGGGGGCGAAGCTCGGATCCTCGTCGACGGCCTGGCGGAAGAGGCCGCGGGCCTCGATGAGCTGCGACGTCGAGGTGCTCGTGGCGCGCACGTCGTTGCCGCGCAGGTAGAGCTCGTACGCACGGCCGGAGGCGGGAGCCGCGGCGGGCAGCCGGCTCGCGTCGCGCGGCGAGAGGGAGAGCGCCGTCACCACCGACCGCGTCAGCTCGTCCTCGAGCGCGAAGACGTCGGCGAGCGAAGCGAGGGCCGTCGCGCTGCGCAGCACGGTGCCGGCGGGCACCTGCACGAGCTGCGTCGAGAGCCGCACGCGGTCGCCGGCGCGCAGGAGCGTGCCGAAGAGCACCGCGTCGACCTCGGCGTCACGAGCGAGCGCCGCGAGGTCCGGCGCGGCGTCGCCGAGCCCCGCGACCGAGAGGCTCGAGCGCACGACGAGGCCGGGCACGGCGCCGAGGGCGACGGTGAGCGCGTCGGCGAGGCCGAAGGAGAGGAACTCGATCTCGGGGTCCGCGCGCAGCAGCCGGAAGGGGAGCACCATGAGGCGCGTCACGGTCTGCGCGTGGAGCGTCTCGGTGCGCGCGGCGTCGAGCTGGGAGGTGTCGACGCCGGGGCCCTGGCCGGTCTCGCGCAGGGCCGTCGCCATCGACTCGGCCGAGGGCCAGCGCTCGGCGGGCTCCTTGGCGAGGGCGCGGCGGAGCACGCGGTCGACCGCCTCGACGCGGGGGCCGCCGGCGAGCGCCGGTGGGTGCAGCGCCACCACCGCGTGGCAGAGGTCGCCGATCGAGTCGCCGGCGAAGGCGGCGCGCCCGGCGAGCATCTCGAAGAGCAGGGCCCCGCAGACGAAGAGGTCGGACGCCGGCGTCACCGGCGCCGAGCGCCACTGCTCCGGGGACATGTAGCGCGGCGTCCCGAGCAGCGTCCCCGGGCGCGTCAGCCGGAGCTCCCCGCTGTCGAGCGGCAGGGCGAGACCGAAGTCGAGCACCTTGACGCCGTGCGGGGTCAGGAAGACGTTCGAGGGCTTGAGGTCCCGGTGCACGATGCCGCGTTCGTGCAGAGCAGCCAGCGCGGCGAGGATGCCGTCGGCGATGGCGAGCGCTTCCTCGAGCGGCAGCGCGCCACGTTCGAGGCGCTCGTCGAGGGGCTCGCCGGTGAGCAGCTCCATGGCGACGAAGAGCTCGCCGCCCTCCTCCACCAGGTCGTAGGTCTGGCAGACGTTGGGGTGCGAGAGGCTGGCGGCGGCGCGTGCCTCGCGCCAGAGCCGGTCGCGCCGCACGTCGTCGCCGATGCCGTGGACGGTCTTGAGCGCCACCTCGCGCCCGAGCCTCTCGTCGCGCGCGACGTAGACGAGGCCCATGCCGCCGCGGCCGAGCTCGCGCACGAGCCGATAGCGGTCGGCGAGGAGGCGGGTGTCGTCCATCGGGCAGCGACCGAACGATGCCACGGGCGCCGCGGCCTCGGCAAACCGCCGCTGGGGGCGGGCGGCCTAGAGGACGCGCGCCTGGACGACGAGCTTGGGGTCGTCCTGCAGCCGGCGCTCGAAGCGGAGCATGTCCCAGTAGCCGCAGCGCGCCGACTCCGGATAGCTCTTGCACACGCCGGGGCGGTGCTCGTAGACGGTGCAGCGCCGGGTCTCGAGGTCGAGGAAGCGGCAGGCGGTGCCGAAGATCGGATCGTGCTTGTGGCGCAGCACGCGCTCGCCGGGCTCCTCGCCCTTGGCGGTGAAGCGGCGGTTCGCCTCCTCGGGGGTGATCTCGAAGCGCTTGGCGAGCCGCGCGATGTCCCGCGGCTCGACGGCGATGCGCGCGTAGGTGCAGCAGTAAGCGGGGCAGCGTGTGCAGTCGTAGGAGGTCTTCATCGGAGGGGTCCCTCTGCTCGGCTCGACAGACACGGTGGGTGCCTCGTGGCCGCGCCGAGTCTCCATCATGCCAGGGTCGGTCGAAAGGACGAAGGGCTCGGCGCGCGGCAGACCTCTATCGGGAGCGCGTCGGGGGCGTCGCGGGGGTTGCGGGTGGCGGCGGCAGCGGCCTCCCCTCGACGACGGCAGCGAGCTGTGCGAGGCCGCGCTCGAGGTCGCGGCCCATCGACTTCTCGATCACCGGCAGCGACAGCCGCCCGAGCAGCGTGCGGCCGAGCGTGCCGCGGTCGCTCCAGGTGACGCGTGTGCCACCGGCGGGCAGCGGCGCGAGGATCAGAACGTCTTCGGCGCGGATGCGGCCGCGCTGGAAGCTCATCGTGAAGGCGAGCTCGCGAGGCGGGTCGCTGCGCTCGATGCGCAGCTTGCCGTCGCCCGTCGCCTCGCTGTCCCACGACACCTCGGCGCCGGCGCCGCGCGGCGCGCCACCGTAGCGGAACGTCAGCCCCGGGTACGCGCTCTCCTGCCAGGGCGACCAGCGTCGCCACGCCCGGAGGTCGTCGATCTCGGCAAAGACCCGTGAAGGCGTCGCCGCGATGTCGATGCGACGCTCGACGCTCCACCGCGAGGGGAGCAGGAAGAGCCCGCCGAGGAAGGCGAAGGAGATGAGCCCGAGCGCGAGCCAGACGAGCCGGAGGTATCGAGTCAAGATCGAGTGGAGGACTTCGCGTGCCGACAGTCCGCGGGTGCCGGCGTCCCCGACTCCTCGCTGGTCTCGCCTAGAACATCCCCAGCTGGAGCTTCGCGGCCTCGGTCATCATGTTCGGGTTCCAGGCCGGGTCGAAGACCACCTCGACCTCCGCCACCGCGATCCCCGCCAGGCCTTCGAGCTTCTTCTTCACGTCGTCGGCGAGCACCTGCCCCATGCCGCAGCCGGGGGCGGTGAGCGTCATCTTGACCTGCGCCGTGCGCTGTCCGAGGGCGTCCGGCTCCGACAGCGTGCAGTCGTAGATCAACCCGAGGTCGACGATGTTCACCGGGATCTCGGGATCGAAGCAGGTGCGGAGCTGCGCCCACACCCGGTCCTCGAGCGAGCTGTCGCCCTCCTTCTCCGCCGGCGCCGCCGGCGGCTCCTTGCCGATGACGTCGGCGTCGCTGGCGTCGAGGCGCACCATCTGGCCGCGCGGGGTCACCAGCGTGTAGGTGTCGCCGAGCGCCTGCGCGATGCGCACGGAGGTGCCGGCCGGCAGCACCATCGGCGTGCCGTCGGGGATCACGATCACCCGGCTCTCGCGCCGGGTCAGGGTCTGCTCGTCGCCGTACATGGGATCGTCCTCGGGATGGAGATCACAGGGTGGGAATCACCGGGCTGGAATCACCGGGCTGAAATCACGGGTCGCCGGCTCGCCGCTCCACCGCTGCGACGGCCGATCCACAGTCATCGTAGCAGGGCGATGGCAGCCCGTCCGCCACGGATGGTAGCGTCACGCGCCATGCCGCCCGTGATGCTCGCCCGCCTCGACGAGATCCCCGACGGCGGGATGGTCTGCCGCCGACACGGCACGCACCAGATCGCGCTCGCGCGCATCCGCGACGAAGTGTTCGCCATCGACGACGTCTGCACCCACGCCGGCGCCTCGCTGCACGAAGGCGAGCTCGGCCGCGCCGGCGACTTCGTCGTCACCTGCCCCTGGCATGAGGCCCACTTCGACCTCAGGAGCGGCAAGGTGGAGCAGGACACGCCGTGGGCCGTCGACACCCGCGCCTACAAGGTCGAGCTGCGCGGCGACGAGGTGTGGGTGGACCTCTAGGGCGAGCTTGCCTACTCGGCGAGGAACCCGGTACCGACGACCACCTTCCAGAGATGGCCGTCGGGATCGGCGAAGTAGCCGAAGTAGCCACCCCATGCCGCGCGCTGCGCGGGCTTGGCGATCGTGCCGCCGGCCCGCTCGGCTTCGGCCAGCAGCGCGTCGACGCGCGCCTCGGAGCCGACGACGTGGGAGAGCGTGATGCCGCGGAAGCCCTTGCCCTCCGCCGCCACGCCGGCGTCGGCGGCGAGGGCGTCCGCCGGGTAGAGCCCGAGGGCGGATGACCCGTCGCCGAGAGCGAAGCAGACCCAGGGGCCCTGCTCCTGCAGGATCGGCCAGCCGAGGCCCTCGGCGTAGAACCGCTTCGCTCGATCGAGGTCGCCGACTCCGAGGGTGAAGATGCTGACGTGCGGCTTCATGGCGTCTCTCCGTTGAGTTGGTTCGTTCCGTCACTGTCATGACGGAGCGCAACGCCGAAACGTGACGGCGCGGGCCGCTCGCCGGCGGCGGCTATCATCCGGCGGCACCGCGCGGCCGGCACTCGCCGGTGGAGGTACGAAGATCGATGATCGTCCGATCCGTTCCTGGGGGCCTTCAGCTCATCACCCAGCCCGACCACGCCCACCTCGCGCGCCGGATCATGGAGCGCTGCGCCTCGCTCGCGGCACTCCCGAGGCGCGAGGCGATCCTGGTCGCGGTCGGCGAGCACGACGCGGCCTGGGACGAGACGGATGCGGCGCCGGCGATCGATGCGGCGACCGGCGCCGTCGTCGACTTCGTCAAGGCGCCCCTGAGCGTGCGCCAGGGGGTGTGGCCGCGGAGCGTCGCGCGGCTCGAACGCGAGCCGTGGGCGGCCGCCCTCGTAGCGCACCACGCGTGGACGGTCTACGCGCGCTTCCGGCCCGACCCCGACTGGGCGTCGTTTTTCCCCGCGATGGCGGCGACGCGCGACGCGAGGCTGCAGGCGAGCGGGCTGACGCTCGCCGAGCTCGAGGCCGACTACCCGTTCCTCCGGCTCGGTGACCTCGTCTCGCTCACCTTCTGCACGGGGTCGACCGACGAGCAGAAGTATGGAGAGTGGACGATCCAGCTCTCAGGCAGCCGCGTCGTGGTCACCCCGGACCCCTTCGACGGCGCCATCGTTCCCATCGAGATCGAGGCGAGAGACGTCCGCTCCGGACCGTTCCGCTCGAGCGCCGAGTGGCAGACAGCCTGGAGCGCGGCGCGGGCGACGACGCGGCGCGGCGAGGTCGCGGGCACGCGAAGCTGACGCGCGGCGCGGACGAAGGGGGCGCCGGCGCCCGCCCTCGGGCGCCGGCTCGGAGGTGTGGCCCTCACAGCGACTTCAGGTACTCGACGAGGTCGGCCTTCTCCGGCTCGGTGAGACCGAGGCCCTTGAAGCCGTTGTAGTGGTTGACCACGTCGAGCAGGGTCGCGAACCTGCCGTCGTGGTAGAAGCCGCCTTTGGTGTGGGTCCAGAGCCCCTTCAGCGGCGAGGTGCGGTAGCGCCGGTCCGGAGAGCGGTCCGCCTGGAAGCTGTCGATGCCGATCTCCGAAGGCAGGTGCATGTTCCAGCCCGGCTCGGTGAACAGCGGCGGCACGTGGCACGTGGCGCAGCCCGCCTTGCCGAGGAAAAGCGTGCGGCCGCGCGCCGCGGCGGCGGCGTTGAAGCTCCCGGCCGGCGGAGCCGGAGCGCGCAGCGCGAGCTGGTAGAGGTGCAGGTCGGCGAGCTTGCCGGTGATCAGGTCCGGCGTGCCGCGGACGTTGTCGAAGCCGTTGGCCGCGGCGATCGGGAACTGTGTCGGGTTGTCGAGACGAGGATCGAAGAAGGTCCCCTGGCCGTGCATCTCGAGGTTGGCGACGAAGGCGTTCCAGTGCGTCACCGACCCCCACCCGGTCCAGGTGTGGAGGTTCACTCCGGCGAGGCCGAAGGCCGGCGGGATGAGCGTCGCGGCGGACTTCGTGTTCGCGGGCGGGTCCTGGAATGCCTTGCCGTCGAGGATGAGCTCGGCGTCGAACTTGCCGGGGCCCCACGAGCGGAACACCTGACGCACCGTGTCTTGCGAGACGCCGAGAAGCGAGGCGACCGCGGAGAGGTCCGGAGCCAGTGCGGCGATCTTGCCGACGTCGAGGTCGCGGTTGGCCCAGCCGTCGCGCCGTTCGCCGATGCCTGGCGCGAAGGAGTCGTCCACCGTCGAGTGGCAGAGCGAGCACTGGATGCCGACGGCGGTCAGCGCTCCGCCCGAGAAGGTTCCCTTGACGCCGACGACCGCGTTGCGCTGCAGCAGGGTGAGCGTGACCGCAGGGTCGTCGAGGTCGACGGTCCCCTGGGCCAGCGCGCGCCGGATGCTGCGCGGCAGGGCCGCGACATCCACCTTGAGACCGAGCCCGAGCGCGGCCTTCGGCGAGAGCCCGGGGCCCACTCCGCCGTTGGCGGCGCCGGCGATGGCGTCGTCGAGGTGGATCGTGTCGCCCCAGAACGCCTCGTCGCCGAAGGTGTCTTGGCGGAAGGTCTGGCGACCGTTGGCGATCGCCTGCAGGACGTCCTGCTCGGGCTGCTTCGCGTGAGCCGCCACGGGCTGGACCGTCGGTTCGAGGGGAGCATCGAAGGCGGCGAGGGCAAGACCTGCGCCGCCGATCAGGAGACAACCGAGCACCGCGCGTGAAGTGAGCATCTCTGCGACCTCCTCTGAGTGTCTGCGGAAGGAGCGAACCTTCCGGCGCCGTGGAGTGCAAGAAGCGCGTCAGGTCGGCGTGCGAGGACGTCCCGCGCGCCGTCTCGGACGGCTCGCGAAGCGCGGAGATCCGGCGAGCGAAGCCCTCGTCGGCGAAACGCAGCGACCGGTTACCGGCGGGTTACTGCCGCACGGTCGCACCGACGGGAGACTTGGCGCGTGCGACACGGGCTTGTCGAGCGGCGCGCCGACCGTCGTCGCATGCGGCGTGGCGCACGCGAGGAGCACCACGGATTTCTCACCGGTTACGAACCAGGGCCTACGCCGTTCGTCGATCGCCCCGACGACACCGCGCTGTCGACCCCCAGCAACCGGATTCGCGGAGTCCGCCTTGCGCAGGGGATCCCGGCGTCGCCAAGCGTCCGCGCGGGAATCTCTTACAGCGAACCACTGCAACGGCGCCCGCCGGATGTGCCCGCCGGGGGCGAGCCCTCTTAGCGAACGTAACCGAGCGAGTAGAGCTTCTCGAGCTCGAGCCGGCGGCGCTCGGCGTCCGGGGGCGCGGCGCTGCGCGGCAGCGGCAGGCCGTCCCAGGTGGTGACGCGCTGCGGCGGGTGCGCCGCGAGGTGGCGCGGGTCGATGGCGCTCGCGAGCAGCTCGCCGTCGGCGTCGTCGGGGCGCGCGATGCCGAGCAGGTAGAGCAGCGTCGGGTAGACGTCGAGCACGTCGGCGCTGGCCGGCAGCCGCCCCGCGCGCACCGGGCCGCCGTGCAGCAGCAACATCCCCGGCGGACCGTGACGGTGCTGGGTGTCCATGCTGTGGAAGATCGTCGGGCTGTGGCCGTGGTCGGAAACGACGACGAGCACGGTGTTCGGCGCCAGCCGCGCGCGCAGGCGACCGAGGAAGTCGTCGAGCGACCTGTAGAACGCGGCCACCTCGTCGTGGCTCGCGGCGGTCGCGCGGTCGACGCCGAAGAAGGCGCCCGGCTCGTGGAAGCGCCACTTGGCGTGCTGTACGGCGTCGGGCTCGTGCGAATACATCGTCAGGAGGTCCGGCTGCGGACGGCGGCCGAGGAGGTCGAGCAGCACGGTCGTCTGCCAGGTGAAGTCGGGCAGCTCGAGGTTGTGCCCCTCCGACTCGAGCAGCGACGGCGGCCACGCCTGCAGCGCCGCCTCGGCGGCGGTGGGCTTGCGCCCGGCGGCGCGCGCGCCCTGCCAGAGGCCGTCGCTGCCGTAGCCGAGGAAGAAGCTGCGCGGGTCGCCGAGCACCGGCGCGGGGTAGGAGTAGTAGTAGCCGTCGACGACGCCCACCGAGCGGCGGGTGGCGTGGGCGACCTCCCAGACGAGCGGCGCGCCGACGCGCGAGCGGTCGATCGGCTGCACCTCGGCGAGGCCGAGGCGCTGGAGCCGCAGCGCGAGCTCCTTGAAGAACGTGCGGTGCACCGGATAGACGCCGAAGAAGCCGTGACTCATCCCCGCGAGGCGGATGGCGTAGAAGTCGAGGATGCCGTGCACGGCGGGGCGCCTGCCGGTGTAGATCGACGCCCAGATCACCGCCGAGTTGGAGTCGGGGAAGGTGGCGAGCGGTCCCCAGCTTCCCTCCGCCATGAGCCGCGCGAGGTGGGGGAGCTCGCCGCGCTCGACCATCGGCAGCGCCACGCGCCAGTCGGCGCCGTCGACGCCGACGACCGCCACCGGCACGCCGCCCGGTGCCCCGAGCGTCTTCGGCAACGCCGGCTTCTCGCGCGGCGCCGCGGCATGCGCGCGGGCGAGCCCCACGGCACCGACGGCGAGCGCGACCAGCGCGGTGACGATCGCCGACCGCGCGCGCCCCCGCCGCGCGACGGCGCCGCCCACCGCGACGAGCAGCCAGGCGACGACGGCGGCGGCGAGCAGCACGAGAGCACTGCGCGCGACGAGATAGGCGAGCATCGCCCACGCGCCACGCACCCACGACGGCGCCTCGTCGTAGGTGAGGCCGTAGCTCGCGGCGAAGAGCCAGAACGCGAAGTGGAAGGCGGTGGTGGCGAGCCAGAGGTCGCGGCGCGCCAGGTTGCCCGACCGGAGCTGGTTCGCCGGGATGGCCGCGGTGGAAGCGCCGCCGCGCCACCGCCGCAGGAGCCGAACCACGAGCATCGTGGCGCCGCTCGCCATCCCGGCGGCGAGACCGTAGACGAGCAGGCACCAGGCGAGCAACACGAGCGCGTCCCAGCCGCCGAGGACGTTGTGCCACGCGTGGAGCAGGGCGATCGCGCCGCCGTAGAGGAGCCCGCCCTGGAGCGCTCCTGCCCACGTCGCGGCGAGCGTCGGGCGCAGCACCGCCGCGCGGGCGCCGCTGGCTACGACCGGCGCCGCGTCCTCGCCGGCCGGCATCACGGGCGCGCCGGTCTGCGAAGAGGCGGAAGCGGGCATCGCGGCTGTATAGCACACGGTCTCCGGCCCGCCCGGCGCAGGGGCGGCTCGCGCCGCCGGGGGATAATCGCGCCCCCGGGTGGACATCCTCCTTGGACATCATCTTCCTCACCCAGACCTATCCGAGCGCCCCGGAAGACACGGCCGGGCCGTTCATCCGCGAGCTCGCGCGCGCGCTCGTCCGCGGCGGCGACCGCGTGCGCGTCCTCACCCCCCACGCCCGCGGGCTGGCGCGGCGCCGCGACGACGACGGCGTCGAGGTCGAGGCCTTCCGCTACGCCCCCGTCGCGCTCGAGCTCTTCGGCCACGGCCGCAGCCTGGCCGCCGACGAGCGCGTGCGCGGCACAGCCATGCTCGCCGCACCCCTCTACGCCCTCGGCGCCTGGCGCGCCGTTCGACGAGCAGTCCGCGACTCGCTCGAAGAGAGGGGCGGGCAGGGGGACGGGGGGACAGGGGTGGAGAGGAATCCAGGGGCGGGGGTCGGGAGGGCGGCGGCAGCGGGCTCCGCCCGCGGGGGCGGGGTCGGGTGGGGGGCGGCAGCGGGCGTTGCCCGCGGGGGCGCGACGGTGGTTCAAGCCCACTGGGTGGTGCCGAACGGGCCGCTCGTGCGCGGCGTGGCATCCGGCGACGGGGGAGCCTGCTTCGGCATCGGCATCCACGGCAGCGACGTCTTCCTCGCCGAGCGGCGCGTCGCACGGCCGTTCGTGCGGCGCACGCTCGCCGCCTGCGACTTCGTCACCGGCTGCTCTCCCGAGCTCGTCGACCGCGTCTGCGCGATCGGTTTCCCGTCCGATGCGGCGCGCGTGATCCCCTACGGCGTCGACGCCGCCACCTACCGGCCCGACCCGGCGCGCCGCGCCATCTGGCGTGAGCGCCTCGGGGTGCCGCCGGACGCGCCCCTCGTGCTCGGCCTCGGTCGCATGGCGACCAAGAAGGGGTTCCAGGTGCTGGTGCCGCAGCTCGCGGCGCTGATCGCGGCCGTGCCCGAGGTGCACGTGGTGCTCGCCGGCGCCGGTGACCTCTTGCCGGGCCTGCGCGCCGCGGCGGCGCCGCTCGGGGCGCGCGTGCACTTCCCTGGCGCGGTGCTGCGCGACACGCTGCCGGACCTCTTCCGCGCCGCCGACGCCTTCGTGCTGCCGGCGATGCACGATCCGAGCGGCAACGTCGACGGCCTGCCCAACGTGGTGCTCGAAGCGATGGCGAGCGGCCTGCCGGTGGTGACGACGCCGGTCTCCGGCATCCCGCTCGCCGTGCGCGACGGCGTCGAGGGTGTGCTCGTCCCCGAGGGCGACGGCGCCGCGCTGCGCGAGGCGCTCGTCGCGCTGCTCCGCGACCCGGCGCGGGGCCGCGCTCTCGGTGCCGCCGCGCGCGAGCGCGCCGTCGCCGAGCTCTCCTGGGAAACGGTGGCCGGCCGCTATCGCGCCGCCTACGCCGAAGGCATCGCGCGACGCGCGGCGGGGGAGAAGCCGGCAGCGCGGCACACGGGCCGAGGCGGCGGGGAGCGACGCGGGTGAAGGCGCTCCTCGTCACCAACACCTACCCGCCGGCGGACGTCTCGGGCGTCGGCACCCTCGCCTGCGAGCTCGCCCACCGGCTCGCCCTCGGCGGCCACGTGGTGCGCGTGCTCACCCGCCGCCCGCCGGCGGACGACCTCCACGCCGAGGCGGTGGGTGGGCCGAAGCTGCTCTTCCCGCTCCTCGCCGCGCTCAGGTTCCTCGCCGCGCCGCGCACGGACTGGGACCTCGTGCAGGTGCACGAGTCCGACGGCGCGCTCGTCGCGGTGGCACTGCGGCTCCTGCGACTCGCCGGTCTGCGCGCGGGACGCGCGCGGCTCGTGGCGACGCTCCAGGTCTCCTACCGCGAGGAACGGCTCGCGGTGCGCGCGGTGCGCGCCGACGGCGAGGTGGTGTCGCGCCCGAGCGGCGCCGAGCGTCGCTTCGCGATCCTGCGCGCGCCGCTGCTCGCCTTCCTCGGCCGCCTCACCGCCCGGCTCGCGGATGCGGTCGTCGCGCCGAGCGCGGCGACGGCCGCCGAGCTGCGCCGCGACTACGGCGTCGACGCCGTCGAAGTGATCCCCAACGGGGTGGCGCTCCACGCCGCGGTGCAACGCCACCGCCCCGAGCTCCCGCCGGTCATCCTCTACTCCGGTCGGCTGCGGAGCCGCAAGGCGGTGGCGGTGCTGGTGGCGGCGATGCCGCGCGTGCTCGCCGCCGTGCCCGCGACGCGTCTCGTCATCGTCGGCGACGGCGAGCAGGCGTCGGCGGTGGCGGCCGCCGTCCGCGCCCGGAACCTCACCGCACACGTGGAGCTCGCCGGGGCCTTGCCGCGGGCGGCGGCGATGGCGCGGCTCGCCGAGGCCGACGTCTTCTGCCTGCCGTCGACCTACGAGGGGCTGCCGCTAGCGATCCTCGAGGCGATGGTCGCGGGGCTGCCGGTGGTGGCGACGGCGGTGTCGGGGAACCCGGAAGCGGTCGAAGACGGGGTGACCGGGCTGCTCGTCCCGCCGGAGAGCGCCACCGCGCTCGCCGACGCGCTCGTCGCGCTGCTCGGCGATCGCCGAAGGCGCGAGGCGATGGGCGAGGCGGGTCGCCGCCGGGCCGCCGAGCGCTTCGCCATCGACGGGGTGGCAGATCGCTACCTCGCGCTGGTCGAGAGGCTGACCGCGGCGGCCGGTTCGACGAGACCCTCGCGCGGGGCGTGAGCGCCGCACCGCGACGGGCCCGGTGGTGGCCGCGCGCCCGCCCGGAAGACGCCACGCCGCTGCCCCGCCGCCGCCACGGACCGCGGCGTAGAATCCCGCGGATGGCCGCACCCCTGGGGGAGACGCCCGCCGCAGTCGTGCTGGCCGAGGATCGGTCCGCCGCCGTCGCGGCGCCGGTTGCCGTTCCCGCCGCGGTCCCTCGGTGGCCGGCGATCGCCGCGCTCCCCTACAGCCTCTACTGGGCGCACGTGGTGGCGCTTTTCGGCCTCGCGGCGTCGAACGTCCTGCTCGGCCTCGCGGTGCTCACGGCGCCGCTCTCGGGCGGGTGGCGCGGGCTCGGGCGGCGGGCCTGCAGGCCGTTGCTGCTGGTCGTCGCCCTCTACGTCGCCCTCCACGCGCTCTCGGTGGTCACCTCGTTCGACCCGCCGCGCAGCGCCCGCAGCCTCTCCGAGCTCTTCGCGCTCTGCACGCTCCTCGCCGGGCTCGCCCTCGTGCGGGACGAACGGGCGGTGCGCGGCATGGTGGATGCCGTCGTCCTGCTCGCCACCGGCGAGGCGGTCTTCGGCCTCGTGCAGCTCGTCGCCGCGGGCGGCCCCGACCTCGCGCACCGCATCCAGGGCACCTTCTCGCACTACATGACGTTCTCGGGCATCCTCATGATCGCCGACCTCGTGCTGCTCGCGCGACTGGTGGCGCGCGGGCGCGACTCCGGCTGGCGCGCCTGGGCGCTGGTGCCGATCAACGCCGCGCTCGTCGCCACGCTCACGCGCAGCGCCTGGGTCGGTCTCGCGGTCGGTCTCGCGGTGCTGCTGCTGCTCGGCCGGCGGCGACTCTTGCTCTGGTGGGTTCCGGCCGCGCTGCTCCTCCTCTTGCTGCTGCCCCCGGCGGTGCTCGACCGCGCCGCATCGATCGTCGACCCGGGCGACCCCACCAACTCCGACCGCCTCTGCATGGCGCGGGCGGGCGCGGCGATGATCCGCGAGCGGCCGCTGGTCGGTCAGGGCCCCGACATGGTGGAGGTGCGCTACCCGCTCTACCGGATCCCCGAGGCCACCCGCAAGTGGGTGCCCCACCTGCACGACGCCTTCCTCGAGGTGGCCGCCGAGCGCGGGCTGCCGGCGCTCGTCGCGCTGCTCCTGCTGCTCGGCGTCCCCGCAGGGCGCGCGCTCGTCGACTATCGCCGCGAGGGCGGACGCAGCGGTCCCCGCGCCGACCTCTGGCTCGCGGTGCTGGGGGGGCTCGTCGGCTTCGCGGTGGCGGGCCTGTTCGAGGACAACTGGGGGGACGTCGAGGTGCAGCGCCTGGTGCTCGTGCTGCTCGCCATCCCCTACGGCCTCGCGCGGCAGGACGAGCCCGCGTCCTGGCCTACTCGGCTCCCTTCGCCTTGACGTCGATCCCCTTCTCTTCGAGGAGGGCCAGGAAGGCGGCCTCGTCGAGAGTCGGGATGTCGAGGCGCCGCGCCTCCTCGAGCTTGCTGCCGGCGTCTTCGCCGACCACCACGTAGTCGGTCGCCTTCGACACCGAGCCGACGACGCGGCCGCCGTTGCCCTCGACGAGCTCCTTCGCGGCGCCGCGCGAGAGCGTCGGCAGCCCGCCGGTGAAGACGAACTTGAGGCCGGCGAGCGCCTGCGAAGCGGGCCCTGCCACGCGCGCGAGCTTCACGCGGCCGTCGAGGAGGCGGTCGATGACCGCCGCGTTGCGCGGCTCGGCGAAGAAGGCGACGACCTGCGCCGCCATGCGCGGGCCGACGCCCGGCACCGCCTGCAGCGCTTCCTCGTCCGCCGCCCGCAGCGCCGCCATGGTGCGGAAGTGCGACGCCAGGTCGCCGGCGACCTTGGCTCCCACCTCGGGGATGCCGAGACCGTAGAGGAAGCGCGAAAGCTCGGTCGACGACGCCTTGGCGATCGCGGCGACGAAGTTGTCGGCGCTCTTGTCGGCGAAGCGCTCGAGCTCGACGAGGCGTTCCTTGGTGAGGTCGAAGAGGTCGTGCAGCGAGTCGACGACACCCTGCTCGACGAGCATCTGGGCGATCTCCGAGCCCAGCCCGGCGATGTCGAGCGCCTGCCGCGAGGCGAAGTGCTGGAGGCGGCCGGCGCGCTGGGCGGGGCAGCCGAAGCCGTTCTCGCAGACCGTGAACGGGCCGCGCTCGACGAGCGGGGTGCCGCAGGACGGGCAGGCGTCGGGCATCCGCCACGGCTCCGGGCGCTCGTGCCCCTCTTCCTCGATGCGCTCGATGACGTGTGGGATGACGTCGCCGGCGCGCTGGAGCCGCACCAGATCCTGTTCCCGGATGTCCTTGCGCGCCACCTCCTCGCGGTTGTGGAGCGTGGCGCGCGAGACGGTGACGCCGCCGAGCTCGACGGGACGCAGGAGGGCCACCGGGGTGATGACTCCGGAGCGCCCGACGGAAGGGACGATCTTCTCGACGCGCGTGACTTCCTTGCGCGGCGCGAACTTGAAGGCGAAGGCCCAGCGCGGCGCGCGCGCCGTGGTGCCGAGCTCCTCGCGCAGGCCGAGGTCGTCGAGCTTGATGACGATGCCGTCGATCTCGTAGGGGAGACTGTCGCGCCCCTCGCCCATCTCGCGGTGGTACTCGAGCACCTCCTCGACGGTGCGCGCCGGGCGAGAGAGGTCGTTGACCTTGAGCCCCCAGTCGGCGAGCGCGGCGAGCGTGTCGCGGTGCGAGCGCACCGCGAGGCCGCGCGACGCCAGCACGTCGTAGAAGTAGACGTCGAGGGGGCGCGCGGCGGTGATGCGGGGGTCGAGCTGGCGGAGGGTGCCGGCGGCGGCGTTGCGCGGGTTGGCGAAGGGCGCCTTGCCCTCCTCGAGCAGCTTCGCGTTGACCGTCTCGAAGTCGGCGATGCGCAGGATCACCTCGGCTCGCAGGGCGAGGAACGGGGGCACCTTGCGCTCCGCGGCGGACAGCCGCAGCGGCACCGCGGCGATCGTCCGCACGTTGGCGGTCACCCCCTCGCCGCGGACGCCGTCGCCGCGGGTCGCCGCCCGCGCGAGGACGCCGTCTTCGTAGACGAGCTCGAGCGAGAGGCCGTCGAGCTTCGGCTCGACGACGTAGGCGACGGCCTCACCGAGCGTCTTGCGCAGGCGCGCGTCGAAGCGGCGCAGGGCCGCCTCGTCCTTGTCGGACTCGAGCGACAGCATCGGCGCGGCGTGCTCGATCGTCGGGAAACCCTCGAGCGGCGCCCCGGCCACGCGCTGGGTGGGGGAGTCGGGGGTGACGAGGTCGGGGTGCTTCTCCTCGAGCCCGCGCAGCTCGGAAAAGAGCGCGTCGTACGCCGCGTCGTCGATCTCCGGCGCGTCGCGGACGTAGTAGAGGTTGTCGTGGCGACGGATCTCGTCGCGCAGGGCGGCGGCGCGCTTGGCGGCGTTGGTCCTGGAGGCCGCGGTCTTGCCGACCATGGCCTTGGCGGTCTTGGCGGTCTTGGCGGTGGGCTTCTTCATCGCTGGCGCGAGAGGCTACGCGATCCGCACCGCGGTCCGAAGCCGGAGCGGATGGTGCGCACGGCGCACCCTACACCGGAGCCTGAAGACCGGGTGCAACGAGACGGCGCAGGGCGCACACCGTTCGGCCCACCCCGCGGTGGCCGAGCGACCTCCCGTAGGGTGCGCCGTGCGCACCATCCGGATCCGCCTCCGTCTCCGTGTCCTACAGCAGCTCGCTCGCCAGGTTCGCCAGCGCCGACCGCTCGCCCTTCTCGAGGTTGATGTGGGCGTGCAGCGGCTGGCCGCGCAGTCGGTCGATGAGGTACGAGAGCCCGTTGCTCTGCGCGTCGAGGTACGGCGTGTCGATCTGGAAGATGTCGCCGGTCAAGACGATCTTCGTCCCCTCGCCGGCGCGGGTGATGATCGTCTTCACCTCGTGCGGCGTAAGGTTCTGCGCCTCGTCGACGATGAAGATGACGCGTGTGAAGCTGCGGCCCCGGATGTAGGCGAGCGGCACGATGTGCAGCTTCTCCTGCTCGACCATCTCGTCGATGCGGCGGAAGTCCTTCTCCGAGGTCTCGAACTGCGCCTTGATGAAGGAGAGGTTGTCCCACAGCGGCTGCATGTAGGGGTTGATCTTCGAGTGGATGTCCCCCGGCAGGTAGCCGATGTCCTTGTTGGAGAGCGGCACGATCGGCCGCCCGAGGTAGATCTGACGGTAGGCGCGGCGCTGCTCGAGGGCGCCGGCGAGCGCCAGCAGCGTCTTGCCGGTGCCGGCGGCGCCGGAGAGCGTCACGAGCTGCACCGCCGGGTTCAGGATGGCGTGGAGAGCGAAGGTCTGCTCGGCGTTGCGCGGCGACACCCCGTAGGCCGCCACCTTGTGCAGCCGCTCGAGGCGTCCGGTCTCGGGGTTGATGTAGGCGAGCGCCGACTTCCGCGCCGAGCGCAGGATGTAGTAGTGGTTGGCCATCGGCTCGGCGATGCCGAAGGCCTCAGGGCTCATCGGGCCCTCGCCGTGGAGGGCGTCGAGGGCGCGCTCGTCCTCCACCTCGAGGACGGCATGGCCGCGACGGAGCTTCTCGACGTCGCGGATCTTGATCGTCTCGTAGTCCTCGGCGTTCAAGTTGAGCGCGCGCGCCTTGAGCCGCAGATTGATGTCCTTCGACACCAGCGTCACGCGGCGGCCGGGCTCCGCGTCGCGCAGGCGCAGCGCCGCGCCGAGGATGCGATGGTCGTTGCTGTCGCTGCCGAAGACCCGCGCCGCCTCGGCCATCTGCCCGTCTTCGGGGAGCACCCGCACCCGCCCCGAGGTGGCGCCGTTGAGCGGGATCCACTCGCGCAGCAGGTTGCCGCCCGAAAGCGTGTCGAGCTGGCGGATGAAGGCCCGCGCCTGCAGGTTCATGACGCTGTTGCCCTTCTTGAACTGGTCGAGCTCCTCGAGGACGGTGATGGGCACCGCCACGTCGTGCTCCTGGAAGTTCTTGAGGGACTGGCCGTCGTAGAGGATCACCGAAGTGTCGAGAACGAAGACCTTGGTGCTCTTGGCCGCGAACGGCGCCTCCGCGCCGTTGGACGTCGGGAAAGGGATCGGAGCGGACAGGTCGGGCAAGGCGCTGCCGAGGGGCTCGTCCATGGAGTCTCCGCCTAGCGCCGTGTGGACTTCGGGAGCCCGAGCGGCGAAGGCACGCTGGAGTGAATGAGCGCCGAGGAAGCGGGATCGTCCGCCGCGTCTGGTGCGCGGCCTCCGCCGGAGGGGAGGAGGGCAACTGCGGGATCGATCATCCTGCGGCGATGGGATTGTCGCACGCCTCGGCAGGCGACCGCTACCCCCTGGGGTCTCGGTGGGCAGCACCCCACCCGGCTGTGGCAGCCACGTGACGCGCCCGTTCCACGGCCGTGGCCGGCGGCAGGGGCCGGGCGCGGCTAGCATGGCGGCGCCCGCATGACCGAGACCCACGAAGTCCTCGCCAAGGCGATCCTCAGCGTCGTCGGCCTCGCCGTCGTGCTCGCCGGCGCCCGGCTGCGGCAGCGCTCCGCGGTCTGGCAGCAGCGGGTGCGGCTCTCCCTCGTCGCTCTGGCGGTCGCCGCCGGCGGCGCCTACGTCAACTTCGGCACCTTCCACGGCGGCGGCCTGTTTCCGCACTACTGGGAGCACTTCCACTACTTCCTGGGCGCCAAGTACTTCCGCGAGGTCGGCTACGACGGCCTCTACGTCGCCTCCATGGGGGCGCAGATGCAGGGCACCCCCGACGGCCGGTTCCAGCCCTTCCTGCGCGACCTGCGCACCAACGAGGTGGTGCCGACGGCGACGGTCGAGGCGCTCGGCCTCGAGGTGCACAACCGGTTCACGCCGGAGCGCTGGGCGGGTTTCCGCCGCGACAACCTCTTCTTCGTCCGCCTCGACCCCGCCTATCTGTTGCGCATCCGGATGGACCATGGCTACAACCCGTCGCCGGCGTGGACGGCCCTGGCGCAGCTGTTGATCGGCGACCGTCGCGCCAGCGCGCGCACCTTCGCGCTGCTCGGCGCCGTCGACCTCCTGCTGCTCGCGCTCGCCTTCGTCCTCTTCTTCCGCACCTACGGCGTGGAGGTCGGGTGCCTGGCGCTCGTCGTCTTCGGCACCGGCTACGCCTGGCGCTGGTACTGGACCGGCGGCGGGCTCCTGCGCCAGGACTGGCTCGCCGCCACCATCGTCGGCATCTGCCTGCTGCATCGACGGCGCTTCGCGCTGGCCGGCGCGGCCCTCGCCTACGCCGCCATGGTGCGCGTGTTCCCGCTCGTCTTCGTCGCCCCGCTCGTCGTCGTGGCGGCGCGGGACCACCTGCAAGGTCGCGGCGCACGCTGGCTCGCCCGCTTCGTTGGCGGGTTCGCGCTCGCGTCGCTGCTGCTCTTCGCCGCCGGCAGCGGTGCCGGCCGCGGCGGCCACGCCTGGATGGAGTTCGCGAAGAACCTCGAGAAGCACGGCAAGAGCTGGCTCACCAACAACGTCGGGCTCGTCGACACCATCCTCTACGGCCCCGAGACCTACGAACGGCGGCTCGTGCACTGGGAGCTCCCCGAGCCCTGGATCGAGTGGCAGGCGCACATGGACACGCTGCTGCGCGAGCGGCGGCTCTGGCTGCTCGCCGCCGCCGCGGCGCTCGCGCTGCTCGTCGCCTTCGCCGCCTGGCGTGGGGAGCCGGACGAGGCTGCTGCCCTCGGCCCGGCGCTCGTCTTCGCCTTCGCGGCACTCACCTGCTACTACTGGGGGATGCTCGCGGTGACGCTCGTGCGCCGCGCGCGACCCGGCCCCTGGGCGACGGCGGCGGCGCTCCTCGCGGGCAACCTCGGCCTGTGCGCCTCGCACTTCCTCGCGCCCTCCTTCGAGGTGCGCTTCGGAGCGATGTCGTGGGGGCTTCTCGTCTTCTTCGTCTGGTGGCTCTGGCCCCGGCGTCCGGTCGAGGCCGGGGCCGAGGCGCCGGTCACAGCAGCTCGCGCAGGCGCGCGTAGCCGGGCCGCGAAACGGGCAGCCGCGTCCCGTCCTTGAGGATGGCGACGCGGCTGTCCTTGGCGTAGAGCTCGAGCCCGGCGAGGCGGTCGAGGTTCAGGATGTAGGAGCGGTGCACGCGCAGGAAGCGCCCGGGGTCGAGCTGCGCCTCGAGGTCGTTGAGGGTCGCCGCCTTCCGCAGCTTCTCGGCGCCGGCCCGCAGCACCACCGCGTCTCCCTGCGCCTCGAAGTAGTCGACGCGGGAAACGGGCACCACGTGCACCTTGTCGCCGTCGCGCACCAGCACCCGCTCGAGGAAGGCTCCCGGCCGCGCGGCGCGGCCGAGAATCGCCCCGGAGATCGCCGGCTCGTGCGCCCCGAGGCCGGCGCGCACTCTGGTGAGCGCCGCGTGCAGCCGCTCGCCGGAGACCGGCTTGAGCAGGTAGTCGACGGCGTGCACCTCGAAGGCGCGCACCGCGTATTCGTCGTAAGCGGTGACGAACACCACGGCCGGCGGCGTCTCGAGCAGCTCGAGGACCTCGAAGCCGTCGAGCTTCGGCATCTGCACGTCGAGCAGCACGAGGTCGGGGGCGAGCGTCTGGATCGCCTGCACCGCCTCGAAGCCGTTCCTGCACTCGCCGGCGACCTCGACCCCTTCCTCGCCGGCCAGCAGCTCGGCGAGGAGGCGGCGCGCAGGCTCCTCGTCGTCGACGATCATCACCCGCAGCGGGGCGTCGCCCTCGCTCACGCCGGCTCCGTGCCCCGCTCGCGGGCGACGGGTGTTGCCTTCTCGGGGAGCTCTGCTGCTGCCGCCGCGACGGCCGGCGTCGGCGCCACCGTGAGGGGAATCCGCAGCTCGACGCGGAAGCGCTGCGGGCGCTGGTCGACGACGACCAGGGCGCGGTCACCGTAGGTCGCCCGCAGGCGGCGCCGCACG